>ENA-OSEO01006704-OSEO01006704.1-sediment-metagenome-genome-assembly--contig:-NODE-6704-length-10178-cov-4.006633_pt1 | contig 10178 bp, 9 predicted proteins | sample MGYA00237883_ERZ534232 | MGnify/ENA metagenome assembly ERZ534232
ATGCGGCTGACCTTTTTTTCGGAAAGGGCCGCAACGGCCATGGCCATGGCCAGATAGGTCTTCCCGGTGCCGGCCGGGCCGATCCCGAAGACAATGTCATAATGACGGATGGCGTCAATATAGTCCTTCTGGGCGGCGCTCTTGGGGGTAATGGAGCGTTTGGTGGACGTAATAAAGATCTTGTCAAGAAAAATATCTTTCAGCCGGATGCGGTCATCTTCGCTCAATACCCGCATGGCATAATCCACGTCGTTGGGATAAACCGGATACCCTGCCTGGAGCAGCCCATAGAGCTGATCGAGTACGTTTCGGGCAAGCCGGATCGCTTCCGCTTCCCCCTGGATAAAGACCGCATTGCCCCGGGCATGGATTTTGACGTCCGCATCCGCAGCGATTTTCTGCAGGTTGCAGTTATGTTCTCCGAAAAGCTGCGGCAGCAGATCCACGTCTGTAAAAGAAAGCCGGAGCGGAGCCCCATCCGCGTTTTCATTCATATGCACAGGCGGTGTATTCATAGCGTATCATCCAGAGGTAATCCTTATCACACCTTTTTCAGAGATTGCAAACACCATTTTGTGCGTCAGGCGATGCCGGCTGAAAAACTCCTTGACTCTCCCGGGCGGCTCTGTTAGCTTTAATTATTTATGGGCCATTAAGCATACAACCCATTGCTTTTATTCATTTTTATTCGAGGCGCTATGAATCCGCTGGATATGGTCGTTGTCGTCGTCGTGGGATACTGCCTGATCAGGGGTGTTTTCAGAGGCCTGGTCAAGGAGATTTCCTCCATTATCGGGGTCCTGGCCGGATTTTATGCCGCCTATACGTATTATGCACTTCTGGCAAAACCTTTATCCCGCTGGATATCCACCATACCGTACGCAAACATTCTGAGCTTTATGATCATTTTTTGCTTTATTTTCATTTCAATCAGTATCTTAGGTATTATTATCAAATACCTTCTCAATATCGCATTTTTTGGTTGGGTCGATCGTATCTGCGGCGCCGGCTTCGGCATCATTAAAGGCATCCTGATTGTCTCGGTCGTACTGATTTCCCTGACGGCATTTCTGCCCACGGGGGCGCCGATTGTCAAAAATTCACTCCTGTCTCCGCCTGTTACCCTTATTTCCGAAAAAATGATCAAAGTTGTTTCGAGGGATATGAAACTCCTCTATGAAGCCAAAGTTAAGGAATTTAAAAAGGCTTGGAAAATTCCCTGAGAAAAAATCCCCCGTCACGCCTGAACGACTTGATCCGGCTGGTTGAAACCTTAAGGGGAGAAAACGGCTGCCCCTGGGACAAAAAACAGACTTCCCGCTCTATGGCGATCTACCTGGTGGAAGAAATGTATGAATTGGTCGATGCCTTAGAGAAAGGCACGCCGGATGACGTCTGCGAAGAACTGGGAGACGTTTTATTTCACATTTTTTTTATTGCGCTCCTGTTTTCGGAAGCGGGAAATTTTACGGTTGAGGATGTTGCCGCCCGGAATATTCAAAAGATGATTCGCCGACACCCGCATGTTTTCGGTTCCACTCCGCTAAACAGTGCTGAAGACGTCAAGCGGCAGTGGCATGCCATTAAAATGAAGGAAAAAAAATCGACGCCGGAGACATCGCTGCTGGATTCGCTGCCGTCCAAACTTCCGGCCCTGATACGTGCCTACCGGATTTCAGAACGGGTTGCCAAGGCCGGTTTCGACTGGAACGACATGCAAGGCGTTTTAACAAAAGTCGCAGAGGAATTCAGCGAACTAAAATCCGCCATCCGGGCTGATGATGGCACCGGTTTAAATCAAGGCAACGTGTCGCTTGAATTGGGCGATCTTTTTTTCACGCTGGTCAATGTGGCCCGTTTCGCCCATATTCATCCGGAAACGGCATTGGCCGATGCAACCCGAAAATTCGAAACCCGCTTCAGGGAAATGGAAAAACTCCTTGCTGCGACTGGCAAAAAAATGGCGTCCCTTTCCCCGGAAGAAATGGACCGGTTTTGGGAACGGGCGAAAGAGCAGGCCGGAGAATTGCACCGGGAGGCGTGATGGAATCCTGGAATAAGGGATTCCTGTATTTTAATTATTGGCAGTTTCAGCATTTTTGATTTTAGGAACGTCCCCTTATGATCGCAATCATCGATTATGACGCCGGAAATCTGACCAGTGTCGCCCGGGCGGTTACTTACATGGGCTTTACCTGTAGCGTCACCAGCAACAGCGCCGAAATTGAACGCTCGGAGCGAATTATTTTCCCGGGAGTCGGCGCAGCCGGTTCGGCCATGCAAAGCTTGAAACGTATGGGGCTTGATAAAATCATCGCGTCCGAATTTCGCAAAGGCAAACCGATTCTGGGAATTTGCCTGGGTACGCAAATTATTATGGGGCACAGCGAAGAGAACCGGGTTGCCTGCCTTGGACTGATCGACGGATCAGTGCGAGCCTTTCCCCCAAACATTCAATCCGAAAGGGGCGGATGTTTAAAAATACCGCACATGGGGTGGAACCGCATCCATGTCCGAAACCCTCACCCCCTGCTGGAAGGGGTCGACCCTGCCGCTGAATTTTATTTTGTCCACAGCTATTATCCGGACCCGTCCGATCCGGACGACATTGTTGCAACCACTCATTATGGCATTTCCTTTGCATCGGTCATCGGATTGAAAAATCTGGTGGCGACCCAGTTTCACCCGGAAAAGAGCGGCAGGCCCGGACTGGATATTTTGAAAAATTTTTGCCGATGGAAACCATTATGCTAAGCAAACGCATCATCCCCTGCCTGGATGTTCATGAAGGCAAAACCACCAAGGGCGTCAAGTTTAAAAACAACGTGGAAATCGGCGACCCCGTTGAAATGGCACGTTTTTACTATGAAGCCGGCGCAGATGAAATCGTCTTTTATGACATCACCGCCTCCTATCAAAAAAGAGGGATCATGATTGACGTTGTCCGGCGCGTGGCCGAAACCATTTTTATCCCATTTTCAGTGGGCGGCGGAATCCGAACGGTCGCGGATATGCGCACAGTCCTGCTGGCCGGGGCTGAAAAAATCAGCGTCAATTCTGCTGCGGTCAGAAATCCGGATATCATCTCCCAAGGCGCCAAAGCCTTTGGCAATCAGTGCGTGGTCCTGGGAATGGATGTAAAGCGGGTAGGAAAAAGCAGAAAGATCCCTTCCGGCTATGAGATTGTTATCAACGGCGGCAGGACCTTTATCGGCATCGATGCTCTGCAGTGGGCCATTAAAGCGCAAGATCTCGGGGCCGGTGAAATCTGCCTCAATTCCATTGATGCCGATGGAACTACAGACGGATATGAACTGACCTTGACGGCCCTTATTTCGGAAAACGTCGATATACCGGTGATTGCTTCCGGCGGTGCCGGAAAACCAGAACATCTGAGCGATGTCCTGACAACCGGCAAAGCAGATGCAGCCCTGATCGCATCAATGGTCCACTACGGCACCTACAGCATTTCGGAAATTAAAAAATTTCTGGATTCCCGCGCCATCAAGGTTCGTAAAACCTGGTAACCGAAATGGTCCGTTTAATCTTGCGGTTATCCCTGCCAATCACGTGGTAGATAAACGGGGTAAACTCACCGTTCTTAACGACCGGGCGTACCTGCACGTCGGCCGAAGACGGAGGATTATTTTCCGGTTCCTGACGGTCGCCTGATTTTACGCGGCTGACATTTTCTTTGATTGTTCCGGTAATCGTTTCAATTATTTCCCGGCGCTTGCCGGCGACAAAAAATCCGGCCCTGTCCACCGGCGCTGCCCGGCCGGGGTCACTTTTATCTCCATTGCCGCCGCCGGTCAACTGATCGGTATATTGCTGAAGTACGTTATAGATTTGATAGGCGGGTATCCTCAAAAGTGCGTTCTCTCTGTTTTATAATTCCAAAAAACTAATCGTCAAAGTTGCCTTTCGGCCCCTTGTCGCTGTTTATGGCAGCAGCCCGCTCGGTAATCTTTGCGGGTGTCCAGTCAACCGAATTTTCAATGCGGCCAACTTTCGGCCCCACATCATAAGACCCGGCCTGAAGGATTGCCTCCAGCGCCAGCGGTGCGGTGTCGCCCGCATTCAGCACCTTGACAAGCATGTGATAAACGAAGTCCGCCACCCGCTGGGTCATTCGGTCTCTGACGTTTTTGGGCTGGCCCAGCAGCTTGTTTTCAAAAACAATATTCAGATTCTTGTAGTCGCCTTTTTTGAGACCTTTTGACTGCGCCTGGGCCACTATTTCAGACCACATGGACTCCGTCATGCCCTGCTCTTTCAATTTGATAAAGTTACCGTCGCCGTCCATAATGGCATTGCCGTAATCGTTGACCTCCAGTCCCCACGAAATCATCTGCAGCGCCGTAGCCACATTGGCCTTGGTCGTCCGGGTCTTGGCGGCGATTTCACGCAACCGCTCGGAACTGTTGCCGGAGGTGCCGTGCTGAGCGCCGGAAACCTTATACTTTGCGATGGCGGTATGAATCTCGGCCGTCAGATCGACCTGGATACCCTGATCGCTGGCCTCGATGCCGTGAGTAGTCCCGTTGTTCAGTGCAATCCAGTCCGGAAAAATGTTGTGGGCATTGAGCCCTTGAATCAGAAAGCGTGCTTCGGAAACGGTTGAAAGCCCTTCTTTCCCCTTGATTTCTCCCACTTCGGTTTCCAAGCCGGCCCAGGCGGGCACCACCGGATTTAAAGCGATATTGGCCAGCAGGTTTTTATCGTCCGGCATATGCGAGGCGTCGATGGCGATGGAGGTGATGCCGGCTTCAAACAGGGTGGGAATTTCAATCTTTGCAACCTCAATATCCCCCTCGCTTTTAATGCCGTAATGATCCGCATGAATCGCCACCGGGATGGTAATTCCTAATTCATTGCACAAGGCATCCACCGTCCGGGCCATGTTCCAGAAATTAATGGCGCAATAGGCCTTGGCCCCACCCTCGGACCGGGCGATTTCAATTATAATGGCGGCGTTGGCCTTTTGGGCGGCCAGCAGCGCCCCGCGTATCACAAAATAATTGCGCCCGTTAGCCGCCATCGTAACGGCTTTGCCTTTCGCCATCAGTGCCCGGTCAATCACTTTTCCGCTGACTATAAGGGCTCTTGAATTCGGAAACAGACTCACCACGTTTGGGGGACGACCCGTCCGCAACGCTTTTTCAAATTCTTTGAGATCAACTGCTTGAGTTACGGTCATCGCAAAACCTCCTTCTATGTTTCGATGCATGTCAACGCTGCAGGGCCGGTCATTCAACCGGTGTCATTTGTATGTGCTGAAACGGGTCTTTATTTTAAAAACGGTTACAGATTATGGGATAAACAGGCAGTCTGTCAAGCAAAAAGGAATCCGGCATTCCGACTTTCGGACAAAGAATCCGCTTCGCTTTCAAATACAATTTCCGTGTGCCGGTTTTACATCACACCCAATTCTTTTAAGATCGGTTCCAGACGTTTTTTGCTAAGCAGGCGATCTTCATTACTCTTCGGCAATTCGATGTTCAGCGTTCCTTTAAAGTTGATTCCGATCAACAGCTCAAAGGCTTTTTTAAAATCGATCTTCCCGGCGCCCACCGGCAGGTGGCGGTCCAGCACCATGTCGTTGTCGCTGATATGCGTACTGATAATTTTATCCGGAAACGCCTTGATAAAGGATTCCGGCCCGCCCGGCAGCAGACTGGCATGAGCGACATCCAGCGTCAGACCGAAATATCTGGACGGCAGGGCCTCGAACATTCGCTGAAATTCCTCGATATGTACACCCAGATAAACAATCTCGCTGTCTTCGTGCACCTTATTCATGTTCTCAATGCCGATGGGAAGCTGATATTTTTCCGCCAGCTCCACCACCGGCGTATAGGTCATTTTAAGGCAACGGAAAACTTCATCGGGAAACAGACTGAAGTGGTAGCCGAAATGCAGAACGATATATTCGGCCTCAAGCTGATGGGCCAGATCCATGTAGTCGAGCAGGTGACGCTCAACGGCCTTTCGGACGGTCGGCTCAATTTCTCCGGAATTTACAAACGACGCCGAATGCAGCCCATAGCGCAGCCCGTACTTATCACGTAATTTTTTAAGGTTGGCGATACGCCGGGGCGTAAACTTATCCAGAAAGTTGTTGGGATTGTTGCAGCTCAGTTCCATCCAGGGGAACCCGTTCTCATGGGCAAACGGAAAGTATTCCTCAAGGGGTTGCGGCCCGGCATTGAAGCATAGTTTCATCTTTTTTTCCTCCTTTATTCTTATTCTAACTTATTATAATCACAATTTTTTTAATAATTGGTCAGACAAGTAAGACCAGGAAAACAACTAACCCGCCATGGCTTCCTCTGTCAAGAAAAAAAAGAGGGCGGCCAACACAGCCGGCGGCAACAATTGTTTAACAAACTGAAAATCTGGTATAGATTGAACCCGATTTTTTTGCTATATATATTCGATTGTTGATAATATTTTTTTGTTTTTCTTCAAAAAAATAACAGGCATTGAGAATAATCATACCGTGCTGAATATTGTTATGACGCCCATACTGTTGATGTCCGGTCGTAGATTCAGGCGCGGCTGCGGCTTCGCCCTGATCGTTTTTTTGTGGCTGGTCGCCTGCGCCCCCAAACCGGATTTGCCCCCACCGGTACCGACGCCGGGTCCTGCGCCGTCCTCTCCGGCCCGGCCGCCGGCGGCACCGCCGGTAGAAACCGGAAACGCGTTATTTGAAAACGCCGAAAGGCTTTTTAGCGAAAAGTGGTATCCGAATGCACTGGATGCCTACACTGAATATCTTTCCAAATTTCCCTCCGGACCTTTCGCAGACAAAGCCCTGATGCAAACCGCGGGCATCTATATGGCTATGGAAGCATATGAAAAGGCCCGCATGACCTATCAGCGCCTGATAGACGAGCACCCTCAAAGCCCCCTTGCGACCGCTGCCGGAATTGAACTGATATTTGCCTATTATTATGAGGGCAAATACCGAGAAGCCATCGAACAGGCTGCCGGTGTTAAATTGGAAACACTGACGCCGAAGCAGACGGTGGAAATCAGTCGGCGGGTGGGCGATTCCTACATGGCCGTTCATGCGCCGATGGATGCGGTCAGTTTCTACACCATGGCTTACCATTTATCGGAGCCATCTGAAAAAGAGCAATTTCTTGCGCTTATCAAAGCTGCAATCGAGCAGCTGGACACCCCCGGCATTCTGAGCCTGCTCGGCCGCCTGGCCGGCAAACTGCCGGCCGGCTACCTGATGTACCAGCTGGGCCTGAATAAGATCGCAGAGGAAAATTTCGACGCTGCCATCGCCGTATTTTCGGCATTTATAGACAATTACCCGGAACATGAATATCGCACCCAGGCCCAAATCAAGCTGGATGAAATGATCAAAAATTATGAATTTAACCGCCATGCCATCGGCTGTTTGCTGCCGCTCAGCGGCCCCTATAAACTTTATGGCCGGCGGGCGCTTTCCGCCATTCAGTTTGCCCTGGTTCAATATTCCCGCCAAACGCGGAACTCCGATATCCGGCTGATCATCAAAGATACCGGTTCTGATCCGGACATGGCCGTGCGGGCGGTGTACGAACTTGCCGAAGAAAATGTTGCGGCGATAATCGGCCCCCTTACGATTATCGAACCGGCGGCGCTGGAAGCTCAAGACAAAGGAATACCCATTATCACCCTGACCCAGAAGGATTATATTCCCGATATCGGCGATTTTGTCTTCAGAAACTTTTTCACCCCCGGGATGCAGGTCCAGGCCCTGGTGTCTTTTGTCGTTCAAGAGCTTGGCCTGAGCCGGTTTGCAATCCTTTATCCGGATGAACCCTACGGGAAAACCTTTATGAATTTATTCTGGGATGAAGTAATCGCTCATAACGGCGTCGTGATGGGTGTTGAAGCCTATCGTCCGGACCAGGCCGATTTTGCCGATCCCATTAAAAAGCTCATCGGTCGCTACTATGACGTACCCGCTGATCTTGAAAGGCAAATCGATCTGATAGCAGAAAAATTGACTCGAGAAGCTGTCCCCGCAAGCCCGGAAGCGTCGTCCCTCAAGAAGCGTCCGGTCGAGGAAGAACGCCCGGCCATTGTCGATTTCGATGCAGTCTTTATTCCGGACTCACCCAAAAAGACCGGTCTCATCATCCCGCAACTGGCGTTTTATGATGTCAACAACGTTTACCTGCTGGGCACCAACCTGTGGAATTCAAGTGAATTGATTCATATGGCCCGCGAATATATTCAACGCGCCATTATACCGGCCGGTTTCTTCGCAGACGGCGAATCTGAAAAGGTACGCGCGTTCGTCAAGGATTTCCGGGAAACCTTTGACGAAACACCGGGTTTTATCGAGGCCATTTGCTACGACACGGCCTCGATTCTGTTTGAGTTGACGAACCGGAAAAATATTCTTTCTCGAACCGCCCTGAGAAACGCCTTGCTTGAACTGAAAGATTACCCGGGTGTCACCGGACGGACTTCGTTTGAACCGAACGGGGATGTGCAAAAAAAACTTGACCTTATAGGCGTCCGGGGCAACCAGTTTTTTGAGTTGAAGCAGCACCGGCCGGAACCGAGCGCACTCCAAGCAGAGGAGTTTAACTGAAAACTCAGGCGGATAGACGCAAGAACGAAGGTTGCCGGCCTTTTTCAGTTTCATTGATTGGTTCTTCAACCTATCCATCCGATTTTATGACAAGATTTTAAAAATGCAGCTCACCCATCTTGCATATCAATTTTTGAGCACCGTTCTTTTCTTATTTTTCCTTCCGTTCTATATCATTTATGCCGTTATCACCGGCCGGTTCGGTCAAAAAACCCGGCAACGCCTGGGATTATACCCCTCAGCGGTAACCGCCGGGATCAACGGCGCCCCAAGGGTCTGGCTGCATGCGGTATCGGTGGGGGAAGTCGTCACCGCCGTCGCCATTATTGAAGCCCTCAGGGCTGCCATGCCTGATTGTGCGATTGTGCTGTCAACAACCACAACATCCGGTCAGAATTTTGCCCGGAAAAAAGTGCCTGTGAATGTAACCCTTATTTATGCCCCGTTCGATTTCATTCCTTCGATTCGCGGCGCCCTATCAGCCATCCGGCCGAACATTCTGGTGCTCCTTGAAACTGAAATCTGGCCGAACTGGCTCGCTGAATCCCACCGCCGGGGAGTTCATACGGCTCTGGTCAACGGCCGGATTTCCGTTCGTTCCATCCGGCGTTATTTAAAAATCAAGCCGCTGATGCAGGCGGTTTTAGGGCATATCGAAGTTTTCAGTATGATCAGCCCGGCGGACGCCCAGCGGATTGAATCCATCGGCGCATCCCCCGACAGCATCATCACTTCCGGCAACGCCAAGTACGACTGCTTGCTGCAGCAGGCGGACGCTGCCCGAAAGCTGAAAACCACCCAACGATTTAATTTAGCGGGTAATGAACCGGTCTTTGTGGCCGGCAGCACGCGCAGCGGCGAGCAACAAATTGTTCTGGATGTTTATGAAAAAATCCACCGGGATTTCCCGGATACCCTTTTAATTATTGCCCCCCGCCATATTGAGCGCGTCCGCGAGGTGGAATCACTGGCCAGGGGAAAGGGATTCAGCTGCCAGTATCTTACCGATCTGGATAAGCCGGGAAGCACCCGGACGGCATCGGTGGTTATTCTGGACACCATTGGAGAGCTGCAGGTCATTTACAGCATTGCCACCGTCGTATTTTGCGGAGGCAGCCTGGTGCCGCTAGGCGGGCAGAATATTCTGGAAGCGGCCGTCTGGGGAAAGCCGGTCCTATATGGCCCTTCCATGGAAGATTTTCAGGATGCCAAAGAACTTCTGGATAAAACCGGCGGCGGCATTCAAGTGGCGGACGGCTCGGAACTTGCCGAGAAGGTCGACTACTTGTTCAGACACCCCGGGGAAGCACGCCGAATCGGCCGGCGCGCCCGGCAGGCGATCCTTTTTCACCAGGGGGCTTCCCGCAAACATGCCGATGCCGTCTGCGCTCTGCATGCCGCAGACAGATATTCCCGGGATCCGGCAAAATAAAAATATGCTTGACGGGTTCTCTCTATCTTCTGTAAATATTGCCGGTATTGAATACCGAAAGTTCGAAAAGGCTTGTTAAAAAGATGACGGCAAGTGTGCCGGTGTCGAGTTTGATGAATTCCGGCATCGGAAACGCCTCAATTT
>ENA-OSEO01006705-OSEO01006705.1-sediment-metagenome-genome-assembly--contig:-NODE-6705-length-10177-cov-3.355941_pt1 | contig 10177 bp, 7 predicted proteins | sample MGYA00237883_ERZ534232 | MGnify/ENA metagenome assembly ERZ534232
GGCGCTGCGAAGGATCAAACAGTCCCCCCAGTATCTTCTCATGGGACCCTGGACCCACGGAAAGTATGAAATCACCTATGCCGGGGATGTCGATTTCGGCATCGAGGCCCAGATCCACTACCTGGATTTGAAACTGGCCTGGTTCGATCGGTTTTTAAAGGGGATGCGAACCGAGGTGTCCGATTGGTCCCCGGTGCGGATTTTCACCATGGGGACCGGGGACGGATGCCGGGCGGCTGCCGGGGCCCCCGGAGAGGCGTCCGAATATCCGGGGCGCATCGGACACGGCGGATTCTGGCGGGATGCGCCGGACTGGCCGCTTCCGGGCACGGTCTTCACCCCCTACTACCTTCACCCCGGGGGAGGGTTGTCCCCGGACCTTCCCGCAGATCCGGCCCCACCCCCCTCCCGGTACACATTCAACCCGCGCGATCCGGTGCCGACCCTCGGGGGCGGCATCTCGGCTGCCGATTCGGTGATGCGCCCCGGCGCCTTTGATCAACGGGGGCCGGCCGGCGCGATGGGCCCAAGCGACACGCTGCCGCTGAACCTGCGCGCCGACATCCTGACCTTCCAGACCGAACCGCTGCCCGCAGATACGGAGATGACCGGTCCCATTGGAGTGCACCTGTGGGCATCGTCTTCCGCGGTGGACACCGATTTTACCGCAAAGCTGATCGATGTCTACCCGCCGGGGGAGGACCACCCGGACGGGCTGGCGCTCAATCTGACCGATTCGATCATCCGGGCCCGGTATCGAAACGGGTACGAAAAACCCGAACCGATGACCCCCGAAACCCCTTACGCGTTTGTCTTTGAACTCTACCCGACCTCCAACATCTTCAAAAAAGGACACCGGGTCCGGGTGGACATCAGCTCGAGCAACTGGCCTCGCTTCGACGTAAACCCCAACACCGGCGGGCCCCTGGGAGTGGACCAGGAGTATAGGGTGGCCCACCAGGCGGTCTACCACGATTCTGAAAGGCCGTCGCACCTGGTCCTGCCGCTGCAAAAAGGACGAAAAAGGAGTCGATCATGAAGGAGATGCCTGCGGAAAAGAAAGCCATCGCCAGGGAGATCACCTCACGCCAGCAGCGGTTCTGGAAGATTTCGGACGCGGTCTGGAGCTACGCCGAGCTGGGGCTGGAGGAATACCGGTCCGCAAAACTGCTCACCGAAACCCTCGCGGCAGAGGGGTTTGCGGTGGAGACAGGGGTGGCCGGGATGCCCACCGCGTTTGTGGCCGAGTGGAAAAACGGCTCGGGCAGGCCGGTGATCGGTTTTCTGGCCGAATACGATGCGCTGCCCATGCTCTCCCAGAAGCCCGGGTCTCCCCGGCAGGATCCCCTGGTCCCCGGTGGGCCCGGCCACGGGTGCGGCCACAACACCATGTGCGCGGTCCAGGCCCTGGCCGTGGCCGCACTCAAGGCGTTTATGCAGGAAAACGGCATCAACGGCACCCTGAAATACTACGGCTGCCCGGCGGAAGAGATGCTGGTGAGCCGGCCCCATATGATCCGGGCCGGGCTTTTTAAAGACGTGGATGCGGTGCTCGACTGCCACTCCTTTGACAAGTTCAGCGTGCGCCACGGCACCGAAGGGCTGGGGATGTATTCCTTTACCGTATCGTTTAAGGGCAAAACCTCCCATGCGGGGAGCAGCCCCTGGATGGGACGGTCGGCCGCGGATGCGGTGGAGCTTCTCCATGCGGCCACCGAACGGATGCGGGAGCACCTGCCCACCAGCCAGCGGACCCACTGGGTCACCCTGGAGGGCGGCGAGGCGCCCAACGTCATCCCCGATTACGCCCGGACCTGGTATTTTATCCGGGACATGGACGACAACCTGGAAGCGCATTTCAACTGGGTGATGGACTGCGTCAAGGGGGCGGCCCTGATGACCCAAACGACCCATGAAGTCAAAATCGTCGCGGCCGTTCACCAGCGCTACGGCAACCGGGCGCTTTCGGAATTGATGTATGAAAACATCCAGGCGGTGGGAAGGCCCCGCTACACCGCGCAGGAAGTCGCATTTGCAAAGGAACTGCAAAAATTTGCCGGATTCCCTGAAAAGGGGCTTGCCTACGATCTGATCCTGCAGTCTCCGGCCACCCACCCCGGCCACGGCGGTTCCAGCGATGTGGGGGATGTGACCCTGGTGGCCCCCACAACCACCCTTCGCTTTCCCGCCAGAATTCCCGGGTCACACTCCCACCACTGGAGCACCACGGCGGGCTCGATCAGCTCCATCGCGCACAAAGGGATCACCGCCGGTGCCCAGGTGATCGCACTGACCGCCTATGATCTTCTCACAGCTCCGGATAAGCTGAAGCAGGCCCGGAAGGAATTTTCGGCATTGACCCGGGAACGCCCCTACCAGTCGTTTCTTCCCAAAGGGACCTTGCCCCCCATCGGGTGGAACACGGTATTGATGGAGAAATATCGAAAGGAGTTGGAAAAAAAGGAGCGGGAAATAAGGGGGTAAAATCCTATGACCGGGAACCTGTCCAAAGAATCGCTCATTGAAAAAGTCGGCACCATCGTGGGGCCCAATTTTCCTGTTGAAGATTTAATCGGTTTTATTGAAAACGAGGTCATTCACGCCAAGAAACCGGATCCGGGGTCTGAAAACCCGGACCTTTTCATAAAGCCATGGCCTTTTTATTCTTCACCGGATGTGACGAATGAAGAAATTTTCGAATTGATCACGTGGATGTGGTCAAAGGATTCGCCGCATGCGGTGATGTTTTCGATTAAAACGGTCGATAACGGCACCCCCCTGGTGGACATAAAAACATTGAGGGACCCCGTTGGGGTGGATATTTTTAACTATGCGGGATACAAGGTCAAAGGGTATCTGCTCGAAAACACCGAGGCGCTGGCGCATAAAATACTGGTCGGGATACAGCCCAAGTCAAGAGCCCATCTGATATCCGAAGCGCACCCCGACGGGAATGTGGCCTACTTGAGGCAGAGCGTTGCCGAAAAACTCCTCATCGCCCAATCTTACCTTCCGGAATCCTGCCGCTTGAAAATCGTCGATGCCTACCGTCCGTTAAAATCACAGATGAGCATGTACATCGACACGTTCTATAAGAATATCCGGTTGCATCCGGATTGGGACATCCGGGAGATCAAATACAAAACCGACGAGGTCATTGCGCCCCCCGGCGTCAACCCGCCCCATTCCACCGGAAGCTGTGCCGATGTTACCCTTGCCGATGGGGAGGGAAGTGAATTGGATATGGGAACCCCCATGCAGTCGCTGGACCCCAAGGACAAGGAAAAGGTCATCGCGACCTATCCCTATCTCACCCCGGAGCAACACGGGAACCGAAGCCTGCTGTTCGGGGTCCTCACCAAGGCGGGACTCTATATGTATCCGCTGGAGTATTGGCACGGCAGTTATGGCGATGCCATCTGGGCGGTGGGAAAAGGGTTCAAAGAGGCCTTTCATGGCAATATTTACGATCTCACCCATCGGGTCGGATCCGGCTGACATCGTTATCCGTATTGATCCGCTCCGATCGGGGCGGGCAGCCCCCTGCTTTCCAGCAGCGGTCCGGCGGCACCCGGCACCGCCCTGGAGGGTACCCGGAGAAACACCCCAGGGCAAATTTCCACGGTGATGCCCCGTCGGCCGGTGAGATAATGCCGGGTACGCCATCTGGTTGCGCTGTTCAAATTTTTATACCCTTGTTTAAAGAATAAGACCCTCCCACCTGCCGAATCCACGCGGATTTGCCGGCACAAATTCATTCAACTCTAAGATATTACTACTAGAAATGACGCCATGCAATCCGATGGCATACTTATTGCTTCGGTTCCCAACGGTATCCGCAGCGAAAATCGACAAATCCAAGTTGAAGGGGGACCCCATGACCAAGGCAAAAAAAAGGATCCGTTTTCGCATCAATTTACCGTCGGCAGCGATGGGCAGCTTCTGGCGAAAGATTATCTTCGATCCGGAAGACTTCAAACTGTTCATGGAAAATACCGCGGGCTTTTTGGAGAATCACGGCATAAGGCTTGATCCATCGGTGAACCGGGATGCTCTGATGCGGCTCAGGTTTACCGCCGCGCGGGTACGAAACTATGTGGTGAGCGAGAAAGTCGCGGTCAGGCAGTTCGAGCAGGCATTCGGCATCTTCACCCCGGAGTCGGAGTTGCGGGATGTTTCGGTGTTCCGGGAAACCGAGTCGGACAGGCAGGTGGAACGGGAAATCGAGAGTGAAGCCGCATTCGTCCGGCAGACCAGTGCCGAAGTGTATTATTCGGAAAAGCAGGCGGAAACGCACCGCGGGGCGAACACGGAATGGGACAAACATGACGCGTTGACCCATTCTTCCAGCGACCATTGGACCACGACGAAATTTGAAACCGACGGAGCGCATATCCACTATCCGGATGAACGATTCGAGCGGACGCCGCTGTTGGACATGGGAACCCTGTCCCGGATCCTGACCCAGATGGATATCCGGCTCAAGGAATTCGGAAATTTTTGATCGGTTCGTTCAATTTTTTTACCCAAGCAGGTGCGCCCGATGCTCTCCCGCCTCGTATTTTCGGTAACCTATGACTGTCCGGTCACGTGCAAATACTGCGTGACAAAATCCGGGCGACACAACGGCCCCTGGCTGAGTGCGGAGTTCATGATTTCGGCCATGGAAGAAACGGCTGCTTTCGGTCTGCTGCGGGGTGTGGTGTTTACCGGGGGTGAACCCCTGGTTAAACGAAAGGAGGTGGAGACGGCCGTTCGGTTTGCCGCATCCAGAAACCTCTGGTCGCGAATCGTGACCAATGCCTATTGGGCAACGACCCCCCAACGGGCGGTGGATACGCTTCTCCCGTTGAAAGAAGCGGGGTTGAGCGAAATCAACTTCAGCTGCGACGATCTTCACCAGGAAAACATCCCGGTACACTGCATCGCCAATGCCTTCTGGGCCGCGCGGGACTTGAAGATTCCGACCCTCATCGCGCACAAGAGAGTGAAAAATGAAACCATTTCCATCGAATTTCTTTCTCGATACCTGGGGGTGAACCTGAAAGAATTTAAACCCGGAAGGGCAAATTCGCGCTTTGATATTTATTCTTCCGCATATACGGTTCCCATCGGTTTCGGAGCCGAATGGCTGAAGGAGGAGGATTACATCCTTTTCCCGAACCGGCAGTCTTTTCAGAACCCCTGCAGCGCTGTATTCAACTGCCTGGTCGTTTCTCCCACCCGGCAGATAAAGCTGTGCTGCGGGATGATCGACCAGGACGTTCCGGAGCTCGGGTTCGGTTGCTGGGGCGATGTGCCGTTGGATCAGCTTATCCTGGATGCGAATACCGATCTCATCGCCAACTGGCTCGCCCTGGAAGGACCCTATGGCATCATGCGGTTTATTCAGGAAAAATCCCCCCGGAACCGGTTCAGGCCCCGGTATGTGAATCATTGCCATCTTTGCAATGATATTTTTACCCGAAAAGCGTATCGAGATGTCCTCCTCAAGCATGCCCACGAGAAGGCGGAGGAACTTTTTCTGCGGCGGGGGCTGCTCGAAGCCGTCCGGTTCAAGGACCCGCTCTGCGAGCCGGAAAATTCTGAAATATCATCCAATTGAAATATTCAGAGCCTCCCGCCACAAAAAATACGCCGAAAAACTCCACACCCCCGTTCAAAAGAAAAAACTCCTCTTGGAAAAAATCGGACGGCATATTATAGTGCCGGCTCATTTCTGTTTGACCCTGCCTCGGCAAAAACGTCCTTTGAATGGTGGTTGCCTGCCGCAGGACGATCGGGGATGGAAACCCGGTGCGCGCGATACATCTGCAAAAAGGAAAGGTGCATGACGCTGAGTCGTCGTCAGTTTCTAAAGGTTTCGGGCATCGCCTCCGTCGCCGGGATGACCGGATGGTTCGCTATCGGCTCGCCGCCGATCCGATCCCATGGGGAAACGCTTGCCATCCGGAACGCAAAACAAACCACGACCATCTGTCCGTTCTGTGCGGTGGGCTGCGGTCTGATCGTCCATACGGACAGAAAAACCGGCAGGGTCATCAACACCGAGGGGGATCCGGATCATCCCATCAACGAGGGGTCTCTGTGCGCAAAAGGGGCCGCCCTCTATCAACTGGCGGTGAATCCCGCGCGGTTGACCCGGGTGCACTACCGGGCGCCGTTCAGCGAGCGGTGGGAGGTGAAGTCCTGGGACTGGGCATTGGACCGGATCGCAGAAAATATCAAAACGACCCGGGACAGGAGCTTTATCGCGTTCAATGAGCACGGCCAGCGCGTCAACCGGACCGAAGAAATCGCCCACGTGGGCTCGGCGGCCCTGGACAACGAGGAGTGCTGGCTGCTTCAGGGGATGCTGCGCGCGCTGGGCCTGGTGTACATCGAGCACCAGGCACGTATCTGACACAGCGCCACATTGGCGGCTCTGGTAGAGTCGTTCGGACGCGGCGCGATGACCAATCACTGGATCGACATCAGGAATGCCGACTGCATCCTGGTGATGGGCGCCAATCCCGCGGCCAACCATCCCATCTCCTTCAAATGGATCCAACGGGCCATGGAAAACGGCGCCACGCTGATCAGCGTCGACCCGCGCTATAATCGCACCTCCGCTCAGGCCGATATCTATGCACCGCTGCGATCCGGAACGGACATCGCTTTTCTGGGGGGGATGATCCGCCACATCCTTTTCAACAAAAAATACCATGAAAGCTACCTGGCCCAGTATACGAACGCCGGCTTTATCCTTCATCCGGGATTCGGATTTACAGACGGGCTTTTTTCCGGTTATCGAAGCGAGGCCCGGCGGTATGAAAAATCGTCCTGGGGGTTTGTGCGGGATAAAGACGGCATTGCCCTTCAGGATTTCACCCTCAACGATCCGGCCTGTGTGTTCCAGCACCTTAAAAGGCATTTTTCCCGATACACCCCGGAAACGGTTTCGGCCGTCACCGGCACCCCGGTAAACGATCTGATCAAGGTCTGGGACGTTTTTTCCGCCACCGGCGACCCCCACCGGACCGGGACGATTCTTTATGCCATGGGCTGGACCCAGCACACCGTCGGGGTCCAGAACATTCGCGCCATGGCCATCATCCAGCTTCTGTTGGGCAATATGGGGCGGCCCGGCGGCGGCGTCAATGCCCTGCGGGGCGAATCCAACGTGCAGGGCTCCACCGACCACGGCCTCCTGTACGATACCTGGCCCGGTTATCTCAATGCACCCAAGGCCTCCCAGTCGACCCTGGCCCGATACCATGAGCAAAACACCCCCCGCTCTGCAGACCCCCGATCGGCCAACGCATGGCAGAACAAACCCCGGTATGTGGTCAGCTTTTTAAAGGCCGTGTTCGGGGAGGCGGCCACTGCCGACAACGATTTCGGTTACGGCTGGATGCCCAAGCTGGATGACGATGGCGCCTATTCCTGGTTGGACCTCTTCGACCGGATGTACCATGGCGGGATCAACGGGTTTTTTGCCTGGGGGCAGAATCCGGCGGTTTCCGGGGCCCACGCCGGTAAGACCCGGCAGGCGCTGAAAAACCTGGACTGGATGGTCGCCGTCAACCTCTTTGACAACGAAACCGCCTCGTTTTGGAAGGGGCCGGGCATGAGCCCATCGGAGATCAAGACCGAGGTGTTTTTGCTGCCCTGCGCCGCTTCTTTTGAAAAAGAAGGCTCCCTTACCAACTCCGGCCGATGGATGCAGTGGCGGTTTCAGGCGGTCGAACCGCCCGGCGAAGCCAAATCGGACGGGCAGATCATGGTCGAACTCTGGGAGCGCATCCGGGCGCTGTACCAGAAAACCGGGGGTGCTTTTACAGAGCCGATCCTGCACTTTCGCCGGGATTCTTTTCAAAAAGGGCGCTATGACCCCCATGCCGTGGCCAAGCTGATCAACGGCTGTTTTGAAGAAACCACCACCCTAAACGGCAAGGTCTATCCCAAAGGGACGCCGGTTCCCTCTTTCGCCGGTCTTAAAGACGACGGTTCCACCGCTTCGGGCAACTGGCTCTATTGTCACTCCTACACCCAGGACGGCAACCGGGCGGCCAGACGGTCCGCGGCCGACCCTACGGGCATGGGCCTTTATGCGGAGTGGGCCTGGAGTTGGCCCGTCAACCGGAGGATCCTCTACAATCGTGCGTCCGTTGATATCAACGGCCGGCCCTGGTCCCCGGGCAAGGATATCCTTCGATGGACCGGGGAGGGCACATGGATCGGGGATGTCCCGGACGGGGGGTGGCCCCCGTTGTGCATGGCGGCACAGAGCCGGCTGCCGTTTATCATGAAAACCGACGGGGTCGCCTCCGTCTTCGGGCCCGCTATGGCCGAAGGACCTTTTCCCGAACACTACGAACCGGTGGAAAGTCCTCTGGAAAACAATCCCTTCTCCGGCCAGCGCATCAACCCGGCTGTTTTGATATGCACCACGGATACCGATACATGGGCATTCAACGACCCCCGGTATCCCATCGTGGCCACCACCCACCGGGTGACGGAACACTGGCAGACCGGGGTGATGTCCCGGCGGATGCCCTGGCTTCTGGAAATGCAGCCGGAGCTTTTCGTTGAGATGAGCCATGAATTGGCGGATTCAAAAGGCATTAAAAACGGTGCGGCGTGCGTGGTATCATCGGCCCGGGGAAGCGTGGACGCCGTGGCGTTGGTGACGGTTCGCTTGAGGCCGATGACGATCCAGGGCAAAACCGTTCACCAGGTCAGCCTCCCCTGGTGTTACGGGTGGATGCATCCAGCGGGGGGCAGTGACGCTGCCAACCTGTTGACCGGCTCGGCGGGGGACCCGAACACCCACATCCCGGAGACCAAGGCCTTTATGGTCAATGTCGAAAAGAAGGACAGGGGCTGACCCATGGCGGGTAAATATTTTTTCATCGACACCACCCGGTGCATCGCCTGTCGCGGATGCCAGGTGGCCTGCAAGGAATGGCACGGGCTGCCCGGGGTAAAGACCCGGCAGTGGGGCTCTCCCCAGAACCCCCAAGACCTGGGCCCCGACACCTACCGGCTGGTCCGCTTTCGGGAATACGACCGAAACGGTAAAACCGTCCGATACTACTTTTCGGAGGCCTGCCGGCACTGCCTCGACCCCGACTGCCGGAACACCGCGGAGCAGTACGTGGAGGACGCGATCATCATCGACCCGACCGGAGCGGTGATCTTTACGGATAAGACCCGGTCCCTGGGTACCCACGCCGAAGAGGTGCTCGACGCCTGCCCCTTCAATGTTCCCCGGCTCGATCCCGAGACCGGTCTGTTGACCAAATGCGATATGTGTGTGACCCGGGTCCATGCAGGGCTGGAACCGATATGCGCGAAGACCTGCCCCACCGGTGCCATCCAATTCGGAAACGAGCAGGCCATCCGGGGGATGGCAAAGGCACGTCTTGAAGAAATCAACAAAGTCCGCGGGAATACGGGGATGCTCATCAATGCCGATGCGGTCAGGGTCCTCTATCTTGTGACGGCAGACCCGAAGGTCTATTATGAGTATTCCGCATATTAGCCACGTTCAGGATGATCCGATTTTTGTTGATATGAAATTTTAGGGGTGCCCCCTATACCCGGCGCTTCTTCACCCCCCTGGTCGGGGGGGCATCGAGGGGTTCCTCCGGCCAATGGTGTTTGGGATACCGCCCCCGCAGTTCCTTTCGCACCTCGGCGTAAGTGCTCCGCCAGAAGCTTACAAGGTCCCGGGTCACCTGCACGGGCCGCATGGCCGGAGACAGGAGGTTCAGGACCACGGGGATCTTGCCGCCTGCGATTGTGGGGGTTTCCCGCTGCCCGAACAGCTCCTGCAGCCGGACGGCGAGCACCGGGGCCTTTCCTTGGGTATAATCGAGGCGGACCCGGGATCCGCTGGGGACTTGCAGGTGGGTGGGGGCTAACCGCTCCAGTGCGGCCATCCGCTCCGGCGGGAGCAGGGAGAAAAGGGCGGATCCCAGATCGAGGCGACGAAGCTGGTCCAGCCGGGTTATTCCGGCAAGATAGGGAAGGAGCCACGCTTCCATGCCTTCCAGAAGGGCGGCGTCAGACACGTCGGGCCAGCCTCCGTCTGCTTCGATGCCTGCCAGCAGCAAAACCCTTTCCTGCCAGTTTCTCAATGGCACCGTCCAGGGGAGCCGATCCAGCCCCATCTTCCGGATCCCCTGGATCA
>ENA-OSEO01006706-OSEO01006706.1-sediment-metagenome-genome-assembly--contig:-NODE-6706-length-10177-cov-2.817030_pt1 | contig 10177 bp, 7 predicted proteins | sample MGYA00237883_ERZ534232 | MGnify/ENA metagenome assembly ERZ534232
AAGCCCTTCCAGCCCGAGGAAGTAAACGCCCGGGTGAACACCCACCTGACCATTCACCGGCTGAGTAGTGAAGTACAAAAGCAAAGAGATGAACTGGAGCACGAGCTGCAGGTCGTATCTCAACTCCAGCGAAATCTTCTGCCCGAGCGCCTGCCCCAAATCCATGGGTTGAAACTGGCCGTGCATTATGAAACCAGCCGTTATGCAGGCGGTGATTACTACGACGTAGTAAAACTGCCAAACGGCCTCCTGGCCATTCTGGTGGCCGATGCGGAAGGCCATAGCGCGCCGGGGACAGTCATGATGGCCATGACCTGTGCCCTGTTTCGTTCATGTTCGACCTGCCTGGATGAACCGGATAAGATACTTTCCTACATCAATGAAAACCTTTGCAAGGTGAACATGGAAAGCTTTGTTACGGCGATTTACGCTGTTTACGACCCCCGCAGCAGAAAACTAAACATCGCTCGCGCAGGCCATCCACTTCCCATTCTTTATAGACCATCGGAGAAAACCGCGACTGAAATACCCTGTGATGGCGTATTTTTGATGGGATTTAAATCTTATTCCGACGTTCCGGTTGCCGAAGTCGCGCTTCAACCCGGCGACCGGCTGTTGTTTTATACGGATGGGGTGACCGATCGCTTGAGCGAAACCCAGGAGCTTTTCGGGACAAACCGCCTGTTAGAGCAATTTGGAACAGCCGTCCCCGATGACCCTGCAGCAATTCTCAAAGGGATTATCGATGACCTGTCACGGTTTTCAGGGGGTCGCCCGGCCGACGACGATCAAGCGATGCTGCTGATGGTTGTTGAATAGTGTCCATCCAGAAACGGCCAATTTGCCCAATTTCTGTGTTGGGCAAAAATTTTAATCCTCAAAATACTTCGAGTATTCCTGTGGTTAAAATTTTTGCCCACCTTGAACTTGAACATATTTTCTCGTTTCTGGATGGGCACTAAATAGGAGCAATATCTTGAGAAAAACCAAGAAACCTAAAGCGAACAAGGCGGCCGTTAAAAACCAGGACGTCAAAAATGGCTCGACACCTGTCAAAACCGAGGAGATTTCATTAACCAATCTGCTTGATCTTGGACAACTCAACCCAATCCTGGAAGACTTCTGCAACGCTGTGGGGGTTGCCTCGGCAATCATTGACCTTAAGGGCGATGTCCTGGCTTCGGCATGCTGGCAACGCATCTGTACCACGTTCCACCGGGTTAACGAGCGGACTCGCGCCCGCTGTATCGAGAGCGACACCAAACTCGCTGCGAATCTGCAAAAAGGCAAGCAATTCTCGATTTACCACTGCAAGAACGGCTTGGTAGATGCCGCTTCGCCCATAATCATCGACGGCAGGCATGTGGCCAATGTTTTTGTGGGGCAGTTTCTCCTGACCGAAGCCGACAGAAATTATTTCAAAAAGCAGGCCGAAGAATTCGGATTTGATACGGCAGATTACCTGAAGGCCCTTGATGACGTTCCCATCATTTCCAAAGAGAAACTGTCCGCCATTCTGGAGTTTCTGACGGGTTTTACCCGTCTTGTGGCATCTTTAAGCCATGAGCGCATCAAAGCCATGGAAGCTGAAAATGCCTGTAAACTCAGCGTCGAAGACGCCGAACAGTCCAAAGCAGAATTGATACGGTACAAGGCACATCTTGAAAACCTGGTGGAGGATCGAAATGAGCGACTTAAGGCATCCGAAGAATACAGCCGCCTGATCCTGCAATCCGTGGCGGAAGGGATTTTCGGAACAGATGTGGAAGGTCGATGCACCTTTGCCAATGAAGCCGCGCAGAAGATGCTCGGGTACGCCTCCGATGAAATCATCGGTCAGCCCATGCACGACCTGTTCCACCATTCCAATGCGGACGGCTCACCGCACATTAAAAAGGATTGTCCGATTTATCTCTCCTATACCCAAGGAATAACCAGTTTCCGCAGGGACGAGGTGTTCTGGCGCAAGGACGGTTCGTTTTTTGATGTTTCCTACACCAGCGTGCCGCAATTTAAAGGCAATGTTATCATCGGTTCCGTCGTGGTATTCCGCGATTTTACCGAACGGAAGAAATCGGAAGATGCCATAAAGGAGAGCGAATACCGTCTTAAAAGCATTCTGACGACGACCAATCAAGGTTTTTGGTGGGTGAACCATGACGGGCGTACCGTGGATGTCAATAACACGACGTGCAAATTTTTAGGCAGACCCCGTGAAGATATTCTGGGCAGGATGATATTTGAATTTCTCGATGAGGAAAACACCGGGATCATGAAGGACCAACTCAGGCGCATGGCTGCCGGTGAAACCGGCGTCTATGAGATCGCCCTCAGCCGGACGGACGGTTCGAAAGTGTTATGCCTTTTCCACGCAACCCCGCTATACGACAAAAACGGAATAAAAACCGGTTCCTTTTCCATGATTACGGACATCACCTATCACAAAAAGATGGAGGAGGAGCTGATCATCGCCCGTAACAGGGCAGAGGCGGCGACCCGGGCAAAAAGTGATTTTCTGGCCAACATGAGCCACGAAATCCGTACCCCCATGAACGCTGTTCTGGGCATGACGCATCTGGCGCTCAATACGGATCTGACACCCAAGCAAAGAGACTACCTCACCAAAATCCAGATATCCGCCAACTCTCTTCTGGGCGTCATCAACGACATTTTGGACTTTTCCAAGATTGAGGCCGGCAAAATGAGCATGGAGTCCATCGGTTTCAATCTAGATGAAGTGTTGGACAACCTGTCCACCCAGATTACCATCAGAGCCCAGGAAAAGGAAGGGCTTGAGGTTTTATTCCGCATCGAAGCCAATGTGCCCCGTTCCCTGGTGGGCGATCCCCTTCGGTTGAGTCAAATTTTAATAAACCTGACCAACAACGCCATCAAATTCACCGAACGGGGTGAAATCGTGGTTTCCACGGAACTGGTCAGTCTGACAAAAAGGACCGCTGTGATCCAGTTCGCCGTGCGGGATACGGGCATCGGTCTCTCCGAGGAACATATGGCGCGCCTGTTCACCTCTTTCAGCCAGGCAGACACATCCATTACCCGCAAGTATGGCGGCAGCGGTTTGGGCCTGACCATCTGTCATCGGCTTGTGGAGATGATGGGCGGCAAGATATGGGTAAAGAGCGCTCCGGGGGTCGGCAGCACGTTCTTTTTTACCGCTGTTTTCGGCACCGGCCGGGAAGCAGACCGGGCCCGCTACGTTCCACCGCCAAACTTAAGAGGTATCAAAGCGCTGGTTGTGGATGACAACCCCACATCCCGCGAAATCTTCCAGAAGATGCTGGAATCTTTCTCCTTCAAAGTCTCTCTGGCGGCTTCCGGCGAAGAAGCATTGCAGGAAATGGAAAAATCCATCGGAGGACGGCCTTACGACATCGTGGTGATGGATTGGAAACTGCCGCGTATGGACGGCATTGAGGCCGCAAAACGAATCAAGCATAATTCGCGGTTGACCCGGGTTCCGGCGATTGTTTTGGTCAGCGCATACGGTCGGGAAGAAATTATATGGAGGGCCAAGGCGGCCGGACTGGACGGTTTCCTGATCAAACCCATACGCTCATCAGTGATGTTCGATACCATCATGAACGCGCTGGCAAAAGACGCCTCCAAGGAGTTGTGTCCGGCGGATAAGAAAGAACAGGCTTTGAATGTATTGAAGGATCTCCAAGGCGCCCGGGTCCTGCTTGTTGAAGACAACGAGATCAACCAGCAGATCGCCATGGAAATCCTTGCCGCTGGGGGTATTATTGTGGCCCTGGCCAATAACGGCCGGGAAGCCGTGGTTGCAGTCCAGGCCAATCACTTTGATGCGGTGCTGATGGATGTGCAGATGCCGGTGATGGATGGTTACACCGCAACCCGGATCATCCGCCGGGATACGCGGTTCAAGGATCTGCCCATCATTGCCATGACCGCGCATGCCATGGCAGGCGATCATGAGAAAAGCATCGAATCCGGCATGAACGATCATATCACCAAACCCATCGATCCGGAACAGCTCTATGCAATTTTAGCGCGATGGATTAAAGCCGCCTCTTTTCCCGTCAGGAAAAAACAAGCACCGGAGCCGATTTTGCAGAAGGCTGCCGCAAAAGCCCACGGTGAGGCTGTCCCACCATCTGCATCGGAACAGCCCTTTCCGGATGCTCTGGATGGGTTTGACCTTTCCGATGGGTTGCAGCGTCTTGGGAGAGACAAGACCCTTTACCGTGAGCTGTTGATGAATTTTGCAACCAAATACACACATAAGTCCGGTGACATCCGGAATGCACTGGATGCCGAGGATTACCCTAAAGCCCACAGAATGATTCACGACATCAAGGGGCTGGCCGGCAACCTGGCGGCACTTCAACTCCAGGCCGCAGCCGCGGAACTGGAGAAGCTGGTCAAACATGCAGACAAAAAGAATCCACCTTCTCCGGATGCACTCACCAAAGCATTTGCGACCTTCCAAACACTGATGGATGTGGCTTTGCGATCCGCCCAAAGTCTGGAATCGTTGACAGACAAGCCGAGCTCCGCTTTATCGATGGAAGCGACAGGAGAATTGCCGCCGGATCTGGCCAAAGAGGCCGCTGGACGATTGCGTGAGGCTGCTGAATTGGGCGATGTATCAGGTCTGACAGCAATTGCCGAAGAGATGGCTTCCCGCTCAAAGCACTTTGCGCCATATCTAATCAGAATCGCTCAACTATCAGTAGATTTCGATTTTGAAGGCATCCTTGGGCTGGCCAATGATCTGGAAAAGATACAGGCACGCCGTTAATTACCGGACGCACATAGCAGAAAAAAGTTCCAAAAAAGATCTTGACAACGCGTTCCTTGTGGTTTATTTTCATTTCGTTATTTAGCTAATTACCTAATTATTGAGGTTCAAAATGGAAACTTCACTTAATATCGCAAAAGCCCTGGCGGATAGAAGCCGGATGCGAGTTGTCACGGCCTTAATGAGGTGCGACGAGCTTTGCGTTTGCCAGATTGTCGAAATGCTTCGTCTGGCAGCCGCGACCGTCTCTCGCCACTTGAGTATCCTCCAAAATGCACGTCTTATACAAAGCCGCAAGGACGGAAGGTGGGTTTACTATCGCCTTGCCGAACCTTTCCCTGAGTCGCTCCGCAAGTGGCTGCTCGAATCGCTGTTAAATTCAGAGGAGATCAAGGCGGATCACACGCTTTTTGAAAAGATTCTCTCCAGTGCCCCCGAGGATCTGTGCCGGCGCCAAAAAGAACGGAGAGAAATGTCATGACTGAAATAAATTTATCTCAAGCATACCCAAAGGAGAAAATAATGGACAAATCTGTAAAGGAACTGGTGGCCATTGGCGCTTCTGTCGGCGCTCATTGTCAACCGTGTCTCGAACATCACATTCAGGCTGCGATTGAGCTTGGCGTTACAGAAAATGCTATCCGACAGGCTGTCGAAGTCGGTCACGCGGTCGAAAAGGCAGCCATGGCCGCCATGAAAAAATTCAGCGCTGAGGCTGTCGAGGAACTCGCGGCCACGGCCTCGCCAGGCAATCGGTCAGAGAAAAAAACCGAATCTGCGTCTGAAGAAAAGCCAAGCGGCTCGGTCCTGAAAATTTATGACCCCGCCATGTGCTGCTCCTCGGGGGTGTGCGGGCCAAGTGTCGATCCGGCGCTTGCCCAGTTTGCCGGGGTCTTGAAGTTTGTTTCCAGCCAGCCGGGCATCCGTGTCGAACGATACAACCTCAGTCAACAGCCCCAGGCATTCGTGGAAAACGCTCAAGTCAAGTCGATGCTCGGCAATGGCGGATTAAAACGACTTCCCTTTATTTTTATCAACGATCAATTGTGGCTTCAGGGCCGGTACCCTTCCAGGGACGAACTGCTTGACGCGTTGAAAATCAAAAACGAACCGGTTTTGTTCCCAATCGCTGCAACACCTGAAACCGGCCCTTGCTGTGCTGAAGGAGAATGCTGCTCATGAAATCTTTTATAGAAAAAGCGCCACGTTATTTATTTTTTACGGGAAAAGGCGGTGTGGGCAAAACCTCCATGGCTTGCGCCACCGCCCTGGGCCTGGCACGGAGCGGAAGGCGGGTATTGCTGATCAGCACGGACCCCGCCTCGAATCTGGACGAAGTCTTGGAGACACCGTTGTCTTCCAGCCCCACGCCCGTGCAAAATGTTCCCGGCCTGTTTGCCCTGAACATAGACCCCATCCAGGCGGCCGCAGAATACCGGGAGCGCATGGTCGGGCCATATCGCGGCATACTGCCCGAAGCGGCCGTCACCCAGATGGAGGAGCAGCTTTCCGGGGCATGCACGGTGGAAATCGCCGGATTCAATGAGTTTTCCAAGTTGCTGGGCGATGACGCCGCCATGCGGGACTATGATCATATCGTATTGGACACCGCACCCACCGGGCATACCCTTCGCTTATTGAATCTGCCCTCGGCCTGGAATGATTTTATCGCCTCCAACCAGACCGGCAGCTCCTGCCTGGGGCCGATCGCCGGATTGAAAGCGCAGAAACTGATGTTCGCGCAGGTGGTCGCCGCCTTGAAAGATCCGGCCAGGACGTTGCTTGTTCTGGTTTCACGCGCGGAAGCCATGTCTTTTCAGGAGGCGCATCGCGCCGGCGACGAATTGGGTGAACTTGGCCTGGACAATCAACACCTGATTATCAATGGTGTGTTTACCCCTGCCTCCGACGACCCCGTTGCCAGAGCCTTTGCCGAAAAATCCGCCATGGCCATGACCGCCATGCCTGAAGAGATGAAGCGTCTGCCGACAACCCGAGTCCCTTTTCGGGCATCGGGCGTCATGGGGGTGGCGGCCCTGCAAAGCGTGTGTCAGACCCAGCCCGACAATCCGGCCGTGGAAAGGGTCGTTTGTCCCCAGTCCGAGGTGGACGCCGTATTACATAAAATATCCGGCTGGCCAAGCTTTCTGCGGGAGCTGGAAGCGGAAGGCAGAGGCGTCATTATGACCATGGGCAAAGGGGGTGTCGGCAAAACCACCATGGCCGCCGCCATAGCGGCCGAACTGGCCCAGCGGGGACATGCGGTGGTGTTGTCGACCACCGACCCGGCGGCCCACGTGGCGCAAACCATCGGAGACCATCTGCCGAATCTCACGGTCGAGCGGATCGACCCCAAAATGGAAACCGAGCGTTATGTGACCACCGTTCTGGAAAAGAATCGGGGCAAACTATCCGCCGATGACATGGCCTTGCTGGAAGAGGAGATGCGCTCGCCCTGCATCGAGGAGATTGCCGTGTTCCAGGCCTTTGCCCACACCGTTGCCAAAGGTGAGAAGCGCTTCGTGGTCCTTGATACCGCCCCCACGGGACATACCCTGCTGCTGCTGGATGCGACCCAATCCTATCACCGTGAGGTTGCCAAATCGGTAGACGAGCTTCCCGAAGCGGTCAAAACGCTTTTGCCGAGAGTCCGGGACCCGAAATTCACCAAGGTAATCATCGTCGCTTTGCCGGAAGCCACGCCGACCCATGAGGCTTCAGCCCTTCAGGACGATTTGCGGCGGGCCGGGATCGAGCCTTACGCCTGGATCATCAACCGCTGTTTTGCCTTTTCCGGAACCCGGGACCCGGCGCTTTGCGCCAAGGGCATGGATGAGCTTTCCTACCTGAATGAAATTATGGATCGCCATGCCCGAAAAGCGGTTATTTCCCCGTGGGTTTCCCAGGAATTGAACGGGCCGGAGAGTTTCCGGCATCTGTACGCTATTGAAGATAAAGGAAAAGCGGCATGATCACCCATATTCCCATCGCCATGGATCTGATGCCGGTGAGTATCCGCTTCACCCGATTATTAAAATGCACAAAGGATACAGGTAGAAACAATGGGCAATAAATCTGGAATCAGTTTTTTTGACAAGTATCTGACCGTTTGGGTCGTTCTGTGCATGGTGGCAGGTATTGTTATTGGAAAATACCTGCCATTCATACCTGAATATCTGGGAAAATTCGAATATGCCAATGTATCGATCCCCATTGCGGTTCTCATCTGGGTCATGATTTATCCCATGATGATGAAAGTTGATTTCCAAAGCGTGAAGGATGTGGGGAAAAACCCCAAAGGCTTGTTTGTTACATGGGTGACCAACTGGCTTATCAAGCCCTTCACCATGTTTGGAATCGCGTCCTTCTTTTTTTATGTGGTCTTCAAATCGCTAATTCCGCCGGATCTGGCAAAAGCTTATTTAGCAGGCGCGGTTCTGCTTGGCGCCGCCCGTGTACCGCCATGGTCTTTGTCTGGAGTCATCTGACAAGGGGAAATCCTGCATACATGGTCGTTCAGGTGGCGACCAATGATCTGATTATTCTGGTAGCGTTTACGCCTATTGTCGCATTTCTGCTGGGAGTGAGCGGCGTAGCCGTGCCCGGACAACACTGATATTATCAGTGGTGCTGTTTGTGGTGATCCCGCTTACAGCCGGCGTATTGACGCGGGTCAATGTGATCAAGCATAAAGGGATCGACTATTTCAATCAGTCTTTTATCCCAAAATTCAGCAATATCATCGTCGCCGGATTGCTGTTGACGCTGGTTATCATCTTTTCTTTCCAGGGCAATGTCATCCTGGAAAATCCGCTGCACATCCTGCTGATTGCCATTCCATTAACCATTCAGACTTTTTTGATATTTTTCATTGCCTATTTCGGCTCCAGAATGTTGAAACTTCAACACAACATTGCCGCGCCTGCCGGGATGATCGGGGCGTCCAACTTCTTCGAGCTATCCGTGGCCGTGCCGATCGCCTTGTTCGGGACGACCTCTCCGGTCGCGCTGGCGACAATTGTCGGCGTTCTTGTGGAAGTCCCCGTGATGCTGATACTTGTGAAGATAACCAATAGCACAACGCACTGGTTCAAGTTCAAGGACTTCCTCAACGGCATGACCGTGCCCGAAGTCCTGGCCGAAGTCCTGGACCGCCTGAACACGCTTCAGCAACAAGTCAATCAACTGCGCCGCCGGCGCGTAACGGGAGATGAAAAAGAGCTTGTTATTTTAACCCAAATTTTATATAATATTTACAAACGCAAATTTAACGTCTCGGAAATTCTAAAATTAGTTGAAATTAAAGATTTTTAATAGCTCTTGGTTTATGCCACTTCCAATATTCCAATTGTGAACGAAGCGAACTAACTTGTTGAAAATATTGCATGCGACATAAGCTCTTAATAATTGTGGCGTCCTTTTCCGTAATACTCAGCATGGCCGTTGGCGGTATCTGTGCAGACTTGTCGTCGCGAGCAGGCAAAACTTCTTGTGGAAAAAGACGATCCCTTGACGGTGGCATTACACAAGCCGCCACAGGCGCATGCCATATACTGCCGTGCCAGGCTCAAAATCGGCGCTTATTCATTTTGCCGGAACCCTCATCCCGACGGTACCAATCCGAAAAGCGCTACACTTTTCCGCTGACGGGCATATCGGCGACAACGCCGATTATGACAGCCCAATGTTATTTTCAGGCCGGTCAGATGGTGTTGAAACTGCCTTCATCGTTTATCCCGCCGCCTTTGTTTTGCCTTCACTGCTCTTTTATCTTTTAAATCCCCACCCTATATTTTAGGTCGATTAGTTTGACCTGCCTTTCAACCGCCACGTGTGTTTGCTACGCCAAACAACCAATGAATCGTTTGACTTAAATGGTGGAGGACGGTATCTCCGATTTAGTATGATGATGAAAAAAAGATAAGGAAATTTACCAAAATGTGTCACGCAATGGATCAAAAAAATCATATACACTTCCGCTTCAAAAACTGGATGGTGTTGTTGATGCTGTTCTGTCTGGCTGCCGGGGCTCCGCAGGCGGTCAACGCTGCCACACTGGATGAACGGTACCCCGGCCTTGCCACGGGCTTGCTCAAATCCGCAGTGCTGACTCTGCTTGATGACGACACCTTACTGATCGCCGACGGTGTCACCATCAAGCGTTCCCAACTTCTGGCGGGTATCAATAACCATGAACCCAAGCTGCGCGATCAACTGGAAAAAAACCTGGTTTTCGTTCTGGAGCAGGAGGCTGTCCGGCGAATTTTGCTCAACGAGGCCAAAAAAGCGGGTATTCCTGTCAGCGGGGGAGACGACAGCCAGGCGATCCAGTCCCTGTTCGAACACCAAACCATCGCCCTGTCCGTGTCCGAAGATGAGGCGCGTGCCTTTTAC
>ENA-OSEO01006707-OSEO01006707.1-sediment-metagenome-genome-assembly--contig:-NODE-6707-length-10176-cov-3.359243_pt1 | contig 10176 bp, 7 predicted proteins | sample MGYA00237883_ERZ534232 | MGnify/ENA metagenome assembly ERZ534232
CCAAAGGCATGGGTAATCTTAAATGAATCAAAATCTTTTCCTTTCCAACATCGCTGAGATCCAAATCAGTTATTCTCAAAAAGTAAAACCTGCTGACCGGCAAGTGATCACCTGCTCAAAAGATGCTTACGGAGTTTTTCAAAATATCTTCCCAAGCTTCGAACATCGTGAATTTTTCTACATCCTGACATTAAATAGAGGCAACCAGGTACTGGGCTTCTTTGAAGTTTCAAAAGGAGGAGTCTGCGGAACTCTGGTTGACGTTAAAATTATTTTACAGGCTGCACTTAAAACAAATGCCTCGGCAATAGTCATTGCTCATAATCATCCGTCAGGGAATACCCAGGTAAGCGATGCTGATGAAAAAATTACCCGGAAAATTAAAACAGCCTGCAATTATCTGGATATTTCACTACTCGACCACCTGGTAATTACTTCAGAAACCTACCTCTCAATGGCTGATGAAGGAATAATTTAATCATAACCGGCGTGCCAGATGCCAAAATAAGTCCCAAGGGCATGGGCAAATTCAATGAAAAAATTCGATATCTATCAAATGGTTACGAATCTTATTATCGATCGGCTTGAAGCGGGGGTAGTTCCGTGGCAAATGCCCTGGAAAACCTCAGGAAGTATCCCCCAAAATCTGATTTCTAAAAAACCTTACCGGGGAATCAACTTCTGGTACCTGCTCAGTTTTGGTTTCGAACGTCCTTTCTTTCTTACCTTCAATCAGGTGAAGGAACTGGGTGGTACTGTCAAAAAAGGATCCAAATCCTTTGAAGTGGTTTTCTGGAAAATGTTTGACTTCATTGAAGAGGAAACCCTGAAACCAAAACAGATTCCTATGTTGCGTTACTACAGAGTGTTTCACATCGACCAGGTCGAAGGCATAGCGGAGAACAAAATTCCTGACACTAAAAACCATGATCATGAATTTGATCCCATAAGTGTATGTGACGAGCTGGTGGAATGTTGGGAAGATTCACCTGAAATTGAACTGGGTAAAACTCATGCCTGCTATATTCCATCGTTGGATAAGGTTCAGATGCCCAGTCCGCGTACCTTTTTCAAAGATGAAGAATATTACTCTGTCCTGTTTCACGAATTGACGCACGCTGTCGGCCATAAGAAAAGGCTTAATCGCCATGAAAAGTTTTCTGATCATAAACTCGAAAACCGCGATTACAGCCTAGATTATCCTAACTAAAACATTATCCTAAATTAATTATCATATCTCCTGTCGCATAGATTTTTAACATTCAAAAAGTTAGGATAATATTTTCCCTTTCATCCGTATACTACTCTCGAGTTTTAACACTAAAGAATAATATATGGATATAAAAAAGCTAAAGAAAACGCATCCAGAGCTTTTAGAATATATGAAAGCGAATGGATTTGGCAGCGTCGCCATCGGCGGCGTTAAGGTCATGTTCAGACGATTGTTTGATCATGAAGGAAAGTACACGTCTTACAATGAGTTTTACAAGAAATTTATTTCCAGGGAAGGTCTTGAAGGAAGCACCAAAAGACTTTGCTATTATCGTACATCAGTACGTACTATCCAAGGATTTGATGAGTTCAATCGTTTTCCCAACAGGCTCAAATTCGCTCCTGTTCAGTACCGGGAATGCAGTTATGAACACTTGAATCCTACATTTAAAGGCATCGTTGATCGTTACAAGCAGGTGTCATTAAAGAAATGCAAAAGTGAAAAGTCAATCAGAGTAGAATCGAATGCTGCTTCCACCTTTTTGTATCATATGCAGCTAAATGGGGCGAATGATTTATATGGTGTCACGGAATCGATGATATTATCCTTCTTCTATGATGGATACAAACAGCTAAGAGGTTGCTCGTATAGGACAAAAATCAAGACTGTATTAAAAGCAACTATAGGAACTGGCTACTATGCTGAATGCGCACGTATCATTGAAGATATGCCTCGTTTAAGAAATGGCAGAAAGAATTTTGCTACCCTTAAAGATGATGAGATTCGTATTATTAAAGAAAATTTACAAGAGGGAACACGAAATGATTTGTCTTTACGCGATAAAGCTGTCGTGTCAATGGCTATGTATACGGCATTAAGAGGAACCGACATAGCTCGAATGCGGATTAACAATATTGATTTGGAAAGAGACCTAATCATACTAACCCAATCTAAAACGCAACAACCTATAATCTTGCCACTTAGGGCTGTTGTTGGCAATCCCTTGGTAGATTACCTTTTAAATGAACGTCCGAGGAACCTGGATATAAAGAGTATTTTCACCAATGTCCACGATCCGGAAAATCCGATGGACTCAAGTACCATAGGTGGTATCATCAGACGTTTTTTTACAAAATTGGGTATAAGGAGTGATGATAAAGAAAATGGTCTCCGGTTGTTCCGGCGCTACCTGGCATCTAAAGTCCTCGAAAATGGCATTCAGCCCAGAGTTATCAGTGATATTTTGGGTCACATGTCCCCGGAATCTTTAAATCCATATATCGATACTGACATCAAACATCTACGTGAATGTGGGTTAAGTATTGAAAAATATCCAGTAGGAAAGGAGGTGTTCGAGTTATGAAAACGATTGAAGAACTGGCTAAAATCTATGTAGATTACCATAAATCTATAGGGAAAACGTTAGGGTTTAAGAGCTTCCTGCATTTAACAACCTTTACCAGTTTCTGTGTGAATAAAAAACAGGTACAGTATATATCGCAAAAACTGGTTGATGAATGGTGTAAAAAACGTCCGGGTGAGACTGAACTCTCACACAACAAACGGGCTGGTAGTATACGGCAATTTCTCAGGTACACTAACAGTTGCGGCTATACGTCCTTAACGCTACCGGCACTAATCCAAATCTCCAGGCCAAAGAAGGTTGTCTCAGAAACGGAACTTCCTTTAGTTAAAACGTTCATATCTGACTTGATGGACAAATACATCTTTTACCTAAGAGCATCAAATCATCTGTCAAGGTTTACACATAAGACTCTCATACGGTTTAACAAATACTGCGCATCATTTGAACCTGATGTAGATATACTCTCTGATGATATTGTCAGTGGGTGGTGCAGCAAAAGGCCTGATGAACAATGCAAATCACGGAATCTACGGGTGAGGCCGGTACGAAGGTTCTTAAAATATACCAACAAAAATGGATGGACAAATGTGTTGATACCGGAAAACTTGCCCTTCAAAAAATCCACATATACTCCGCATGGATTCAATGAGGACGAATTAAGCGCATTTTTTCATTCCACTGCCACAATTAAACTTGTTGGGTGGCAAAACGAATTGAGATTTAAACTTAGGAAAATGCAGGTTCCTGTATACTTCCGGTTGCTTTACAGTACCGGTATGCGTACAAACGAGGCTCGAATGCTCAGATGCAAGGATGTTGATCTCACAAATGGCATAATCAATATTGCTCATTCTAAAGGTCTTGATCAACACAGAGTGGCATTGCATCCTACAATGCGAAACTTGTTAAAGCAATATAATGACGCAATGGAACGACTTATGCCTGGCAGGAAATTATTTTTCCCAAACAAAAATGACAACTTCTATGGAATTGCATGGCATGCTAATAACTTTAGAAATATCTGGAAAACCATATCCAGTAAACCTGCACGAGCTTACGATCTCCGCAGCTTTTATGCTGTAACCAACATTAATAGTTGGGATTATGACGGTACGGAGTGGTTTGACAAGCTACTTTTTCTCAGCCACTCAATGGGGCATCGGAGAATCGAAAGCACCTGCTACTACTATCAACTTGTTCCTTTGTTCGTTAAGCAATTGGAAGAACTGACCGGACAAGCTCTTCACGACCTATTACCAAATCTTAAAGACTTTTTTGAATATGAAGAAACTAACTGAATCTTTAATCATTGCAAAGGCAATGCGTGAGTGGGAGAAAGTATATCTTCCCGAAATAAGGGCCCTGAGCCCTCATACCCTGCGATCGTACCATGAAGCTATTACTTTGTACGCCATCTTCATGAAAAATGTCAAGTCAATCGATTGTGACAACCTCGCAGGTGATAGTTTTTCGATAGTTCATATCCAGGAATGGATGTTGTGGTTAAAGAGTGAAAGAAGTTGCTCCAACTCCACGTGTAATCAACGGCTCGCTGGGTTGAAAAACTTTCTTAACTTCTTGAGCAAAAAGGATATCCGCTTTGTCCAAATGGGAATGGAGGCCCGGGAAGTTAAGCAGATGCGATATGTCAAACCGGCACAGGTGGAAATAACACAAGGGGCCATTAAGACTCTTTTTAATGTCTTCGATCTCAAAACCAAAATCGGGAAACGTGATTTTACGCTATTCTACCTGATTTACAGCATTGGTGCTCGTATTGACGAAGTGCTATCGTTAAAAATATCAGACATTGATTTAACTCAGCCGAATGGTAAAAACTATATAGCAGTCCTGGGTAAGGGAGCCAAAAGAAGGTCACCACCAATACTTAAAGAGGTTGCTAAAGTACTAAAAGGCTACATCGAGATGTTTCATGGCAAAAAGCCCAATCCCGGTGATCTGTTATTCTTCGTTCATTATGACGGAAGGAAAAAGAAACTCACCCAGGAGGCTGTAAATAAGCGTCTAAAAATATACGCGCAGAAAGCACATTGCATTAATCCTGAAGTATCAGAGAATCTGCACTGCCACCAGCTACGCCATGCACGGGCCAGTCATTGGCTGGAGCAGCGTCTCAATATAGTAGCCATCCAAAGATTGATGGGGCATTCTGACATAAACACGACCATGCGCTATATTTTTGTCTCTACGGAGTAAAAGAATCAGGCTCTGGCAACGCTTGAAGATGATGTTGTAAAAAATACTGGTAAAAAGTGGAAAAACATCCGAAAGAAGAAGGACTTGCTGGAATATCTTGGTCTTAACGAATAAATGCCAGAGATTAACAAAGACAGCTCACTTTCCTGAAGAAATATTATCCTAACTTTTACGGTATTAAAATGCTGTAAACTAAAAGGTATGCTCTAAAAGTTGGGATAATGTTTTAGTTAGGATAATCCTGGTTATCCGAAAATTAGGATAACCAAGAAGAACTGATAGCTGAAATGGGAGCTGCATACCTCTGTGGTATCTGTGGTATTGAAAACAGTACAATAGATAATAGCGCTGCATACATCCAGGGGTGGCTCAAAAAACTAAAATCCGATAACAAATTTGTTATCCAGGCAGCCAGCTATGCACAACGCTCCGTTGACTACATTCTGGAACATCAAAAGAAGCCGGTAGTTCCGGCAGTTGCAGAACCTGAAAAGGAAGCCATACCGGTTTCATTTTCTTTTTAGAAAGGAGGCTGATATGAAAAAGCTTCAAAAATTTGATACAATCTTTAATAATCTGCTACAGCACCATGGATTACATGATGTATTTTCAGACTTTCTTACTCTGTTAATTTGTGCATTTTCTCAGGGCCGGATGGAAAAACAATATTTGGAAACCATCCGGAAATACGATGAACCTAATGCTAACTTATTCTCTGAAGCTCTAGCATCCCTGGTAATTGAAATGACCGGTCCTGATGGGGCCGGTTTTATTGATGTCTTGGGTGATTTTTATGAAAAAAATCTAAGCTTCGGCCGAAACGGCCAGTTTTTTACTCCGCAACCTGTTTGTGATATGATGGCACAGATAATGTCACCCGATGGATTCAAAAAGAGGGCAATTGATCCGGCATGCGGAAGCGGTAGAATGCTTATGGCTGTTGCAAAAATAAACCGCTTTGCTCTTTTTTACGGGGCAGACAATGACATAAATTGTGCACGCATGGCTGTGATCAATCTTTGTCTTAACAGTATGTTTGGAGAAATTGCCTGGATGAACTCCTTAACAAACCAGTTTTATGGTGGATGGGAAATATTCCCAACTATTAAAGGAATTCCTTGCATTCGTGCCATTTCTGAAAAAGAAAGTTACATCCATTTAAAATTATCGGAATCAGCAAACGAAACTACTAAAGTTTCACAGCGTCAATTGCATTTTGAATTTTAATCCCGCTTAGGCGGGATTTTCCTAAAGACGTATATAACTGGTTTTTTACATATATGAAATTTATAGTGTTATAATTTTTACACAAATGATCAAATATTTTGCTAAATTGCTCTTTCGTTTTATTGATTCTTACTTAATATGATGAAGCTAAATCCTGTAAAACCAAGAAAATCGCTCAATAAAGCCTGGTTAAAAACCAAACCCAACAGAACCAACATTGAATTATTTAAACAGAACCTGTCATACCTGCTTAGCCAAATTAACGAAACTGAATCAGAAGAATTTCAAAAAAATCTGGTAAGCGATTTTTTGAAAAATACCTGGTACCAGGATAAGTTCTTCATAAACACTAAGGATCGTGAAGACCTAGCGATCTATACGGGCAGGGATTCTGTTAGCCCGGTTGGCGTTATAATTGAAACAAAAAAACCCACTAACAAAGCTGAAATGCTTTCTGTCGATAACATCAATACAAAAGCGCTGCATGAATTAATTTTATACTATTTGCGTGAACGTATTTCAGGTAAAAATCTCGAACTTAAATATCTCATTGCTACTAACATTTATGAATGGTTTATTTTCAATGCCACAGACTTTGAAAAGTGGTTCGCTAAAAATAAACCCTTTGTAAAAAAGTTTATTGAATTTGAAGAAAAGCGACTCAGTGGTACCGATACCGATTTCTTTTATAGAAATATTGCAACCCCGTTTATAGAAAATTTACAGGAAGAAATAACTTTTTCTTATTTCGATTTACGAACAGTAAAAAGATTTCTGGATGACCAAAATCCTGATAAAGACGTAAAACTTATTCCTTTTTATAAAATATTTTCTCCTGAGCATTTACTAAAGCTTCCTTTCGCCAACGATAGCAATAGTTTGGATCGTGGTTTTTATAATGAACTTCTTCATATTATCGGACTGGAAGAAACAAAAGAGGGTAGTAAAAAAGTGATTGGCCGTAAAGCTGAAAGTAAAAGAAATCCCGGATCACTTATTGAAAATACTATCAATATTCTCAATTACGAGGATTGCCTGTCGTCATTAAAACGTTCTGAATATGGTGTTAAAAAAGAAGAACAACTTTTCAATGTAGCTCTGGAGCTTTCTATAACCTGGATAAATCGCATTCTATTTCTGAAACTTTTGGAAGGACAGCTGGTGAGATACCACCGTGGTGATAAATCATATAGGTTCCTGAATACAGAGCGTATTCCGGATTACGGTACTCTGAATAAACTTTTCTTTCAGGTATTGGCAGAAAAAGAAAATGAGCGAAAAGATCAGGTAAATAAGCGGTTTGGTAATATACCTTATCTTAACAGTTCATTGTTTGAACCTAATGAATTAGAACACAAAACCATTCGAATCAGTAACCTTGAAAATGAATATAACTTGCCACTGTTATCAGTTACTGTAATAACCAACCATAACGGAAAAAGGCAAAAAGGTGAAAAAAATACATTGCATTATCTGTTTGAATTTCTTGATGCCTATGATTTTGCCAGTGAGGGTTCGGAAGAAATTCAAGAGGAAAATAAAACGTTAATCAATGCATCTGTACTGGGACTTATTTTCGAAAAGATAAACGGATATAAAGACGGCTCATTTTTTACTCCCGGTTTCATTACAATGTACATGGCCCGCGAAACGGTCCGACGATCAGTAATACAAAAATTCAATGAAATTAAAGGATGGAATTGCAATAATGTTGATGAGTTATACAACCAAATTGATAACAAGCAGGAGGCTAATGATATTATCAACGGCCTTAAAGTTTGCGATCCGGCTGTTGGCTCAGGACATTTCCTGGTAAGTGTACTTAACGAAATCATTGCATTAAAAAGCGACCTGAAAATACTCAGTGACCGTAACGGTCGTATCCTACGCGATTATCACATAGAAGTAACTAATGATGAGCTGGTGATTACTGATGACGATGGGTGCTTTTTTGAATACCGCCCGGGGAATATCGAAAAACAGAGGGTCCAGGAAGCTATCTTCCATGAAAAGCAAACCATTATTGAAAACTGTTTGTTTGGGGTTGATATTAATCCTAATTCAGTTAAAATTTGCCGCTTGCGATTATGGATTGAATTGCTGAAAAATGCATATTATAAACCTGGCACAAAGGAATTGGAAACTTTGCCAAACATTGATATCAACATTAAATGTGGCAACTCACTGATCAGTCGTTACTCCCTGGACAGTGACTTAAAACAATTGTTAAAAAACAGTAAATACGGTGTTGATGGATATCGACTAGCAGTTCAAACATACCGGAATGCAAAAGATAAGGAGCAGAAACATGAAATGTTGCAACTTATTGAAACCATTAAGAAAGATTTTGAAACAGAAATAAAGCGAACTGATAAACGTGTTAAAGAATTGAACAAATTAAAGAGTAATCTTTTATCGCTTACCGGTAATCAACTTTTTGAGTATGATGAAAAACAAAAAAAAGAGTGGAGCAAAAAAGTAAAAGTCTTAACTGAAAAAATAAAGAAGCGTGAAGCTGAATTGGAAGATATTGCTAACAACAAAATTTATGATAACTCCTTTGAATGGCGTTTTGAATTCCCGGAAGTACTCAATGATGAAGGCGATTTTATTGGATTTGATATTGTTATAGGGAATCCTCCCTATATTAATGCTATAAATTTTAAAAAGAGAGTTGGAGAACAAGAATATTCATATTATAAAAGATTCTTTGAAACAGCCAAGGGAACAGTTGATGCATATATATATTTTTTTGAGCTTGCATATAGAATAATGAAAAACAAGCAAATATTTTGTTTCATTACTCCGAATAGATATTTATCTGCAAATTATGCAGTTGCATTACGCAAATATTTAATTGAAAAATTTGTTTTCAAAATAATTGTTGACTATTCCAATGTAAAAGTTTTTGAAGAAGCAGCCACATATCCAGTAGTAACATTACTTAAGAAGCGTAACCCAACAAAAGATTATGAATTTAAATCATTCACATATACTGAAGGGAACAATAAAACATTAGAAAGAGTATTTAATTCAAGCTTATTGACATCATTCAATGATAATATTTTAGGATTTATTCTCAGCGCAAAATTTCCAATAACTCAAAAATTAATAAGGCAATCTGTTAAACTAACAGAAGCAGGAGAAATAAATGCTACTTCTACAGCAGGTGAAGCAGAAAAATTTCATGAGTTTATTAGTGAGGATGAATCAGGATTTAAACTTATTAATACAGGAACAATAGATAGATATTTAACAACTTGGGGTAAATCTGAATTGATTGATAAAGGAATAAAATACTTAAAACCATATCTTCCTAAAAATCAAATCTATTTAGGATTAAATAGATATAAATTATATTCGAGTCCAAAAATAATTTTCGCAAAAATTGCTATTCGTACTGAATCTTATTTTGATGAAAAAGGGGAATATGCTTCAATTAATACTAATTGTATGCATAACTTTAAAAACAACTATGATCCATATTACATTTTAGGATGGTTAAATTCCAAATTATTTCAATTTATTTATGAATGCCTATTTGATGGACTAAAAATGGCTGGTGGTTATTTACTTTATTCTTCTCCAAATCTAAGTAACATGTACATTAAAAAAGTTGAATCTGCGATTCAAATTAAAATAGCAAAAAAAGTATCACAAATAATAGGAATAAAAAAACAAAACATAGAAGCTGATACCTCATGGCTTGAGACCGAAATTGATCAAATTTTTTTTAAAATTTATGGGCTTACTAATGAGGAAATTGCTTTTATAGAAAAACATCCTTTATGAAATTTTTAATTTGAGGTTATTTATTTGAATATATTAAAAGCTTCCTCCAAAAGGAGTATTTCGGCATTTAAACTTAAAATTAGATTTTTCCCAGAGACAATTAATTAATAGTTACTTACTCACTCCAAAATTCCGCTACAAAGGTATTAATCGTCCCGACAAACGCTGCAAGGCCAAGCCCTTTGGGTTCGGTCATTTTCTTTTTGCAAAACAAAATGACATTCAGCCTTGCGCTAATTGTCGGGACTCAATGATGTTGGCACCGTAATTTTTTCGTTTAACAGGCGTGCCAGGTGCCGAAATAAATCCGTAGGCCCTATGTTTGTAAAATGAAGCATAAGTTTGGAAATTTATCTATCTT
>ENA-OSEO01006708-OSEO01006708.1-sediment-metagenome-genome-assembly--contig:-NODE-6708-length-10176-cov-2.579067_pt1 | contig 10176 bp, 14 predicted proteins | sample MGYA00237883_ERZ534232 | MGnify/ENA metagenome assembly ERZ534232
CGGCCTGTAGAACTACTGGTCCACTGTCAGGAAGCCCTTGGACTTCAGCCAGTAGGCCTGGTTACCCGTGTACCTGAAGATGACGTCTCCTTTCTCGTCCTTGTCGAAGTCCCAGGGCGAGACCAGCACGATGTCCCCTTCTTTCACCCAGTTCCTTTTCTTCATCTTCCCCCGTATGCGGCACTGGCGGGTGTTGCCGTCCTCACACTTGACTATCATCCTTGTGTAGCCCAGGTTCTTGGTGACGATCCCTAGTATGTCGTTCTTGTTGGGCATCATGATGTTATTCCTGATGTCGCTCTCATTCTTCACCAACTTTTTACCCATATCGAGCAGGTAAACATATGATCGGTTCCTTAAAAAATTCAGTACCTAGATCGGCTGAACTCTCTTAACCATGGAGACCTTACCGCTGTAGAACACCTTCCCTGTCTCTTGGAACCCTAATCTGAGCCAGAAACCCACGGCCCCTGCCTCCGAGTCGATCTGAAGCCACTCGGCACCCACGTTGGCGGCGAAGGTCTCCACCTTCCTGAATAGGTCCCCTCCGTGGCCTCTGCCCCGGTCCTCCTGCTTAACCTCCAGATGTTCTATGTACAGTGTGTCTGGGTGTAAGGCAGACTGGTTGCTCATCAGCTCAATTGAGGCGAAGCCGTGGCCGTCGGCTACTCCCCACCTTGCGCCCTTCCCGTAGCTGTCCCCCGGGCCCCTGATCACCTTCAACTCGGGGGGCGAGTAGGGTCGCCGGTGGCGTTTCCTCTGGGACGCTTTTTCAGTCGTCAAACGGTGCACCTTGCGGCGTAGTATGTATAGCAGAGGTTTATGATTAGTTTTCTTTTCAGGCTCGGTACTAATTTTCTGAATGGAAAGCGAAAGTGACCTGTTTTTTATATTTCGTTCTAGTGATTAATGGGTTGATGATAAAAGCGATAATATTTGATCTAGGTAACACATTAATCAGTGAAGAAGATGGGAGTGCATTTCCATTCGCCTTTGATGTCCTTACTAAATTAAAAAACAAGTATAAATTAGCCTTAATTACAAACGTCCAATCATCTACTAATTTAGAAAAAATACAAGATTTATTGAAGGACGCTAATTTAGAAGGGTTTTTTGAAGATATTTGTGTGTCTACCGAGGTTGGGGTCGCTAAACCTGATCCAAAAATCTTTCAAATCGTGTTAGATAAACTTGGTGTCAATCCTGAAGAAGCGGTTATGGTTGGAAACATTATTTCTACTGATATTTTTGGTGGGAATAGAGTGGGGATGAAGACAGTATTACTTCAACCTGAGCAAGAGTATCAGAGAAGTAGTTGGGAAAACCCTGATCATACAATACATTCATTGAAGGAACTCCTAAAAATATTTTAAAAACAGATCCGGGCTAGACCACACCTCATTAAAAAAGGGGTCACATCGATGGACCTTTGGTGCGGGACCGGTATATTCGCGAGAGGCGATTGGATCGGAGGGAAACTTTGTGAGAGACTCAAACATCGCATCGTTTGACAGAGAATTTATTGTCCTTGTAGCATTGAACGAATGACGATAAACAATGGCGTCAAGGGAAAGGACTCCTGACCGCTGGCGTCACATGCGCCGTCCGGCAAGTGGACATTTATAAGACACGTATATCAGTACAAGACATACCGGGTGAACACAGTGGTACTTGAGAATCTGGGCAGCAACCTCTACAACGCCATACAGAGGATAATCAAGGCCCCTGTGGTGGACGAGGCCCTGGTGAAGGAGCTCGTCAGGGACTTCCAGAGAGCCCTGCTGCAGGCGGACGTCAACGTCCAGCTAGTCATGGAGCTCAGCCAGAACATCCAGAAGAGGTCCCTGGACGAGAAGCTGCCCCCCGGCATCAGCCGCAGAGAGCACATAGTCAAGGTCGTGTACGATGAGCTCACCCGGTTCGTCGGCGAGACACCCCAGGAGCTGAAGATCGTCCCAGGCAAGGAGAACGTTTTGATGATGGTCGGCATCCAGGGCAGCGGCAAGACCACCCACACGGCCAAGCTGGCCCGGTACTTCCAGAAGCGGGGCCTCAAAGTCGGCATAATATGCGCCGACACGTTCAGGCCTGGAGCCTACAACCAGCTGAAGCAGCTGGCCGACAGCATCAAGGTCCCCTTCTACGGCGAGCCCGACGCGAAGGACCCCGTGGCCCTGGCCAAGCGCGGGGTGGCCAACTTCAAGGACTCGGAGGTCGTCATACTGGACACCTCGGGGCGCCACAAGGAGGAGACGGGCCTCATCAAGGAGATGCAGGAGATAGAGGCCGCCGTCAAGCCTCAGGAGATCATACTGGTCTTGGACGGCACAATAGGGCAGCAGGCGGCGTCCCAGGCCAAGGCATTCAAGGAAGCTACGGCCGTCGGAAGTATCCTAGTCTCCAAGCTGGACGGCACGGCCCGGGGCGGGGGCGCCCTGAGCGGCGTGGCAGCCACGGGCGTGCCCATCAAGTTCATAGGCACAGGGGAGAAGATAGAGGACCTGGAGGCCTTCGTCCCCAGCAGGTTCATAGGCCGCCTCCTGGGCATGGGCGACATCGAGGGGCTTGTATCCAAGGTGAAGGAGGCCGAGATGCCTGTGAGCGAGAAGGACGTGGTGGCCATGCTCAGCGGCAAGTTCACCCTCCAGGACATGTACGACCAGTTCGAGGCCATGCAGAACATGGGGCCCCTCCAGAAGGTGCTTAGCATGATCCCAGGGTTCAGTTACCAGCTGCCCGCCGAGGAGATGGAGGGCGCGGAGGGCCGGCTTGAGAAGTTCAAGGTCATCATCCAGAGCATGACCCCGGAGGAGCGGGAGGACCCCAAGATCCTCAACGCCAGCAGGATGAGGCGCGTCGCCAAAGGCAGCGGCACGGAGGAGCGGGAAGTAAGAGAACTTATTAAACAGTATAATACTATGAGGAAAATGCTTAAACAGATGAAGGGTAGCCGAAGGATGAGGCGCCAGATGCCCTTCAAGTTTGGGTAGGAGAACACAGAAATGGGAAAAAGTAGCGGAATACGCAGAAAGAGCAGGGCAACCCTCAGCAAGAGGGTCCGGGAGAAGGGTAGACTCCCCCTAAGCAGGCTGCTGACGAAGTACGAGGAAGGCGAGAAAGTAGTCATCACCATCGACCCAGGCATCCACAAGGGCATGCCCCATAAACGTTACCAGGGGCAGGTGGCCAACGTCGTCGGCAAGAGAGGCAGAGCCTACGTTCTTGAGATTCCCCAGAGGAAGACGGTTAAGACCATCATCGCCACCCCTGAGCACATAAGGAAGCACGAAGGCTGATCGCATGTCTGTAGTTGACAAGAAGGAGATCACGGTGGCCGAGGCTAGGAAGATACTCATGGACAAGGCCGAGGACCTTGACCCCCTTCAGCGCCGAGTGCTGGAGTACACCATCCGGTTCAGTAAGCTGGACAGCGACACCGCCACCAAGGTGACCGACGAGCTGGTCAAGGAGGCTAAGATAGAGAGGAGCCTGGCGGTCCAGATAGTCAACTGTATGCCCGCCAGCGTCCCGGAGGTGCGCACGTTCCTCGGCAGGCAGCGCATCGTCGCAGAGGACACCTTGAACAAGATTCTAGGGATAATTGAAAAATACCGGGTCGAAGAATAAGTACCCGGTAAAGGGTACCCGGAGCTGAGCACATTGTATAAGGAGCCTAAGAAGTACGAGGAGTACGCCTACGTCCTGGACTACCTACCCCACGGCAGGCCTGGGGCGCCCCGGACAGCCCACACGGCGGGCGGGGTCATCCAGCTCCTCGGCGAGGAGTACTTCACCCTCCTAGAGGCCACCCCCAACAGGGACGCCGAGTACAACATCCGGGACAGAATATACGTGGGCAAGGGCGACAGGGCCCTGGTAAGCCACATCCTTGGCAGGATCAGCTACGATGAGCTCACGTCCCAGGCAAAGGCCGATCTCCTGCCCGTCATCGAGGCGGTCGTCCAGAACAACGAGGAACGGTTCATAGAGTTCGTCAACACAAGCCCGCCCCTCACCCCCAGGATGCACTCCCTGGAGCTGATACCGGGAATAGGCAAGCGCCTCATGTTCCAGATACTCGAGCTGCGGGAGAGGGCGCCATTCACAGGCTACGAGGACCTGAAGGAGCGTGTGAACCTGACCGACCCCGTTAAGCTGATAGCCCGCCGCATCCAGGACGAGCTCAGCCAGGAGCAGAAGTACTACCTGTTCGTGAGGCCCGTGTAACCGAATACGTATATACTCTAATGAAAGTTAAACAAGTGGCATGAACACCGCCTTAGCCAACACTCTGCTGGCCTTACTGATCGTAGGCACCTTGGCGGTCATAGTGATGCTCGTCAGGCTGCTGCGATCAAGCGGCGCCGAGTCCTCATGAGGGGAGACCGATTGGCAGTTGGGGCGTGTTAACGGGGTGGTAGGCTACATCTTTTGCACTATCTTTTTATTAATCTACTGGGCTACTCAGGTGGGACACAGCGTTGAACGCCAGCAACATCAAGTTCAAGAAGAGCATGCCTTACACTAAGCGCAAGTACATGGGCGGCGTACCCGGCTCCAAGATCGTGAAGTTCACCATGGGGAACACGGGCCGCGAGTACACCCACAGGGTCGAGCTCGTCAACATCAAGCCGATCCAGATTAGGCACAACGCCTTGGAGTCCGCGAGGGTGGCCGCCAACAGGGTGCTGGAGAAGTACGTGGGCAGAGACGACTTCATGTTGAAGGTCGTGCCCTTCCCCCACAACATCGTCCGCGAGCACAAGAGGGTCAACGTGGCCCAGGCCGACAGGTTCCAGGAGGGCATGAAGAAGGCCTACGGCAAGCCGTCGGCTGTGGCAGCCAGGATCAAGCAGGGCCAGCCCATATTCGTGGCCGAGGTGGACAAGGCCAACGTGGATTACGCCAAGGAGGCCCTGAAGAGGGCGAGCGACAAGTTCCCGGTGCCCACCCGGATCGTTATCACCGAGCTGTAACACCTTTAACCAGGCCCGGCTTCTTCTACATCGAGTGCACGCTTTGTACGACCTGGATACGCGCAGGGTCGCTGAGGAGATCAGTAGGAGGGGCTGCAGAAGGGTTCTGCTGCAGCTGCCGGACGGCATGAGGCCCTTCGCCATGCAGCTGGCCGCGGCCATACGTGAGGCCACGGGGGCCCAGGTATTCCTCTCAGGAGACTCATGCTACGGCGCATGCGACATCGCCACCCGCCAGGCCCGTGAGCTGGGAGCCGACCTCCTGGTCCACTACGGCCACAGCGCCATGCTTGAGGCGGGCGAAGTGCCCGTCCTCTACGTCCACGCTGAGGTAGACGTTGACGTGAGGCGCCTCTTGGAGGAGTGCCTCTCACACCTTAAGACGTACAGGAGGGTGGGGGTGGTGACGACCATACAGCACGCCCACCAGGTGCACGAGGTCGCCGCGGAGCTTGGGAGGCGCGGCTTCGAGGCCCTCGTAGGGGAGGGCGACGGCGTGACGCCTCACCCGGGCCAGGTCCTTGGGTGCCACTTCGGGGCCGCCCTGAGGGTGGCCGAGGAAGTGGACGCGTTCCTCTACGTGGGGGGAGGCAGGTTCCATCCCCTGGGCCTAGCGCTCACCACGGGCTTGCCCGTTGTGGCCGCGGACCCCTACGGCGGCTCGGCGACGTTGATCGGGCCGGACGCCCTCATGGCGCTCGCCAAGAGGAGGATGGCGGCCATAGCCGCGGCCAGGGACGCCGAGGCGATGGGCATACTGGTGTCCTCGAAGCCCGGCCAGTCGGCTCTGGAGGTGGCCGAGGGCCTGGAGCGCAGGTTCAGGGAGGGGGGCGCCGAGGCCGCCATAATCTACTTGGACGAGGTGCGGGCGGAGCACCTGAACAACTACACGGAGTTCGGGGCCTTCGTGGTGACGGCGTGCCCCAGGATAGCCTTGGACGGCGTCGCCGGGGTGGACCGGCCCATGCTCACCGTCGTGGAGGCCAGGGTGGCCCTGGGGGACCTCGCGTGGGGCGAGGCGTGGGGCAGAGGCTACCTTGGGTGACCGCTGGGTTTTTAAAACACGCCACCGTATGTGCCCATACCATCACATCACACTCACAAAAAGGTCCCCGGGGGACATAACCGGGGGCAATCATGAACTGGAGGAAGAGACATAGTGGCGAGGAAGCCTGAAGGAAAGGAGGTCTTCCCCGGGGAGAAGCTGGCCGTCATCGAGGAGTACGGCGACGGCGAAGGCACGTATCAGCTCGACGGGGATGTTAGGTCATCTGAGATAGGTGTAACCAGGATCAACGCGGGGGCCAGAAGCATGGTCGTGGATAAGTGGACCCCGAGCATCCTTGTGCCCCTGGAGGGCATGGAGGTCGTCGCCGAGGTGGGGTCCGTGGCCAGGAAGGACGCCCGCATAGACATCTTCATGCTGGCGGGCACGCACGTTCACCCCACCTACAGCGGGGTGGTCCACATAAGCGACATCAGCACCGAGTACGTGAAGAACATCGACGCTGCTCTGAGGAGCGGCGACGTCGTGAAGGGTAAGCTGGTGAACACCAGGAACAGGCTGAACCAGGTCACCCTGGCGGCCCCCGAGTACGGCGTCATATACGCGTACTGCAGCAGGTGCGGTGGGCTCCTGGCTAGGGAGGGGGGAAAGCTTACGTGCCCAGACTGCGGAAGAGTTGAGTGGAGGAAGACCGCCCGAAGCTACGGCAAGGAGGAGCTTGCATGAAGATAAACATCGTCAGGCAGGAGGGGCCCTACATGGAGCTCGAGTTCAGCGGGGAGGGCCACACGTTGCTGAACCTGCTGCAGAGCAGCCTCCTGGATGACCCGGAGGTGGAGATGGCCGGGTACAGCAAGCCTCACCCGCTGATGGACAGGGCGAAGCTGTTCATCACGCTGAGGAAGGGTGAGGGGCACCTGGAGGCCGTTAGGAGGGCCGCCGATGCGGCTGGAGGCAAGCTGGACGAGTTCCTCTCGGAGTTCGACGCTAGCCTCCGAGAGTTTAAGGGTTGAAGTGGTTCCCGGGTGGCGCGCGCCCCTGACGCTTGTGAGGATAAGGCGGGCTAAGGGGCAGATCAGGGTTCTCGGCCTAGCCGTCGCTGAGCTGGGCGACTGTTTTATGCCTGTGGGTGTGGTCTACAGGGGCTGCCTCGGGGTCGAGGGTGTTATCGGGTGCGGGCGCTGCGGCGGCGACGTGGTCGAGGCGGCGTCGGCGGCCGTAGAGGGGTCCCCCCACTATGGTCAGGTCAGGGTCGTGCTTGTTGACCTCGCCAGGCTGCCGGGGGGCTGCGACCTGGACCCGTTCAGGCTTGCGGAGAGGGTGGGTAGGCCCGTTCTGGCGTTGGGGCCTGGGGGCGCCGAGGTGGACGGCAGGCACATGTTCGCGTGGGGAGGCTACGCGGTGACCTCCGTGGGGCTCACGGAGGAGGATGCCCGGGGGGTCCTGGACGCGGTGTCCGTGGGCTGTTACCCTGAGGCGTTGCGGGTCGCCTGGCTGGTCGCCGGCGCCCTTGGCTCGGCCTGCTTACACAAGGTTTAAAAACACTTTCCTCGGGTTAGTGTGCGAGCGGAGGTCGTCTGAACTGAAATTCTGCCCAGAGTGTGGGGCCTTCTGCGTGGCTGACAACGAGAGGAGGTGCTATGTCTGCCCGAAGTGTGGTTACGAGGCGCCTCTGGAGGAGACTAGGACGGTGAGCCGCGGTAAGCGGGGTGACGATAAGATCATCGTTGTCGGGCAGAAGGAGCGGAAGCTGAGCACGATGCCTAAGACGAAGGCCAAGTGTGAGAAGTGTGGTAACGATGAGGCTTACTGGTGGATGGTTCAGACGCGGGGCATCGATGAGAGTTCGACGCAGTTCTACAGGTGCACCAAGTGTGGGTATACTTGGCGTGACTATAGTTGACCACTGTATTTTTATTGGCTTGTGTCTAACTAGTGTGCAGCGTCGCGTTGTTTAGCTGAGGAAATGACTTTGTTTGAGGTTGAGGTTTCGAGGATCGACCCCTTCAGGAGCCTGGTGAAGGCGCTTAGTGTGATAGTTGAGGAGGGCACCTTCACGTTGAATGAGGCGGAGATGCGTTTGCTTGCCATGGACCCGAGCCACGTGGCCATGGTGGACTTTGAGCTTCCCGGGGGTTTCTTTGACAGTTACCGTTGTGAGGGTGAGCCTAGGCTGAGCATCAACATCAAGGAGTTTCTCAGGTTCCTGGACAGGGTGGACAGGGATGAGCAGGTGCGGATAGCGCTCAGCGAGGAGAAGGCTCGGCTGGTGATCCACTGCAGGCGTGGGGGGCATAGTAGGCGGTTTGAGATGCCTATACTGGAGCCGCTGGACGAGGAGGTGCCTCAGCCCAAGATATTCTTCAAGGCGAAGGCCCGGTTGACGACGAACGCGTTGAGGATGGCCATCCGTGACGCTGATCTCGTGTCTGAGCACGTGCGTGTGGAGGTGGAGAAGGATTTGCTGAAGATCAGCGCCGAGGGTGACATGGGTTCCAGCTTCAGTGAGTGGGAGAGGGACAGTGATGACCTGCTGGACTTGAAGGTGGATGATGTCAGCGGTGCGACTTTCACTTTGAGCTACCTGAGCGATATCGCGAACGCTGCTGGTAGCGTTAGTGAGGTGGCGTCTCTGGAGCTCAGCACGGATATGCCTGTGAAGATGGATTTCGAGATTCCTCAGGGGCGGCTCGTGTATTACCTGGCGCCGTGCATCGGCGTCTAGCTGTCTGTGCGCCTTTTTTGGGGTGCCGCTGTTTTTCTGGGTGTTTGTTCCTAGTGGGTGGGTATTTGTGTTTTTGTTGTGTCGTTTTCTGACAGCTGCGTGGAAGAATGTGAACTTTTTTTGGGTTGGTTTTAGCTAAGTTATGATGGGTTACGTATGTTGTGTGGTTTCATTGGGTTTTCATGATTTTTTCTATTATGTAGGGTACGTCTTTGGGGTTGGTGGATTGGGCGTGGTGCCATTTTCCTAGGCCGCCTTGGGTGTTGACTGCTTCTACCCATTCCTGTAGTGCGATCTGTTTGCTGCGGTCTTGTTGGGTGGGTTGGCCTTTGACTTCTAGGATGAGGTGTTGGCCGTTTGTGAGGCGGATTACGTAGTCTGGGCGGTACTTGTGGTGGGCGCCGTTGTGGATGTAGTGTATCTCGAATCCGAGGTGGTCGTTCTTGACCCAGCTCTCGACGTATGGGTTTCTGTCCAGTTCAAATGCTTCAGTAGCTTCCCAGCGGCTGTCATAGACGGCGTAGTTGATGTGGCTCTTGACCGTGTCTGTGTGGGGTTTGCTGGTGTACCATGTTCGCATCTCGCCTGTCCAGATGAGGGGGCGCTCTTGGTTGAACTGTGGTTCGAGGCGTTCGGTGCTTGTGAGCCTGATCTGCTGGTAGATGTGGACGATTATGGATGAGATGCTGAGGGTCATGGCGATGCGGCGCTTGAACTCGTCGCGGTCCCACTCGGGGGGCTTGATGCGTATCTTGCCCTTGGCCATGAACTGCTCGAGGATGAGTATGAGTTGGCTGATGAGGTGTATCTCGTCGCCTCCCCAGTCGGCCTTCATCTGGTCGTAGAGGCGTTTGGCTGCTTGGAAGACGATGCGCTGGGTGCGGTTGCGTTCCGCCAGTTCCTTCAGCTCGATGGTGGAGAGCTTGGTTATGTCTGGTTTTCCCTCTATCATGGGGGCCATGTCGGCTTGGGTTCGTATGTCTGTGGCGTCGATGGTTAGTTCTGGTAGCTTGTCGATGTCGAGGGTTAGGGTGGGCTTGTAGACGTGGTCGACTCTGGTGATGTTGGGGATGCGCATCTCGTGCTGGGCCTTGGCGGGGCTGGGCTCGATGGGGAACTTGGCCTTGGGCGGCTTGGAGTGTCGTCCCTCCTCCGTCTCATGGGGCAGAAAGCTGAAGGGGACGCCGAATATGTTGACGTACTCGGGCTCGAATAGTCCGGTGGATGAGTCCACCTCGTAGCTGGTTCTGCGTAGGCCGCGCCCGACTACCTGCTCGCACAGGAGTTGGCTGGTGAATGCGCGGAGGCCCATGATGTGGGTCACGGTTTTGCAGTCCCAGCCCTCGCTGAGCATTCCCACGCTTATCACATTCCTTATTTGTTCGCCGGGCTGTCCACGTTTGCCTACGGTGTCCACTCGGCGGCGTAGGAGGTCTTCTAGTTCCTTTTTGGTGAGCTTTCGTTTGGTG
>ENA-OSEO01006709-OSEO01006709.1-sediment-metagenome-genome-assembly--contig:-NODE-6709-length-10174-cov-2.405863_pt1 | contig 10174 bp, 9 predicted proteins | sample MGYA00237883_ERZ534232 | MGnify/ENA metagenome assembly ERZ534232
TTTTTTGCGGGAAAGATCAAAAATACCTTCTGACTGCAATTGCGCTTTGAGCTTTTCCAAAGCTATTGCTTCGGCGCCGCCTGCTGACGCCGGTATCATGGAGCGGGCATAGATCTGGCAAATACCGTCACGCTCATAAAAAGAAATATTGCCATTTACCAGTACTTCCATGCCGTCGAAGGGCTTAAATTTCAACTTTGAGGCATAGCTACGGAACATAATACCTTTTAACGAACATCCCTGTTCGCGTAGGGAGAAGTAAATATGACCGGTACTGTGGTTTTTGCAACCGGACAACTCTCCTTTGACCGTTACATTAGACAGCAGACGATTTTCCGCTAAATATTCTTTTAAATAATAATTGATTTCCGAAACTCCATAGAATTCCTGCATAGCTTCCTCTTTTCCATTAAATGGTAGAGATTTGTACAATGTAATTTTCGCCATTAAAAATATCTAACCTGCAATACATGTAAATAAAAAAGCCTCCGTTAGATCGGAGGCTTTTAACACTTCTTTTACTTATGCATCCTGGCCGATTATTTTCACAGGAATAGGTAAACACTTGATAATTGCCATAATATCACGGTGTGCGTGCTCGGTAATCCATAACGCAATCCGGCCCAGACGTGCGTCAAGAGTGGTCACCAGCGCCATGTTATCATAGCCTTCGATCAGCTTGTTAAATAAGTCAATGTCACTGGGCGCAACTTCCAATAATAACATCTCGCCAGCGTCATTTTTATTCGCGGCTGTCACAGAATTCACCTCACAAAACCATATTATGCATTTGTTTTATATATTCTACACTTTTGGCTCGTTTCCTGCCGAAAAAATCGGGCAGAAGAACTTTGCTTATTTTAGCTAAATCATCGTCTTCCAACAATGATCATACCCGAAGCTAAAACCATAATTCCTTCCCTACAGAGTCCTTCTGCCAATTTTATACTTTCGTGAAGCTTTATAAAAAACCTTTTTATACAAATGTAATTTTCTGGTAATTGATCATAATAATACCTTTTAAAAGCTATTATTAATTAGCCATTTTATCTCAAAATAATTTAGCAAAAAACTTGATTTTAATTTATGATTATGCTATATTGTTTTAGTATCCGCGCGGCAGTGGCGGAATTGGCAGACGCGCTAGATTCAGGTTCTAGTCCTGATTGCCAGGGTGGGGGTTCAAGTCCCTTCTGCCGCACCAAAAATAGGACCAGCCTTTAGGCTGGTTCTTTTTTTGGTATTTAGTTGTGCCGGAGCTGTGGTTTTACAGCAGGTAAAAGCCAGCATCCGGCCTTCTGCCGCACCAAACAAAACCAGCCTTAAAAGGCTGGTTTTGTTTTTTAAATAAAGTTGTGCGGGAGCTGCAGTTTTGTAGATTATGTAATAATGAAATTTAATGAAGGCGGTGCTCTTTTACGAACAGAAGAGCTTTCGTTACTTCTATCGTTAATTTTGTCCGATAATTAACCTCGACATCTTCCAATTTACCCAACAATGCGCCTTTTTCAGTGGTAACATAATGGGAAGGTAAATTGTTTAAGGCAATCGCACAGGCATTAAGGCGGCATCTTTTACAATTGCACATATCCATGTTTTTGATTAATTCATCTACTATCTGTATAACCATATTCTCCACTATATTAAAAAGTATTAATTCCCCATCGTCATTTTTTGTAAGCTTATCCATCTGATTAATTTCCTTTCAGTTTTGATTAATACTAAGACTATTGTTTTGTTTTTCCTAAAGCATATGCAGTTATATTTTTTATATCGGATAAATCTCTTTTTCAATAAGAGTAATTAGAAAACCGGGAATCAGCATTCGGCATGTACATAGATTTGAGATAAAAACCTGCATGCTGTTTCTTTATTTCAAAGGCTAGTATTTTGGGCAAGAATATTGTAATTGCTTCCATATAATGTTACATTATAAACAAATATACTTTTTGATGTTGTACAAATTACATGAAACAAAAGCAAGGAGATAATTATATGGAAGCTTTAACAGTAATTGCCAATAGACAATCTTGCCGAGCTTATTCTAAAGATCAAATCGGTGAAAATGATTTGCAGATAATATTAAAAGCGGCTAATGCAGCGCCTGTAGGTAAGAAAAAATTTGATGAAATAAAATTAACAATAATTCAAAATCAGCAACTGCTTGATAAAATAGATGCTGTTGGGGCGGCATTCTTCAAGAACCATGACCAGCATCCGCTGTACGGCGCACCCACCGTTATTTTGGTTTCCGCTAAATCGCATGAAGGCGAGCCGTATCCGTTAGCTTATTGTAACGCTGCCTGTATTGTCGAAAATATGGCTTTGGCAGCCACCGATTTAGGTCTTGGCAGCGTATATATTTTTGGAGCAATAGTGGCTTTATCTAGGAATGCTGAGCTTTGCAAAGAATTAAAAGTACCAGAGGGGTTTTTTCCTGCTTCCGCTATTGCTATCGGCAAGGCTGCCGAACCGTTACAAGATCGAGAACTAATAAATACTAAGTTTGTTACCGATTATTTAAGATAACCTGACAAAGAAAAGAGCCAGAAAACTGGCTCTTTTCTTTATATTTATACGATGCTGCTTCTGGGCAACCATTATACTTCCTACTTATTTGGTTGTTTATAAATCCTTACATAATGAGTCAGATTTATTGAATAATAATCTTCTTGCATAAACGTAAAGAACACCAGCTAATATGCAAGAAAGTCCATCCGTCACTGGTTGTGCAATAACTAATCCGGTCAGCCCTATCATAGCATTCATTAAAAAAAGCATAGGAATAAATATTATTCCTGGTCTGCTAATGGATAGTATCAAAGAAGGCACTGCCGCTCCCAGCGCCTGTAAAGCATTAGTGTATACAAATAATGCGCCTAAACACGGCCCGGAAAGCAAAAGCAAATGTGCGAACCGTACTCCGAATTGATAAGCCACCGGTTCTTCCAAAAAGGCTTTCACAATTACTCCGGCACCAAGAAAACTGGCTACCGTTAGAATTACGGCAAGAACCGTGGAAAAAATCAATGAAAACCGCATTACACCATTAAAACGCTGCCAATTTTTCGCACCATAACAAAAACCGAGTATTGGCTGTACACCCTGACCAACCCCAATTACTAAAAGCAAATTGATTAGCGTAACTTTCATGGCTACACCAATACCCGCTACAGCCATGTCGCCATAGTTTACAATCAGAATATTAATAAAAACGCCGGAAACGCTGATCAGTATGCTGTTTATCGAAGCCGGTATTCCGATACTCAGTACGCCAGAACAGATTCTATTTCCTGCAGCGTAGTCATTAATACTGATTGACAATATGGATTTACCACGCAGAAAGTAAATTATGTAATAAAGAGCGCCGACTGCATTACCGACAACTGTTGCTGTGGCAGCGCCGGCAACGCCCCAGCCCAACCATAGAATCATTATCGGGTCCAGCACACAATTGACTAGATTGCCTATCAGCAAACCCATCATCGCCTGCTTGGGTTTTCCCTCGGCGCGGATAATATTGCTAAAACTGTTACAAATAACCACAAACACTGAGCCGCCGGCAAAAATATTTAAATAGCTGCGTGTATATCCTATTGTATCTGGGCTGGTTCCGATAACGCCAAGGATTTTGTCCATAAAAATCCAGAGGATCAACATGCATAGTACTGCGACTACATTGCCGGCCCAAAAACAAAAAGATGAGGTCTTTTTGGCGTAATCATATTTATTGTCTCCCAACGCCCGGGAAATTACCGATGTTCCACCAATGCCAAATAAAAGACCAAAAGCCAGTAGCAGCATAAATACCGGTGTTGCTAAAGAAACAGCCGCAACTTGCAGGGCGTCATGGGTCTGGCCGACAAAAAACATATCTGCCAGATTATATACTACCACCATTATCATACTGACAATCGCCGGAATAACATTTTTAATCACTGCTTTAGGGATTGGCGCGTTTGCAAATAATTCTAATACTGCGTCATTTTCTTTTTTCATACTAAATATTATTGATCTCCCTGCTGAAATACTGTTTGATTTCATAACAATGGGAGGCTTTGCCTCCCATTGTTATTATTGTTTAATTATATATTAATTCGACTTATTTACTTATTTATTATCACTTTTCGACCATTGTTATAAATATCCTGCCAATCATCACTAGTAATCGCTTGTCTGCAAACGCTTGCCTCAGGCATGGCTAGACCGGAAACGATGTCCACTCCGAAGTCAAAGAATAGTGGCGTCAAAGCAGCGCTGGGACCGGTTAGAATAACCTTGGCCTTTTGCGTAAGCTGGAGTATTCGTGGCAGTGTCTTGTTGGTTAGCGTCATGCCGGTTATAATGACCAGTTCCATCTCCGGCAAAAGGTATTCTTCCGCCGCATCCGGTAAGTCGCCTTCTCGCGGCTCGCGTTCAAATATAGTTAATTCACATCTACCACGATATAACTGATCAACACCGCGGAAATGACCTATCAGCGCAACTTTTTTGCCGCTAACCTCCGGCAACAATGTACTGAAGATATCGCCGTTATCCATACCTGGCGTAAACAACCGCGCGCCGTTGGACGATAGAATTCGATCATCATTATAATAGGCATTAATCGCCGCCATGCCCAAAGCCGATTCAGTATAATCCCAACTTTTAATCAGCGCTGCCAGATCTCGAAGCGGTTTCCCGACATGGTTTGTCAACAGGCCGCTGTTTTTGGCCGGTACTGCATTCTTGAGCAACAATGAGGCAATACCGCAATTACTGCCGCTTTCTACCAACGCCCGCCAACTGCCGCAGCAGGCATAATCAACCCTGCGATGGGGATCAATATTCTCAATCAACGTATCATAAAGCTGCCACATATCCATTACTCCTGATGTTTATTTTCTTCCAACTAATAATACAACATAAAGCTTTCTACCGCAAGAATATATCTTGACATGGATAATTAGTTTAGTATATTATTTCAATGGTAGACTATTTCCAAATATATACATTTCAACCAATTAATATTGAGGGGGACTTTATTAATGTTAAAGAAACGTAACCAAATACTAATCGTTTTTTCGCTTGTCGTACTCATGGTATTATGTTTGAGCATTAATGCGCTAGCCAAGACCAGTTCGGAAACAATCGCAAATCCCGCTGATACAGCAACAGTATTTACTGTAAAACTCGGTAACGATACTGTCAATTATACCTGGGCTGATATTAAAGGAACCAGCGGAAAATTCACCACTTTCTCCGCAACTTACGCGGCAAAAGTAAATGGTGAACAAGCCACCGAGGATTGGAGCGGTGTATCTCTTTCGTCAATTCTCGCTGATGCCGAAAAACAGCTTGGCATCACATTGGCTGATGATTGTATTATCAAAGCAACTGCCGTAGATGGTTATCTGATTACTTTTACTGTTGCGGACGTTGACGCTACATATATGGTCTCTGGCGACCCGGTAAAGAACTATGACGGCGATACCGCCTATGATAACAGTTATGTGCGTATTGAACGCGGTACGACATCCGAGCTTTCCAATTTTGCCAACATTCGCTGCTTGACGGGCATCGAAATCGTGGCGGCGGACGGCTCAGCGATTTCCATAGACACAACACCTGCCGCAAAAAAAGTTTCTCCAACACCCCAGACGATATTGTTCAACGGCAATCCTATAAAGATGGAAGTTTATAATATCGACGGTTATAACTATTTCAAACTGCGCGATGTTGCCGCCCTCTTAAACGGCACTGCTAGTCAGTTTTCGGTTGATTATGACCCAGCAAAATATGAAATGATTACTGTATGCGGCGCCGCTTATACGGCCGTCGGCGGCGAATTGACCACAGGTACTGACAAATCGGCTTCCTGCAAGGCCAGCGAATGGATACTCAAAGTTAATGGAGTTGTCAAGAACGCTTATGTATACAGTCTGGGCGGCAACAACTTTTTCAAGCTGCGTGATCTTGGCGCTGCTTTTAGTTTTGGCGTTGATTATGACGCCTCAACCAATAGCGCAGTAATTACCAGCAGCGATTATACAGCGCCGGCAGCCGTTACCATCAACGGCGTTAGTTATACATACAGCCAGCTGGCTGCTGCGGGTGCGATATCCACTGACTACCAAGATAAATATGGCGCCTATACCTGTCTGGGCGTTACTTTTGAGCAACTGCTCGGCGAAGCCATCCCCACCGATGCTACCGTTACTGTAACTTACAGCGCCGGTTCCGGTTATGAACCCGATACTTTTACAGGCGCCGACCTAGCTACTGCGTATATTCTCTACACTGCCAATGGATCGGCAATACAGGATGCCGATGACAACGGCATAGTATCATATGTTCGCTTATATAACAATAAGGGCTTGAAATATGTACAGACAATATCCTGGTAAACGTTTAATACCTTAATACGCTTTTATTCATCTATCCTATGCCAGAACATCTTCCTGCGACGAGAATGTCAAAAACGTGGTCAGCGAGCCGAGAAACGAGCGAGACCAGGCGTGGTCAAAACCGGCGACGCCCCAAGGGGTCCCAACGAAGCTAAGCGAAGCGAAGTAGCTTCGTGGGGTATTGGGCAGACGTATAAAAGATACGTCGAGGAGACGGTGATGACCTGGGCGAAGTATCACGAAGTTTATCGACACGCTGGCCGGAGGATCTTCCTCCGGCCAGCGTAGACACTGGAGAGATATTTTATGAGACGTTATTGCCTGATTTTCATCTTAATATTTGCTTTGTTTTTAACCGCCTGCACCCCAAAAGCAGCAAAAGAAGAAACCACTGACGCGGAAAAAACTACTTCTGAACAAACCGTCGATCAGAAAAACGATACTTCGGCAAAGGTAACTGAGGACACAACCGAAAAAGAGCAAACGACAGATAATATTTCTACTACAAAACCTGAAGCATCATCCGATACAACAGCAAAACCTGCGGTTCAGCAAACTACTAAGCAAACAACATCCGACAAGGCTGTTTTACATGTATACGGAGAAGGCGTTAAACAGGAATGCTGGTTCAGTATGGCTCAATTAAAAGCTATCAGTGATGGCTATGTGGAAGCGGAATATTACTATAGAGGCAAAGATCCTGATAAAGGGCATAGTTTATGTAAGGGTGTGCGGCTGTCTTATCTTTTAGATTCTATAGTTGGCTTGACAGATGACGCTAAAAAAGTCACTATTAATGCATCCGACGGCTACGGCGCCAGCTATTCACTGGCTGCCGTACGTAAAACCTACATAGACGAAACGGATTCAACCGCCAAATTATATATGATTTTGGCCTGGTTCTATGACGGCCAAGCCAGCGACAGCCTTTGTTTGGTAATGGGGCAAAACGTGGCCGGCGAATATAACCGTACTTACTGGGTAAAAGACGTAATTTCAATCGAGGTTAAGACACAATGAAGCTGCTAAAAAGATTTACGGTTAAAGACTTGATTATTATTTCCGCTATGGCGGCGCTGGGCATCGCCATTAAACCGATAGTTGTACCGCTGGCCCATCTGATCAGTACGCCTCTGTTTATACCCAGCGGCGCGTTGGCCGGGGGCCTGTATATGATGTGGCTGGTAATGGCCTTCGGCCTGACCAACAAACGCGGAGCGGCTACGCTCTGCGCTATTGTACAGGCCATTTTGGTATTGATAACCGGCGTGATCGGCTCCCATGGGGTTATGAGCCTTGTCAGTTATACTATGCCCGGTGTAATGGTTGACTTAGGATTATTGGTAACGCGCCATCGCTGCTGTTGCCTTCCCTGCTGCTTTCTGGCCGGATTGCTGGCCAATATCACCGGAACAGCCATTACTAATCTGATTTTTTTCAGTTTGCCTCTGATTCCTTTACTATTGTCCTTGGTATTGGCGGCCTTTTCCGGCGGTATCGGTGGTATACTCAGCTGGGAACTGCTTAAAGCATTACGACGCTACGGAATTGGAGGTACAAACATATAAAACGCTATTTCACGGTATTAATATCACTATTTTTAATACCGCTTTTTTTAACTGGATGCGGCGAACAGGCTAAATTCGCCTTGATTTATGGTGATACCATGACCGATCAGACGCTTACTATATCGTCATCTAAAACATCGTTGATTGATGCGTTGGCGGACAACGGCTTGCCCGCTGCCGATAAAGTGCTCGTCTATACCGGAGAATACGATATTGTCTCTGCTGATGTGGACGATGTTTCTTTATCATCCAGTGGCGCGGTGAATATTGGCAACACCACTTATCAAAGTGTGATCGGGCTGATGCTAAATCCGCCAGACGCTATGTTGCGTGACGCATATTTTTTAACTCGTGATTGGCTGGCATCAGGAGAGAAAGTATTGTTTATCTATTTAGACGGTTTTGGGTTTAATAGCTGGTTGGCGGCTCTCGATCAGGGCAATGTGCCCAATCTGGCTCAGTTAACCGTAGAACAGGCATCCGGCGTATACCCTACCATCACGCCAGTCAATTACGCTGCCATGGTAACCGGACAAACGCCAGCTGTTAACGGTATAAAACAGCGCAGCGATCATATGCTGGCCTGTGATTCGATATTCGATTTTGCTTTAGAAAACAATCTCTCCTCTACCATTATTGAAGGAGATAAACAAATCATCAGTTTTGCAGTTGACCAGCAACTGCATCCCGACTATGATAATAGCGGTGATACGGATAACGAAGTATTCGACTCAGCTAAACAGGCTGTAGCAAACAGCGAATATGATTTAGTATTTGTGCATTTTCACGGTATAGATGACTGTGAGCATAACTACGGCCCGCAAACAAACCAGGTATCTACCAAAATCGCTAGCACAGATCAGATGGTAGGCCAACTGCTGAAAAGCTGGAATGGACGGGTGGTTGTGGTTGCCGATCACGGACAACATCTATACGCAAATGAAGATGAAGAGAGTGGAACACACGGCACGTTTTGCGCCACAGATATTTTTGTGCCACTAATGTATCGATAGGAGGAGTTATGAAAAAGTCACTGTTTATTCTGATTATAATAATCTGCATTTTTGCCTCCGTACCCGTTTGGGCAACGGACGGTCTCAATGAAACCGCAGCACACTATTATTATGTAGGCAATGATGATCAAATACTTGCTCAATACAGCAAGATAGATTATCTTTATGACACTTTGACTTTGGCCGGCAGTGGTATGCCGGATGTCACTACTTACACTGTTCTACAGTTGGAGAACCTGGCTTTCACCACCAATTTGGGCTATCAAAACACCTATAGCCTGGTAACCAGCGGCAATGATTATACCCGCCCGGTAATGACCGGTGTTAAAGCATATGATTTTCTTGTTTATGCGGGTATGGATAAAAACCTGCCGGACAGTACGCCGGTTAAATTCATCAGTAAAGACGGCTACGCCATCACCTTAACATTGGGACAATTGCGCACCGGCTATAGCCGTTATGCCTCCTTAACCGCCGTTACCGCCGAAGAAACAAATCTGCCGGTATTAGTCAGTTTCGGCAGCAACGGACTGCCGTTAGTCGGTCCTACCGGCACCCAGGCAGTTTATCAGGAATTTACGGCCGCAGACGGCTACAGCCAAACAGCAGATAATATCGGCGGCCCGTTACGCCTGACTCTCGGTCAAAGTTTTGTCGGCGAAAACAATGCATCATACAACAGCAAATGGCTGGCGGCAATTATCATCGGCAACGCCGACGGCTATGTATATTCGCGTGAAACAGTAGCTGCCACAACGGACGATACGGTACCCAATGGAGGCAACTGGACGCATAACCAAACCGGATACAATAAATATCTTAGCAATACTTTGGTAATCAGCGGCAGCGAAGCCAAAGCCGCAGAACTGACGGTAGCGGATCTGGAATCGCTGAACTCGTATATTGTGCGTCAATATTTTGCTGCGTCGGGAGGCCGGAATGTTTATGAGGGCGTGGTATTGCGCGATTTGATTACAGATTATCTGGTAGACGGCATGAATACACCAAGTAAGATTACCATCGTTGCTCAGGACGGGTATGCGGTAACAATCGACGTAAACGATATTATTAATGGAATAGAAAGCTTCTACCAACCGGGAAAACATCGTGATATAATATTGGCATATGCCATTGACGGCGTACCGCTGGTAACTGACGACAAGGACACTCTCTATAACGACTCTAACGCCTACGGTCCGCTAAAGTT
>ENA-OSEO01006710-OSEO01006710.1-sediment-metagenome-genome-assembly--contig:-NODE-6710-length-10173-cov-2.874505_pt1 | contig 10173 bp, 8 predicted proteins | sample MGYA00237883_ERZ534232 | MGnify/ENA metagenome assembly ERZ534232
GGATGAGTTTCCCGCAGCTATCGCTTATCTGGCGGACCGAAGGGTTCAGGTGGAGAAGCTGATTTCGGACAGGATCAAATTGGAGGAACTGGTTGAAAAAGGGATAGAGCCGCTTCTTCACGAGGGGGACAAGCATTTAAAGATACTGGTCTATCCGTGATATAGGATTGAGAAATCGAGGAATTGGAGGATGGAGAAGGTCCATGAATCTGCCATATTTTGATTTGACCGGGAAAATCGCCATTGTCACAGGGGGGGCTACCGGGATTGGAAGAGGCATTGCTGAAGGGCTCGCGGATGCCGGGGCCGGGATCGTCCTTGCGGCGCGTCGCCTCGATAAATGCGAAATTGCCTGTCAGGAGATCGCGCGACGGACAGGGGTTGCCACCCTACCCTGCCAGTGCGACATTACGGACAGAGATCAGGTGGCGGGAATGGTCCGTCATGTGGCGGAGGAACTGGGACACATTGATATCCTCGTGAACAACTCCGGCACTGGGGGAAGCGAAAAACCGATTCTCAAGATGACCGATGAAGACTGGAACTGGGTTATCGACACAAACCTGAAGGGCGCATTTCTCCTCTCTCAGGCCGTGGTCAAAAATATGGTCGATATGGGCCGGGGAGGAAAGATCATCAATGTGGCATCCATCGGCGCTCTCATCGGCTGGCCCAACATGTCTGCGTATTGTGCCAGCAAGGGAGGATGTCTGCAGTTGACGAAATCCATGGCCCTGGAGTGGGTCCGATATGACATCCAGGTCAATGCCATCCTGCCCGGATATTTCAAAACGCCCATGAATGAGGAATTTTTCGTCACAGAGGCTGGGATTAAGGCGATCCAAAGCAGCATTCCGATGAAGCGGATTGCAGAGATCGAAGAGATCAAGGGGGTTGCCATTCTCTTGGCCTCAGCAGGTTCCAGTTTTATGACCGGATCTGCCGTGGTAGTGGACGGGGGGCATACCTGCTGGTGAGGGAACGGATAGGGAGTTGGGAAATGAATCTGCAACACCTAACCGCTAACGAGATGAAGGTCGTACCCAAGCTTTCAGTTTTCAGGTCTTCGAAGCTGCAAATCGGCAAATGCAAATCGCCAATCCACATGAGGAGGGATCATGGAATCTTACAAGACCATACGTCTGGACAGGAAAGACGGCATCGGTTATCTGACCTTGAACCGTCCAGACGTTCGCAATGCCTTTAATCAGGAGATGATCGATGAACTGAGAGATGCCCTGAGATGTATCGACCGCGATGAGGAGATTCGAGTCCTCATTGTCACAGGGGCGGGCAGGGCATTTCAGGCGGGCGCCGACATTGCCGAACTGAGCGTTATGTCTCCCATGGACATCCTTCGATGGAACGAAGGGATTGTCCGTATCAACGCGGATCTTGAAAAGCTGCGGCAGCCGGTGATCGCCGCCATCAACGGGCCGGCAATGGGCGGCGGGCTGGAACTGGCCATTTCCTGCACCCTTCGGGTCATTGCCGAATCCGCAAAAATGGCCCTTCCAGAGGTCAAGTTGGGAATTATCCCCGGCACCGGTGGGACGCAGCGTCTTCCAAGGCTTATCGGCAAAGGAAGGGCTGCTGAACTCCTCCTCACGGGCGGCGCCGTCAATGCCCGCGACGCATTGGATATGGGGCTGGTCAATAAGGTGGCGCCCGATGGCAAGGTGGTTGAAGCAGCCGAGGAACTGGCCCGCAGGATGATGGCCAATGCGCCGATTGCCGTTGAAATGGCGAAGGACGCCCTCGAGATCGGCAAGGACCTGCCGCTGGAACACGCGGTTCAGTATTCTCAAAAGAACTGCGTGACCTGTTTCAGCACAGAGGACATGAAAGAAGGGATGCGTGCCTTCTTGGAGAAACGCGAAGCCCACTTCAAAGGGAAATAGAAAAGAGAGAATAAGATGCCGTTAGATGTCGTAATGCCCAAGCTCGGTCTCACCATGACCGAGGGCCTGATAGTCGAATGGAAGAAAAGAGAAGGGGATTTGGTTAAGCAGGGAGAGGTCCTCTTCGTCCTGGAAACCGAGAAGGTGACCTATGAAGTGGAGTCCCCGGAAGACGGGGTGCTCGGTCGGATCCTCATCCATGAAAATGAAACTGTCCCCGTCGGCGCTGTGGTGGCCTATCTCCTCAAACCGGGCGAAAGCGCAGCGGATCTCGAACCTGCCCCCCCTGCTTCTGCCGCACAACCCTCTCCTGGCGCCGCTGCGCCTCCTTCAGAGGCGGATGTCCCTGCGACATTGTCTGCTGGTGAGACGGGCGCCACCGAGGATGTCCGCATGAAGGCCTCGCCCTTAGCGCGAAAAGTGGCTCGATCCTTGGATATGGATCTTCGAACGATACAGGGAACCGGTCCGGGCGGCAGGATTATTCGAGAGGATGTCGAAAAGGCCCATGAAGCGCGAGGGAAGGCTGCCCCGGTTCCGGCTGCCCCGCCGGTGGAATCCCCGGCCGACAGACTAGTCCCGTTTACCGGTATGCGGCGGGCGATTGCCCGGAAGATGCTGGCCAGCAAGGTGGAGACCGCACAGACCTACATGAGCAATACCGTGGATGCCACCAATATCGTGGCATACCGAAAGGTCCTGCTCCCCCATATCCAGGACAGCTTCGGAGTGAGGGTAACAATAACGGATATTATGTTGAAGATCACCGCGGCTGCGATTGTCCAACATCCCATCATGAATACCCGGTGGACAGACGAAGGGACGCTGTACCTTGCGGACGTCCATATGGGCATGGCCATGGCCCTGGACAACGGGCTCATTGTGCCGGTTATCCGCGACATCAACCGAAAAGGGTTCGCCCGGATCGCACAGGATCGCCTCGAATTGATCCGGAAGGGAAAAGCCAATCAATTTCTTCCGGATGATATCAAGGGGAGCACCTTCACCCTCTCTGCCATGGGCATGTTCGGGATCGAGCATTTCACCGCAAATATCAATCTTCCTGAAAACGCGATTCTGGCTGTGGGCGCCATTATCGACAAGCCGGTAGCCGTTGGCGGGGAGGTCGTTATTCGGCCCATGATGAACGTGACCCTGTCCTATGACCATCGGGCCATTGACGGCGCGGAGGCAGGCAAATTTATGCAGACCCTTACCGCATGTATCGAACACCCCATTCTGATGAATGTCTAAGCAGGCGGCTCACAGGGGTTGTCAGGAGAAAAAGCATGGGAGATCCAATTCGAATCACGGTGATCGGAAGCGGCGTAGGGGGATATCCGCCGGCCATTCGGGCTGCACGAATGGGCGCTTCAGTGACGGTGGTTGAAAAAGACCTTACAGGCGGCGTCTGCCTGAACTGGGGCTGCATCCCGACCAAGTCACTTCTTCAGTCGGCCGCAGTCGCCGCCACAATTCGAGAGTCCGAGAAGTTCGGCATCAACTGTGCGGAAAGTCACGTGGATTTCACTGCGGTTATGAAACGGAAGGCTTCGGTGGTCCAGCAGCTCCGCACAGGTGTTGAAAAGCTGCTTCGAGCAAAAAAGGTTCGCATGGTCAAGGGGACTGCCTCACTTCTCGATGCGTCGACTATTGAAATCGCGGAAACCGGTGAAAAGATCAAAGGGGACAGGGTCATCATCGCGACGGGATCCAGTCCTGTCCGTCTTCCCATTCCGGGCGCTGAAGGCCCTGGCATCTGGAACAGTGATGATTTTTTGCAGATGAAAAGTCTTCCCAAAAGCGCTGTCATCGTCGGCGGGGGGGTCGTGGGCGTCGAGTTCGCTCAAATCCTTCATCGGTTCGGTGTCCGCGTGACGATCCTCGAGATGATGGACCATCTGATTCCCGGCGCTGACAGGGAGATTGCCCTGGCGCTTCAGGGGAGCATTGAAACGGAAGGAATGTTTGTCTTTACACAGGCGATCGTGGAAAGGATCAGCCATCTGAAATCACAGCACACGGTTACATTCAGACAGAATGGGGCCGTGAAAACATGCGAGGGCGAGAAGGTCGTTATCGCGGCCGGCAGAAAGCCGGATCTCAGCCAGCTCCATGTGGAGAGGGCGTGTCTGGCCCACGAAAACGGCGCGCTTCTGGTCAATAACCGCATGGAGACCAATGTTCCCGGCATCTACGCTGCGGGGGACGCCGTGGGAGGGATCATGCTGGCCCATGTGGCCACGGCCGAGGGCGAATGTGCCGCGCTGAATGCCATGGGCCATAAAAAGACACTGCATTACAAGGCGATCCCTTCCTGTATCTATACGTCACCCGAGGTGGCTTCGGTGGGGTTGACCGAAGAAGCGGCCAAAGAAAAATACGATGTTCAGGTGGGCCGTTTCCCCTTTCACGGCTGCGGAAAGGCCATGATTCTGGATCAGACCTACGGGATGGTGAAGATCGTCTCTGAGAAGCGCTATGGGGAGGTGCTGGGCGTTCATATGATCGGCCCCCATGTAACCGACCTGATCGCCGAGGCAGTGCTGGGCATGTCCATGGAGATGACAGTGGAAGAACTGGCAGAGGCGGTTCATCCCCATCCCACGCTTTCCGAGGCCCTCATGGAAGCGGCCCAGACACTTCATGGCGGTCCAATTCATATGCCGTAGGCGGAGGGCGCAGACCACATAGGGCATAGCGCATGACGAATGGGTCACAGGATAACGTACTGTAATTGCGCAATAACCTTGGCAGCGATAAAAGGCTTACGCCTGAATTCCGAATAGGAGTTTACCGGGTCTTATCCAGTGGATACTGAGATGATACCAGCAACCCTAGTCTCACAAGCTCAAGTTTCCAGTTTCAATTGACCGGAGGTTAACAAAATGGATTTTGGATATACAAATGAAGAACAGGAGTTCAGAAAACGGCTCAGTGCGTTTCTGGACAAGGAAATGACTGAAACGATTGCACGCCAGAACTGGGAAGACCTGGGGGTCGGGACCGAGGCACGGGAGTTCAGCCGCAAACTGGCAGCCTACGGCTTCTTGGGTATGAGCTGGCCCAAAGAATACGGAGGACAGGGTCTTCCGCCGACCTACGACTTTATCCTGCTGGATGAGTTGGGAAAACGGTGGGGCGCCCATGTACCCCTCGATGTCGGCTACACCATGGTGGGGCCCACGATCCTGCGCCGAGGCGGGGAGGCCCTTAAACAGGAGTTCCTGCCGAGGATCGTCAACGGCGAAATCGAATTCTGTCTTGGTTATACAGAGCCCAACGCGGGATCGGACCTGGCCTCCATGAAGATGCGCGCTGTTGATGCAGGCGACCATTTTGTCGTCAACGGACAGAAGACCTTCAATACAGAGTGTCACTACTCGGAGTATCACTGGCTCGCGGCGCGTACGGATTCAGGCCCGAATGTGCCCAAATACAAAGGGATCAGTCTCTTCGTAGTGGATATGGACAGCCCGGGCATCACCATTCGCCCTCTCTGGACCATGTCCGGCGAACGGACCAACGAGGTCTATTATGAAGACGTTAAGGTCCCCAAGTCACGGCTGGTGGGTGAACAGAACAAGGGGTTCTACTACATGATGGAGGCCCTGGGCTCCGAGCGAAATCAGGTCTTTGTTCCCGGGCGACTGGTCCCGATCCTGGAGAATCTCGTCCAGTACGTCAAGGAGACAGAGGTGGATGGAAAGCCCCTGTCCCAGGACCCCCGGGTCCGCGACCGGCTGGCCCAGGCGGCCGTCGAACTGGAAGTGGCGGCCGTGCTGGCAGACCACTCCCGCTGGCTTGAAAGCAACGAGTTGCCCATGCCCTATCAGCCTGAAATAACGAAGGTCTTCACCTCTGAACTGGAGCAGCGACTGGTCAATACGGGCATGGAGATACTCGGCCTTTTCAGTCAGTTGACCGAAGATTCCCGCTGGGCGCCCTTGAGGGGAAGAATTTCGTGGTATTTTCTTCACTCCTTCATGACCACCATCGGCGCCGGCACCAGCGAGGTGGGAAGAAGCGTGATCGCGCAACGGGGTCTGGGACTTCCCAGGGCCTATTGACAACCTATTTTCATCTTCATCCCCTTCTTTTTCTTTCATGCCGGAGGAAAGAGGCGGGGTCAGGGGAGGTGTTGACCCATGGATTTTCATTTTACCGAAGAACAAAAGATGTTGCAGAAATCAGCCCGGGGCTTCCTTCAGTCCGAATGCCCCAGTTCGTTTGTGCTCGACATGGAGGCGGATGAGAAGGGCTACACACCGGAGCTGTGGAAAAAAATGGCGGAACTGGGCTGGATGGCCCTTGTTATACCAGAGAAATATGATGGTGTGGGTGCTGGACTTCTGGACCTGTTGGTGATGCTGGAAGAGATGGGCCGTTTCTGTCTGCCCGGGCCATTCTTCTCCACCTTGCTCGGTTCTCTGTGCATCGTGGCTTCGGGGAGCGAGGAACAGCAGAAAAAGCTCCTGCCCGGAGTCGGATCAGGCGATTTGATCCTCACCATGGCGCTCGCCGAGCCCGGTAACCGAAGATATAATCCTTTCCTGGTTGCTCTCGAGGCAAAGGCAGGCAACGATGGCTTTCTGCTTGACGGCGTCAAGCTTTTTGTCCCGGATGCCCACGTAGCCGATTATATGGTATGTTCCGTACGGACTTCGGGCGTGCCTGGCAACAAAGACGGTATTTCGCTTTTGCTGGTAGATTCAAAGTCCCCGGGAATTTGCCTGACGCCCATGAAGACCATCGGCGGGGACAAACAGTACGAGGTGGAATTCCAGCGGGTTGCGGTCCCCAGAGATCAGCTCCTGGGTTCGGAGAATCAAGGGGGGGACATTTTAGAACAGGTGCTGCGGAAGGGGTCTCTTTGCAAATGCGCCGAGATGATCGGAGGGGCCCAGAGGATACTGGACATGGCCACCGAATATGCAAAAGAGAGGGAGCAGTTCGGCAGACCTATCGGAAGCTTTCAGGCCGTTCAGCACCACTGTTCCAACATGCTGATGGACATCGAGGGGAGCCGCTATATCACCTACAAGGCGGCCTGGATGCTGGAACAGGGGATACCCTGTGCAAAACAGGTCTCTGCGGCCAAGGCCTGGACCTCAGAGGCGTACAAGCGGGTCGCGGGACTGGGCCATCAGATCATGGGCGCCACCGGATACATCATCGAACACGATATGCCGCTCTACTCAAGAAGGGCCAAGATTGCTGAGCTGGCCTTGGGAGATGCCGGTTTTCATCGTGAAGTGGTGGCCAAGGAATTGGGACTTTAGTGATTGAACCGCGGTCTGAGATCGCGGACAGGAGGAAAGCAGAAGACAATGGATTTAACTAAATTAAATAAATATGATGGAAAGGCCGCGTTTGTTGCGGATATTAAAAAACGGACGTTTGATACCGAGATCAAATGTCATGGATGCGCCCAGGTCATCGTTCAGTCTTTCCTGGACGTTTTTGAGGAGGACAATGCCCCGGTGTCCATGGCCTCCAGCCCCTTTGCGGCGGGAATGGCCCTGACCGGCAACAACTGCGGCGCCCTGATCGGGGGACTCATGGTCCTGGGTCTGCTCTATGGGAGGAAGGATGTAACCGAAGGCATGCCGGGCATTCTTGCGGGGATCCGTCCCATGAGAAAGTTGGTGAGATATTTTGGAGAGACCTACCAGAATCTCAACTGTCGGGAAATCACCGGAACAGACCTGGCAGATCCGGAAAAGGCCACGGCGTATTTTGACGCGGGCGGGCTCAAAAAATGCGCAACCATGATGGCGGACGTAGCCGGTTTTGTGGGCGATATGATTTGGGAGGACAGGGCGAAAGGGGTATCATAACAGGAGAAAACAGTAATTGGAAACTGGGCTTATACGCGTGATACCGAGCAGCCGGCGCACCTCGAAGCAATTCAGGTGTGAGCCTTTTACTCGACCCCGTACAACTAGTAGAAATGGAGGGTGATGATGGATATTCTGAACACAAGAAATGCAACAATCATTGGTCGGAACATGAACACACGAAAGCTGTTAGAACGGAAGGTCCGTCAACATGGAGACAAACCCTTTATCATTTTCTTGGACAAGAACCTGAATGAAGAGATCCTGACATACCGCGAGGTTGACGAACGGGTGAACCGGCTTGCCAACTGGCTTCTTGAAAAGGGCATTCAGAAGGGAGACTTCGTTCTGGTCCACCTTCCCAACTCCACCGGTTTTATTGTGTCGGTTCATGCCTGTACAAAGATCGGGGCCATCATGATCCCATCCATCATCTTTGACGTTGCCGAGGACCTGGAATACAAGCTGAATTTCTCCAAGGCCAAAATGGTCATCACGGACGGCGGCTATTATCCCATATTCAAAAGCATTCAGGACAAGTGCCCCTCCGTGAAGGATATCGTCATCTACCGCTCTGAAGCGGACATTCCCGGCACCCATTCATGGGACCGGATCCTGGCGGATTCGTCCCCCGAACTGGCCCCTGTGGAGATCGATTCCATGGACACGGCTCAAATGCTCTTTACCTCCGGCACAACGGCCCGGCCCAAGGGCGTTGTCTTGACCCATGCCAATTTCCTCTATATCGGCGATGTCTGCTCCAAGAGCTTCGCAGTGACGCCCGATGACCGGTACCTGCTGGTACTGCCGCTTTTCCACGTCAATGCCCAGTGCATCTCCTACTGGCCGTGTCTCACGGCCGGGGCCAGCATCGTTATTTGTGAAACATTCAGCGCCAGCAATTTCTCGTCACTGGTGCGCAAGTATGGCGCCACCCTCTGCTCCATCGTCTCTGCAACCCTGAGGATGATTCTGGCCCAGCCGGAGAACCCCCTGGACGGTGAAACCGACATGTGGCGATGCCCGTATGCGATTGCCATTTCAGACGATGAGTGGGACACCTTTGAAAGGCGGTTCAACACCACGCTGATCGACCTCTACGGTCTCACCGAGACGCTGGCGCCCTGCACCATCATGCCCATCTGGGGAGAGCACCGAAGGGGTTCGATAGGGTGGCCGAACCCCGGGATGGAAGTCAAGATCGTGGATGACAGCCGGAATGAAGTGCCCATCGGCGAGACCGGAGAAATCGTCATCAAGGGCGAACCCGGCATTTCTTTATTCAAAGAGTACTACAACAATCCGGAAGCCACATCGCACGATCTGGTGGACGGGTGGTTCTATTCCGGAGACTACGGAAAGGTGGATGAAGACGGGTATGTCTATTTCATCGACCGGAAAAAGGACGTGATCCAGCGTGCCGCAGAGAACGTTTCCGCCCCCGAGGTGGAACGGGTCCTGAACGACCATCCGGCCGTTATGGAATCGTGCGTCATCGCGGTCCCGGACCCGGTGAGGGACGAGGCGGTCATGGCCATCGTCCGGTTCAAGGAGGGCGCCGCCGCCACCGAGGAAGAACTGACCCAGTTCTGCAGGGAACGGATGGCCAAGTTCAAGGTCCCCCAGTTTTATATTTTCCAGAAAGAGGAATTCCCCAAGACATCGATTGGAAAGCTCCGGAAAAATATTATCCGGGCCGAGGTCCTGAAAGACTGGGAGACGCCGAAATAGGGAGAAGTATGCGCTATGCTGAAGTTAATCAAATCCGACAGGCTCAGGCGTTTCATCCGCGAGGATGATTGGGAGGACCTCGGAAGGCCCACGCAGGAGATGATCGAAAAGGCAGTTGACGGGGGCCGTTATGAGGAAGCCAAGGCCCTTGCAGGATATTTCATACCTGAAGGAAAGGCGCTCCACGATCTGTTCTGCGACTGGATCTGGGACATTTTCACCAAGACCTCTGAGCAGCATGGGGAGGAAGCCGTCTACAAACTCTGTCGATCCACACAGGAAACCTGGATGATGCGGCGTACCTGGAAAGGACTCTCCAAGATGTCGGTGGAGGAACGCGTCCGTGTCAACGCAGAGATCATGAGGGCTCATCGTTGCGGGCCGAAACAGGATGGGGGTATTGAAATCATCGAGGAGGAAGACCGATTCAGCATTCGAATGGATCCCTGTGGGAGCGGGGGAAGGATGCGGCGCGGAGACCCGGTGGATGGGACCCCGTCGAGGCTCGGACCTCCTTACAACTTCGGAGTAACGCGTCAGGCCTATCCCTGGAGCTGGGGCCGGAAAAATGTTCCCTACTATTGCATCCACTGCGCCATCAACGAGATCCTCCCTATTGAATGGGGGGGCTATCCCCTTTGGGTGACCGGGTACTCCGACGATGCGGCGGAACCCTGCTACTGGCACTTCTATAAGCGCCC
>ENA-OSEO01006712-OSEO01006712.1-sediment-metagenome-genome-assembly--contig:-NODE-6712-length-10171-cov-4.579750_pt1 | contig 10171 bp, 12 predicted proteins | sample MGYA00237883_ERZ534232 | MGnify/ENA metagenome assembly ERZ534232
TCGAGTGACTTTTTATTATCAAGGGGGTTCGATGTTGCCAGACATCTGGAATGTTGGAATACTGGAATAATGGAAGGCTGGGAAAGGAACCTGGATCACCCAGGAAAGGTTATTTTCCTTACACCCATTATTCCATCCTTCCATCCTTCCATTATTCCAAATTAAAGACATCACCCTCTCCCAATCACAATCATCTTCTTGTTTTTTGTGGCAGAACACCTATAAACAAGTCACCAAATCGGTCAGCAATCCCAAGGCGCAGGAAACATCGAAAAAGAGGCATGAGATGAATCGCAAAACAGACACTGAATCGGGACAAGAGATCGTGAATGCTGCACCGGAGGCAGGGGAAGCATCGGCCCACCCGTTTCGCGAGATGATCGAGGCGGCCAACGAAGGCTTTTATGAGACCGATACGAATGGGAATCTCCGGGGGTTCAACAATGCCTTCTGTCAGGTCCTGGGATATGCGAGGGAAGAGATTCAAGGCCGGAATTTTGCCGGTTTCATGGATGAGGGGTCTGCCCGAAGACTCCATGAGGCCATGAACCGGGTCTGGGTCGGCCACGGGGGGTTTTCCAACCTCGTATGGGAGATAAAAGACCGAAACGGCCTCCCCCGGATTATCGAGCTTTCCGCCTATCTCATGAAAAATCATGCAGGCCGGAAGATGGGCTTTCGCGGCATCGCCCGGGACGTCACTCAGGAATTCAAGACCAGGAGTGCGCTCAGGGAGGCCCAGCGTCGGTATGAAAAGGAATTCCAGAAGGGGAGAAAGGCGAGGAGGAGAACACGGAATCTCCTCGACTTTGTGCCCTACCCCATGGTGGTATTTACCTTGGGAGGAAAGGTCTCCTATGTCAATCCCGCCTTTACCGAGGTCTTTGGGTGGACCCTGGAGGAACTGATCGGAAAGAGCATCCCCTTTATCCCCCAAGGGCTGAAGGAACAGACCCTCGATGATCTGAGGAGGCTTCTCAGGGATAAGGACGACACCATTGAAACCCAGCGGATGACCAAGGACGGCCGCATCCTCGACGTTATTATCCGGGGGCAGGTCTCTCCTGACGCAGGGGACGATGGACTGGGCGAACTTTTTATCCTGCGCGACGTCACTGAAGAAAGAAGGATGGAGCGGATCAACGAGACCCTCTTCCGGATCAGCCGGGCACTGCCCGAGCACCCGGTCCTCACTGAACTCCTGGACTACATCACCAAAGAGGTCAAACGGGCCCTCAACACGGAAGGCGCCATCGTAGGCCTCTATGACCCGGAACGGAACGATTTCTATTTTTTGGGGGCTGCCTATGAAGATCCATCGGCCGAGCAACAGATCAAGGCCATACGGCATCCCTTTGACAAGAGCGTTTCCGGAAGGGTGGTCAAGACGGGCCAGGCCGTCATTGTGAACGATACCTCCAGTGAACCGGATTACCATGACGGGGTGGACAGGGCCATGGGGATGCATACCCGCAACATGGTCGTTGTCCCTTTGCGGGCCAGGGAACGGATCGCAGGGGTGTTGATCGCCATGAACAAGAAGACCGGGAGTTTTGATGATCAGGACAAGCGGCTCCTCACCATGATCGGGAGCACCGTGGCCTTCTCCATTGAAAACGCCCGGTTCTCCAAGGAGTTGAAGGAGGCCTATCAGGAGGTTTCAAGCCTGAACCGGGCAAAAGACCGGATTATCGACCATCTCTCCCACGAGTTGAAAACCCCGGTTTCCATCCTTTTGGCATCTCTGAAGTTGTTCGCTAGGAAACTGGAGGCCCTTCCGGACGAGGACTGGAAGGCCACTTTTGAAAGGGCCCACAGGAACCTGGAACGGATCCTGGACATCCAGTACCAGGTGGGGGACATCATGAGGGACCCTGAGTACAAGGTCCATTCCATCCTCTCCTTCCTGCTCGACTTGTGCGCGGACGAACTGGAGGCGCTGATCGCGGAGAAGATTGGAGAGGGGGAGGTGGTTCAATGGATGCGGGAACGTATCGACAAGGAATTCGGTCCCAGAGAGATCCTTTCCGATAAGATCGATATGGAGGTCTTTCTGGCGGAGAGGATCGAGACACTGAGGCCCAGATTCTCCGACCGCAGGGTGGATATCGTCACCCATTTCGAAAAGGCCCTTCCCATATGCATCCCTTCACAGGTCCTGCAGAAGGTCGTGGACGGTCTCATACGGAATGCCATAGAAAACACCCCGGACCAGGGGAAGATCGAGATCTCCGCAGGGGGTATGGGGAAGGCGGTGGAACTGACGGTCAGGGATTATGGCGTGGGCATCCCTTCAGAGGACCGCAAACGGATATTCGAGGGCTTCTTCCCGACCCAGGAGACCCTGAATTACTCTTCCAAACGACCCTATGCCTTCAATGCAGGCGGAAAGGGCGCCGACCTCCTCCGCATGAAGGTCTTTTCAGAGCGCTACGGGTTTCAGATCCATATGGAATCGGAGAGATGCCCATTTATCGCCCAGGGAGGCCAGGAGTGTCCCGGCAGCATCGATCAGTGCAGCCATTGCAGCAGCAGGGAGGACTGTTATGGGTCGGGCGGCACGGCCTTCCGTCTCATCTTCCCTGCGGCACCGGAGAAGGGCTGTGGTTGAGGGGGTGAGGTGATCAGGAGGTAAGACGATGCGAGGTTCAATGGTTTAGAGTCAGGGGGCGTCCTATAATGCCCAGCCGTCTCAGCTCTTCCGGGGTGTTGATGTTGAGAAAGGACCTCAGGTCAGGATCCCATCTCCTGACCTCATCGTCAGTTACAAAGCGGACCGATACGGATGAAAAGAAACGGAAAATCTGGTAGGTCCCGCTTCGGATCAATCTCTCGATGCTGTCCCAACACTGCGTCGCGTACAGCCCGTGAAGGGCCTCAATGTTTCCGGAAATCCGCGGGACCACCACGTCAAAATCATCCCGAAGCCCCACCAGATAACGGATCAGATGGGGATTGAGAAAGGGCATGTCGCAGGCCACGAAGAAACCCACCGGGTCCTGAATCATCCTCAGCCCGGTATAGATGCCCCCCAATGGTCCCAGTCCCTGGATGAGGTCCTGAAACATGGGGACCCCAAGGTAGGCATATTCCTCCGGGGTGTTGGTAATGACGATCACGCGATGGAAAATGCCCTCCATTACCCGAAGCGACCTCTCGATAAGGGGGAGGCCTTCGACCTTCACCAGGGCCTTGTTCTTCCCATACCGGGTGCTGCGGCCTCCCGCCAGGATGACCCCGGTGACATCGCGAACCTTATCCGTCGCCTCCGTGACCGGACGGTCCGCTTCGGCCGCCAGGATCTTGCCCAATCCGCGCGGCACCTAAAACTCCTCAATGCGCCGGGCGTGACTGTATATTCGGTTGGTGTCCCTGGCCAGGTCGATGAGGGTGATATTGTAGAATTTGGCAGCCTCTACAGCCCGGGAGGTGGGGCGGGACATGGCCACAAAAACAGGGAAGCCGATCCTCGCGGCCTTGAGGATCATTTCCAGGCTGGCCCGACCGCTCGACACGAGTACCTTGTCCTCCGGCACGATTCCCTCCATCAGGGAGGCGCCGATGACCTTGTCCAATGCGTTGTGCCGTCCCATGTCCTCCGCATGAAGGATTTTGCTTCCGCTGGCGTCAAAAAGGACCGCAGCATGGGCCCCTCCTGTCGTTTTGTAGAGGGGTTGAAAGGTCTTCAACGTGCTGGATGCCTGTGTTAACCTATTCATGGAGAACCGGCGCCTGCTTTTCACCCGCTTGAGGCGGTCCCTCATGTGAGCGTAGTTTTCCGTGCCGCAGATCCCGCAACTTGAATATGAAATCCGCTTCCCGCTGACCGCAGAAGAAAATGCTGCCTTGGCCACGATTTCCACACGTGCCTCGATGATTTCATCTCCATCTTCCCTGCTGGTTTCACAAACGCTGAGCCCCGTGATCTCCTTGAAGTCGGTTATCAGACCTTCCGTAAAAATAAATCCGACCACTAATTCCCTGATTTTGTGTGGGGTAAACATGACCAGGGTGTGAGGCTGATCATTGACAACAATCTGGAGAGGGACCTCGACCGTAAGATCGGTCAACGTCGGTAATATACTGCCGTGATTCAAGGTAAATGTTCTGAATGTTCGATAAGTTATATCCGATAACATGGCTTCCGGCATCCAGCAGGATCAGGGACTAAAATTTGAACTGACTAACGTTAAAAAAACGCTGAGTCAAGGCTCTAAGCGTGCAGCATTAAATACCAGGCATCCGCAGTCAGAGGTCAGAAATAGGATATTTAATCATCCAGAATCGAGCCTTCAGTTTTTACACGAAAACAGGCGTCATGCCAAAAAAATTGCACATTTGATTGACATCAGGCTACAAAATGATATGTTTACAGGGTTTTCATATGAAGTCGGTTACGAGCAACACGAATCGTCCGCCTTCAGTAAGGCACTCCCCTATGACCCGCTCACACCCAATCGGGAGCCGGTCCGAAAGCGGGAAAACCTCTTTAACACATCAGAACTCAACCAGTCTCGCTTATTTTCAGCGGGATTTCAGGCTTTCACGCCGAGAAAGGAGCATCTTGAGTCGAAACGATCTCATCCAGTTAGAGGGAATCGTCGCTAAAGTCCTGGGGGGCGGCAGCATGGAAATCCAGTGCGAAAATAGTATGGTCGTCAGGGGTGTACTTTCCGGAAGGATGAAAAAGCACAGGATCAAGGTCATGGTTGGAGACAAAGTTCAGGTGAGTGTCTCGCCTTACGACACATCCCATGGATTAATCACCTACCGTTTTTAAACCGTTGCCCCTCACGATTTCCTTTCACAAAGCTCCACTAAGACGCCGTTGGTTTCTTTAGGATGGATAAAGGCGATTCTTGCGCCGCCGGCCCCGTTTCGAGGCTCTTGATCAATCAGACGTACCCCTTTCTCCTTGAGTTCCGCCAGGGCCTCCTCAATATTTTCCACTCGAAAGGCCACGTGCTGAACCCCTTCGCCGCGTGCAGCGATATATTTGGCAACCGGCCCATCCGGATCGGTGGATTCAAGCAGCTCCACCTCGCTGTCGGTAATCGGGATAAACGCCACATTCACTTTTTGGTCCGATACAGTTTCTACTTCCGCTATCTTGAGGCCCAAGATGTCCGTATAAAATTTACCTGCAGTTTCAATGCCCTTGACGGCGACGCCGATGTGGTCAATATGCTTTATCTTCATCATCTCCTCCTCTGAGAGGTTCTCGCTGCCGGATTCAAAAAGTGCCATCCCATAAAGATCCCTCAATTCTGAGGGTAATTCAACTAAACGGCTTTCGGGCCCCAGCTAAAAGCCCTTGCCTTTAAGGACCCGTGTGATTATTATAAGACAATTTTTTGATATAGGATTTATATAAATATCATAACTTCACCATCAAATCCAAGGTTTTCTCAATGAAAAACAGCCCGTATACCTTTGCACGTCAGCCTGCCCGTACTGCCGGAAACCCCCCGGATCATTTCCAGGATCTGGATGCCACCGAACTCTACTGTCCCAACTGTAAAATTGCGGTTCCGGTTAACAAATTCCTACTCCTGGTCCTTCCGGACGGCGACAGGTATGAATATCGGTGCAAATACTGCGGCGCGAAGGTGGGGGACAAGGTCGATCACTCCGGACAGTTTTACGGCATCCTGAAGGGTTGAGATGCCGATCCTGTTGCCATTTTTTAGACAATAGCCATGTAAATTAAAAAGAGGCAACCCTGTACGACGATTTCGCAGGGAGTGTCATTGCCCATATTTTTTTCAAGGAGCCCCATGAAAACAAAGACGACCCTCCTGTGTTGCGCACTCGCTATGCTGATCTCGCTTACCCTCATCCATGTGGCCGTGTCTGGAGATGAGTCCCCTAAAATAATAGCGGTCCTCCCTTTTACCATGAACGCGGACCGCGACCTCAGCTTTTTACAGTCCGGGATCATGGATATGCTCAACTCGCGACTGGCCTGGAAGGGAAAAGTGCAGATCATCGAAAAGGGTGCGGTCAAAAAGGCGGTTGACGCAACGCCAGGCCCTCTGGATAAGGAAAAGGCATTAAGGGTGGGCAGTGCCCTGGGCGCCGACTATGTAATCCTGGGAAGCCTCACCGTCTTTGGAGACAGCGTCAGCATCGACGCAAAAATCCTTGACGTGGCCAAATCCAATGAACTGGTTACCGCTTTTGACCAGGCGAAAGGGATGGACGGGGTCATCCCTGCTGTGAACCAGTTTGCCGAAGATATTAATGCCAAGATCATGGGGAAAACAGAGGCCTACCAGCCGGAGCGTCATGTAGAGAAAGGGCAAAAGGAATCCGGCCCTATTGTCGCCATGGAAGAGGAATCGGGCGGTTCCGGTCGGAGGCCGTCTTATGTTCATCGCGTCAAACTGGAAATCAAGGGCCTTGATGTGGGGGACGTGGATGGGGACGGAAAGGCAGAGCTGGTGATGATCGACAAAGACACGGTCTATGTCTATAAGTGGGGAAAAAACAGGCTCATTCAGTTCAAAGAAGTTAAAGGGTCCTGGTCGCCCAATTTCATCTATGTGAGTGTTGCCGATTTAACCGGCAACGGCCTGGCCGAGATCTATGTGAGCAACCTGACCGCCACCAACGCATCCGCCTTTGTCCTGAAATGGGATGGCAGCAACTTCAAGGAGACGACAAAGAGAGAAAGCTGGCTTATTCGGGTAGTTGATCTCCCTGGACGGGGCAAGACGCTCCTGGGACAGAAGCGGGCAAACGAAGGAAAATATCTCGGAGATGTTTATGTATTGAAACGCGAAGGGGACAGCCTTGTCGCCGCCGACCCCCTAAAACTTCCAAGGGACGGAAATGTATTTAATTTTGTTCAGAGCGATTTGGAGGGAAAAGGGGCCCTATTTACGACCCTCTTAGACCCCTACGAACACCTTGATGTATACAATCAGGAAGGCCAGCGTCTATGGAAAAGCGACGATTACTTCGGCGGGAGTCTGGCCTATATGGACTATATGGATGTCAATGTCAACCGCATGATTCAAACACCCATACGGGTCTTTATCCCGTCGCCCATCTTTTTGTATGATATCAATGGAGATGGAAAGGAGGAGATCATCATCTGCCAGAACCATTCAAAAGTGGCCCGAATATTCGGCGATTTCCGCTGGTTCGGCAGCAGCAAGATCCACTTTATGGATTGGGACGGCGCCAGCCTTGACACCAAATGGGTAACCCCGAAAATATCGGGTACTGCGGTAGGATACAAGATCGCGGATCTGGATAATGACGGCCTTCCGGAACTCGTTGTGGCCTCTGTCACCAGTGAGAGTTACTTTATGGGGTTCCCTCAAAGCCAGATCCTTGTGTATGACCTCAAGTAGGTGCAGGCAGGCTTTAACACGTTCGAATGCTCCTTGCCTGGATGCGGGTTCTTGAACGGGACGTAAGGTGGAAAGGCGGAAGCCGCAAGGAGTGAAGCAAGAGTTGAAATCTGAAAGCAGCCGGCAAAAGAAATGCCTGAAGTTGGGAAGCGCCACCCGGCAACGAATTCAAAGCATCCAGAACCCAGAGAATTCAGCGTGGGTTCCCTGTTTTTCAATAGGTAATAACTGAAAAATAATCGGGAGGGTTTATGAGAGTTAAAAAAGGTGCCTTTTCATTCTTTTTTTGTGGAGTTGCGGCATTGTGCGGTGTGCTGTTCTGTTACGCCGCCCAGGATAAGAGCGAAGGCCCGGCGTCCGTCAATTACCCAGAACCCGTCTACACCTTCGATGCGGTATTTGAGGGGCTATCCGTTGCGCACGATTTTGTCATTCAGAACACAGGGACGGGGGTCTTGGATGTCGAAAAGGTTCAGGGAGGGTGAGGGTGCATCGTTGCCTCCTTCACGAGGCAAATCCCGCCGGGCGGCGAGGGAAAGATATCTGTCAGGCTGAACACAAATGGATATGGCGGAAGAACCCTGAAAAAAACGATCAAAGTCTATACGAACGATACACAAAAGCCCATCTCAGATCTTACGGTTACGGGCGAGGTCAAAAAGTTTGCAAACATTTCCCCGCCTCGGGTCGTGCTGAACGGTGAGGTCGGGCAGAGTCCGAAGGTTGAGGTAAAGATCTCCCCTGTATCGAAGGGGTTGTTCGAAATAACCGGCGCGAAGGCGGATCAGGGAAAAGACATCCGCATTGCCCTGACTGACGCAAAGGAAACGACTGAAAAAGGCTTTACCCTGCTCGTAGAAAACACGAGGACAACAGCGGGAAGATATCACGACATCATTCGGCTCCTCACCACGAATAAAATTCAGCCGGAGATCGTGATACCGGTCTGGGGAAATATCAGGCCGCCTCAGATCGTTACTGTTCAGCCTCGACATGTGGCATTGAACGGACCTGCCGGAGAGTCGATAAAGGGAACGGTCACGATTGCCGCCAGGGACAACCATTCCTTTTCCATCACAGAGGTGAAGGCCTACAGCGGAACATTTATTCAATGGGAACTCAAAGAAACCGAAGTCTCCGGGAAAAAGGCCTATACCCTCACCGTGGAAAACCTGAAGAAGGAGAAAGGCAGGTATGCCGATACCCTTTTGCTGAAGACTGACAATCCTGCTCTACCGGAAATACGGATCAGCATATCTGGCCTCATCACAGACTGACCCAGGCGCTTTTGAAAGCTGAAAGGCGCTGTTTGTTAGGCACTTAGGGCTGCTCAACTGACAACATGTTGTAAAAGATCAGGCGCATCATGGATAAGGACCAAATCGCACAAGTGATCCGAAGGAGACTGAGCCTCGAAGATCAGGACTGGTCATTGATTGAAAGAAACCCTAAATTTCAAAGACTGTTTGAAAACGCAATTGGAGCATCAAAATACAGATTGGTTGCCGAAGTCATCGAATCGAAAGGCTGCCACTCAGGCCACATCGTTGGTCAGCGATTGATTTTTGATAATTCCGGCAATTTGCTCACCAAAGAGAATCCGGACCGGGTATGTTCCTTTTTGATGCCCAATTTGGTTGTGCTAATCAATGCCTTCTTTGAGAATTTTATGAATGGCCGCGATCCAAATGACGTCATGTTCAACACCACCGGATGTTTCGATACCGGTCCTTCCTGCGGCGGGTGGGGGCACGTCGTTGTTAGAATGGAAGCGGAATTGTTTTCAAGATAGGAGGATGACATATGGAAACGATCGATTTATCAGGTATAACGATGAGGGAGATAAGAGAATCCGACGTCGATTTTATTGTGGAGATTGAGGAAATGAATTTAGGAATTCGACGCCCCAAATACTGGAAAAGAGAACTTCAAAAGAACGAAGAAGGCCGTTTCCTGGGCTCAAGAATTGCTGAACTCAACGGAAGGGTTGCGGGATTCATCCTGGGGGACATTGGCTCAAGGGAATTTGGCATGCCCGAGAACATGGGTTGGATACATACAATAGGCGTCCACCCAGATTACCAACACCAGGGGATTGCGAAACTGCTGTTCAATGACTATAAGAAGCGATTTGCTGAGCTTGATGTGGATATCATTTACACCATCGTATCCTTATCTGATGCCATGCAGCTTCCTTTTTATGAAAAAATGGGCTTTAGACCGGGGAATCGCGTGTATCTCGAGCTTTCGCTCAGCAGAGAGCCGCCAAAAGAATATAAGGTAACTGACTACGATTTTAAGCGAATCATGTAATTTCAGCGCTTCGTATTAGAGGCCTGGCTATCTGAAGTTGTCAGGGTATCGTTTTTCAAAAATCAATTTCCATCATTAACCCGGAAATTATTTCTCTGAAAACCTATATCTGGAACCCTAACAGGTTCAATCCGTCGCGGAAAAGAAGAAGTGCAAAAATCCATAATATCAGGCCTAAAACCCGCATCGTGTAAGTATAAATATGGCCTGTTAAAAAAGATCGATATCGCCCCACCAGCACTGCCAGTAAAATTTTGGATCCAACCAGCAATAGATAAAAGCCGCCGATAAACGTCATGGCCGCAATGACACTCTGATCCCACGCCTTCATTGTGGCAGGCCCACCGATGCTTACCCAGAACAGATACGGGTGGGGGTTCAGTACGTTAACGATGATGCCTTTTTTAAAAGATTGGGGGTTGAGGCCTCGAAAGCTCAGATTGGCCCCTTGAGTAACGAGGCTTTCGTACCCCATATACACGAGGACAAAACCTCCC
>ENA-OSEO01006713-OSEO01006713.1-sediment-metagenome-genome-assembly--contig:-NODE-6713-length-10171-cov-3.031504_pt1 | contig 10171 bp, 5 predicted proteins | sample MGYA00237883_ERZ534232 | MGnify/ENA metagenome assembly ERZ534232
CCGCATGAGTTGGCCGACCATGTCGGCGTTGCCGGGCACGCGCAGCATGGGATGATAGATCGGCGTGTGCATGACGATGCCATCGCCCGGCTGGCCGGCGACCTGGCAGCCCAGGTTGAACCCCACCGACACATCGGGGATCATCACGATCTCGTCGGGCGCCACTCGCCAGTTATAGCGCGTCCACAGGCGCTCGCAAAGCACCTCTTTGAGCTCGGCGGGGTCGCCCGCATAGCCAAAGATGCCGTGAGCCACGCGCTCGTGCAGCGCCGCCAGAATCTCGGGCGCGGCGCGGAAATCCATGTCGGCCACCCACATGGGCAGCACGTCATCGTCGTAACGCCCCCACTTGACGCTGTCTGTTCCCAACCGCTCGATCAGCCGATCAAACCGACTCGCCATGGCCGCTGCACCTCACCCTGTGATGTCGCTCGCTATGATAGCGAGGCTCGTGGCCAGAGCCAAACGCGCGGAAGCAGGACGTCCCAAGCACTGCTGGCGTCTATCGTCCGATCTCATTACAATGCCTCGCAATGACAACGCAACCTATTCTGCAAGCTCAGCCCTCGTTCTTTCGCCGCGCTTACTGGAGCGCCTACCTGGTCTATCACGTCATCGGCCAGGCGCACTATCCCTTTAGCTCGGCGGTGCGCATCGCGCGCGACCGCGACCGTCGCGTGCGCCGCATGGTGGCCTATGCCTATCGCTGGGCGCCCTACTATCGCGAGACGCTGGATCGCCTCGGACTCACGCCCGACGATTTCCGCACCGTCGACGATCTGCGCCAATTGCCCTTCATCTCGGTGGCCGACCTGCAGGCCGATCCTGAGCGCTTTCGCTCCTCCGAGTTTGGGCCTGCCGAGGTGCTGGCGCTCTCGTCCAGCGGCTCCACTGGCCGTCCACACACCGTCTGGCATGACCTGGCCGCTCTCTACCAGAACGCCATTCATGGCGAGCGCGAGCATCTGCTGTGGCGCCAGGCGGCCGGCAAGCGTCGCCTGCGCAGCTTGGGGATCGGCTCCATGCTGAGCTCTGCTGGCCTGGTGCGCGCCGCCACGCGGGCCAACGCACTGTGGCCACGCGCAGTGGGCCGGCGGCCGCCACCTGTGGCTATTGAGGATGGCCCGGCCGCCTGGGCAGCGGCGCTCGGCGCGGTGCGGCCAGATGTGCTCAACGCCTACGGTTCAGCCCTGAGCCGGCTGGCAGCCTATGCGCAGACCGCCGAGCCTCCGGTGATCTGGCCGCCGCTGGTGCGCTTTGCCGCTGATGGCCTGTCTCACGAGGCGCGCCGCCTGCTCAACCGGGCCGGCGTGCAGGTCTTTTCGGGCTATCAGGCCATCGAGGCGTTCAAGATGGGGTTCGAGTGCGATCAACACGACGCCTATCATGTCAATGACGATCTCTACCCCCTGCGCATCGTGGATGATGAGGGGCATGACTGTCCTCCTGGCGTGGTGGGCGAGGTGGTGGTGTCGAACCTTATCACCCGGGGCACAGTGCTGCTCAACTATCGCCTGGGAGACCTGGCGGCGCGGATCGAGGCCCCTTGCCCCTGCGGGCGGCATCTGAGCCGCATCTCTTTTGTGCAGGGGCGCTCCAACGACGCCCTGTTCGATGTCAATGGCCAGGAGGTCTCGCACCTGGCGATGGCCGGGCCCGTCTCTTCCACGCCGGGCGTCATCGAATGGCAGGTGCGGCAGCTCGCGCTGGATCGGCTGGTGGTGCAACTGGTGGCGGCCCCTGGCTGCGACCGCGAGCAGGCAGTGCAGCGCATCAGCGCAGCGGGCAAGGCTCGCCTGGGCCAGGCGGTGGACATTCAGGTGCGCTTTGTCGACGCCATCGACCGCACCGCCGGCGGCAAGCTGCGTTTCATCATCAGCGAGGTGCAGCGGCCATGATCCACGATCTGCCCCGCCGCGCTTACTGGAGCGCCTATCTGGCCTATCACGTCAACGGCCAGGCGCGCTACCCGTTTCGCTCAGCTGCGCGCATCCAGCGCGACGCTGACCGCCGCGCGCGCCGCATGGTGGCCTATGCCTACCGCTGGGCGCCCTACTATCGCGAGACGTTGGATCGGCTGGGCCTCACGCCCGACGACTTTTGCACCGTCGACGATCTGCGTCAATTGCCCCTCATCTCGGTGGCCGACCTGCAGGCCGCCCCCGAGCGCTTTCGCTCGCGCCAATTCACCGCTGAACAGGTGACAACGCTCCATTCCAGTGGCTCGACGGGCAGCCCCCATGGCGTGGCGCACTGCCTGGACGCGATCTTGCAGAGCGCGGCTCAGAGCCATCGTGAGTTGCGCGCCATGCGGTCGGTGTTGGGCGAGGGGTATCGCACGCTCAGCATCTCGTCGTCCACCGGCTCCAACGGCGTGCTGAGCGCCGTCAACCGCGCCAACACCCTGCGCCTTCGCCGGGCCAGGGCGGTGCGCAATCAGGTGGATGATTATGCATCGTATGAAGAGCTGCTGGCCGCGCTGAATCGCGTGCGGCCCGATCTACTGTCTGGCTATGGCTCGACACTGGGGCGCCTTTTCGCGTGGGCGCTACGCACCGGGCAATCGTTCCACGTGCCACGCGCGTTGCGCTATGCGGCTGATGCCTTGGCGCCCGGCATGCGCGCGCTGCTCGAACAGGAATATGGCGTGTCCTGCTTTTCTGGCTATCAGGCCATCGAGGCCTTCAAGATGGGTTGGGAGTGTGAGGCCCACACGGGTTACCATCTCAACATCGACCTGTATCCCCTGCGGATCGTCGACGAGAATGGCCACGACTGCCCCATCGGCGTCACCGGCGAGGTGGTGATCTCGAACCTGGTGAACCGCGGCACAGTGCTGCTCAACTATCGCATGGGCGACCGCGCCGCTCTGTTGGCCGGCCCCTGCCCGTGCGGGCGCGCGCTGCCCCTGCTCAGCTATGTGCAGGGGCGCACCGTGGACGTGCTGTATGACCTGGCCGGCCAGCGCCACCCTTCCAGCGTGGCCAGCGCCCCCGTGCGCGCCGTGGCCGGCGTGCTGCAATATCAGGTGGTGCAAGAGGCGCGCGGCCGCCTGCGTTATGACCTGGTGATCACCGCCGCCTGCGACCGCGCCCAGGCCACGCGCCACCTCACTGCCGCCATTCAGGAGAAACTGGGCCCCGACATGCAGGTGGAGGTGCGCTTTGTCGATGACCTCCAGCTCACTGCTGGCGGCAAGCTGCGCTATGTCCAGAGTCTGATCGGAGGCAGCGATGAAACAAGTGTCTAGGCTCTTGCTGCGCGTCTACTGGACGGCCTTTCTGGCGCTGCACATCCTCGGCCAGGCCCGCTACCCGTTCCGCTCAGCCAGGCGCATCCAGCGCGACGCCGACCGCCGCGTGCGCCGCATGGTGGCCTATGCCTACCGCTGGGCGCCCTACTATCGCGAGACGCTGGATCGGCTGGGCCTGACGCCCGACGACTTTTGCACCGTCGATGATCTGCGCAAGCTGCCACTAATCTCGGTGGCCGATCTGCAGGCCGACTCGGAGCGCTTTCGCTCGCGCCAATTCGCCGTCGACAAGCTGCTGTCGCTCTCATCCAGCGGCTCCACCGGCAGCCCCCACACCATCTGGCATGATGTGGCCATGCTCTATCGCAATATCAGCCACGGCGAGCGCGAGATGAGCATGCTGCGCCGCATCATCGGCAAAGGCTATCGCCTGCGCGCCATGATCCCCAGCAACACCCTGCACACTCATTCGTCGCGCAACATCGTGCGCGCCAACGCGCTTTTGCCCTCGCGGGCCGATATGTGGCAGGGCAAGGCTGATCACCCCATCGTGGTGGGAGACCCCCCTGAGGCAATGCTCGCGGCGCTCAACGCACGCCGCCCAGACATCCTCTATGGCTATGGCTCGGTCATCGCCAACCTGTTCGCCTATGCCCATGAGCACGACCTGGATGTGCATCGTCCGGCCGTTGTGCGTTATGCCGCCGATGCGCTGCCGCCCGCAGCGCGCCAACTGCTCAATGAGGTCTATGGCATTCAGGTCTACTCGGCCTACCAGTCTATCGAGCTGTTCAGGACCGGCTTTGAGTGCGAGGCGCACCGCGGCTATCACATCAACGCCGACCTGTATCCGGTGCGCATCATCGACGAGCACGGCGAGGACTGCCCCCCCGGCGTCGAGGGCGAGATCGTCGGCTCGAACCTGGTCAACCGCGCGACAGTGCTGCTCAACTACCGCATGGGCGACCTGGCCACTCGCCTCGATGGCCCCTGCCCCTGCGGGCGCAACCTGCCCATGGTCTCGTTCATCCTGGGGCGCACGGTGGATGATCTGTATGACACCGCCGGGCGGCGGGTGTACTGCTCGCATGTCATTGGGCCCATACGCGCCGTCGCGGGCGTGCTCCAATATCAGATCGTGCAGTTGGCCCTCGACCATCTACAGCTCAACCTGATCGTCTCGGATGCCTGCGACCGCGAGACCGCTGTCGTGTCGCTGACGGCCAGCGTGCAGGCGGCCCTGGGCGACGATATGCGCGTCGAGGTGCGCTTTGTACAAGAGATCGAGCGCACGCCCGCGGGCAAGGTGCGCTACGTCCGCAACCTTGTGGGCAGGAGCACATCCTAAAGCCCTCACCCTGAAACCGTTGCGTTGCGCCTATTGGAGCATCTATCTGACTGCGGGCGGCGAGCATGGAGCGTGCAGGAAAGGCAAAGCTCCTGGCCGCATGGCGTGCGTGAGGTGGAGATGCCAGAGATACGGGCCCTTGTCGCTGACGATGCGCTGGATGACCTGCTGGCCCTGTCCCGCGCCTTTTTTGCCGAATACGAGGCCCACCATGCCAGCTTTTTTCAGATCGACCAGTTGGTGGATGGCGACATTCGCAGCTATTTCGAGCGCTGGCTGGCGAGCGACGACGGCGAGACGATTATCGCCCTGGAGGGGGAGCGCATCGTGGGCTATGTCACCGTCTATGTGGCCGCTCAGCCCGCCTACTGGCAGGTCAAGCAGGTCGGTCACATCTCGGGGTTGATGGTGGCGACCTCACATCGACGCCGCGGCATCGCGACGCAACTGCTGGCCGCAGCGATGGCCTTTTTTCAGCGCAAGAGCGTGCGCTACTATACCGTGCACACCGCCGCTGAGAATCACACCGCACAGCGCTTTTACCAGCGATGTGGCATGACGCCTCTGGCTGTGACGCTGCTCGGCGATGTGGAGTCGGCCTCGGCGCCTTTGCCCGATACGCCCGCAGCCAGGCCCGACGGAGCGACCATCCTGCCAAGCCTGCCTGTGAACCAGTTTGACGCCGCGGCAGCGCTATTGCTGGCCGCCTTTCCACAAAAGCTGGCGGCCATGATCGGGCGCGGCCCGCAGGCGGCGCCGGCTCTGGCGACCTGTCTCCGCCCTGAGCAATGGCTGGCGGCCATGGCCGACGGCCGCCTCGTGGGGCTGTGCGGGTTGAGCGTGCGCCGGCGGCGTTGCCTGCAGGCAAGCTGGGCAAGTCTGTGTGGCGTCGTGGGCTGCTGGCGCGCGTTGCAGGTGAGGCTGGGGGTCGCCTTTGGACATCGCGCTGTGCCCGCCGACGCCCTCTATGTGGATCAACTGGCCGTGGCCGCTGATGCGCGCGGCAAAGGCCTCGGCGCGCGGCTGCTGGCTGAGGCGGCGGCTCTGGCCCGCCAGCAGGGCTATGATCGGCTGATGTTGGACGTGGTGGACACCAACCCTCGCACCCGCGCGCTGTACGAGCGGCTGGGATTCGCACCGATCAAGACGCAGCGCATCCCCTTTATGCGGCGCTGGCTGGGTTTCAGCGCGGTGACGCTGATGGCGCTCGATCTGGCTTGAGGGTCTGGCCTGAAAGGACTGGCTTGAGGGGGCTGGGCCGGCAGGTCAACCGGCGCTGGTCTGGTGCTCCAGGGCGGGCGCCCCGGCCAGCTGCATGATCTGCTGCCAGCGCCCGATTGGGTCAAGCCCAACGTATCTCTGGCTTGACAATGCCCTGTCATCTGGGTCATCATAGGTCCAGCAGCATTCGCTCAGACCCCCCAGGTAGTGGAGACTTATGAAGCCAGGTGAACTGCCCAATGATGCGCCGCCTGGCGGCGCGGCGCCTGCTCTGCCCGATATGCCCGGCTTTGTGCAGCACGTGCTAGACGCATTGACGCCTTCCATCGCTGTGCTCGACGAGGCCGGCGTGATCGTGGCCGTCAACGCCGCCTGGCGACGCTTTGCCGATGAGAACGCCCTGGCATGGCCCGACTATGGCGTGGGCAGGCCTTATCTCGTTGCCGTCGACCCGATGCAGGTCGTTGCTGGCGACGGGTCCGACAGAGCGATACAGGCTATTCGCGCCGTGGCCGCTGGCGAGCGGGAAAGCTACTGCCTCGAATACCCCTGTCACTCGCCCACTGAGCGCCGCTGGTTTTGCATGTCGGTGACTCGCTTTGAGCTTGACGGCCAGGTGGGCATCGTCGTATCTCACGAAAACGTGACAGCGCGCAAACTGGCCGAGGACCAACTGATCGAGAGTTCGGCCTATGCACAGTCGCTGCTCGAGAGCATCCCCGATATGCTATTTGTGCTGAGCCAGGATGGGGTGTTTCTCGATTTTAGAGCCGAAAAGAGCGATTTATACGCCAGCCCAGACGATTTCATCGGCAAGCATTACCGCGACGTGTTGCCGCCGGTCCTGGCCGAGCAGTTGGCCGTCTCGCTTCCGCAAGTGTTCATGACGCCCGAGCCGATGACTGTGGACTATGCGCTGCCCCTGGCGGAGGGTGAGCGGCACTATTCGGCGCGCATGGTTTCGTTCGGCGAGGACAGGCTGGTGGCGCTGATCCGCGATAGCACAGCGCAAAAGCGGATCGAAGAGGACCTCAAGCGCGCCCGCGCCGCCGCCGAAGAAGCCAATCGGGCCAAGAGCGAGTTCCTGGCCAGCATGAGCCACGAGATTCGCACCCCGATGAACGGCGTGCTGGGCATGACCGAGCTGGCCCTGGGGACCGAGCTGACCGATGAGCAGCGCGAGTATCTGGGCATGGCGCACGATTCGGCCGTGTCGCTGCTGGGCCTGATTAATGACATCCTGGACTTTTCCAAGATCGAGGCCGGGCGGGTCGAGCTGGAGCGCACCGATTTTCGCCTGGATCAGCTCATCAGCAGCATTCTCAAGCCTCTGTCTCTGCGGGCGGCGGCCAAGGGGCTGGAGCTGGCCTGTGAGATGTCAGCCGACACGCCGCTGGCCGTGCGTGGAGACCCCGGCCGCCTGCGCCAGGTGATAGTGAACCTGCTTTCCAACGCCCTCAAGTTCACCGAGCAGGGCGAGATCGTGCTGACGACGGCCCTGGAAAGCGAGGACGAGAGGGGGATGGCCTTGCGAATCGGCGTTCGCGACACGGGCATTGGCATCCCAGAAGAAAAGCAGGCGGCCATTTTCGAGGCATTCATGCAGGTGGACGGCTCGACCACGCGCCGCTATGGCGGCACCGGCCTGGGGCTGCCCATCAGCAAAGGGCTGGTGGAGGCTATGGGCGGGCAGCTCACCGTCGAGAGCGTATTGGGTCAGGGCAGCGTCTTTACGTTCACCTGCCGCCTGGAGCATGCCGTCGAAGAGATCGAGGACACGGGGGAGGACCTCGACGCTATGGGCGAAGCCCTGCGCGGCCTGCGCGTGCTGGTGGTCGATGACAATGCCACCAACCGCCGCATCATGGCCAAGACCCTGGAATCTTGGGGCATGCTTGTCATCACCGCCGAGAGCGGCCCCGCGGCCTTGCAGGCGCTGCAAGAGGCTGAAGAGGCCTCGGCGCCGTTTGGCCTGATCATCGTGGATGCTATCATGCCCAGAATGGACGGCTATGCGCTGGTGGCGATTGCCCGCCAGCGCGCCGCCTGGCGCGACACGCCGTTCTTGATGGTCAGCTCAGATCAGAGCTTTGCCGCGGGCAAGGATGTGGGTGTTCAGGGCTATCTGCGCAAGCCCGTCACGCGCTCAGAGTTGTTCGACGGGCTGCTGGGCGTGCTGGCCACTGCCAGGCGCGCGCCTCAGGGCGCCCAAAACCTAGAGACGGCGGGGCAGGCGGAGCGGCCCCTGCGGGTGCTGCTGGCCGAGGATAACCTGGTGAACCAACGGGTGGCGGCCACCATGCTGCGTCGGCGTGGGCATCAGGTCGAGATTGTTATCAGTGGCATGGAGGCGGTGGAGCGGGCATTGCAGGGCAACCCCGATGTGATCTTGATGGATGTGGAGATGCCCGGGATGGATGGGCTGGAGGCCACGCGGCGCATCCGCGCTGCTGAGGCCAGAACCGGCCGCCATGTGCCCATCATCGCCATGACCGCCCACGCCATGCGCGGCGACCGCGACAAGTGCCTTGCCGCCGGCATGGACGACTATATCGCCAAGCCCATCAGCCAGAAGAACCTGATTGGGGTCATCGAGGGCCTCCGATCAGAGGTGGAGCTGCACGCCGCGGCCACGACGGCTGCGCGGGGATTCCACGCCGATGTGCTGCTGGAGGCGGTGTCTGGCGATGTCGCTGCGGCTCACGAGATCCTCTCTCTCTATGCAGCAGAGCTCCCTGCCGACCAAAAGCGCATTTTGGCCGCGCTGGCCGAGGGCGATCTGGCGGCACTGCAACAACTGGCCCATGCGCTCAAGGGCGCCTCGGCCACTGTGGGCGCCAATGGCCCGGCGCAGGCCGCGGCGCTGCTGGAGCAGGCGGCCCGCGACGGTGATGCCAATGGCGCGGCCCTGGCGCTGGCCGGGCTGAAGCGCGCGCTAGACGAGGCGCTGCCCCAGGTGGAGGCGGAATTGCAGGAGCTAAAGGGGGCGCTATGAGGACGCTGGCATCGCCGGGCGCAGGATGGGCGGCGCGACGGGGCTTTTTGCGAGCCAGAGGGACGCCTGGCGCGCAGGGTGGCGCAATCGCAGGGGCGCGATGCGTAAAAGCCGCCGAATGAGGGTGTGGAAAAAGGACCATCGCCAGGGCATTTCATGCCCTGGCTACACGCCGTTGACGGCGTCGCGCCCACTCCGTGGGCTCAAGATGGCGTGTGCGGCCTGATCTCCAGCCCATGGCCCGTCTGCGGGCTGGCGGCTCGCTTTGCGAGCCCATGCGCGGGGATATCATCCCCGCGCTAGCTGCGCAACAGCAGCGCAGTAGGGCAGGATGCGCGCAGCGTAAAAGCCGCCGAATTGTGCTTGACTGGTGAGCGCTAACATGCTATTGTTGGGGTGATGGTCTGGCATCTCCTGAAGGAGGCGAATTGCTGTGAGACGCACCTATTTCTCTGTGGCCATTTTGCTCTTGCTGATCGCGCTGTTGGCGGCGCCGCTGGCGGTTGCTGCCGACGCCGGCACCTACATCGTGCAGGCGGGGGACACCCTGTCGGCCATCGCCGCGCGCCATGGCGTGCGGTCGTATATGGAGATCGTCGAGCTGACCAACGCCAGGCATGCGACGGACCCCAGCTATGCCTTTATCGAGAACCCCAACCTGATCCATGTGGGGTGGAAGCTGGCCATCTCGGGCGATGCAGTGGCCGCCCCAGGCGCCACCGTAGAGTCGCTGGTGGCCAAGGCGCAAGAGGTCGATATCGCTGTGGATCAGGTCACCAATATGGCGAGTCTCGGCGCGCTGGACCTGATCTTGCCGTCTGAGGCGGCGCTGGCGGGGCGACCGCAGGCCACCCTCGACCTGATCAAGGCCCAGATTCCGGCCATGTATGCCACCATGGTCAATGCTCTCAAGGGCCTGGGGTCGTATACGATGTTCATGCCGGCGGGCACGGCGTGGGCGCGGCTGTCTGACGCCGAGCTACAGACGCTGGCCGGCGACGAGGCGACACGCGCGGCGGTGTGGCGGCATCATGTGGTCCCGGGCACGCTGGCGGATGCGCAGTTGCTGGATGGGACCTATCTGACCACGCTGGACGGCCGGACGTTGGCCGTGAGCCGTGTGGACAATCAGGTGTACATTGACGGCCTGCCGGTGGTGCGCGCCGATATCGATCCGCCGTCGGGCGTGCTGGCCAGCAAGGGGCTGGTGCACGTGGTGGATGGCATCCTGTCTCCGACCGGGGTTGTGGCGCCGGCGCCAGCGGACTCTTATACGGTGGTGGCGGGCGATACGCTCTACCAGATCGCGGCGCGCCTGCTGGGCGATGGACGTCGCTACATGGAGATCGTCGAG
>ENA-OSEO01006714-OSEO01006714.1-sediment-metagenome-genome-assembly--contig:-NODE-6714-length-10167-cov-3.273935_pt1 | contig 10167 bp, 7 predicted proteins | sample MGYA00237883_ERZ534232 | MGnify/ENA metagenome assembly ERZ534232
CCGACCTGGACCGGGCGGGCATTACCGCGGCAATCAGCCTGGGCGACAACGTGGGTTACGGCCCTAATCCCGAGGAGGTGATGGGGCTTTTAAAAAAACAGGGCATCCCAAGCCTGATGGGCAACCACGAAATGGCCCTGGCCGATCCCCGGCTATTGGCCTGGTTCAACCCCCTGGCCGGAGAGAACCTGCGGCAAACCAGGGAAATCCTTTCGCCGCAAACCCTGGCCTGTCTGGCCGGCCTGCCGCCATTTTTTGTGCAAGGCCCCTGCCGTTTCGTGCACGGCTGCCCGCCCGATTCCGCTATCACCTACCTTTCCGAACTGTCCGACCGTGACCTGGAAAAACGCCTGGCGCAGTTGCCGGAAAAAATCTGTTTCGTGGGCCACACCCACCGTCTCGGCCTGATCAGGCTGGATCAGGAGGGCATTGCGCACCTACCCTTTAACGAGGGCAGCCTCGCCTTGGACCCGGATTCCCGCTATTTGGTAAATGTGGGCAGCGTGGGGCAGCCCCGGGATGGGGACCCCCGGGCCAAGTATGTGATATTTGTGGAGGACCCGCCAGGCCTTGAGGTCCGCTTGGTACCTTATGACACTGAAATCACCGCTGAAAAGATCATAAAAAGGGGGTTTGCCGAGAGCTACGCCGACTGCCTGCGCCAGGGTGCCAAGGGCAAGCTATCCTATTAATTTGCGATCCAAGCCATTCTTGGCGTTTTGGGCAAAAGCGTATTTTCACCCGATCTTGCGGGCGCTTACACGCTCGGCGGGCCGTCGGCGGGGTCCTAAGCCAAGCCCGGCCCGGCCGGGGCGGATTCCGTGGCCGGCAAACCATGATTTCCATCGGGCAAAATTTCGTCCTGCCTGGCCTTGACAAGACCCCACCCCGCCCCCACCATTAAGTCTAATTGATAATCATTTTCTTTTGAATTCATTACCAGGGTGAAAGCTTGGCCAAAAACAGGGTCAAGAGGAAAAAATCTCCCTCACGGCCGGAGCGCCTGTTGGGGCTGGGTGTTTTCCTGGTCCTGGCCGCCGTGGGGGTTGGCGTTTTTCTCAAGCAATTCTCCTTGAATCCGGCGGTGGTGGCCACCCGGGAACTGCGCTCCGCCATGGGCGTGCTCAAGCCGGAGGCGGCACCCATGCCTGCCCCCCCGGGGCTTGCCCCCCTGGGCCAGCCGGAAAGCTTCACCCCGGAAAATCTGTTTCATAAAATCAACGGCAAGGCCGAGCTGTACCTGGCCAGCGGATTTGAGAATCTCAAGGCTCAGCGCTACCACCTGCCGGGAGATCCCGCTTCTTGGCTGGAAGTGCTTGTTTACCGGATGAAATCTCCCCGCGCCGCCTTTGCCGTCTATAGCCAGCAGCGGCGTCCGGAGGCCAAGCCCATTGATATAAAAGGTTTTTCTTATATCGCCCAGAATGCCCTTTTTCTGGCAGCTGGCCCTTTTTACCTGGAGATTGTGGCCGCCAAGATCTCGCCGGAAATGGAAAAGGCCATGACGGCCCTGGCCCGCGGATTCAAGGCAGCTAACCCGGCCGGGCCGGAGGGGATCCCCGAGCTCGCTTGGTTCCCGGAAAAGGGGCTTTTGCCCCACAGCGCGGCCCTGCACATGGCCGGGGCCTTTGGTTTTGAGCAACTGGGGGAGATCTTCACCGCCCGCTACCAGGACGGGCAGGCCGAGGCCACGGTGTTTTTGTCCCGCAAGCCAGACCCCCAGGCGGCCGCCTCCCAGGCCGCCGCCTTTGAAAAGTTCCTGGTGGCCAACGGTGGCAAAAAGATGGCCGCGCCGAGCGAACCGGCCGGAGCCGCGCTCATAGACCTCTTGGGCCTGTACGAGCTTATCTTCACCCAGGGACCGATATTGGCCGGGGTGCACGAGGCGGGGGGCACAGAGGCGGCCCAGGAACTAGCCAGCCGCCTGGCGCGCAAGCTGAAGGAGAAGACCCCTTGAGCGAACAACCCAAGGGCCGCTCCATAACCCGGCGCACCTTCATGACCAGGGCGGGCAAGGCCGGCCTGGCCGTCTTGGGCACCGCCGGGCTGGGCCTGGGCCTTTACGATGCCAAGGGCCCCGCCGGACCCGATTCCGCAGCCTTAACCGGGCAGGTCAGCCTGCCGGACTTTTCCCTGCCCGAATTGGCCGGAAAGATGGCCATAATTAAGGGGAAGGACCGGACCAAGAGCCTGGAGGCGGGATTTAAGGCCTTGGGCGGGATCGAGGCTTTTATCAAACCCGGCGACCGGGTGCTCCTCAAGGTAAACGCGGTGATTGCCAGCCCGCCCATTCTTTCGGCCACCACCCACCCGGAGCTCGTTTCCGCCCTGATCCGGCTTTGCCAAAAGGCCAGGGCCGCCCAGGTCATCGTCACCGACAATCCCATCCAGGACCCCGCTACCTGCTTCAACCTAAGCGGCATCGCCAAGGCCTGCGAGGAGGCCGGGGCCAGATTGATGCTCCCCCGGCCCTCCGGGTTCGCCCCCTATTCCCTGGCCGCCGGCCGGCTCATCAAAAATTGGCCGATTTTTTACGAGCCCTTTAAGGGGATCAACAAGGTCATCGGCCTGGCCCAGGCCAAAGATCACCACCGCAGCGGGGCCTCGCTCACCATGAAAAACTGGTACGGCCTTTTAGGCGGCCAGCGGAGCATTTTCCATCAGGACATCCACGGCATCATCACTGAACTGGCCCTGATGATAAAGCCCACCTTGGTAATTCTGGACGGGGTGTCCAGCATGATTAAGAACGGGCCCACCGGCGGCTCGCTCAGCGACCTGAAAGCCACCGAAACCCTAATCCTCTCCACGGACCAAGTGGCGGCCGATGCCCTGGGGGCCGAGCTTTTAGAAAAAACCCCGGCCCAAGTGCCCTTCATCAGCATGGCCGCCCGGGCCGGCGTGGGCACGGCCGACTACCATTCCCTGCGGCCAATCCAGGCCGCGGCAGGTTAAAAGGCAATGCCCATTATCTCCGTTAGACGCATAAGCCAGGCCTTCTTCCTGCTCCTTTTCCTGTGGTTCTGCTACGTTTCCATGCTGGGGGAGGGCTGGTGGCAGCTTAGGGGCTGGCCGGTGAACTGGTTTCTGGAGCTGGACCCCCTGGTGGCCTTGGTGGTTGTCCTGGGCACCGGCACCCTTTACGCCGGCCTGGCCTGGGCGCTTTTAACCGCCGGGCTTACGTTGATTTTGGGGCGTTTTTTCTGCGGGTGGGTCTGCCCCTTCGGCACCATCCATCATTTCGTGGGCTGGCTGGGCCTACGCCGCAAGTCCGCCGAGCAAAGGGTCGCGGCCAACCAATATCACCCCGGCCAGGCCGTGAAATACTATGTGCTCCTGTTTTTCCTGGCCGTAGCGGCCGGGGATCTGGGCGGCCGCCTGGCTCGCGGGCTCGCCGCCGGTCCAAACTGGGCCTGGGGGATCACCCTGGCGGCGGCCCTGCTTCTGGCCGGTCTGACGCTAAAGGAAATCGCGGGGGCCTCCCGCAAGATGCTCTGGGCCATGCTCCTCGCCTTCTTGCTTTGGTTGGGGCTGGGCCATCTTTTGGCCGGCGGGGGCGCGTTTACCTCTTCCTTGCTGAGCGGCCTTTTGGACCCTTTGCCCCTTTTGCAGCGCTCGGTGAATCTCTTGTTCTGGCCCTTGGGAGATCCGACCGGCCGGGGTCCGTCCTTGCCGGCCCGGCTTTATCTGGGTGATTGGCTAATAGCCGCGATCTTTGCGGTCGCGGTGGGGCTGAACCTTTTGCGGCCGCGCTTTTTCTGCCGTTTCATCTGCCCCTTGGGCGCCTTGTTCGGATTGCTTTCCCGGTTTGCCGTCTGGCGCATGGGCAAGGATGTGGAGCCCTGCCGGCAGTGCCGCTTGTGCGATACCCGCTGCCAGGGGGCCTGCGCTCCCTCGGCCGAACACCGCCCAAGCGAGTGCCTCTTGTGTGCCAATTGCCGCCAGGCATGCCCGGATGAGGTGATCTCGTTCGACCCCGCCTCCTCCGCCGCCGGGGAAACGACGTCCCCGGATCTTACCCGGCGGGGGCTTTTGTGGTCCATCCTCGGCGGGACCCTGGCCGTGCCGGTCCTGCGCGTTAGCGGCCTTGCCAGGGAGCAAACCTGGCCCGTGCGGCCGCCCGGGGCCCTGGCCGAGCCCGAGTTTCTGGCCCGCTGCACCAACTGCGGCCAGTGCATGCGCATCTGCCCCACCGGCGTCATCCAGCCCGCCGGACTGGAGGCCGGCCTGGAGTCCTTGTGGACCCCGGTGCTTAATTTCAAGCTCAGTAAAGGCGGCTGTTTGGTCAACTGCGTGGCCTGCGGGCATCTCTGCCCCACCGCGGCCCTCCGGCCCCTTTCCCTGTCCGAGCGCCAGGGCAAGGGCGATTTCAGCAGCACGGGCCCCGTCCGGCTGGGCACCGCCTTTCTGGACCGCGGGCGCTGCCTGCCCTGGGCCATGGACCGGCCCTGCATCGTGTGCCAGGAGATGTGCCCGGTGAGCCCCAAGGCCATTTTCACCCGAACGGAATACCGCACCCTGCGGCACGGCGCCTTGACCGTGGCCCAGGCGGAAAAGGACGATCTGGTTTTGCGCGGGGCCGCGTTCAGTCCGGGCGAATTGGCCACCGGCGATTACTTTGTAAGCCGCCAGGGATTCCAGGACCGGCGCGCCATTATCAAAAACGGCAAAGACCGCCTTAGCCTGGCCCCGGGCGACGGCTGGCCCCGGCCGCTCGGCCCGGATCAACCGGTGGAGATCCAGGTGCGGCTCCTTTTGCCCTTCGTGGACCCCGCGGCCTGCGTGGGCTGCGGAGCCTGCGAGCATGCCTGCCCCTTGAAGCTTAAATCCGCCATCCGGGTGAGCGGGGAGAATCAATCCCGCAGCCGGACTAGCTTTTTGTTGAAAACCGCCGGCAAAAAATAATTCTTACCGGTCCATGACCAACCTAAACGGAGTTATTGCATGTCACCAGAACAAAAAGGCCTTTCCCGCCGCGATTTCCTGAAAACCGCCGCCGCCGGCACGGCGTCCTTGCTGGGCGGAACCCAGGCGCTCGGCGCCCTGCCGGCACTGGCCGCCACGGACAAGATGCCCACCCGGCCTTTCGGCAAGACCGGCGTCAACGTCTCCATACTTTCCGTGGGCACCATGTGGGACACGGTGAACACCCAGATCGTTCTGCGTCAGGCCCTGGCCTTGGGCGCCACCTACTGGGACACGGCGGAGAGCTATCACGGAGGCTACAGCGAGGTGGGAATCGGCAACTTCTTCGCCCGCTTCCCCCAGGCCCGCAAGCAGATATTTCTGGTCACCAAGACCTACAGCTCCAGGCCGTCCCCGGCCGTCTGGTCTGCCCATCTGGAACAATCGCTCAAAAAACTGCAAACCGACCACATAGACCTTTACTTTATCCACGCCATCTCCAGCAGCACGGATATTGACAACACCACCAAGGCCTGGGCGGAAAAGGCCAAGTCCGCGGGCAAGATAAAATTCATCGGCTTTTCCACCCACGCCAACATGGCGGAGTGCCTGATGGGCGCCTCCAAGCTGGGCTGGGTGGACGGCATCATGCTGACCTACAACTACCGCATCATGCATAGCGACGAAATGCGCCGGGCGGTGGAGGCCTGCCACAAGGCAGGCATCGGGCTCACGGCCATGAAGACCCAGGGCGGCGGGCCCGTGGGGGTTGACAGCCAGTCCGAACTCAAGCTGGCCGGGCGGTTTGTGCAGCAGGGCTACACCCCGGAGCAGGCCAAGCTCAAGGCGGTCTGGGAGTCCCCCTATATCGCCAGCATATGCTCCCAGATGCCCAGCGTGGCTATCCTTAGGGCCAATGCCGCCGCGGCCATGGACAAGACCAAGCTTTCCGCCGGCGATAAGGCGGAGCTTGCGGAATTCGCCAGCGTAACTTGCGGCGAGTATTGCGCCGGATGCACCAATCTGTGCGAGGGGGCGCTAAATGGCCGCGTGCCGGTGGGCGATGTCATGCGCAGCCTGATGTATTACCGCTCCTACCAGGAGCCGGCCTTGGCCGCTCAGGCCTTCAACGCCATCCCCGCCGCGGCGCGGAGCCAATTGGCGGTATTGGATTACGGCCCGGCCGAGTCCGCCTGCCCCCGCAGGCTGCCCATCGGGAGGCTCATGAAAGAGGCTGCCACGCTTTTGGCTTAAAGTTCCCCCAGGCCCCCTTAAAAAAACTACCCGGATATTGCGCCGGCAATATCCGGGTAGCAAAGCGTCGCGATTTTGCGCGGGGATACTGCGCAAAGGCGGGGCGATGAAATCAATACATAAGGTTGGGCAGCCAGGTGGCGATCTGGGGAACGGCCACGATGCAGGCGGTGCCCAAGATCAGGGCCAGCAAAAAGGGCAGGGAGCCCTTGAAGATGTCCTCCAGGTGAATATCCTTGGCTATGCCGCTCACCACGTAGACGTTGATGCCCACCGGCGGGGTGATGACCCCCATCTGGGTGACCAGCACGATAATCACCCCGAACCAGATGGGATCATAGCCTAAGTCCATGACAATGGGGTAGAAGATGGGGATGGTCAGCATGATAAGGGCCAGGGCGTCTATGAAGCAGCCCCCTATCAGATATACCAATATGATAAGGGCGATGACGCCGTAGGGGGGAAGCTGCATGGCCGCCACCCACTGGGCCACGTTGAAGGGGATGCGGGTGACCGCCAGGAAATGGCCGAAGACCACCGCCCCGGCCACCAGCAAAAGCACCATGCAGGAGGTCCTTAGAGTTTCATAGACGGATTTGACAAAGCCATCCCAACTTATCTGCCGGCGCACCAAGGCCACCAAAAGCACCATGGCAGCCCCTACGGCCCCAGCCTCGGTGGGGGTGAACACCCCTAAAAAAAGCCCTCCCATGACCAGCACGAAGACGGCCATGGTCTCGCCCGCCTCAGTTAAAGAGCGCAGCCGGACGCCCCAGGCATATTTCTCGCCCACTGGCCCCTGCTTGGGATACATCCGGCAAAAGACCCAGACCGCCAGGGCAAACCAGATGCTTATGAAGATGGCCGGCAGTATGCCGGACACGAACAAAGCCCCGATGGACTGCTCGGTAAGGATGCCATAGACGATCATCACCACGCTGGGGGGCATGAGCATGCCTAGGCCGCCGCCGGAGGCCACCACGCCCGAGGCCAACTCATTACCATAGTGGTATCGCTTCATTTCCGGCAGGGCCACGGTGGCCATGGTGGCGGCCGTAGCCGGGGAGGAGCCGCAGACCGCACCGAAGGCGGTGCAGGCAAAAACCGTGGCCGTGGCCAGGCCGCCCCGGTACGATCCCACGAACTTGTAGGCGCAGTCATATAAACGCCGGCTGATGCCGGAGTTGAAGGCGATTTGGCCCATGAAAATGAAAAGAGGTATCACGCTTAAGCCGTAGGATGAGTATATGCTGTAAAAATCCCGAGAAAGCAGCTTAAGCCCCGCCTGTCCGGAAACCAGAACGCTGAAGCCCAAAAAGCCGATCAAGGTCATCACATAGGCCACGGGCATGCGGGAGAAAAAGACCAACACCAAAACTACGATGCCAATCACGCCGATAAGGGTCTGGTCCATTTAATTAACCACCTTGCGAATATTCTCGACAAAATCCACCAAGATCGCCAAGGTAAGAACGCCAAAGGCCACCGCGGCCAGATACACCAACAGGTAATCCGGGAACTGCAGGCTCATGGACACTTCTCCCGTGGCTTTCAAGGTCCGGCCGTACAAGGCCATCTGCCAGGCGATCACGGCGAAAAGCCCGGCGCTTAAAAAGGCCGTGACCGCGTCCGTGACCGCCTGGGCTTTGGGACTCAGTCTGCGCACAAAAAGCTCAACTCCCACGTGCCCTTTATCCCTGTGGGTGAAGGGCATGGCGCAGGCCAGGATGATGACCCCCATAAAACTGACGATCTCCACGGCTCCGAAGACGGGGTGCCCGAAATAGCGGGTAATGACGTCCACGCAAGTCATGAGCATCATACCCACCAAAGCGGCCCCGCCCACCCGCTTTAAAATGTTAACCAAGCCATCAATCCATCTTTCCCAGGAGGCCATACCTCGCTCCGCTCAATAGTTGAGGCGGGATGCCCCGCCCCAACTGTTAGAATCTTTTTAAGCTTTATTTCGCCAGGAGCTTCATGGTGAAATCCACCACCTGCTTGCCCGGCACGCCCTTTTTCTCGGCCTCTTTGGCGAATTCATCCAGCAGGGGCTTTACCTTCTGCTGCCAGAGCTTGGACTCCGCCGCCGACTGCTTGATAATCTTGCCGCCTTTGGACTGGAAATACTTCTGGCCTTCATCGTCGCTCTCCACCCAGGCCTTACCGTGCTTGGGGATCCACTCTTTGTTGATCTCGCGGATAGTCTTCTTGACCCCGTCCGGCAGGGCGGCCCATTTGTCTTTGTTCATCACCACGTAGAACCCGGTGGTGTAGGCCGTGGAAAAGTTAAGGGTGGCGTATTTAAGCACGTCGCCCAGCTTCCAGCCCTTGTCTGATTCTTTGGGGTGCATGGAGCCGTCCACCACGCCCTTTTGCAAGGCCGGATAGGCCTCCGGCATGGGCATGGCCACCGGCGTGCCTCCCAGGGCCTTAACCGTCTTGGCGGAGAATCCGGTGGTGCGGATCTTAAGCCCATTCAGATCGGCCAGCTTGTTTACCGCCTTGCTCTTGGTGTGCAAGATGCCCGGCCCATGGGCGTGCAGATACATAACTTCCACACCATTGAGCTCTTTGGGTTTGAACTTTTCATACACCGCATTGACCGCCTTGGTGGCCACCACGCCGTCGGGGTATCCCAGGGGAAGATCCACCGCTTCCATCAGGGGGAAACGGCCGCGGGTATAGGCGAACAGGCAGAAGCCTACATCCGATAATCCCTGGATCACCCCGTCGTAGATCTGGGAGGCCTTGGTCAAGGTTCCCCCGGGGTAAAATTCTACTTTGATTTGGCCGTCGGTCCTTTTCTCAACTTCCTTGCACCAGGCCTCGGCCAGTTTGGACTGGATATGGGTCGGCGGGAAAAAGGTGGAATAGGTCAATTTCACCGGGGCGCTGGCCGCCGGGGGGACGAAGCTGCCCCCCAGCAAAACGGTTACTGCCAGACCGATAAGAAATATTCTCCCAAACCTCCTCACCATAACTTCCTCCCTTTAATATTTGTTTTTGTTGGCACCTGGATTAAGTGAACTAACTTGCCTCTTTAATATTTACGAGAGAAAATTAACCCGGGGCGATTCCAGAGGCCCCCCAAAAAAACAAAAACCATGGGCAGCCCCTCTTGTCTGCCCATGGTCTTTTTTGCTTAGTTGATCTTGCTTAGCTCAGCTCATTCGTCCATGGGCAGGCAGGGTAAAGTAAAAATAAAAGCTAAAATAAAAATAGCCGGTGTCGGGTCCAATTGGCCCAACTAACCTGCTCCTTTTTACCTCTGCACCCATTGCTAAATAAGCTTTCCTATCTAAATTCCAGTTGAAGAACTAAAACATTTTTTTTTTACACTGTCAAGAGGTATTCACACATTAATGAAACGCTCCGCGCCAAGCCGCGGGGCAACGGCGGTAATCAAGCAACTTACCGAAGCAATATTCTCAAGGTATTAGACCCGCGAAAAATATATCACCTCAATCCTGAAAAATTAAAATCATGGATATCCTGGCGCCTCATCCGCTCCTGTTTTTTATTTGCGAGCATAAAATTACACGCCGGTTGCCGCGCCAATTGGCAGACTGGAAGCGGTGGTTGTGCTGCGTTTAAGCCGGTGATGGATGGCGGTCCGGGCGTATCCTTAATTGCTTCCGGATTGGCCCTGGACCAGACCCAGGGCCTGGCTCAAATCCAGGGTGCCTTCGTAGATGGCTCGGCCGGTGATTACTCCGGCCAATCCCAAGGGCGCCAGGCCGAGCAAGTTGCGGACATCGTCCAGATCGTGGACTCCGCCGGCGGCGATGACCGGCCGCGAGATTCTTTGGCACAGAAGGCGAGTGGACTCCAGGTTGGGGCCGGCCTGCATGCCGTCTTTGGCTATATCCGTGAATACCACGGCCGCCACCTCGGGCCGGTCGAATTTTTCCGCCAACTCCAGGTAGTCCAGCCCGCTGGTTTCAGTCCAGCCCTCAAGGGCCACCTTTCCTCGGCGGGCGTCAATGCCGATCACCACGCGGCCCG
>ENA-OSEO01006715-OSEO01006715.1-sediment-metagenome-genome-assembly--contig:-NODE-6715-length-10164-cov-4.349261_pt1 | contig 10164 bp, 10 predicted proteins | sample MGYA00237883_ERZ534232 | MGnify/ENA metagenome assembly ERZ534232
GGACCACAAAAAAAGAAACGACGGCCAGAACAACGCTGAGCATGGCGCCGGCCAGAAAGGCATGCTGCATGAAGGTCAGCGTGAATAATTCAGGAATCATCTTGATGCCTCTGTGAGCAGGAAACGCAGGCGGGATCATGCACCATTACTTTCATATGTTCGCCGAATACTTTTCGCTGGATTTCCGGCGAAAGACAGAATTCCGGTTCACCGTGATAGTGGATCTCTCTGTTCAGGCAGGCCACATGGTCGGCATGTGAAGTAATCACACCGATATCGTGGGAGACCAGAATTGCCGATATCTCCTGTTCATCTCTGAACTTTGCCAGTAGTTCATAAAAATCTTCCTGGGCGACGCTGTCGATTCCGGTGGCCGGTTCATCTAAAATCAGAAGCCTGGGCTTCGATGCCAGAGCGCGGGCGATCTGGACACGCTGCTGCTGACCGCCGGAAAGCACCCCATAGGGACGATGGGCCTGATCGGTCATGTTTACCAGAGCCAGCAGTTCCATGGCACTTTGGATGCTCTTTGGATTGGGGCGGCGAAACAATCCCAGGCGGCTGTATAACCCCATGAGGACAACATCCAGAACCGTTACCGGAAAGGAACGATCGGCCTGGGATATTTGCGGAAGATACCCCACCTCCCGGCGGCTCTCTTTATCGGGTTCGCGGCCGAACAATCGGACAGTCCCTTTTTCGGGGCGAAGCAGTCCCAGAATGACATTGAGCAGGGTGGTTTTGCCGCTGCCGTTCGGTCCGACGATGCCCAGGATTTCTCCGGGATAACATGACAGATAGATGGACTTTAACGCCCACTTTTCATTATAGCGTGCCCAGACATCCTTTAATTCCACGATGGCGGCAGGGTCCGGCCGCGGTAGAGGCGACGGCCGATTCATTGCATGGCCTCCTTTAAGACGTTTAAGTTATAGCGCATTAGCTCCAGATAGGTGTGGCGACCCGAAAGGGCCGGCGCCCCCATGGGATCCAGGAGTAAGACATGGACATCGGCCTCCTGGGCGATCACCAGCGCGACTTTGGGGTTTAGCTGGGGTTCGGCAAATACCGCCCGGATGTGATACTTTTTGATGTCGGCAATGATTTGCTGTATTCGCTTGGGGGTCGGGTTTCTGCCCGGAGCGGTTTCAATGACTCCCACCGGTGTAAGACCGTAACGCTTCGCAAAATAATCCCAAGCAGCATGAAAGGCAACGTATTCTTTTAATTCAAAACCCGAAACCGCCAAACGTATCTCCCGGTCCAGTGCCGCCAGGCTTTTTAAGTAAACTTCTCCCCGCCGGCGATAGTGCTCTGCATGAATACCGTCAACATTGCAAAGAACCGTCACCATCCGGGCGACCATCGACTGGGCGATAACAGGATCCAGCCAGATATGCGGGTTGGCCATAGCGGCGTTATCGGCGGCGGGACCGGATTCGATGCGCGGCCGAGCGGACGGCGCGCCGTGATCGTCGTCATGTGCATGCGCGGATTCAGTGAAATTAATTAACCTGACGCCATCCGAAAGGGTGACCGTCAGAAGATCTTTTCCGGCAGCAGCCGTAAATTTTTCAGCCCAAATTTCCAGGCCGGCTCCGATCATGAAAAAAACCCTGGCCGCAGCGATTTTTTTGATCTGGCTGGGTTTGAGTTCAAACGTATGCGGGCTGGCGCCGGCCGGAATAATGAAGGTCACATCCACGTGAGGGCTGCCGACCTGTTGAACCATATCGGCCAGTGGAAAGATACTGGCAACAACGGGAACCTTTTCAGCCGGGACCGCCGCGGGATAAACAAAGACCATAAAGAAAAACAGAGCGGCAAAAACCGGGGCCTTGAATCGGCTGTGTTTCATCACACAAAGTCTCCTTTACGGAATGCGCCTGTCGCCGAATTTTTATCCGGGAGGCGGATGTCCATAATGCAATTTGCATAACAGTCAGTAAAAATTTACTTGAATTGCTCTGGTTTGAATATTAGCATAGGTGCAACTAAAGGTACAGTCCAAAAGGAGGAGAGCGATGCTGTCAAAAGCCTTACTCATCGTGGATATGCTAAATGATTTTATTGATGAAAAGGGGGCGCTGGATTGCGGCGAAACCGCCCGTGAAATTGTTCCCTTCATTCAGCAGCGCCTCGCCGCGTTCAGAAAAAATAAGGATTTGGTCATTTACCTGCAGGATTCCCACGATCGCAACGATAAAGAATTTGAAAAATTTCCGGAACATTGTGTGAGCGGCACCTGGGGCAGCCGGATCATTCAGGCGCTCGCGCCCATGCCGGGAGAAAAAGTGGTTCCCAAAAAACGATTCAGCGGTTTTTACGGAACCGATCTTGAAAATATTCTGGCCCAGGCCGGTATAAACGCGGTTGAAGTAGTCGGTGTCTGTACCTCCATCTGCGTGATGGACACGGTAGGGGGGCTGGCCAATCGCGATTATTCAATTACGGTTCCGGCAAGTGGGGTGGCGGATTTTGATCCCGAGTTCCACCGGTTTGCTATAAAAAGAATGGAAAAGCTATACGGGGCCAAAGTTTCCTGACATAATTCCGGTAATTCTCAATTCCGAAAACTCATCTTAAAAGTTGCGAAAGGAATTCGAATGGAAGCTAACATAAAATGGGATTATGAAACAGATGTTGCCGTAGTCGGATACGGCGGAGCCGGCGCCGTTACAGCCATCACGGCGCATGATTTAGGAGCAAAGGTAATCATAATTGAAAAGCAAACAGCGGATTCCCCCGATCAAATCAACCATACCCCCAGTAGTCGCATGTGCGGAGGTTATTTTTTGTGCGCCACTGATGCTGAAAAGGCAGCCGATTATCTCTATTGGACGTCTTGGGGCGCCACGCCAAGAGATTGCTGTGAGATGATGGCAAGCTATATGGTTTCCAATGAAACGTATATGCTCTCGCTGGGCGGTGACTTGGTTAAAGATTTTCACGCGGAAAACGAGTATCACGACATCGCGCCGGGCAGCAGCGGAATATACACGGCCCTTCATAGAGGGAGAGGGCCCCAGCAATTTAAAGTTTTCATGGAAAATATTGACCGCAGAAAAATACCGACTTTATATAGCCATCGTGCCAAAGAGCTGATTCGGCGCCCCCAAACGGGGGAAATTATCGGCGTGTTCGCTGAAAATAATGGCGAAAAAATATATGTCAAGGCAACAAAAGCCGTCGTCTTGTCCACAGGCGGTTTCGAGTGGGATGAAGAGATGAAACTCAACTACTTGCGGGCATACCCATCCTACTTTTATTGCAACCCCGGAAACACGGGAGATGGCATCAAAATGGGTCAAAAAGTAGGAGCGGCTTTATGGCACATGAATACGATATCTGCCCGGGTCATTCCTTACATTCATGAAATAAAGCAGGCATTCCATGCCAATTTTAATACCCCTTTTGTTTTAGTGGACAAATACGGAAAAAGGTTTGCAACAGAACTTGGGGACCCGGATACTGAAAAATATAGATCCCACGGGTTTTGGTTGGAATGTATCAAGTTTGACACCCGAAAGGTGGAATATCCGCGCGTGCCGTGCTATCAAATTTTCGATGAAACATCCCGGTTGAAGGGACCCTTTGTGCAATCAATCAAAAAGGGGTTGTTGCCGGACGGCGCCTTGCAATATTTTTACAACTGGAGCAGCGACAATAGCGAGGAAATCAGGAAAGGGTGGGTTAAAAAAGGAAATTCCATTGAAGAGCTGGCAATACATATTGCCGCGGAAGATCCTGAAAATGAAAAGAAGATGAATTCCGCCACAATAAATAAAACCATAATGGATTTTAATCAATACTGCAAAGCAGGATATGACCGCGAATTTAACCGAAGCATCTCATGTCTTGTGCCATTGGAAACACCGCCGTTTTATGCTTTAAAAATGTATCCCGGCGGACCCAACACCCAGGGCGGACTTAAAAAAAATGCCAAAGGGCAAGTATTGGATTCGGAAGGTAACATCATACCTCGATTATATGCACCCGGTGAAAACGGTTCATACTTTGGGTTTTTATATACCGGTGGAGGAAATATCTCTGAAAACCTGGTTTGGGGACGGATTACAGGAGAGAATGCGGCAAAAGAAACTTCTTGGGATTAGACTAATTCCGGGGGCACCTTACTTAAAATGGGGTCATGTCTGCTCTTGACTCTTAAGAACCATGTCGGTTATTGCTTTAATCCGAGCTTTTAGCTTCCAATCGCTTTTTAGTCTATGCTTCAGTCTTTCGATGACACTGCTCACGGAACTGTATATTTCCATCCGCCGACCGCAATTCATGATAGTGTGTATCGTCAGGATTTTTAAATCAGAGACTCAATTAGACTCCTTTACAGTTATTCAAGGCGCTCTGATTTCAGGCGGATCGGCCACATTACGCAAGAGGTGTTCAAAATTCCGGAACAGCATGATTTTGATAACAATTCGAAGATTATTCCAAAACTCCTTTCGCGAACTGAACATGGACCGGCAGTATTGATAGCCAAGATCACATAGTTGCAATATCTGATGCATATAAAAAGCCAACAGGTTGATGGCAAAGAAATTGTTGGATAAAAACCGCTGACCATGACCAAAGTTATGTTCCAGATGATAGCCTTGGTTTTTCAGGGTATTGAACGTTTCATTTTCTATTTTCCATCGGGCTCTGCCCGATTGCACCAGCTCAACGACATTATCTTCGGCTACGGCAAGATCGGTGACCCAGCTATTGTGATACGTGCATGTTTGTTCCACTTGTAACCAATATTCAAAAAAGTTTACAAGGTCCGCATCCCGGCTGCCGTTAAGGGGTATTTGATTGATCCAGCGATAAATGTGACGTCGGCCTTTGATATCGACCCGTTCCATATGGCCATCGGTATTGGTCACCGGCTCAGGGGCCAGGGGCAAAACCTGGCGCATATGCGGATGAAGCATCACCGCCTGAAGCATCTGATGCGAGTATCGCCGCGCCCCTTTGGCCCCTTTGTAGGTCAGACAGCTATGGCAGTGGATCTTCTCGGAAGAAAAATACTGGGAACCGTCAAGGGCTATCAAATAATGCCCCGTTTCCAGTCAGTAGGCTACCAACTGATTGCCACGCTGCAGCCGTTGAAACAGAATTGAAAATGCCGGATGGAGTTCTTCGGTAGGCACGGCATCCATACTCTGACGCAATGAGTCGTCACTGGGGATTGTATTTACCCCGAACATGGTTTTCAGATTGTTGCTCTGCATCTTGTCATGCATGCGGCGCTGAAAGGAGAAAACGGAAGGATCTTGAAAAAACATCATGGCCAGAGCGCTCATAAGACAGTCGGGCAGGGTATAGTTGATTTTACCTGCCTGCCGACAGTCATCGATATTCTCGAAAAACTCTGAAAGTGCTTTTCGAAGTGCGCTGAAACTCAAATGTTTTTTGGAATGCACCCCATACCCCAATATATATTGATCAATCTATCAGTATATATAACAATATAAAATGGATGCGGGAAAGATTAAGATGCGGGTGGACGGCAACAAAATATAAATCAGAAAAAGTTGAAAACCTGAATCAAAAATGTTAGATAGAATCATCTGTATCTGATCGTTTCACATGAGCGCCGCAGGACTCTATGGCGACCGTGTCTCAACGCCAGGGACATCCCACGGGTCGGATAGTTCGATAACTGCGGTCGTGTTGAGGAGAGGACGACGAATCCTGCCATGATTTCCGTAAAAAGCCAAAAGGGATACCGACTCAGACTGGCCGGGCCTCCTTCCGCCGAACTCGTTGCCCTTGACAGCCCGACCCATATAGCGGTTTTGCCGGAGCATATTCCCTTTGTCAAACCTAGGCTGAAGATCCAGGTGGAAGATTCCGTCCAGGTCGGAACCGTGCTGTTTGAAGATAAGCGTAATCCGGACGTTCGTTTCCTGTCACCGGCCGGCGGCAGAATTTCCGATATCCGTTTCGGAGACCGGCGCGTGATTCAGCAGATCGTCATCCGGCGGGACCTTTCAGAATCGTTTCTGGAATTTGAAGCCGTGCCGGAAAAAGCCCTGGATGGCATGCAGCCGGAACAATTAATTGAAATCCTTCTCAAGGGCGGCATGTGGGCGCTCCTGCGCCAGCTGCCGTTTCGGGACTACCCTCCGCCGGGTTCGACACCGCCGGCGGTTTTCGTCACTATTGGAAACCTTCAACCGTTTCATCCCCATTCCAAGGTGTTTCTCAGAGGAAACGAAGGGCTGTTTCGATACGGCATTAAAATTCTACAGAAGCTGGCCCATGGGCCGATTTTCGTTGCGGCGCACCAGAGCGATTATCAGACGATATCAACGTTAAACGACCTGGTAACCCATGTTTACTCAGGCGATTACCCTGCACACGACGCCGGGATACTCGTCTATCGCACCCGAAAGGATGCCGGAAACAATCGCTCCTGGTATATCGACGGTCAGGATCTTCTGCTGATGGCCGAACTGGTCAAGTCCGGAAAATATCCCACCCAAAGAGTCGTTGTGGTCGCCGGTAATCTGGCTGCCGAAAAAAAACATTTCAGGACACGAATGGGATCGCCTGTCCGGCATTTACTCAATGACCACCCGGATAAGGGAAACCCCCGGCATATCGCCGGCGGGGTTTTTTCGGGCTATCCGGTGGATGCAGATGGTTATCTGGGTCCTTTTGAATCCTCCCTGACGATTCTTCCCGACGGCCGCGGGCAGGAGCTGCTGGCCCTTTTCCGGCCGGGGTACCGCAAACCCAGCTATTCCAGGGCCTTTTTGTCGGCCGTCAATCCCGGCGATTTTCAAATGGACTGCAACCGGCACGGCGGCATCCGGGCCTGCATCGGCTGCAACCACTGCACCGAGGTCTGCCCGGTGGACATCCTTCCGCAGCTCACATACAAGAGCATCCTGGCCGATGCGATTGAAGAGGCCCTGACCCATGGCCTCCTGGATTGCGTCGAGTGCGGGCTCTGCTCCTATGTCTGCCCTTCCAAGATCGATCTTTTCCCGACATTGAAAAATGCCAAGGCGGCTTATTACAGAGAACAGGGGCGAGGATGAACACACTGAAACGCTTTTTCGATTCCCAACGCGGCCACTTCCTGAAAGGCGGTCGATTTGAAAGGTACTATCCGTTTTTTGAGTCGATGGAATCGATTTTTTTTGCCCCCGCCGAGATAACGGAAACCGGTCCCTATGTCCGGGACAGCTTGGACGTCAAGCGCTACATGCTGCTGGTCATCGTTGCCTTGCTGCCCCACCTGTTTTTCGGAATATACAATGCCGGGTACCAGTCCCACCTATCCTCAGGTCTTTCGCTGTCCTTCTTTCCGGTCGTTCTCAAAGGCCTCTGGATCGTCATGCCCCTGGTAATCGTATCCTATACCGTGGGCTTTTTCTGGGAAATCGTTTTTGCCGTCGTTCGAAAGCATCCCATCAGTGAAGGGCTGTTTGTCTCCGCCATGCTGTTTCCGCTCATTCTGCCGCCCACCTTGCCGCTCTGGCAGGCGGCGCTGGGGATATCTTTCGGAATTGTCATCGGCAAGGAGATTTTCGGCGGAACCGGAAGAAACTTTTTGAACCCGGCCTTGACCGGCCGCGCCTTTCTGTATTTTGCCTATCCTGCGCAAAATTCCGGCGATGTCTGGACGGTCATCAGCGGGACGGCCGCCAAGGCCGTGGATGCATTTACGGGGGCGACACCCCTGGCCATATCCGCCGCAACCGAATCGGGCAGCGTTCACCAGGCCCTGACCCGAGAAGGATATACCCTCTCGAAACTCTTTTTCGGCCTATACCCCGACAGCATCGGCGCGTCTTCCACGCTGCTGTGCATAGTCGGCGCGGCGTTTCTGATTTTGCTGGGTATTGCCAGCTACCGGATCATTTTGGGGGATATCATCGGTGTGCTGGGCATGGGGCTTCTGCTGAACGCGCTATCCGCAGAAGGCTCCCTGCCCTATCTTTCTCTAAACCCTTTTTATCACCTGCTCATGGGCGGGACGGCCTTCGGCATTGCCTATATGACGACCGACCCGGTTTCAGCCCCCGACATGAACGCAGCCAAATGGGTATATGGCATCGCCATCGGGGTACTGACGGTGCTGATCCGTGTTTTCAACCCGGCATTTCCCGAGGGAATCATGCTGGCAATCCTGTTCATGAACATTTTCGCCCCCTTGCTGGACCACATCGCGGTTCGCATGAATTTGCGCAGGCGGGTGCCCAATGTCTGATCGACTCAAATCCATTGTGTTTGCCGCCGTTTTGTGCGTGGTGATCAGCCTTCTGCTAACAGCCGCATCCACCGGTCTTCAGCGATTTCAGGAAAAAAACGTCCTTATAGACAAACACAAAAACATCTTAAAATCGGTGGGACTGATCGAACCGGACCGAACCTACCCGCCGGAAACCATTGCCACGCTCTACCAAAACAGCATCCGGGAAGTCTGGGCGGAGCCGGACGGCACAATTATTGAAAAACCGATCGACGGCGAACAGAATCTGCCCATCTACCTTTACGTAAAGGATAATGATATTCAGGCTTACATCATTCCGATCAACAGCCGAGGGCTTTGGGGACGGATCTACGGGTATCTGGCCGTCCAGAGCGATGGCACCACCATCTCAGGCTTTACGGTCTATAAGCACTCGGAAACTCCCGGTCTGGGGGGTGAAATCGAAAAGGAATGGTTTCAGAAAAACTTTGTCGGAAAGAAAATCATAAACCTTCAGGGAGAGTTTGTATCCGTCGCCGTGGCCAAGGGAGAGGTAGATGAGAGAATTCCCGAAGCCCAGAAGGAACACTATGTGGACGGCATCAGCGGCGCCACATTGACCGGAAAATATCTGACTGTCGGTCTGCATCGGGTTTTGGACGAATACGAACCGGTCTCGATCCGCTTTCGAAAAAACGCGGTGCAGTTCAACCCTGTGCCCCGGAAGTCGCATCCGGAAGGGTCCTGAAAAACATGCCAAGATCATAAGGATTTCTCTATGGGACTGAACGTAACAAGGCCTTTCGCCGCCCTTCGCCGGAGCAAATCGTTTAAAGCCATTCGCGCCGCCCTCTGGGAGGTCAATCCCATCTCCAAGCAGATCCTGGGCATCTGTTCGGCCCTTGCCGTCACCGTTCAGTTGCAGACCGCTTTGGTCATGAGCCTGGCGTTGACCCTCGTGGTGGCCTTCTCCAACTTGATCATTTCGGCCCTTCGAAACCTGATCCCGAGAAATATCCGCATCATCGTCGAAATCAGCATTATCGCAACCCTGGTAATCATCGCCGATGAACTGCTCAAGGCCTTTCTCTATGATATCAGCAAACAGCTGTCGGTTTTTGTCGGTCTGATCATCACCAACTGCATCGTCCTGGGAAGAGCCGAAGGGTATGCGCTGTCCAACCCACCGCTGCCCTCCTTTGTGGATGGACTGGCCAACGGCATCGGATACAGTTCGATCCTCGTCGGGGTCGCCTTTTTCAGGGAGCTTTTGGGATCCGGCAAGCTGCTCGGCTTTCAGGTTGTCCCCGCTGTCTTTTACCAGGCCGGATACGAAAACATGGGGCTGATGCTGCTGGCGCCGGGGGCTTTTATCGTCATCGGTCTGTTTACCTGGCTGCAGCACACGCTGCTCGAAAAATAAACAGGTAGGTTATGGAAAATCTCATCAGCCTCTGGCTCAATTCGGTATTTGTCGGAAACATCCTCCTGGCATATTTTTTGGGGATGTGTTCCTTTCTGGCGATCTCTAAAAATTTAAAAACCGCTGCCGGGCTGGGAATCGCCGTGATTTTTGTGATGACCCTCACGACGCCGGTCAACTGGCTCATTTATCACTTCCTGCTGGCCCCCGACGCGCTGGCCTGGGTGGGGCTGCCGGAGATGAATCTCGGCTTCCTTAAGCTGGTCCTTTTTATCGCTACCATCGCCGCCATCGTCCAGGCGGTGGAGATGGTCATCGACCGGTATTCGCCGGCGCTTTACTCTGCCCTGGGCGTTTTTCTGCCCTTGATTACGGTCAACTGCGCCATTCTCGGCGCATCCCTGTTCATGGTGGAACGGGACTATTCATTTTCGGAATCGGTGGTTTTCGGAATCGGTTCCGGTACCGGGTGGTGCCTGGCGATTGTGGCCATGGCGGCCATCCAGCAGAAACTCAGGTATGCCGACATCCC
>ENA-OSEO01006716-OSEO01006716.1-sediment-metagenome-genome-assembly--contig:-NODE-6716-length-10164-cov-3.747199_pt1 | contig 10164 bp, 9 predicted proteins | sample MGYA00237883_ERZ534232 | MGnify/ENA metagenome assembly ERZ534232
GCGGGCGATGAGCTGCAGAACCCCGGCAAGGATATCCCGCGCGCCATCATCACTTCCGGTATTCTGATCACCATCTTTTACCTGATGGGAACGATAGGTATGCTGATGGCCCTCCCGGTGGAAGACCTGGGGTTGGTGGATGGGATCATTGACACCCTGCGCATTTTGATCGGCGACAGCGGCTTTGGCGGCTTTGTGGTCACCCTGCTGGGCATCGGCGCTCTGTACAGTTTCCTCGCCAATATGGTCACCTGGACTACCGGCGCCAACAAGACCGCCGCTGAAGCGGCCGATGAAGGCGAGCTTCCCGCCATTTTTGGCAAACTGCACCCGGTCAACAAATCGCCTGTCAGCGCCTTTGTCCTGACTGGGATCATTTCGACCCTGGTGATCGTGGTTTATGGCTTCATGGCTGGCAGCAATGAAGACCTCTTCTGGACCCTGTTCGCTTTCAGCTCAATGGTCTTTTTGCTGCCCTACCTGGCCCTCTTCCCCGCTTTCCTCAAGCTGCGCAAGATCGACCCTGACCGCGAGCGCCCCTACCGGGTTCCGGGCGGTGATGGGTTGGCCTGGGTCATGGTGGTGTTGTGCATGCTCTTCATTGTTCAGGCCATTGTGTTCTTCATCTGGGTCCCGGGAGAGCCAATTGATTGGGCCTACGCCGCCCCGGTGCTGGTTGGTGTGGTGATCACCCTGATTGTGGGGGAGGTCCTGCTGTGGGCCGCCAAAAACAATAAGAAAGCCTGATCTCTTGCGTGAGAGGAGGGTGGAGCCGGGGGTGGGGTTCCATTCTCCTTTTCGCGCCGGATAGGAGTAATCAAATGTCAAAATTGATTGATCGCCCCCCCCGGCAGGACGGCTACCGCATGCCGGGAGAATTTGAATCCCACACCCAGACCTGGATGCTCTGGCCGGTGCGCACCGATAACTGGCGCCTGGGGGCCAAGCCCGCTCAGGCGGCTTTCACCGCGGTGGCAGCAGCCATCGCCCGCTTTGAGCCGGTCACCATGGGTGTGCCGGCAGGCCAGTTTTTGAACGCGCGCTGCCACCTGCCGGAGAATGTCCGCGTGGTGGAGCTGTCTTATAATGATTCCTGGATCCGCGACTGCGGCCCCACTTTTGTGGTGGACGATCACGGCGGGGTGCGCGGCGTGGATTGGGATTTCAACGCCTGGGGCGGCCTGGAAGAAGGGCTGTATTTCCCCTGGGACCAGGATGACCTGGTGCCGCAAAAAGTGTTGGACATTGAGCGCGTGGACCGCTATAAAGCCCCCCTTGTGCTGGAAGGCGGGTCGATCCATGTGGATGGGCAGGGCACCCTGATCACCACCGAAGAATGCCTGCTGAACCCCAACCGCAACCCGGACCTTTCTAAAGAAGAAATTGAAAACGCCCTCAAAGCATATCTGAACCTGGAAAAGATCATCTGGCTGGGGCGCGGCGTTCACAACGATGAAACCAACGGCCACGTGGATAACCTGTGCTGCTTCCTGCGGCCGGGGGAAGTCGCCCTGACCTGGACGAACGACGAGAATGATCCCCAGTACGAGATCTCGCTGGACGCTTACCGCCGTTTGAGCCAGGCCACAGACGCCCGCGGCCGCCGGCTGGTGGTGCACAAAATCCACCAACCCGACCCGATCCTCATCACCGCCGAAGAAAGCGGTGGGGTGGACTCGGTGGACGGCACCATGCCCCGTCTGGAAGGCGACCGCATGGCCGCTTCTTACATCAACTTTCTGATGGTGAACGGCGGGGCGATTGTTCCGGTTTTCAACGATCCCCATGATGAAATCGCCCTGGCGAAACTCCGCGAACTCCTGCCCGAGCGCGAAGTGGTCGGGGTGTACGCCCGCGAAATCCTCCTGGGCGGCGGCAACATCCACTGCATCACCCAGCAGCAGCCCCGCGGCTGATCTCAATAAAAGCACGATTAACCCAGCGCGCCGGGCAGTTCCTGCCGGCGCGCTTTGGATTCATGGTATTCACCCAGGTCTTATGAGAAAGAACCGCGCGGTGTTTCACGGTATACTTTTTCTATACTGAACCATAAGGGAGCCTGTTTATCGCATGGAATGGTATCTATATCCGCTGATTGTGGCTGCCGGGGTTTTATCTGGGTTTATTAACACCCTTGCCGGCAGTGGTTCTCTGGTAACTTTGCCCTTACTGATTTTCCTTGGGCTGCCGGCCAATGTGGCCAACGGCACCAACCGGGTGGCAATTGTGTTTCAGGAGTTGATTGCCACCGGCAGTTTTTACCAGCGTAAAGTGCTCGACCTGCGCGGGGTGCTGTGGTTGGGTATACCGTCGATGGTTGGTTCGGTGATTGGCGCCCAGGTTGCCGTCAACCTCGATGAAACCCTGATGCGTCAGGTGATTGGCGCGATCATGTTGGCGATGCTGGTGGTCATCCTGCTGCGCCCGGGACGCTGGCTGCGGGGCGAAATCCAGGATATCCGCGGACACTTCAACTGGAAACACCCCCTGATCTTCTTCCTGATCGGGATCTACGGCGGCTTTATCCAGGCCGGAGTCGGCATTTTCTTGCTGGCGGGGCTGGTGCTGGGGGTGGGCTATGATCTGGTGCGGGCCAACGCGGTTAAGGTGGGGATTGTGTTGTTCTCCGCGGTTTTCGCTCTGGGGGTTTTTGTGCTCAACGATCAGGTGAACTGGTTGATCGGGTTGGTGCTGGCGCTGGGTAATATGCTGGGGGCGTGGCTGGGAGCCAGGGTGGCGGTGGAGAAGGGCGCGGTTTGGATCCGCCGCCTGTTGATCGTGGTGGTGGTCGTCTCCGCGGCAAATTTACTGGGCGTTTTCGCGCTGATTGGCAGCCTGTTTTCTTAGGCCGCCCCGTTACCAGATCATCAGCGGATTTCCTCGCTGGAGTAAAAAAATGCCCCCGACTTCAACGCTGAAATCGGGGGCCGGTCCATGGGGAGATCTATTCTTCTGTTGTCGGAGGTTGGAACGGCGCTTTGCCGCGCGCTCCAAACCCTGCCGGTCTTCCGGGCAATTCGACACCCGCCGCCTCGGCCAGTTCTTGAAGGGTCTGCCCGCTGTCGAGGACTTCTTTCAATTCTTCCGGGGTCAGTCCCAGCAGCTCGGCCATCCGGCCGTCACCCCGCATTCCAAACCCTGCCGGTCGTTCGGGTAATTCAATGCCCGCCGCCTCGGCCAGTTCTTGAAGGGTCTGCCCGCTGTCGAGGGCTTCTTTGAGCGTTTCGGGGGTCATCCCCAGCAGCTCGGCGATCCGGCCGTCACCCCGCATTCCAAATCCTGCCGGTCGTTCGGGTAATTCAATGCCCGCCGCCTCGGCCAGTTCTTGAAGGGTCTGCCCGCTGTCCAGGGCTTCCTGGATCTTTTCAACAGTCATGTCCAGCAGCTCTGCGAGGCGGTCGAGATGCCAGGGTGGTCCCGGCGGATCGGCTGGAGAGCCGGCCTGGGCAAACGCGGTGCCTGCGATACTCGCTGCCAGCAGCAGGGTGAGAATTACCCCGATTCCAATTTTTTTCATCATGGTTGTTGCTCCTTTCACTTTGATGAATTTTGAACCTTCCATAAGATAACAAAGGATTGTTCAAAAATTGTTCAGGAAGTGTTGAGGATTGGTTAGGCTTTCCGGGGAGGGCAAGGGGGTGCCGCAGATATCCTCCGGGGTGGCGACGCGCCAGTCTCCTTTCTGGTGTTTATTGTTCCTGACCACAAACCTTTGCGCCCCCGTGCCTTTGCGTTGAGTCATGCTTTAACGCCTGTTCTCGTCAAACCGCTTCGAACCTCTAAAACCTTGTACCTGGCCGTAACCCTGGCCGCCAGAATGATTGCGAAATCCTCAAATTGTGCTAGAATAACCATGCAGTAAATTTAAAAGGATGGTGCGCGAAGAATGACGGAGATCAACAACCTTTAAACCACGATCGTGTTCAGCGGATTGCCCGTTTGCTTTATTGTTCCGAAGGCGTCTGCTTTCGGTTTTTTGTTTAAACGCTGGAGGTTGCTTTCTATGTTGTCTGCGCGTAACATTTCAAAATCATTTGGCGATTTCGCCATTCTTCAAAATATCTCTTTCAACTTAAATGCCGGGGAACGCCTGGGACTGATTGGCCCCAATGGCTGCGGCAAGACCACCCTCCTCCGCATCCTGGCCGGGCTGGAGCGGCCGGATTCGGGCGGAGTAGGCACCAACCCGCCGGAAGCGCGGATCGGCTATCTGCCGCAGGGCGACGCCTTTCTGGAAGATGAAACCATCCGCGGGTTTATTGCCCGCATGGCCGGTGACGCCGATGTGTTGGCCGCCCGGCTGGCCGGGCTGGCCTCCGGTCTCTCCCGTGACCCCGGCAAGCGCGAACTGCAGGCGGAATACGACCGGGTCCTGCAGGCCCTGTCTCTGGCCGCGGAAAACGCGGGGCGTATCCCATCCACCCTGGCCGCGCTGGGGTTGCGGGATTACCCTCCGGAAACCCCCACCGCGATCCTCAGCGGCGGGCAAAAGACCCGGCTGGCACTGGCTGGGGTTTTGCTGTCCGGCCCGCATATCCTCCTGCTGGACGAACCGACCAATCACCTCGACCTGGAGATGTTATCCTGGCTGGAGGATTGGCTGGCAGGGTTCCCCCACGCGGCCCTGGTGGTCTCGCATGACCGTGCCTTTCTTGATCGGACCGCGACCGGCATTTTGGAACTGGACCCGCGCGCGCATGCTGTGCAGTACTACCCGGGAAGCTACTCGGATTACGCGGAGCGCAAGGCGGTGGAATACGAAAAACAGTGGAAGCGGTACAAAGACCAGCAGGAGGAGATCGAGCGCGTCCGCCAGGCTGCCCAGTTGATGCGCGCCCAGGCCCAATTTAAAAAAGGCGGCAAAGCCGACCAGCGCAACCGCTTCGCCAAAGGGTTTTATGGCAACCGGTCACTGGCGAAAATGCGTGTTGCCACCCGCTATGAGGACAGGTTGGAACACCTGCGGGGCGAAGGCGCCCAGGAAAAGCCCCGGCAGGACTGGCAGGCAAAAATTGGATTCCCCGATCTGCCCGCCAGCGGGCGGGATGTCCTCCAGCTTGAGCAGGCTGCGGTGGGTTATGATGTCTCGCTGCTTACCGGGCTGGACCTGGTGTTGCGCCAGGGTGAACGGGTGGCTTTGATCGGGGAAAATGGCACTGGCAAAACTACCCTCCTGCGCACCATTGCCGGAACGCTGCCGGTGCTTGAAGGCCGCCTGCGTCTGGGAAGCGGGGTGCGGGTGGGCTATATGACCCAGGAACAGGAAAGCCTGGACCCGGAGTTGGACGTATTGAGTACGATGCAGCGCGAAGCGGCACTTTCAGAAACCGATGCCCGCGCCTACCTGCACAAATACCTCTTCACCGGAGATGAAGTCTTCCGTCCGGTTGGCTGCCTGTCCTATGGCGAGCGCGCGCTGCTGATGCTGGCGCTGCTCACGGCTGGCGGCTGCAATTTCCTGCTGCTCGATGAGCCGGTAAACCATCTCGATATTCCTTCACGAGCCCGCTTTGAACAGGCTCTGGCGGGGTATGAGGGCACCGTTCTGGCGGTGTCGCACGACCGCTACTTTATCGCGGGCTTTGCCAGCGCCATCTGGGAAATCAATGATGGCAGTATCCGGGATTGGGGATATGTGACGGATCAATTTCGGGAGCCGTGAGAGCGTTCAGGCCGTGATCAGGGGATACACGGCAACCGGCGGTCTGATTATTTGAGCGCGTTTTTATTTGCGCCGCACGCGCAGCAGAGCGATCTTGGTGGGATGGTTGAAAGGCGCCGGGTCCGCCGGCAGCGCGCCGCTGGTTACAGGATCTGGTCCGGTCAGGTCTTCCGGGACTGAGATCAGTTCCTCAATGGAGAGATAGCCGTCGGAACACAGCGTTTCCAGCGTTTCCAGATAATCCTTGCCGCTCAGGTACAGCGCGTTGTTGACCGCCGCCAGCCAGCCGTGATCATCCACCAGCGGTCGCAGTTTGTTCAGCAGGCGCGCGCTGTCCGCGGCCATATCTACCCGCCCAGACGCGGTGGTAGAGAAGAAAGGCGGGTCGGCGATGACCACATCAAACAATTCTCCGCGCCGCCGCAGCCCGGCTGTGATCCGGAAATAATCGCCTGAAAGATAATCGCTTTTGACGACCGGCAGGCCGTTCAGGGCGCAGGAATCCTTGGCCATATTCAGAAAAGTCCGGTTGAGGTCGGTTTGAACCACCCGTTTCGCGCCGCCGGCCAGCGCCGCCACTCCCAGGCTGCCGGTATAGGCGAAAGTGTTGAGCACGCGCAGCCCGGCGCAGTGTTCTCGCAGCCAGCTCCGCAAGTTGCGGGTATCTAGATAAAAACCGGCGTCCTGGTTCAGGGTCAGGTTCAGGGCGTACCACACCCCGTTTTCGCGTACTCGCCTGGCGGATGGGCCGCCCCACACCACCTGGCCGCAGCGCTCTTCAGGGGAGGCGGCGGAGCGGGTCTTGCGCACCACGCAGGTAATCCACGGCAGGCGCGCCAGGAGTTGCTCCTGGGCGCTTTCCAGCAGTTCCAGCCCGTCTTCGGGCGGGTTGGCGTAGTTGTGCAGCACAAGGGTGCGCGCGTAGAGGTCCGCCACCAGCTCCGGGCAGCCTTCATAAAAGCCATTGAACAGCCGCAAAGCGGTGTTGTACGGCTCGGAGATCAGGCCGGCGCGGGCCGCGATAGCTGTATCCAGCAAGACTGTCAAATTCATCTTACCGCTGATTATAACCGAGCAGCCGGTTCGCGGAGGGGGATTCATATTGCGCAGCTGCCGCCAGTTTTGGCGGATAGATCATTGTTGGCTGTTTGCGGGATACGCGCTTCTTAGTGATTCTCTCGCTAAATTGTTGATTTCTGTAGGTCAGGTTAAGCAGCGCGCGGCTGGTCCGACCCGGGCAAGGATCTAAGCGAACCCCGATAAGCTCAGCCAGATGTTGGGTTTCGGGGCAGCTTGTTATCCTCGGAATGGTTGGTGTGCTGCCCCCAAACCCAACAGAAAACTGGCCGGTAAAGCGCTGGTTTGGATGCGTCTGGCCGGAACCTGGACCGGGCGAGCGGTTGCGCGGTCGACCCTGGCGGCAGCCGCAGACATCCGGCGGTATGCGCCGCGACGGCCGCCGGGATAATTCCCGCGGAGCTCGGCTGATATGCCGGTTTTTTGCAAATTGATCTGGCTTCTTTAGATGCGGTCAGTCTGGGGACTGATAATACTCGGGTACAAAGGTCTGGTCTGTGATGGGCGGGCGGATATAACCGATGTCGTTCTGGCGCGGCGGCAGGGCAATGGGTTGGGGCGTCAGGTCTTCATAGGGAATCAGGGTGAGCAGGTGCCGGATGCAGTTCAACCGCGCGCATTTTTTGTTGTCGGCGTTGACCACATACCACGGGGCCTGTTTGATATCGGTGTGGGCGAACATCTCATCTTTGGCTTTGGAGTATTCCACCCAGCGCGCCCGCGATTCCAGGTCCATCGGACTCAATTTCCAGCGCTTGGTGGGGTCGTCAATCCGTGCCTGGAAGCGGCGCTCCTGTTCTTCGTCGCTTACCGAGAACCAGTATTTGATCAGAATGATCCCGGAGCGGATCAGCATGCGCTCAAACTCGGGTACCGATCGCAGAAATTCGCGATACTCCTCCTCGGTGCAGAAACCCATCACCCGTTCGACCCCGGCCCGGTTGTACCAGCTCCGGTCGAACAGTACCATTTCACCCCCGGCTGGGAGGTGGGTCACATAGCGCTGGAAGTACCATTGGGTCTTCTCGCGTTCGGTTGGTGATGGCAGTGCCACCACCTTGCAGATGCGGGGGTTCAGGCTCTCGGTGATGCGCTTGATGGTGCCGCCCTTACCGGCCGCGTCGCGGCCTTCGAAAAGCACAATCACTTTCAGCCCCTTTAATTTGACCCATTCCTGGAGCTTCACCAGCTCAATCTGCAGTCTGGCCAGTTCCTTTTCATATTCTTTCTTGTTCAGGGTGCGGTTGTTGGCCTGTGGCGCTTCCGCGCTTTTAGCTGCCTTCTCATGGCCGTCTCCGGCATGACTCGGATTGGCTTTCTTTTCTTTCTTGGACATTCAAACCTCCCATCCAGATCTGTGCCCAACAGCGGGATGTCTGTTCCCGTTGTGCCTGGTTCTTGCGCGCCGCAAGTGATTCCTTTTTATTATAGACAGTTTTGGGGTGGTTTCGCAAGCGGGTTCGATGGTCCGGTCCGGGTGAATCAAAACGGGGAAGGCGGTCGCAATGCCTCCTTCCCCGTTGGGTTTCAACACATTCAGCGTTTTGCCTTACGGCAGCAGCCAGTAGCGCATATCGTCGATCTTGACCGTGTATTTCTCGCTGCCATCCGGGTTGACAATGACGCCAAAATGCCCGGCGGGCCAGGTATCATCCTTGATCTGGTGTACCAGGAAACCGTTGACATACAGGGTGATGGTGTCGCCCTGCGTTTTCACACCCAGGCGGTTGGTCTGGTTGGGCCCGGCATTGATCGCTCCGGCGGCGTCCCCTTTGGGTTTGCCCCACCATACCAGGGTGGTGGATTTGCCATTCTCGCCTTCCTTGCCGTCCCAGGACCACAGTTTGTAGTAACCGTCGCACGAGACTTCAAACAGGTAACCGCGGTCAGCTTCCCGGAAGACCGGGACGCGGAACATGATCCCGTAGCTGTCGCGGTCGGCGCATTTACCGGTGTCAACGGTCATCTCGATGTACATGTTGGTGGCGGCATCGCGCAGCGGGAAGCGCCATCCGGCCAGATCTTTCAGCCCGGATAGATGCAGCATGCCGTCCTCAAATTTAATGTCTGTGTAATCGCTCGCGCCCAGGGGCCAGCCCCAGGTGGTGGCGTTGTCCATCGTGTCAATTGAGGTTGGCGAGCCGAGTGACTTCCGCGGGTCGGTATCGGGTGGCGGGTTGGTTGGCTCGGGTGTGTTGGTTGGCTCCGGGGTGTCGGTCGGCAGCGGTGTTGCGCTGGGGATCGGTGTGGAGGTGGGGATCGGTGTAGAGGTGGGAATCTCCGTCGCGGTCGCGGCTTCGGTTGGAGCGGCCGGCGATTCCCCGGTTTCTTCCAGCGGCTGCAGGTCGAGCTCTGGCGTTGGCTGTTCAGGTTCCTCAGGAACCAGTGCCGGGTCCAGCGTGGCGGTGGGGTTGGCGGTAAGGATCTGGGCCACCCGGGTGGCCATATCCGCGTCGCTCAACTGCTCCTGGCCGCCGCCGCAGCCTGCCAGCGCAAGCAGCACTAAAACCATCAATAAGGGCAGCATTCTTTTCTTCATCAGTTCCTCCTTGAGGAGTGGTTCACCAAAAAATATTAATCCAGGCCGGGAGCGCGCTCCCGTTTCCTGTGCATTTATTCCTCAAAAACCGGTATCTGAGCCATCTTTCGACACAGACTCTCCGCAGTGGTTTAAGCTGTGCAATAGACGTGCCAGAGTCGGCGTGACGCTAAAGTTTGTAGCCGATCATCCGCAAAAAACCTTTACGCCAGGCAATATCTTCTTCACCTTCCACACCTTTGGGCCTGTCGCCGTCAATCACACCCAGGATGCCGCGGCCCCCACCCTCTTCGGCGAGGATCACTTTCGTGGGGTTCGCGGTCGCGCAGAAAATGTTGCAGACTTCAGGCACCATCTTGACCGCGTTGAGGATATTGACCGGAAAGAAGCCTTCACCCAGGAAAATGATAAAACTGTGCCCGGCACCGACCGCGGCGGCATTCTTCTTTGCCAGCTCGATCATCGCTTCGTCGGTCCCGCTCCAGCGGATCAGGCATTTGGTGGAAGCCTCGCAGAATGCCAGTCCGAATTTGATGCCGGGCACCGCGGTCACCAGCGCTTCGTGCAGGTCTTCAACTGTCTTAATAAAATGGGATTGCCCCAGGATGAAGTTGATCTCTTCGGGTTTTTCAATTTGAACAGTGCTCAATTCCATCGTTTAATCTCCTTTACTGATCTTTATTTTACATGGGCGCGGGCCGCAAGGCAACCGGCAACTATAGATTTCCGCGGGTAAAATAGCCGGGCCGGACTGGCCCACCAGGCAGGTTGGATTTCCCCCCCTTGTCCGGTTGCAAATTGCGTGCAGGATGGTAGGATAAATAGTGTAAAACGTCAATATTACTTCAAACATGGAGTGTGATTATGAGGAAAAGATCAAAAAGGA
>ENA-OSEO01006717-OSEO01006717.1-sediment-metagenome-genome-assembly--contig:-NODE-6717-length-10159-cov-3.397044_pt1 | contig 10159 bp, 9 predicted proteins | sample MGYA00237883_ERZ534232 | MGnify/ENA metagenome assembly ERZ534232
AAAAAAGGTGAAGATGAAACAAACTACCCGGCGATCTCTTCTCAAAATGACGATCCATTTTTACTGTCCGACACACAGGTGGACGGTATAAAATCAAAACTCGACAACTTTCTGAAGCAGAAATAACATAAGGTACACCCCCAAATTTATAGCTTAACCTTGTCATACAGCGATTGTTTGCCCAATTTGGCAGTGACGGCGTATCGGCATGTGATTTCATAAAGTAAATTTTATCACGAAAGCACGAAATTTTAAAAACACGAAAAAGAACATTTTTTGTGCCTGTTTAGATTTTTGAAACAAATCCGTTTTTGGGAAGCTTCAGGTGTGCTTAAATTTTTACTGGAAGCCGTTATCTACAAGTTCTTTCAGAAAAAATTTAAGCACACTTGGAGCGATTCAATTTCAAAAGGCTAAACGCTTACCATTTTTTTTATTTCGTGCCTTCGTACTTTCGAGTTTTCGTGATCGTTTTTAAATTTTTGCCACTTCGCCCGGATCGATCTTATCCAAAATAATGCACGCCCAAAGCCGGAATTGAACACATGAAACGCTTAAAGGACAATCGTGTCAACCTTTCAATACAGACAAAGAACAACCCCAATCGCCCGGTTGCCGGGGCTGTCTTTGTTCTGACCGCCTCATTCCTGTTTGCTATGATGGGAACACTGGTGAAAGTGGCTTCTTTTTCACTCAATAACGAGATGGTTGTTTTTTCACGAAATGTCTTCGCGCTCATCTTTATCTTCCCATGGCTCTGGTACAGTCGTCCCACCGGCGGGGTCAGGACGACCTGCTTTAAGTTCCATATGCTGCGCACCGCCGCCGGATTAGCGGCAATGTATTCTTTTTTCTACGCCATTGCCCATCTTCATCTCTCCGAAGCCTTTCTGCTTTCTGCAACTTCACCGCTTTTCATTCCCCTGATTGCATCCGCATGGATCCATGAACCAGCTACCGCCCATGTGCGATGGGCTATCGTTATTGGCTTTCTCGGTGTGGTTCTGATTCTGAAACCCGGATTCGGAAATTTACGGCCCGCGATGATCGTGGCGTTGATGTCCGGTGTTTTTGCAGCGCTGGCCATGGTAACGATTCGTCGAATGTCCGTGTCGGAACCGGCGATCCGAATCGTTTTCTACTTTGCTTTCCTCTCAACCATCATCTCCGCAGTACCGCTGACCTGGGCTTGGGAATCCCCCGGACCTGAAATATGGTGGATGCTTGCGCTCATGGGTCTGTTGGCGTCAATGGCACAATTTTTTCTAACCCGGGGATACAGCCTTGCACCCGCGGGTCAAATGGGACCTTTGACTTACGGAAGCGTCGTATTTGCAACTTTCAATGGCTGGCTGTTTTGGGGTGAAACCTTGGATAAGCTTTCATGGGTTGGGGCGCTTTTGGTCTGTATCGCCGGCATCATAACCACCCGACGAACTGAAACACACATTTTCCCAGGGGCCGCCGGAAGATCAGCATCTTGAGTCGACGGATTATTAAGGTCAGGATAACAAATCTCCTGCATGGTGGATTGACACATGGTTAAGATGTATTAAATTCAAACAGTGTAATGTTTTGTTAAACCGGACGGTGATTTTAATGATTTGACAGTTTTCGAATCAATCTGACTTAAAAATAAAAACAAAGGAGGGTTTTCCCATGTACGACAAAAAAGCGTTGTGCGACAAAATCAGAGAGTTGTATCCGGACATCGGCGAATGTGGGATCGACGTTGACGTCGATTATGATGAAGCGCAAAAAGCATGGACAGTTAATTTAAAAAAGGATCATATCAAGTTAAAAACCTTCCTTGAAGACCAGGATGCGGATTTGTGCATGGAAGGAAAGCAGTGTGTCAGCCTGGGAATTGAAATTGCCCAGCTCAAAGACACCATTGCCCAAATTTAGACCGTATAATGGTTTTTATTCTAACACCCTTCATCATCAACGATTTTGAAGCCGGTGGCATCCGGTGTTTCGGAAGACGCTGCCGGCTTTTGGACCGATTCCACCCGTTTCTCCGGTTGAGTTTCAGAAACAGCGGGCCTAGCGATGATTTGGTCCGGGTTGACCACGGCCAGTACAAGCCCCAGCAAAATAAGTATCCCTGCTGCAGTCCGTTTGACTTTCGGCGACATTTTCGGAAGTGTATCCTTGTCACCGAATTTCTCTTCGACTTTCTCCACAAACCAATAGACACCGACCGCCAAAAGGCAGATCACAAAGGCGATGATCCCCGAATGGATGCTAAACACGTCCGTGAGCCGAATCGCCCCCATGTCGCACGATGTATAGAATCCTTCCACGACCGGATAGACTTCCGCAAAAAAAACAGAGCCGATGATCATACCGACGAGGAAAATCAATCCGTCCAGCTTGCCTGATACCGTTGCGACCACCGATGTTGTCGGGCAGTAGCCGCCCATGACAAACCCGATACCGAGTACAAGACCTCCGGCAATTTGCGGCCAGATAAAGGTGGGCAACAGATATACCTTCTCCAATTCGATCCAGCCGAATACCGAAAAGTAAAGAAGCCCAAGCATGCACACCACAATGGCCGTGAACATGACCTTTAGAACGGCAAAATCTTTAAGATAAAACATAGCCGTCAATTTCCTGGGGTTGCCGAATCCTGCTCTTTCGAGTACAAATCCGAACATAAAGCCGATGAGTCCGGCCAATTGAAGGCTGTAGACAAAATCAAACCATCCGAATTTATACAAAGGACCCATTACAACCACTCCTTTTTGAAGAAATATGCGGTGGCGTAAGCCCCCACAAAAATGCACAACATGAAGACCCAGCTTCCGAACGCCATTTCGGCGGCTCCGGTGAGGGCTTGGCCGCTGGTACATCCCCGGGCCAGCCGTGCGGCGAATCCGGACAGAATGCCCCCGGACAAGGCCAGCCAAAGCCGGATCGAAACGCCGATGGAAGGTCCCCGGGCGACTTCGCCCTTAATCCGGTTGCTGATAAAGGCCGAAAACAGACCACCGAGAGCGGCACCCAGTGTCAAGAAAACCAGCCATGCCATAAGTGGTGATTTCCCTCCCTGGAGGTAAGTAGAGAAATAACCATTCGCTTTGGCATGTTCCGGTGCTACCAGGTTGACACCAGCGGTGCCGATCCGGGCAAACGATGCCGACGAACCCACGCCTCGCCCCATGGTGTAAAAAGTAAAGAGCAGAATCAGTCCCAGAATGACACCGATAACATACGGATTAGAATAGCGTTCCTTCATGCACCCTCCTTTTTTGGTTATTCGTTCAAACATAATATCGCAGTCGGTAAAGTTCAAGACGATAATGTTGGGAAATGGTAATTGTTTGGCTTTTCTATAAACGATGGGCCTGAATAGAAAGTTCAAATTCCAGATTGGGCTGTGAACGGTAGGGGTAATCAGAATTTAATTTGAATTTGAACAGGCAATCAGAATTGATGCCGTCGTAAAAGGATAGGGCGTCAGTGAATTTGGCCTTCGGCAACACAGCGTCAGGGTCGCATCTTTTCGGGGAATATCCGTTTTCTGGATTCAAGCCAATCCGACATTTCCATGAGGGTTTTGGACAACTCGTAGCGTCCTTTGGCAAATACCCCGTAATCGCCGCCGCATCCCATGGCTGATGCAAAACGGATGTGGTTGCTGTATATCAGCCAGGTATTGCTCCATTTTCTCTCAATGGCTTCGTCAAAGGGATTGCCCGCCGGTCCCGTTGCGTTCCATTTGAAATCGGCCAGGTTCAACCGCCAGATTTCAGACATGATCCGGGTTCCGGAAAGGGTGTTGGCGTTGGTCTCTCGAATGGTGTTCTCAAAGCGGTCCCACTGCCCGTTGACCCAGGTCGCGGCATGGCAGCTCAAGCACACGGCCTGCATATTTTCCTTGCGCGACTTCATCTCTTTTGCCGTGATGAGATATTCTGATGCAAATTTGCCGTCAAACGTCGTGGGCAGGGTCTGTCCGTCTTTATTCCGAATTTTCGTGGTATCCGGCTCTTTGGGATGGGGATGGGCATAAATCAGGCCGAAAATCCGCCACGGTATTCGATTGTTCATCTGGTGCGTTCGTTCGGCCACGATCTCCCCATCCGTATTGGTCAATAAACTGATATGGCAGGCCGAACAGGTGGGTGCAGTGAAGTCTTTCCCGACCGTCCATGGTACGGCATCAAAGTTCCATGATGCGTTCATGCTGGAAAAAATATTTCCGTGCTTGCTGGACGAGTAAACCTTATAGGCCGGCACGTCGGGGCCGATATGACATTCCTTGCAGGTGTAAGGCTTTCTGGCCATTTCCATGGAGAATGAGTGGCGTGTGTGGCAGGCCGAACACGATCCCCGTGATCCGTCCGGGTTGATCCGCCCGACTCCCTGATTGGGCCAGCCTTCGATAACGGGAAATTCCAGTTCACCCGCCAGATCGGTGTCTCTGGTTTCATACCCCTTGACAGACAATCGGGTGCCGTGACAATAATAACAGGCTTCGGCCATGGTGGCATCGTTCGGGGGAAGAATGGTGATGCCCGTTTTTTTTGCATCAGCGCGTTCAATGCTTCCGAGGATGGTGTTCTGCAGCAGTTGATAAACAGGATTGGCAGCCAGGTTATTGAATGCATGAGCCATGATGTTATCCGCGTATTCGCCAGCTTCCCGGACATGGCACACGGCGCAATCCGGGGGGCTGACCACCACATGCACATCGTATCCGTTGTGCTCAAACGTATCGGTGTGGGTGTCGGATTTCTGGGTGTGGCATTCCGCGCAACCGACGGCGACGGTCAACAGATCCTCCGGTACCTGTTGGCTTGAGACCTTACGTGCCAAACCCTTTACCGCCATCGCCGCCTGGGGCGTCACTTGAGCGTGACGGCTTTTCTGCCAGTCCTCCACGATACCCGGATGCAACGTGGCATGACACTCCAGGCACTCGGATGTCGCATCACTCACCGGCACATCAACGGTCATGGCAACATTGGGGATCGATAAAAAGAGACCGGCAATAAACAGAAATGCTGTTCTTTTCATGTTCATTTCCTTTCAGCGCCCGATATTTTATTTCCTCCGTTGTCAATTTTGCGCCTTTTACGAAAAAATTTAAGCACACCCGGAGCGATTCATTTTCAAAAAGCTAAATTCTTACAATCCCTCAATAATCGAAAAACGGAAGAAGAACGGAATCTTGATGGGCCGTGGAATACGCAGGAATCAAACGATGGGGTCAGATGTTTTTTCCCGGTCATAAGTCAGTTCAGGGATATTCCTGTCGTTCTTACGGTATTCCAACCGAAGGCGGTATTTGTCGATTTCGGCCTGGCGGTCAATGGTTTTTTTGGCCAAAAGATACCTCAAATATATCACCCATATGACAAGGCTCAGGAAAACAACCCCCACAGACAAAAAAAACCATTTATATCGCGTGATCGTTTCGGCACCGGTGCGCCCGATATAGACGACCAGGTTGGGAACCACCCAGTATAAAAAGACGGCAAGGACAATTAGAAACCCTGTGATAAAAATGTTGAATCTGCTGACAGCAGCGATAACCTTTTCGAACCGGTATTCATATCCGGCATGTTTCAAATCCCTTTCATCCCGGCTCTTTTCTTCTCCACCGAAAAGGGCATGGTATGCACGCACGAAAAAGGCAAATAAAAGAAAGGCGCCCACAGGTATGCCGACAGCCGCTGCAAACCATGCCCTGAACGGGAAAGGAAGATTTTTGGTAACAAGCTTGACTTGATATTGGTCAAAGGGACCGAAGGTTTTTTCAAAATAGTATTTGTTGAATTCACTGAGATTGTTCCCGTCGGTTTCGTGTATGACATTACCCTTTGAATCCATAACCTGCAGCCACGATTTCCTGCCAGACTTCATGGCTGCCAGGGCAAAAATTTCAAGTTCGACCAAAAAAAGAACGACCGAGATAATGATGATAAACGTCTTATGCTCTCTCATGAAAGCCGCTATGGTTTTTTCTCCTGGCATTTTGCCGCCGTGATCCTTGGTTCTTCTTTAAAGGTTCTTCTCACATCTGGTTGATCGGGATGTTTTTTGTTCAATCGCTTCATGGATCATTCTTAAAAAATTATCGTAAGCGTTCGGCTTCATGAAAACGGGTGGATCCGGATGGGGTTTAATTTATCCATTCAACGAAGTTTCTTTCCCGCCCATACTGCCAGTTTTTCACGGAAAATTTTTGAGTTGTGTCGAATATCCACCGGAAAAGACTTGTGAAACAATATGGTGCTGATGTCCTTTGTTAATTCATTTTGTCGTGCAAGCTCAAGAAGTTCATTTTTAATCGCCTGCTTTCCATCGTTCTTACGGCCCTTTTTCAGTTCCACGCAGATGACCGCTGTTTGTCGATCGCGGGGTCCGATGCCCACCAGGGCGCTTCGAAAAACCCGAGGATGGGTGTTGAAGATGGCTTCACAAGGTATGGTGAAAAGTGTTTTCTTTTCCGTTACCACACGATGACTTTTACGACCGCAGAACCATATCCTTCCTTTTGAATCTCTCCATCCCAGATCTCCCATCCGGTGCCAAAAGGAATCCCGGTCCTTGATCTTGGCCAGCGCATCGTATTCGGGCCGTTCAAAGTAATGCCGGGTGACGAGATTGCCCTTTACCGCAATTTCACCGATTTCACCGTCTTCGACCAGAAGGCTGTCCGTCCACAGGTCGATCGGGTCATCACTGATTTTAATCAGGCGTATTTTCATATCGTTAATGGGACGGCCGATGCATATTCCATAGCCCTTCTCGCTGAATTTTCCGGTTTCTGAAAGGATTTCGTTGCTGGCGATGGACAGAATGGGCACCGCTTCGGTGGCCCCGTAAGGCGTATGAATTTCTGCGCCGTCACACAGCAGGGTCGCACATTGTTCGATAATCGAAGGAGATACCGGGGCTCCGGCGGAAATAATCCGTTTTAAGGACGGCAACACAATGTTTCTTTTTTTACCATATTCGGCCAATCGATTCAACAGCGCCGGAGAGGCAAACATGCTGGTGACACCCTGGTTCGAGATCGCCTCGATAATTTTTTTCGGATTTGCACGGGCGGGCTTGACGGGATCCATGTCCGGAATCACGGAAGTAATCCCCAAAGGCGGCCAAAAAAGCGCAAAAAGCGGAAAGGTGGAAAGGTCGATTTCATCCGTGGACAGGTCCAGATGGGTTTTTATATGATTAAGCTGGGCCTCGAAGTTTCCGTGCGTGTAAACGGCGCCTTTGGCCGGGCCCGTGCTTCCGGTGGTGAACAATATGGCGGCGGTGTCGTTTTCCATGGTTTCGGCCGCTGCATATGGCTTCCAGGGCTTCTGACGCATCTGATTCAGGGTGAAACCTCTCAAAAACCAGCGCCTGCCCACGGTTATCCATACCCGGACGGTTTTGAAAAAGTTGGGATAACAGGTTGGAAGAATATGGGCGGCCGGAATGCCGATAAACGCTTCGGGGCGACCTTCTTTGAAACATCCGGCCATTCGACGTATCCCCATCCCCGGATCCACGACCACCGGAACAGCGCCGATTTTGAAAAGAGAAAAAATAACCAGAAAAAATTCCAGGCTCGGTTTTACCATTAAAATGGTCCGGGTACCGCGGGTGATCCCGGCGTTTTCCATCCCGTGCGCCAGGCAATCGGATTCCCGGTCCAGTTGCATAAAGGTCAAATGCGCATACGTCACACGGCCCGAGTCGTCCCTTCCGGCAGGATAGACAACCGCCCTTTTGTAAGGCACTGCTTCAGCAACCCTTGTAAGGTGAGACGCAATATTCACGACACGACCTTCATTTTCATGCCCATTTGGGTTCATTTGCTCGAATCAATTCCAAATCCAAAGCGTTGATCATCCATCAGAAAATTATTGATAACGGGAATAATTCTGTCTGCAGCATCCTCAAGAACATAGTGTCCCGCATCTTTGTACGTCTTTACTACTGCATCTGGAAAGCGGCGCCGCCATTCCAAAAGAAAATCCATATCGAATACGAAATCGTGTTCACCCCACAAAATGAGCATGGGGATGTGCTTTAATCGATACAGATTTTCGTCCACATATTTCGAAAGCCGGTAACTCGGATCTTTTTCCCTGACGGGAATGTCCTCAACAAATTTCAACGTGGCGATTCGATTGCGCCAGCAGTTGTAAGGTGCCGTGAGGCCCGATTTAACATCTCCGGGAAGCCCCTTGCGGGATGCCATGAAAAGCGCCCCGAGGGCGAACATATTCAAGCCAAGCACGGCCAGTGTTGCAAACGGTTTGACGTTTCTTATCAACCGAAGTCTCAGGGGAAGACTTTTTCCTTTCGGAAGGAGAAAAGCGGCGGTGTTCATGATGACAAACCGGTGAACCCTTTCAGTATGCCTCAGGGCATAGGCCGTTCCGATCATTCCGCCCCAGTCGTGGAGCACCAGTGTGATCTTTTTGTTTACCCCGAGGTGATCGAGAAGCGTTTCAAGGTCGTTGACGCGACTTTTCAGGCGATAGTCATATCGGCGGATATCCGGTTTGTCCGACAGGCCGCACCCGATGTGATCCGGGACAATGATGCGGAATTGCGGCGACAACGCCTTGACCAGGTTGCGAAAATAAAAAGACCATGTGGGATTGCCGTGAAGCATCACCACCGGGTCTCCCGTACCCTGGTCGAGGAAGTGATACCTCAGGCCGTCTATTTTCATGAAATGGGATTTAAACGGGTAAAGGTGCCGAACCTTGGAAATGTCAATATGTTTGTTCTTTTGTAACATCCAGTTTTACGAATGTGCCGCCGAAACACGTTGTTCCATTGTAACGTGTGAACCGGCCGGTACTATTCATCAAGTTTAAAAAGTTTTCTGATCGTGTCCAGATAGACGGATGTGTCCCGGTGCTTTCTACTGCCTTTTAGAAGCATCGTGGGATCGTGAAGTATTTTTTTGACCATTGCATCTACCATCCTGTTGACGGCTTCGAGATCTTCGGCCGAAAGATGTTTTATTGCATGCAGGGTTTTTTCCAGTTCTCCCCTTGCGATTCCCTCAACCTTTTTTCTCAATTCGACAATTGTCGGCGTCACCGCCAGGTTCTCATACCAGTTCCGAAAACTGAGCACGGCTTCGTCAACGATTCTTTCTCCTTTAACAGCTTCCTTATGACGATCTTCGACGTTTTCATCCACAATTCCCTGGAGGTCGTCAATATCATAAACATATGAATTGGAAAGCCGGTTGATTTCGGGATCAATATCACGAGGAACGGCAATATCTATAAAGAAAAGGGGGCGATTGCGACGATGCCGGGCAATCTCTTTGACATGGTTTCGTGTAACCACATAACCGGGAGAACCGGTTGAACTGATGATGATGTCTACCTCCTGCAGCGCGTCCCCGATTTCATCGAAACGAATCGCCCGTCCCTTGAATGTCTCGGCCAGTTCAACGCCGGTTTCAAAGGTTCGGTTGGCCACCACGATATTCAATGCCCTGTTCCGAATCAGGTGTTCCACCGCCAATTCGGCCATTTCACCGGCACCGATTAGTAAAACCTTTTTCCCTTCCAAACTCCCGAAAATTTTTTTTCCCAGCTCAATGGCCGCATAACTGACGGAAACTGCATTATTTCCGATCCCGGTTTCGGTTCGAATCCGTTTGGCCGTGAAAAACGTGCGGTGAAGTAATTTGTTCAAAAGAACACCGGAAGTTTTCATCGTGGTGGCCGTCTGGTAGGCTTCTTTTATCTGTCCCAGAATCTGCGGTTCGCCCACCACCATTGAATCAAGGCTTGCGGCAACTCTGAATACATGTCGGACGGCATCGTCGCCCTGATGGGTATAGAGTGCCTTCTCAAATTCGGTAACCGGAAGATGTTTTAATCCGGAAAGAAAAAATTTTACGGCATCCACCGCACTCGTCTTGTCTTGAACAACCATGAGAACTTCCACCCGATTACAGGTGGAAAAAAGCATCACTTCACGGACGGACGGCAGATCCTGGAAGGCTTTCAGGGCAATAGAGGTCTCATCCTTTGAGATGGTAAGACACTCTCTAAGCTCCACCGGAGCTGTTTTATGGTTCAATCCCAGCAATACGATGTCCTGCATACTTCCCATAATTCCATTTACATCCGGGTAAATTCTCCGTGATGGCCCTTTAAAAAAAAGTTAACCC
>ENA-OSEO01006719-OSEO01006719.1-sediment-metagenome-genome-assembly--contig:-NODE-6719-length-10158-cov-7.313858_pt1 | contig 10158 bp, 6 predicted proteins | sample MGYA00237883_ERZ534232 | MGnify/ENA metagenome assembly ERZ534232
TCGGCGCTCTGCCGGCCGGTCCGATTCAAGCGGACATAATTACTTGGATTTACGCCGGCGGCGGCGCTCAAATAGCCTCCGAAGTCTACGGCAAATACGGTATGCACTATTTATACTCCAATGTCATTTCCGTGGAATCCGGGCTTCGGGGCAAAAAGGCCTTTAAAACCCTGGACGACTTCAAGGGCTCCAAACTCAGGATGTCCGGTATGTTCCAGGGGAAAATCCTAAAAGACCTCGGCGCGGCCCAGGTCATGCTGGCCGGCCAGGAGCTCTACCAGGCCCTGGAAAAAGGCGTGATTGACGGGGCCGAGTTCAGCACCCCGGACAACGACTGGAACCTGGGGTTCCAGGAAGTAACCGAATACTGGAACGTGCCCGGCTGGCACCAGCCCGCTTCCTGCGCCGGGATCATGATCAACAAGAAGGCCTGGGACGCCTTACCCGACGATGTGAAAAAGAAGATTGAAATAGCGGCCCAAGCCAATACCGTCTGGAGCATGGCTCACTACAACTATGACAGCGGCGTCTACTCCAAGAAATTCATGGAAAAGGGCGCCAAAGTGCAGCATCTGGACGACGCCGCCCTCCAGGAAATCCAGAAAAAATCTTATCAGCATTTCGTCGAGGAAGCCCAGAAGAACCCCTTGTTCGCCAAGGCCGTTTACTCCCTGTATCAAACCATGGAGACCATTTCCTACTGGCGGGACAAGGAGCTGCAGCTCCTGAAAAGGGACATCACCCTGCCGGATATGGAAGCCCTGAAGGCCGCGGCCGAAAAAGCTAAATAGTAACCAGGCTTATCGTCGGCCCCGGGAAAGAAGTCTTTCCTGGGGCCTTTCCGAAAACTTTCAAATCCCGGCTCTGGACTTTAGGCTTTTAAATTCGAGAAGACCAGTGAACCGCTTGTCTTTACACGAGGCCATATCTCTACCCCGACCAATCAACCCATTGGTCTTTTAATGTTCTTCCCCATACTTAACGAGGCAAAATCCTTGCCTTTTCAGGAGCAAGCCTAAATATGAAGCTTATCAGGATATATATCAAACTGGTCAACGGCATCAACCAGTGGGTCGGCAACATCTTTAGCTGGGTGGTGGCCGTCCTGATGGTTCTGACCGTCACGGAAATCATCATGAGGCGATTCCTGAACGCGCCGACGATCTGGAGTTTCGAGACCTGCACCCACCTTTATGGGGCCCACTTCATGATCGCCGCCGGTTTCGCCCTCCTTCATGGCTCCCACGTGGCGGTGGACATTATTTACAATACATTTTCAGTTAAAAAACGAGCTGTTATAGACATTATCAGCTATATCATCTTTTTCTTTCCTTTCAACGTGGTCATGCTGGCTTACGGCATCAAGTTCGCCCGGATGTCCTGGGCGACCTGGGAGACGAGCTGGAGCGTTTTCGCGCCGCCGATTTATCCCCTCAAGACGGTCATTCCGGTGGCCGCCGGTCTGCTCTTGCTGCAAGGTCTGGCCATTTTTATCCAGAAAATCCATCTGGCCGTAAAGGGAGAGGAGCTGGTCTATGATTGAGATGAGCCCAGAATTACTAACGATTTGTATGTTTCTCGGGCTGCTGATCGGCCTGTTCATGGGCCACTCCCTGGCCTTTGTCCTCGGCGGTCTGGCCGTCATCTTCGGACTGCTGTCCTGGGGCCCCTCAGCCATGAATATGTTCATGACCCGCACCTTCGGCTTGATGAACAATTATGTCTTGATCGCCGTACCCTTGTTTATCCTGATGGCCCAATTCTTGGGGCAATCAAAGGTCTCCGACGCCCTGTTCGATTCGCTTCGTTATCTTTTAGGCCCCCTCCGCGGCGGCGTAGGCATCGCCGTGGTCGTGGTCTCGGTCCTCTTCGCCGCCTGCACCGGGATCGTCGGAGCCTCGGTAGTGACCATGGGCCTCATCGCCCTGCCCCTGATGCTCAAATACGGCTACGATAAACAAATGAGCTCAGGCTTGATCTGCGCCGGCGGCACCCTGGGCATACTCATCCCCCCCAGCATCATGCTCATCGTCATGGGCAGCGAAACCGGCCTGTCCGTGGGCCAGCTCTTCGCCGGCGCCGTCCTCCCAGGCGTGGCCTTGGGCATAATATATCTGCTCTATGTAGTCATCCGATGTGGCATCAACCCCTCCCTGGGCCCCCCCCTCTCGACCGCAGAAAGAAGCGCGGTCACCAGACGCTGGATCATCTATAACGTTATTAAATCCCTGGTCCCGCCCACCATCCTGATCATCGGCGTCCTGGGCTCCATCTTCGCCGGCATCGCCACCCCGACCGAAGCGGCCGGAGCCGGGGCGATCCTGTCCCTGGTCCTGGTCATCGCCTACGGCCGATTCAGTTGGGCCATGATCTATCAGGCCGTAATAGCCACCACCAAAGCCACCTCCATGGTCCTGATGGTCGCCGTCGGCGCCACCTGCTTCACCGGAGTCTTCCTGGGCGGCGGCGGCGGCGAAGTGGTCAGCGACCTTCTTCTCGGCACCGGGTTCGGGAAGTGGGGCATATTAGTCCTCATGCTCATCATCAACTTCTTCCTGGGCATGTTCATCGACTGGCTGGGCATTATTTTCATCACCTTTCCCATCTTTGTCCCCATAGCTGAATCCCTCGGCTTTGACAAACTATGGTTCGTGGTCCTGACCGCAGTCGTGCTCCAGAATTCTTTCCTGACCCCGCCCTTCGGCTACGCCCTGTTCTATATCAAAGGCATCGCTCCGCCGGAACTTTCCACCTCGGACATCTGGAAAGGGGCCATTCCCTTCATCATCATCATGACCTTCGGCATCCTGGCCTGCATCTTTTTCCCGGAGCTGATCACCTGGCTGCCGGCTAAAATCATCCAGTAGGCTTGTCGGCGTTTAAAACGCCGCCCTCATTACCCGACCCGGCGATCATTATTGGCCGCCGGGTCAAATTTTTATTCAAGCTTTCATTGACTTCAATCCGGCCTTTGATTAAGGTCAAACCTATGGACGCAAACTATTCGGACTGAGACATCTCACTTGCGGGAGGGAAAAATGGACTTGGACGAAGCCGTCAGGCAAAGGAGAAGCATCCGCGCTTTCAAGGACAAACCGGTCAGCCGGGAGCTTATCGAAGAAATATTGACTTTGGCCGTCCGCGCCCCTTCCTGGGGCAACACCCAGCCCTGGGAAATAGTCGTGGTCGGCGGACCCACGGTCCGTGAACTGACCGACGAATTCGTGGCCCTGGGCGACCGCGGCGTCAAGGCCAATCCCGATTTCGCCATGCCCTGGGAATGGTCCGGAAGCTACATGGACCGCTACCGGGGCGTGGGCAAGGAGCTTTTTAGAATATTGGGCATTCCCAGAGACGACCAGGAGGCCCGCACCCGGCACTGGTCCAATAACATGAGAGGTTTCGGTGCGCCGAACCTGATCTACCTCACCCTGGACCAGTCTCTGACCACGGTCTATTCCGTTTTCGACTCCGGATCGCTGGCCGCCCATATCTGCCTGCTGGCCGTATCTCGAGGCCTGGGCACTTGCCTCTTGGCCGCCCTGACCATCTATCCCGACGCCATTCGAAAACACCTGAACCTGCCCCAGGAGAAAAAAATAGTCCTGGGCCTGGCCTTGGGCTGGCCGGACGAAGAGGCGGAAGTCAACCGGATGAGAACCACCCGGGCCCCCCTGGAAGAACTGGTGAAATGGGTGGGCATGGAATAAGGGGGTTAAACCTTTTGAGGGCGACGTGGTCAAAGGTCGCTTGGCATTAGACCATTCGCTTGATTGATCCAATAACAGCGGCGGTCCCCGGCCTGACGCCCAAGACCGCCGCTGTTATTTTTTCAAAAAATCAGCCGGAGAAAATCAGGCCGAAACGGCCGCCGCCGGCCTGGCCTCCTTCAGAAAAATCTCGGCCCGTTCCAGGCGCTTCTTCTCCGCTTCGCTCAAAGCCGACCGCTCCTTCATCTGGAGGGCCTTGATTTTCTTCTGTTCCTGGTCAGGCTCGACAAAAACGATCGCTCCGGGATAGCATTCCTCCACACAGGCCGGTTCTCCCCCGCAATAATCGCATTTATAGGCCAGGTTGTCCGCGTTCAGCTCGATCATCCCGTAAGGACAGGCCGGGACGCAGACCCCGCACCCGTTGCATTTCTCCTGGTCCACCAGCACCACTTCTTCATCGTTTTTATAAATGGCCTCTTCCGGGCAGGCCTCCAGGCACTCGGGCTTGGGGCACTGGAAACAGATACAAGGAACCGAATATCCGTGCAGTGGAAAGTTCTGGATGTGAATACGGGCCCGGGCCGGAATGAACAGACCCTCTTTGACCGCCGAACAAACATAAGTGCAGCGATTGCATCCCGTGCACAAATCCGGAAAAGCCAGCAGATGTTTCGCCATTGGTTTCACTCCTTCCCCTGTTTAAAGCGGCTGTAAACCAAGCTCGGCCAGTTTTTCTTTGGTCGGAACGCCCGCGGCGTCCCAGCCCCGGAGTTGATAGTAAATCTGGAGCATGCGGGCGAAGTCTTCCTTGCTGAAGACCCGGCCCTCATTAGGCCCGTTGCCGAGCTTTTGTTCCATGATTTTCCTGGGCAGACGATCATCGGCCCCAGTGAAGCCGGCCTTTAGGTTATACAGACGGGTCAGGTTCCAGATGCGCTCGCCGGCCCGGTCCAACTCTTCGGCCGTCACCGGCCGGCCCAGTCCGGCCGTAAGCAGATCGGCCATGATCTCGGTGTTGACCGTGCCCCAAAAATCGCAGAAACACATGGACCACTTGATGGCGTTGAGATTCTGTCCATTCACCACGTCTTGAGCCAGGGCCTCGATATTGAAATGATCCGAGGCGAAAATGGTGAAGGCCCGCAGATGGCAGGCCCCGCGCTCGCTGGTGGCGTAAGCCAGGCCCATGCCGTAGTTGCCCCGCGGATCATAGGCCGGGAATTCAGAACCCTTGATCTCCGTGGACAGGTCCTGGGCCTCGTACTTCTCGGCCAGCTTCCTGGCCCCCAGGGCCAGGTCCTTGCCCCGGGCCGTCGACAAATTGGCCATCTCGGAGACCACCGCCAGGTAATCCTCAGCCTGGCCGAAACGCAGGCCGAAATCACGGCGGCCGCTCTCGGTCAGGTCCATGGCCAGACCGATGGTGTTGCCGGCCGAAATGGTGTCCAAGCCCAGATCGTCGCAGAGGCGGTTGAAGCGGATGACCTGCTCAAGATCATTCATCTGACAATTCGATCCGGCCAGGCAGAGCGTCTCATATTCAGGCCCTTCCACTTCCGCCCCGTTGATGTGGGTGAATTTGCCGCAGCCCAAAGGGCAAGCGGCGCAAGCCCGGTCGGCCAGCTTGGCCTGGCGGACCGCTTCCGGACCGATGGCCGCATGGCCCTCATTCACTCCCAATGAAAAATTGCGGGTCGGATGCAAACCGATCTCGTTGGTGACGTCCACCAAAATAGGCGTCCCGTCGCTTTTGGCCCACAGGTTGTCTTCGGTCAGCAGACTGGTCTGCTTCCAGTGGGTCGTCTTCCGCCGGAAAGCCTCCAGGTCGGCCACCCGCACCCCGCCGGTCCCCTGGCAGACGATGCCCTTGAGGTTCTTGCTGCCGAAAAGCGCCCCGGCTCCGCCTCGACCCATCTGCCGATAAGCCTCACTGCCCACGCAGGCGAAGGTAATCAAATTCTCTCCGGCCGGCCCGATGGCCAGAACTTTGGCCTCAGACCCCACCGCCGCCTTAAGACGGGCCTCCGTGGCAAAGATGCCTTGGCCTTTCATCGCCGAAGCGTCTTCCAGACTGACCTCCCCGTCCTTGATCCGAAAATAAACCAGAGCGTCGGCCCGCCCCGTGATGATGATCCCGTCATAACCGGCGAATTTCAACTCAGGACCAAAGGCCCCGCCCATGTTCGCTTCAAAGATGGTCCCGGTATGGGCCGATTTGCTGACCAGGCCAAACCTGGCGCTGGTCGGAGCCAAGGTCCCGGTCAAAGGCCCGGTCATGATGACCAGGGCGTTGGCCGGCGAAAAAGGGTCCGTGGCCGGAGGGACCAGTTCGCAGAAATATTTGACCGCCAATCCCCAGCAGCCCCAATAATCCTTAAGCCATTCCTCCCGGAGAGGCTCCTTGGCAACCTCTCCCTTCGATAAATCCACGCGTAAAACTTGGCCCGCATAAAGATTCATCTCGACCTCCGTTCGGCTTACCCGGTTCTTCTCCCGCCGGCCGCCTTTCGGCCGGCCCTCAAAATATAAACGGCTTAATATGTTATGTTATGGGCATTCAGCCGAGATGTCAAAATATCTAATGTGATATAATAAATTATACCAAGCCATAGACCTCCGGCTCTGCCGGAGGTCTATGACTGTAGGGGCGGACCTATGTGTCCGCCCTGATTCCCCTTCCCCCCGTTGACGGGGGGATGCAGGGGGGCGTCGGGGCGGACCTATGTGTCCGCCCTGATTCCCCTTCCCCCCGTTGACGGGGGGATGCAGGGGGGCGTAGGGGCGGACCTGTGTGTTCGCCCTTCCCTTCCGCCGCACCTGCAGGGGCGACGCATCCGTCGCCCCTCCCACTCGGACAACCTCCGGATTCGCCGCCGGCGGCCCCAACCCGGTTGACAGACCTGGATTCGGGAAAGTACACTATATAAACGTAATTCAGGGTAGGTCAAAGTGCCAAAAGAACGAAAACAAAAAAACCCTGCTCTTTCCCCTAATCTTTTCGAGGTGCGGAAAATGAACAAATTTCCCCGTTGGCTGGCCGCGATCCTGGTCCTGGCCGTGGCCCTCATCCTGGCCGCCGGGGCCTGGTTTTATCGCGATCATGGGCGACACATGCGCCGCGAGGTCGAACAACACCTTGAAATCGTGGCCGCTCTCAAGACCGACCAGATCGCCGCCTGGCGGGCCGAACGGCTGGCCGACGCCGCTGTGCTTGTGGAAAACCGCTACTTCGTCCAAGAAGCCCTTCGCTGCCTGGCCGACTCCGATGACCAGGCCGCCGAACAGATTCTCACCCGCTTCAGCACCCGCAAGCATTACCATTATCGGGACGTAGTCCTGGTGGATGCGGACGGCCGGGTCCGCCTGAGCCTGACCGGTGGCGCCGACCCCCTTCACCAGGAAGGGGCCGAAGCCCTGGCCGCCGCCTTTCGCCGCCGTAAACCCGTCTTCACCGACATACATTTGGACGCCCAAGCCAGACCCCATATCGGCGTGGTCGCCCCCATCCTGGCCGGTAATTGGGAATCGGCCCGGCCGGTCGGCGCGGTCATCCTCCAAAGCGACGCCCAACAGTTCCTCTATCCCCTCATCCAAACCTGGCCCGGGCCCGAGACCACGGCCGAAACCTTGCTGGTCAGGCGGGACGGCGACGAAGTCTTGTTCCTCAACGAACTCCGCCACCAGCCGGACGCGGCCCTCAATCTGCGTCTCCCCTTGACCCGAACCGACGTCCCCGCGGTCATGGCCGTCCTGGGCCGAGAAGGCGTGGGCCAGGGTCTTGACTATCGCGGGGTCGAAGTGCTGGCCGCCCTCAAGCCCGTCCCTGATTCCCCCTGGTTCATGGTCTCCAAGATAGACGCCGCTGAGGCCCTGGCCGGCTGGCGTTTCCAAGCCGCCCTGATTGCGGCTCTGTTCCTGGCCCTGGCCGCCTTCGCCGCCGCGGCTGTGTTCGTGGTCTGGCAGCGCAACGCCAAGGCTCACTATCGCACCATGTTCCAGGCTGAGGCGGCCCGGCGGAAGATCGAGGAGCGCTTCCACACCACCCTGATGAGCGTGGGCGACGGCATCATCGCCGCCGACGCCCAAGGCCGGATCGAGTTCCTCAATCCGGCGGCCCAGACCCTCACCGGCTGGTCGCAGGAAGAGGCCCGGGGCCGGCCGGTGGACGAGGTCTTCCGCATCGTCAACGAAGAGACCCGGCAAGAAGTGGAAAACCCGGTCACCAGGGTCCTGCGCGAAGGGCTGGTGGTCGGACTGGCCAATCACACCTTGCTCATCGCCCGGGACGGAACCGAACGCCCCATCGCCGACAGCGGCGCGCCCATCCGCGACGAGTCCGGCGCCGTCGACGGCGTGGTCCTGGTCTTCCGCGACCAGACCGAAGAACGGGCGGCCATGCGGCTCACCGAAACTAGAATGAAACTGATTGAATACGCCGCCACCCATACCATGGATGAGTTTATGACCAAGGCCCTGGATGAAATCGGTGAATTGGTAGACAGCCCCATCGGCTTTTATCATTTCGTGGAAAGCGACCAAAAGACCATTTCCCTCCAACAGTGGTCCACCCGCACCTTGAAGGAATTCTGCCAAGCCGAAGGCAAGGGCTCGCATTACCCTATTGACCAGGCCGGCGTATGGGCTGACTGCGCAAGGGAGAGAAAACCGGTCATTCATAACGACTACGACTCGTTGAAACACAAGAAAGGGATGCCCGCAGGACATGCCAAAGTCACACGAGAACTGACGGTTCCCGTCATGCGGAAAAACAAGGTGGTCGCCATTTTGGGTGTTGGTGAGAAGCCGGTCGATTACACCGACAAGGACGTGGGCGCGGTTGCGTTTCTCGCCGACGTGACCTGGGAAATCGTCGAGCGCAAAAGGGCTGAAGAAGCATTGCATGATTCGGAGAAGCGCTATCGGCGGCTCTTTGAATCAGCCAAGGACGGCATCTTGATTCTCGAGGCCGAAACGGGAAAGGTGGTTGACGTCAATCCGTTCCTGACGAGGTTGCTCGGTTATTCATTCGACTCTTTGTGTGGAAAGCACCTCTGGGAAATCGGCTCGTTTAAAGACATTGCCGCATCTAAGTCCGCTTTCGAAGCTTTACAATCCAACGAATATATCCGCTATGAGGATTTACCGCTGGAAACCAAAGATGGGCGGCTCGTCGATGTGGAATTTGTCAGCAATGTTTACCTGGTGGACCACGCCAAAGTCGTCCAGTGCAACATCCGCGACATCACTGAGCGCAAAAAGGCCGAAGAGGCCTTGCGCCAAAGCGAAGAGGATTACCGTCAGTTGTTTGAAGCCGAATCCGACGCCATCTTTCTGATAGACAACGAAACCGGCCGGATTCTCCAAGCCAACCAGGCCGCCTGCGACATGTACGGCTACAGCCGCGAGGAAATCCTGGCCAAAAGAAACAGCGACCTTTCGGCCGAGCCCGAGGAAACCAGGCAAATCACCCAAAACACCCCGCCCAGACCGGACCAAGTCGTCACCGTGCCCTTGCGTTGGCACCGCAAGAAAGACGGGACGGTCTTTCCGGTCGAAATCAGTATGAGCAACTTCAAACTGAGGGGGTGCCCGGTTGTTGTTACCGCCATGCGGGATATAACCGATCGCATGGAAGCCCGTAACGAACTGGAAAACCAGCGGGCATTTCTGAAGAATGTTATAGACAATGCTCCGAACAGCATTTATGTCAAGGATAAACAGGGTTGTGTCATTCTTGCCAACAGGCAGTACGCGGAACTGTTCGGAATGACAGAGGAAGAATTGCTGGGATGCAGAACAACCGATATGATTGATGATCACTCCATAGCGGAATTATTACTGAATGACGATGAGGCTATACTCCTGAATGGTGAAGAAAGAATCGAACGGGAGCATATTTTCATCGATATTTCCGGTAATCACAGATGGTTCTATACTATCAAAATTCCTCTCAGAAACCGTGACAACGAAGTGGAACAGCTTCTCGGTATCAGTTCCGATATCACCGTACTGAAAAAGACAGAGGAAGCGCTTCGTAAAAGTGAAGAACGATTCCGCGCGATCTTCGAAACTGCGCAGGACTCGATTTTCATCAAGGATCTCGATTACAGGTATACCGATATCAATCCGGCAATGGAAAAACTGATAGGTATGCCGGAATCCATGCTGACCGGAAAAACAGACAAAGAGTTATTCAATCCGGAAACGGAATTGAAAATCAGAGAGGTTGAAAAACGGGTTTTTGCGGGGGAAACAGTTCAGGAAGAATATACACAATGCCGGCTACCAGCCAGAAGGGTTCCATGATGCGGACAATGATAAAGGTATTGGTGCCGATGGCGTGAAATAGAAGTCCCACAAAGCCGGCGAGAAATCCGTTTGAAATGCCGATAAAATAAGGGGTTTTTAGTAGCTTTAAGTTGGTTGCGGCCAACCTGTAAATGGA
>ENA-OSEO01006720-OSEO01006720.1-sediment-metagenome-genome-assembly--contig:-NODE-6720-length-10158-cov-7.171412_pt1 | contig 10158 bp, 6 predicted proteins | sample MGYA00237883_ERZ534232 | MGnify/ENA metagenome assembly ERZ534232
CCTGAGCGACTACACGGAAACCGTCATCGACCGGCGTCACCGTTTTCCCCTGGTCAAATTAAAGATGAACGGAGATCTTGCGGGAGACTGTCCATTCGTAACCAGCGACGGATGCTCCATCTACCCCGACCGACCGGAGGCCTGTCGCCTCTATCCCATAGGCAGGGCCTCGGCCATGCCGGAAGGTGCAACTGATTCGAATAACAAGTTTTTTATGGTGGTTGAGCCCCACTGCAAGGGATTTAGAGAAAAACAGGTATGGTCCCTGAAGGAATGGCTGAATCACGAGGGGGTGGAGGAATATGCTGCAATAAATGATCCATGGCGCGGCATCGTCACTTCAGTCAGGAGTCTCGGTCCCGAGGCCCACATCCCGCAGAAGCACCAGATGTTTTTCATGGCCTCCTATAACCTGGACAAATTCAGAAATTTCATATTTAAAAGCAGGTTCTTGGATCGTTTCGAGGTCGATGCGGTTCTGAAAGAGAGACTGGAAACAGACGACGTGGCCCTGATGCGGTTTGGATTTGACTGGCTTCGATTCAGCCTCTTTGGAGAAAAAACCATTACGACAAAGATTTAAAAACACGTGGATACCGGGCTGCGACGGTTCCCCTGGGGATCGCCTCTTGTACAGCCGGGAAAGGCCTGTGCAGCCACCCGGCCGCACAGGCCTTTGCCATCCTCAACAGGGAAGGAGGGAAAAACCCTCAAGGACGCGATATCCACCTCAGAAAAGCTCACAGGAACTGCCTGATCAGGTTCTGAGAAAGGCCTTTAAGAGTCTGGCGCGGTCTTCTTCTTTCAACTCTGAAAAGATGTCGGTTACCGACTCACCGCCATCCGCAACGATCCTCAGGTCTTCATTCGCCATTGCGAAGAGCTTATCCTTTTCCTCATTGAGAAAGCGCCGCGCTTCTTCCCCATAATAGAGTCCTTTTAGATTCTTTCGGAGCTTTGTGGGTTCAACAATGAACACCCATGCCTCTTGATAAGGAGACTCGTTGATGAGTTCCGGGTGATCCAAAAGCCGATGGTTCACGTGTGACACGATGCCGTCCACAGGAGAAAGGACACGCGCTGTTTCATTGTCGCATCTCACTTGAAACCCGATCTCCCCCTGCGCCACCTCACGTCCCACGCCTGGGATTTCTATTTTACTAAGACTTCCCATGAGCTTCTGGGCGAAATCGTCCAGACCCACCCTGACACGCCCGCCATATTCCGGTCTGGCCCAGGTGTGCCCCTCATGATAGTAGGCGTCTTCCGCCAGATCAAATCCCGCCGCCTCGCTCTGGGTCTTTACAGGGAGGGGCTCTGCCTGCAGCCGTTCCTGCATCATCTGGTCAAATGAACAATTGCCGCACTCATACGCATTGGGGCATATCTTTCGATCGATCTCACCGGTAATCATATAGCGGCACTTGCGCTGGGATGCGGGCAGTTGCATCATGCTTTCGACCCAGGTCTGGGTGAAATTGTCAGGAGGCATCTCGAGGCTGGATAGCTGCGCCGCCTCTTTTTGCCGCGCGACCTTGAGTTGCATCCCCTGGTCGTAGACACAGGTGGAACAATCATAATTGTTGTCACAGAGCTTGTATGAAACGACCCCTGCCTCCATCCATATACATTTCTTCTTTCCCGGCGGCACGATCTTCATGGATTCTTTTCTTGCGCTTTTTTCCATTTCTCCCTCCTCAGTTGAAAAGTCCCTATTTCCATTCACTGTTGTCAGAAGAATAAGCAATGGTCGTGCCAATGGTCCTGCTTTTTCCTAGACTTCGTTTAACTATCTGATTCTAATAGTAAATATAAAAACCACAATGAGCGGCAGTCTGTTCATGAGGGCACCCCAAAAGTGTCGAAATCCTCGGCAAAAAAATTCCCATAAAAAAACAATGATCCAAATAACCAACCGAATTCATTGGCATATGCAACCAATGCCGAACAATACGACATGCCGCCGAAAAATTGGACGGTCACCGGTTAACGTCTGGTTTAAGATACGATAAATTTTCTGAGATGATCGGAAAGCCAGCGGGGGAAAGAGATGAATTCCGAACACAGTCAAGGCGTTACGTGAAAAACAAGCATCAGCTTCAGTCACTAACGCGGATACCCGCAACCAAAGTCGTTATCGAGTGACTGCCTATTACCTAAAATCTGCAAGCGATTCAGGAGACCCTCTTGCAACAGAATTAGAATTCAACCAGTTATACTTCCCAAGGTATCAAATATTGTTCAGCATTTCAATGTGGATTTGCTAGCGCAATATGTTCCAAAAAATATTTTCAAATCATACAGTTAAATCAACATACAAATTCGAGCTTGCAGCTTTTAAATATAGTGGGTATGCAGTTTATTCAACCAGGCACTATATCTTGTGAAAATGGCGAATGCTGTTTTTTGAAGCGGTTGCCCATGTCTTACTGTGGCCGTTTGTAGATGGTGGCTCTTCTTGGCAACCCGTCAACCTAACCAGTTAATTTAATGGGATAAATTTACTAACTCACAAAACTTTAAAGGACTTGGTTATCGCCTCCTCCAGCAAACCTGAAGAGAGTGGCATTATAGCCTGTAAAGTGCCATAACTACATCTTGTAGTCGGTTGAGTAAAGTGCATACCCACTTTAAATATTATCAAGGGAGTTCGATGTTGCCAGACATCTGGAATGGTGGAATACTGGAATAATGGAAGGTTGGGAAAGGAACCTGGATCACCCAGGAAAGGTTTTTTTCCTTAAACCCATTGTTCCATCATTCCATACTTCCATTATTCCAAATTAAAGACGTCACCCTCTCGCAATCTTCTTGTCGAGTAGACTGGGGCCTTCCGTGGCTACAGTCTGAGGTTTGTTTTCTCCGTTTCCGCCTGGTTTCCCGGCGGTGCCACAATATTTCAGCCATACCTCTGGTTGTGCCCCAGTCCCTCACAGAACCGGACAAGGGATTTCCCATACATCCGGCTCTTCGGTTAACCATTCGGATCGCCTACTATATACGACATGGATTCAGGTCTTTGCGGATAATCGGTTTCGGCCATCCGACGTGGTCAAGTGCCTGTTGGAAGCCTTCCCATGTATAGCTCGGTCGCTGACTCTTTCGATTGATCCATTTAAACAGAATCTGCGACGCATGGTAAACGTAGCTGGTACATTTTCCCGAGTTGTCCGTTATGGCGTAATAGTTCAGATGTCCCGCCACTCGTATCCTCGCGATGCGCAACATCTCGCCTTTGGTCAATATCCCCCTGCTCTTTCTCGCCCAGCCTGTAAATTTAGCCAAGCTTAGTCCAAACTTCTTATGACTGGTGCGCCTTTTCACTTTGAAGAATCCTTTCCGGGTTTTACCGCAATAGTGCGTAAAGCCAAGAAAGTTAAACTCCTCGGGCTTTTGACCTTTCTTTCGCGCATTTTCCCGTGCAAATCGGCCAAATTCAATATAGCGCGTCTTTTCCAGTGCCAGCTCCAGGTTGAACCCTTGCAGTCGATCCTCCAATTGCTCCCGGAACGTTACTGCATCTGATTCATACCGAAAACAGGCCAGAAAATCATCGGCAAAACGAAAATAGTACGCTTCGCCTTTACAGCGTTTCTTGAATCGACGGCTAAACCACAGGTCCAGCGTGTAGTGCAGGTAGATATTCGACAGCAGCGGTGATAGAATTGACCCTTGTGGTGTGCCTTCATCGCTGGCTCGCACCAATCCTTCTTCCATGATTCCGGCTTTTAACATGCGGACGACCAGCTTGATCATTCGCGGGTCACCTATCCGGTGTTCAAGGAATTTGAGCATCCACTCGTGATTCACTTTGTCGAAAAAGCTTCGTATATCTGCTTCTACAACATAACCCACAGGCTTTTGCTGGATCGTTCGCCCCAGTTCGTCTAAACAATCATGAGGGCTTCGATCAGGTCGATATCCATAACTGCTGTCTTCAAAGATTTGCTCATAAATCGGTTCCAAGACCCGCTTCACCGATAGCTCCACAATCTTGTCTTCAAAGTTGCTAATCCCCAGCGGGCGTCCTTTGGCACTGCCCGGCTTGGGTACGCAGCTCCGTCGCTTCGGTAGCTGTCGGTAGCTCATCTCTTTGAGCCGACCCGACAGGTTCTTTAGATTTTGATCAAGATCTTTGCCATACACCTCCTTTGTCACGCCATCCATCCCCACAGCCTTGTCGGCCGGAAGGTCGTCGTAGCAGGCTCGCAAGTTATCCACATCTGTAACGTGATGATACAACGTCGTAAACACCAGGTCTGGCTCTTTGCTCGCCTTTTCTCCTATCCATAGCAGATTTGTTCCCATTGGTATTCACTCCTTGCATAGTGCCAATGTTTCCTCTTTTATGGTCGATTAACCGTGGGAACCTTCGCTCAACGGGAGTTAACCGTCTCTTCGCTAAACCATTGCGGTCTCACCGGTCCCCATCCCTCGCATCGGCGTCGTCTGAGTGGCATCCTTTTATGTCTACCATTCATACCCGGCTACTATCCTCTCGATCCGGGATGTTTCGCCAGGAACCTTTGGGATTTCCGATGCTTGCCTGGTTACTTCGATGCCGTTGTCTAACTCGATACTGTCTGAGACCCCGGGAGGATGAAGTGGCACTCGTCTTTGTCGCACCACCCATATTGCCTGCGCCCAACAAGAAAGGATCGGCACCCTCCAAAATATCACAATTCTCGGGGCTAAGGGGCAGATTCAGGGCACACACCCTTTACCTCGTTAGACTTGCAAACCTCCTCAATTTATGCAAGAGTTGCTTACGGGCGGTTGACTAAGCCTTACCCGTGAGGGCTTCGTTTCCCCTCACAACATCGAACCAGAGCCAGGTTCGAACCTTGCTTTTTGCGACAGAAAATCTGGCGATAAGGCACTAAAGTTAAAGTATGTGGACCTCTTCATTTTGAATCCAATTGGAGGTTGTCCCAATGGATAGAAAGCCGACCTATGACGAATTAGAGTCGAGAGTCAAGGAGTTGGAAAAAGAACTCCGAGATGCCAAACGGGCTGAGGAGATCTTATGGGAGGCAGAAAATTTGGAACAACTTCTCAAAGTCGCGCCCTTTGGCATTTTCCTCATAGACTTATCTGGCAAGATTGTCGCATGCAACGAGAACGGTGCTGAGCGACTGGGAAAACCCATTGAAACAGCCGTTGGAACCGTTTTGAGAGACTATTTTCCCCCCAAGGTATCCGAAAATAGACGGCTTAAAGGTATGGAAGCCATTCAGTCGGGGCATGAAATTACCTTCGAAGACCAGGTGGAAGGAAGATGGTATAGAAATAGTATTGTTCCTTTTTTTGACAAAGAAGGTAAGCCCTTACGGCTAGCAATTTATGGCGCTGATGTCACAGAATATAAGAATACTGTAGACGCATTGGAAAAAAGTGAGGAAAAATACAGACAGCTGGCTGAATTATTGCCTCAAGTTGTTTTCGAAATAGATGAAAAGGGTAATATAACGTTTGCCAACCGCATTTCATTTGATCTTTTCGGTTACACAAGAGCGAATTTTGAAAAGGGGGTAAATGCCCTCCAGATGTTGATCCCTGAAGATCGTGAGCGCGCAGTCGAGAACATTCAGAAGGTACTCAGAGGCGAGAATTCTCGCGGAAGTGAGTACACCGCCCTTAAGAAGGACGGCCGCACATTCCCGGTCATGCTATATTCCAATCCTATTATGAGGGAAGGAGAACCCGTAGGTCTTAGGGGAATCATGGTTGATCTCACCGAAATCAGGCAGGCACAGGAGGCATTACGGGAGAGCGAGGAACGGTGGCAATTTGCCCTTGAGGGAAGTCGCGATGGTGTTTGGGACTGGAATGCAGTCACCAACGAGGTTTTCTTTTCGAGACGTTGGAAAGAAATGCTCGGATATAATGGCGATGAGATCTCCAATCATTTGGATGAATGGGACAAGCGAGTTCATCCCGACGATAGGGAACAATGTTATGCGGATTTGAACAAACATCTTAACGGCGAGGTGCCATATTACGAGAATGAACACCGCATGTTGTGCAAGGACGGTTCGTACAAATGGATATTGGATCGGGGAAAGGTCTTCTCATGGACAGAGAGCCATAAGCCACAACGGGCCATAGGCACCCATACGGACATCACCGAGCGCAAGCGTGTCGAGCAGAAGTTACGGGAGAGCCAAGAGCTATTGGAAAATATCTTAACAGCTTCTGCCGTCGGCATAGCGCATGCGAGAGACAGAAAAATCATTTGGGCGAACCAAGCCATGATGGACCTGTTTGGATTCACAGAGGAAGACCAGTATCTTGGTCAAGATACGAAGATACTTTATGCCGATGAAGGGGAGTACCGACGCGTAGGAAAGGCTGCCTACGATCAGCAGAGGACCGGTAATGTAATGGAAATCGACGCCAAGCTCAAACGTCGCGATGGTTCACTGTTCGATGGATATGTTAAAGTGAATATCCTGGATCCTCTTGACCCTATCAAGGGAATTATTGTCAGCATTATTGACATAACGGATCGCAAGAAGGCAGAAAACGCACTTCGGGAGAGCGAAGAGAAATTTAGGTCGCTTGGTCAGAACGCTCCGGATATTATCTACACACTGACGTTTGACGGGTCATTCACTTATGTTAATCCAGCATGGAAAGCCATATTGGGATATGAGCCGAAAGAGATTTTGGGAAAGCATTTTATCGATTTTGTCAAAGAGGAAGAGGCCAGGGAATATGTCCGGATATTTAAGAACATAAGAGACAATAGGGAAACATTTAAAGATATCGAGGTCAACATCATTCATAAGGATGGATCAACTCGTCTTTTTAGTGCGAGCGGCGCCCCCAACATCAATACGTCGGGGGAGGTAACCGGAATGGTGGGCCTCTTTAAGGATATTACGGAGCATCGTAGATTAGAAGCGCGATTTCGGCAATCCCAGAGGATGGAGGCGATAGGCACTTTGGCTGGTGGCATTGCCCATGACTTTAATAATCTGCTCATGGGCATCCAGGGGAGAACCTCATTGATGCTGACAGATATTGGTCCTTCCCAGCCTCATCTTGAGCACCTCAAGGGAATAGAGGATTATGTCAAGAGTGCGGCAGATCTCACGAAACAACTTCTGGGTTTTGCCAGAGGCGGAAAATATGAGGTCAAACCGATTGACATCAACGAACTGTTGAAGACAGGTTCGCGCATGTTCGGCCGAACAAAAAAGGAGATTCAGATTCACCTAAAACTCCAGAAAGAGGTATGGACAATAGAGGCAGATCAAGGCCAGATCGAGCAGGTTCTGTTGAATCTCTATGTCAATGCCTGGCAGGCCATGCCGTCCGGCGGGGAGTTATACCTTCAAACAGAAAATGTTTATCTTGATAAAAATTATGTAAAGCCATTTGAGATAGAACCGGGGAGATACGTCAAGATATCTGTAACGGACACCGGAGTCGGCATGGATAAAGAGACCCGACAAAGGGTATTTGATCCGTTTTTTACGACCAAGGAGATGGGCCGGGGCACTGGTTTGGGTTTGGCCTCTGCTTATGGAATTATCAAGAATCATGGCGGGTTTATCAATGTCTACAGCGAAAGAGGAGAAGGGGCTACCTTCAACATCTATCTGCCTGCCTCAGAAAAGGAGGTCATTGAAGAAAAGGAATTGCCCGAAGATCTGTTGAAAGGTTCCGAGACTGTTCTGTTTGTGGATGATGAGGAGATGATTATTGAAATAGGTGAGCAATTCCTGAAAAAACTGGGGTATGAGGTGTTCGTAGCCAGCGGAGGGAAAGAGGCAATAGGGATCTTCGAAAACAATATGGAGAAGATCGATATCGTCATTCTGGACATGATCATGCCGGATATGAGCGGTGGGGATACATTCGACAGACTGAGAGAGATAAAACCCGATATTAAGGTCGTTCTCTCGAGCGGCTACAGCATCAACGGGAAGGCGACCGAGATACTGGACAAGGGGTGTGACGGTTTTATCCAAAAACCATTCAACATGAAACAACTGTCACGGAAGCTAAGGGATATTCTGGATAAGAAATAGGGGCCTGTGCAGTCGTAGATGGTTGACGGTTAAACCTCTGTTTGTTAAAAGAGTCCAGTATCAGCGGCCTTGGAAATCAAGAGAGACCCGATCGTTTCGGCAAGTGGTTTGTGGGATCGTATTCGCGGACCTAAAATGGGAACTTGAGTCTGGCAGGAAACTGGATTTGAGGAGAGAAATGGGCTAATATCCATTTTTTAAATTTGTTTCCTGCCGCTTACTCAGGGCCTTACAAACCCGATCATGGGTGGCTCCACACTACCGGACAGTGCCAAGGGCTGCCATAGGGATGGCCCCCGTTGGTGGGCATTCCATCAAGCCCGACCAGGTTCAGTTGCCCCGAGATGTGTTGGATATTCTGCTGCACGTTACTGACTCAAGGCCGACGGAGTGTAGGCCATGTCGGAGGAGATATATGTCTATGTTGAGATTGAAATGCCCAAAGTGTCAGCAAGGGTATCGTATCCCCGATGAACGAATTCCAGTCGGAAAGGAGATCGTTTTTCCTTGTCCATCGTGCAAGAAAGGTCTTATCAGAGGGGCCAAGGAACCACCCATGAACGTGGATCAAAGTGGTCGGGCATCTAACGACAGAAATGGAGGGCAACGGGGTACAAGGGCAAAAACATCGACTTACGCCAAGCAACTTAGCGGCAGTGAACTGAAATTGAGTCTTCTCCGAACCTTGAGGGATCTGCCTCCCATGCCACAGATCATGATCAAGGCTCAGATGATCATGACGGATCCACGGTCCAGTTTGAAAGACCTGGCGTCCTTAGTAAAACATGACCAGGCAATTGTTGCAAAGGCGTTAAAATTAGCCAATTCAGCATACTACGGCCTGGGCGGCAAGATCTCTTCAATCGAACATGCCACTGTATTACTGGGCAGTGTGGCGTTTGCCCAACTTGTCTCCATCGCCGCTTCTTCAACCCTTCTGGGTGGGGCTCTCAGAGGATACGACGCCGATTCAGGCGTCCTATGGCGCCATTCACTGGCCGTTGCCTTTGGATCAAAAATCATAGCGAGCAAAAAAGATCATGATCTGGAAAGCACAGCCTTTACAGCCGGAATCATCCATGACGCGGGTAAGTTGATTTTGGATAAGGCTGTCTTCGAAAGGAAGGAGCAGTTTGAGGACTTTTTTCAAAATGGCCAGCAGACCTTCTTGGATGCGGAAAGACAAATCCTGGGCCTTGATCATGCAGAAATCGCATCTGATGTGTGCAAGAAGTGGCACATTCCTGAGCCCATCGCTAATTCAATAAAGTATCATCATTCTCCATCCGCTTCAGAAGGCGATGCATTGGCATATATTCTTCATACAGCTGATTGCATAGCTATGATGAGCGATATCGGCACAGGTGTTGACGACATACTGTACCGAGTAGATGATAAGGCCAAGGACTTTCTGGGCCTTCACGATGAAGACATAAGTGATATCATGGCGGAGGTTTTTCAAAACGTTAGCGATGTGGAACGGCAGACCAGTTAACCAGATGCAGAAATCATCCGTTTGCTTTCGCAACAGTATAATCGTGGGGACATCTTATTATGCTCCAGCATAAAGAAAAGGAAAGTGTAGGTCTTTGTCTGGGGGAAAGGCGTAAAACTGGCACGATTGTCATTGCACACGCGATTCCTTTTCAAAAACAGAGGCCGTTTTTTAGGGGTGTGAATTTCTGATAGGTCAATTTATACTCTATCTTATTAAGCCCGGTAGCTATGCTTAAGACCTTATTGCCAGGTTTTCTGTCACGAAAAACAAGAGGATGATGGCGAGAGGGTGACGTCTTTAATGTGGAATAATGGGCTTTAACCCTCTGAACCCTGGGCCTTTCAACCTTTGAACGGAATGATGGAATCATGGGTTTAAGGAAAAAGGCCTTTCCTGGTTGATCCAGGTTCCTTTCCCAAGCTTCCAGTATTCCACCATTCCAGATGTCTGGCAACATCGCCCCCCCTTGATATTAGGTAGTCACTCGATAACGACTTTGGTTGCGGTCAGCCGCTTTAGTATATTGATATTAATTGATATTTTATTTTCAACCTCTCAAATTCACCTTCCCTTGACCGCTTCGTACACTTCTCGGGAACTGTCTACAGGGATATGCCCGAA
>ENA-OSEO01006721-OSEO01006721.1-sediment-metagenome-genome-assembly--contig:-NODE-6721-length-10157-cov-3.828175_pt1 | contig 10157 bp, 9 predicted proteins | sample MGYA00237883_ERZ534232 | MGnify/ENA metagenome assembly ERZ534232
GAAACTGGCGGTCCGTGACCACGTTGAAACGAACACCCTTGTCCAGCAACGCCGCGTGGAATTTCGTCGTCGTCCACGCCGGCGAGACCACACGGAACACGACGATGTTGCTTTGCACCGAAGCGAGATTGATCTCGATCGCGGGCATTTCCGCCAGCCCCTCAGCCAGACACCGCGCATTGGCATGATCGTCCGCAAGGCGGTCGACCATCTGCTCGAGCGCGACCAGACCCGCAGCCGCCAGCACCCCTGCCTGACGCATGCCACCGCCAACCATCTTGCGATAGCGCCGTGCCTCGGCGATGAATTCTTTAGAACCACACAACACCGAACCCACCGGACACGCCAGCCCTTTCGACAGGCAGAAGCACACTGAATCCACACTACGCGTCAAAGCTTTCGCGTCCACCCCCAATGCCACGGAAGCATTGAAAATACGTGCACCATCCATGTGAACTCGCAGGTCGTGCTTGCGTGCCAGCGCACCCAACGCATCCGTGTATGCGAGAGGCAGCACCGTACCACCCATCCGGTTCTGGGTGTTTTCGATGACGATCAGTTTCGTGCGTGGGAAATGCACGTTACCGGGCAGCCGTATCGCCGCCTCTACATCATCCAGATCAAGCGTACCATCGGGCTGGTTCGCTACCGTGTGGATCGTCATTCCTCCCAGCCCTGCCGCACCGCCAACTTCATACAAGAAAGTGTGCGCTTTGTCGCCCATGATGACTTCATCACTCCGCCCGGTGTGCACAAGCAGAGCGACCAAATTGCTCATGGTTCCACTTACCGTCAGCAAGGCAGCCTCGGTACCGAGTCTTTCAGCGGATACTTCTTCCAACCTGTTGACGGTCGGATCCTCCCCGTAGACATCGTCGCCCAATTCTGCTTCGTACATTGCCTTGCGCATCGCAGGAGTCGGCAGCGTCACGGTATCGCTACGCAAGTCGACGATTTTCATGATAATGAAATCCTCCCCATAATTATATGTCGTTCGATCTCTGATTCTTCAGGGCGTCCGAACGGTCGTTTCCAGTCGAAGCCTGGCTAGCTATGGCCCGGAGGGCCATCGTCTGGCACCTTACAGCCGGGTCCAACAGATAGGGCGCTCCTGGCCATACTCGTCTCCGTATTTTTCCAACAGGTCGCGAGGCAACCAGCCGTGGAGACTTGCGGGCGTCCAGATGCGCCCACAACGGTAAACCTGCGCACCGTCCGGCTCAGCAGCACGTGCGTGCATCAGGAACAGACAACCGTCGCAACCCGGCAATGAAGGTTCCGTAGGGAAATCGAAGGCAAGGCTGCTCCCTTCCGGCATGAGATAACGGTCCAGCAGCCGCATCGCCTCGACGAACATTGTGAGATGTTCTTCAGTTTGTACCTTGAAACAGCCTAACAGAATGGTTTGGGGATTGCTGACCAGAGCAAGTGTGAAATTCCGGCCATCGTCCCGCAAAAAAAGAAGAAATGATTCATCGGGAGCGGCATCATGCAGGGATATCCCATACACCTGTTTCCCCAACGGGTTGTCGACAACCGTAGAGACCAGGATCCTCTCCCCTGGCACAGTCTCTTGCTCGCCGAGGATGACGGAAGTGACTCGCACACTGACCACAAATTGATCCAGCGAAACGACCTGCCTCCCAACAATCAGCAACGCCGTATCGAGAATCAGTTGTCCCATACCGTGTTGCAGGTAAGTCTGAATCGTGCGTCTATCGATAGCAGACACTTTCCAGTTGACCTTTCTGAACCCGCAATGAGCAATCAGTGGCGACGACTCACTGCTAGTTTATCCACACTAGCGCCAGATACAACCTGAAGCGGCTCGATGTGGATTTCTCCGATCTCCAACCACTGCCGCCCGACAATCTTCAGCAGGCCGTATCCAAGTCTGCCCCAGGGAGTGATGACAGCATACTGATTGTCCAACCACACAACGAAACCCAAAGGGCCGGTTGGAGCGGGAACTCCGTCGAGGACAACCCGCCCGTCGATGGAAAAGGATGTCGATGCCGGCATCCAGTTAATCTCATAAGTGTGCCAGGTCCTCATGTCCACATCCAGAAGCGACTCGCTGCCCCGCACCGCGCGTTGGAAAGGAGGCCAGATCCACCGGCGCAATACACGGACGTTCATGAGCATCGCCACGACAGGCAATAGAGGCAAAGACACGATGAAAGGCAGGCGCAACGCATCGAGCACCATCGCCTTCCAGCCGTGTCCCGGCACCGCAGAGTCCAGTACCATGTCAGAAGGCGGCGAAGCGAAGAAAAACCACACCGCCCGCGGCAAGGCCGGCGGACGCCAGCCAGTCATCAAAAACGGATCATTCCAGAACCCAAACCCGGCCGTACCACGCAATTCATCCCGTCCATGCGAGAAACGCGCCCGTATCCGCATTCTCAACGGAGGTCGCCACAAAAACCGCTTGCGCGAGAGACCCTGGTAGTCATCGAGCTGGGCATCGGTATACCCCCGGCACGAGACATCCGTTTGCACCAGTCGCCACGTTTCCGGCGTCAATTCCAGGGCACCAGACCCTTTGAGATATCGATTCCAGTGCGCACCGGGTGCAACCTGGCAGGTCTCGTGAACCGCCTCCACCCCATCACCTGGCAACCGGGACATCGCCAAGCCCTCACATCCCACAACATAGCTTACAGACACACCCATACTGCACCGCTATTCTAACACAGGATAAAAACTAAATCAATGCACCCGCGCCGGTTGTCATTGAATGCCGACTGCGATGTATGGTATAATTCAGTTGGGCAGTGACAGGACGACGAGTGCTGCTCGTCTCGAAGGGAACGTTCAACCAGTTCAGGAGGAGTAGTATGGCTAGCACTGGCAGTGGTTGCGTACAACCAGCCAAAGGGCCAACAAGCCCGCCAGAAGCGAAGGTCGTCTTACCGGCACCAAGTCAAAACGAAGAGGAGGGAAAAGCGATGGTTGCTCAAGTTGGAAAACCAGCTCCCGACTTTGAAGCGAACGCATTTGTCGATGGAGGCTTCAAGAAGGTGAGCCTGTCGGATTACAGTGGGCAATGGGTGGTGCTGTGCTTCTACCCAGGTGATTTCACCTTCGTCTGACCGACTGAACTGACGGCGGTTGCCGTCAAGCACGACGAACTGAAATTGCTGGGTGTGCAGGTGTTAGCGATGAGTGTGGACAGCCAATTCGTCCACAAGATCTGGCAAGAACAAGAGTTGTCGAAGATGGTGCCTAATGGCGTACCGTTCCCGATGTTGTCAGACGCGGGAGGTCGGATCGGCCAGCTCTATGGAGTCTATGATGCAGAAGGTGGAGTTGACATTCGCGGCCGTTTCCTGATCGACCCCGACGGGATCGTGGTCGCTATGGAGGTTCTGACGCCTCCGGTCGGCCGCAATGTGGCCGAGCTTATTCGGCAAGTCAAAGCATACCAGCATGTGCGTTCCACCGGTGAGGTAGCACCTTCCGGTTGGCAGCCAGGCAAAGCTACTCTGAAACCTGGGCCGAATTTGGTCGGTAAAGTGTGGGAAGTCTGGAAACCAGACATGGCTTTCGAATAGCCTAGATTGAATGCAGTTCCCTTCGAGAAAAATGGGGTTGTCCGGCACACGACCATCGCTTGAAGCGATCACCGTCCACCGGGCAACCCCCAGTTATTGTGTCTCACTCGCGTCTTACCACACCCCTGTATCGAAAACTGGGCTGTGTAGAACCTCCTAGCGAACCACCAGGGGCAGAAACACCTGGTACTGCTCCACCGTGGCATCAGTCGACACATCATCGATCGCGTAACCATCCGATTCGACCGGCTCATTTCCATAAAATTGGAACTTCACCTGGAAGTGTTTGTCCATACTCATCGCCGACATTGCAGTCGACTCGACCAGGTCGATGCTAACGAACGTGCTCTCCGGTGAACCATTGGCCGTGAAGCTGTAGAGCTTGTTCCACGTCTCCCCATCATTGTCGCTGATAAACACCCCATCATCCGGGTGACTTTCAGAGCCAAAGCCACGCCACCAGAAACTCAACACGGCTTCAGAACAATTCCGCAGATCCAGCGGCAGAATCACAGCCGCATGAGAGTCAGTGGCATTGGGCACGCTGTCATCCAGTAACAGACTCCAGCTTCCATTCTGCGGATAGCTGCTATCGACCCGCACGCGCCCCTCGTAGTCTGTCTCGACGGCCCAGGAACTACCCAAAATGCCACTCTCGAAACCATCGTTGAATAGCGGTGCCTGAACCTGTGTGCGATAACCAGTGGCATCCAGTGTCACGATAGCATCGTCGATCGTGACCTGGGTCAGTTGCGGGCTAAACGTGTGACCATCCAGACTGAAAGTCACCGTATATGTCCCGTTCGCGAAACCGGTCTGACTGTAGTAGCCACTACCATCGGTCTGGACTGCTGTGCGGGCGCCGCCAAAACCTACCGCAACCCCAGCGATGCCTATTCCGGAACTATCCACCACCCTGCCCCTGAGGTTGGGTACTGCGCCGGTCGACGATAGACCCGTCGACGGGTCGCCATACAGGTTGAAATCGTAGAAATTCATCAAGCGCGTGTCCCCTGTAGGGGTCATGCTGGCCTTGGTATTTGCCAGCGCCTGTCCCGCCGCTTGGTCGTAGAGAGTCAGCCGTTTGGCGTATTCATACGCGATGCCGGAATTGGTCGTGCTACCATCGAACCCCCCATAGACCACACCCACGTTGAACCAGGACACGCGGCTCGCGCCTACCGCGGATACCGCTCCTTGCTTCAGAAGCGAATACTGCAGGTTCGTACTGTACTCCGGATAACCATTGAGACAGGAGTTCTGGAACACGAATGCCGGGTGTTCGTCGTCCAGTTCGACCGTATCACTCCGTGAGAGCAATGTACCATCCCAACAACCGTCACACCCGACATACGCACCCGTCTCCGAACCATGTCCCCACCATACCACCAAACCGTAATCGTGCGCCACCCACCTGTTCTTGACGACGGCCCCCCCGCGCAAGGGCTCGTCACTGTTATAACTGGAATTCAGCCCACAGGCACCGTTACCCTGTTGATACTGTGTCCAGGAATCATATCCCAGATAATCCAGATAATCGTCCATCATCTGTTCGGCAAGCGGCGCCCCGTCATAGGTAGTCACGCCGAAACTCATCGGCAACAAAGCGTTCTTCCGCCAGTCGGCAGGTGCCGCCTCATTTTCATAGTCCATGGTTTTCTGCAGGATACTGTCCAACACCGTGTAATCAGCGTTGTAGACCGGGATGCGCCCCACGTAGACCTCATTGGCGAAGTCCACGCCTCCGGTCGCAGTGTCCTCACGCCATTCGCCATAGTTGCCGTCACCGTCCAGGTCCCAATTGCCGGTCAGGTCGGCATAATATGCATCAGTTGGCGATTCGCGGTACGAGACCATAGAATAGCGTGGCCAACACATCTTCATCGGGACGTCACCCGTCGAGGGATGAGGGTTCCCGATCAACAACACATACTCGATCCCATAACCGACGTAGTTGTTTTTGAGCCACTGGCGGATCTTCTCCGCCGTTCCGTTCGGCGATTGACCCGTCAGGCTACCGTACTCGCTCTCCGTCACCACCAGCACATGGTGCCCCCGTTCTTCTTTGTGGATCACGAAATCGTCCAACAGACTGCTCCCCGCAACGATGGCATTGGTGGTGATGATCGCGTAATCGTACGAGGTGCCGGAACTGCCTTCTGCCTGCAGGGAATCACTCCGGTACCACGCCGCGGCTGAGTCGAAATTATCCAACAGCTCCGCCGCAACCTCATCCATAACACCGTCCTGCAAAAGAGCAGCATCAGCGGCAGATAGAGCGCGGTCGGTCGCATAGGTGATCCGGACGCTCAGTTTATTGGCGACAGTCAGCTCGCCAGTTTCAGCATCGAAGCGAAATGGAGAATAACTCAATCGCGCAAACCGCCATTTCCGCATTTGCCCGGCAGGCAATAGCCGCACAAAATCTGCAGGGGTCGCTCCCGACGAAACGACGGAAGACTGCAGGACAGAATCCATATCCGCCGGAATCCCTGCACTGGTCTCATCGGGAACGGCTTTCCGCAAGTTGTAGGTCCCCGGCAGTTTCGCCACGCTGCCGCCAACGATCTCTACCTGCAGGCTGTCCGGAGAGACTTCCGGTGGTACAGCCACATTGTAGATGTAGTACGGTAGCAACGGCTCGCCAGGTTCACCGCTTAACAGGAAATCCGCTACCAGAATGACGTCGAAACCATCCCCGTCACGCGTGATTTCGTATGCCGGTAAGGTCAAATCAAATACCAGTGCATCTTCACGATTCTGCACCACCTGGACAGGTGTGTCCGCCACCCTGGCCATAGCTGGTATTGGTGAGAGCGCACTCACCGCCACCACACTCAAGATGCACAAGAGCCATCTCTTGACCATTCAACAACTCCAAGAATCAAGTGGGTGAAGATGGGCTTTGGTTAAGTTTCCTCTGGAGTACTGACCATCGAGTAATTCGCAGCCAACGAACCTGCATTTTCCTGCTATAGTCCGGATCGTTGAGGAGAAAGCGATCGCCCATCCCAACACATTAGAGATTGTAGATATACTCCAAAATACAATTCAATCTCTATGATTCTAATTATATCAACCAATAATATGATGGGTCAATAGGAAATTGGGCCTATTGGCAGCAGGAGTACACGCCGAAAACGGAGTCTGTTGGAGGTTCTTAGCAGGCGGGCGGCGGAAAACCGCCACACCAAACCAAAGGCGCGTGAGGTGCCGGGTGCCCGGCGTCTCACGCGCCTTTCGGACTCAAGTCATGAGTTATCTCTACCAACCCGATAACGGGTCACCGCTGTGGAACAGTTTGACCGGAGTGAGTGTTGCGGACGAGGGCAAACCGAAAGCCCTGCCCACGGGGAGACACAGAGTCACACCAAAGCATGCAAGGCATTCATGAGCGCTTCGTATTCCTCATGACAGGCCTTACAGATCTCAAGATGATCCTGAACGAGTTGAAGGGCCTCATCCAGAGGCTTGCCCGCGAGCTTCGCCTCTGCAAAACGATCCAATTCCTGAAAACACTGATCGCAGTCCAACTCGTACTCGTGCGTATCAGCGATACTCTGCACCATCCTTTTCAACATCTGTCGATCGAGCGTTTCAGTCATTCGGACAACCTTAACCTACCCAGTGTGCTGATTCGGCATTTCTAAAAACATAGATGTACCAATCCGAATATCTCTTACCTGCACGACTACTCGAAAGCAGCCAAAACATCCTCAGGCGACATCCCCTCCGCAGCCATGCGCGCTCTGAGTCGTTTGCGCGCGTCGTGCAGAAGTTTGTAAATTGCGTTGCGATTCGTATCCATACGCCGGGCCACTTCCTCAGGAGGCATTCCATAAATGAGGATCGCCACCAACGCCTGGCGTTGTTTGCCGGTCAATTCCTCCGCAATGATGCGCCTGATCGCGTGTAGCAGGTCATTTTGGATAGCCTGCTGTTCAGGTCCGTCCCCCTGCTCCGCCAGCGTCTCCGGGACGAAATCCGTATCTCCGGTTCCCGGCGATACGGCCTCCAACGACACGTCTCTCCAGCGCCGGCGACGCAGTTCGGTGAATGCAACGTGTACGGCGATCTTCTGTGCCCAGGTCAGGAAGCGACTCTCGCCGCGGAAGGAGTCCAGCGCGGCGAGAATTCTCAACAACGCATCTTGCACGAAATCTTGGATATCAGCGTCCCGTACGTTGGGTCTGCCGGACAGTGCATAACCCAGCCCACGTGTCAAGAAACCACGCAGGTCTTCCAGAGCCACTGCTTGTTCCGGGCCACGCAGTGCAGCCAGCCATTCTTCGTTCGTTCGTCCATCTGCAGGAGACATTTTTCGAGTGCTCCAATAGATCGCGATCATGCTTCTGAGCGAGTCGTTCCATTATACAACGAAGCCCCAACCTCTACAAAACAGGTCCGCGCGGCAAGGAGTGCACCGGCTGGAAATCAGCGGTGGAAATTGGAAGTTGCCCTCACGTACCGTGATTGGTTGTTTCGGGGCAGGGATATGATATACTTGTACGGGGAGAGATGTTCTGCCAAAAAGGAGAGAGATGACGCGAAAGAACCAGACTGTCGAATATGTGTTTGCCCTACTGGCAGCCATTGCAGTCTTCATCGCACTGAACGGTATCGCTTACCGGAGTATCCTCTATCCGCAGCTCAACGCCACAACAGCCGCGAACGGAGCTGGCCTATCATACGCCGCCGTCTGTTCCCGCCCCGCTCAGTTCAGCGATGCCCAGTTTGACGCCTATGTGCGCCGGTTCAGGGGCCAGCCCGTGACCAACTGGCAGGGTTGGATCCGCTGGCAATCGTCGCAGAACAGTGAACTGCAAACCGTCGGCCTGGCAGCGGACCTGCCAGGAGATCTGACGTGGGGGAGAGACTTCGAACTGATCGGTGTACCTGCCGCCACAGCCGAAAGCTTGCGCTGGGGGCAACCGGTCACGTTCTCCGGGACGATTCGCTATGTCAAAATCTGGGGAGACATTTGCCAACCGATCGTTGAGGATGTTGTGTTCGCACCATGACGAACAGAGGCCAGACCTACGCGACCATGAACGTAAAGCACTCCGGGGGTTGCGCGGGCTCCCGTGGTGGTGATGGAGATTGCTTCAGGGGTCAATACTCAGCGTCGTAGCGATTCGGATGCATACAGGATGAACGAAACGCAGACCAAAGCAACGCGCAGCAGTCTTTGCATGTCCCGCACGCTCGCGACTCCGCCCAGGGAAACAGCGCACAAGACACAACGTCAGATCACCGTCTGTTAAGCGCCTCCGGTTCAAGACGAAAAGGTGCGGAGCTTTTCGTCTTCCCGGCTCAGAATGTGAATGATGTTGACTCGACCGCTTTCCTCAAGCCCAATGTGACGAATCACACCATCAGCCGGCGCGAACACCTCTGCCAGGCAATCCATATCCAATCCCAGCTTCTGGCCCTTGCTCACCCGGTCTCCGAATCTGACATCCGTGATCGACGTCGCCTCCACTCGTACCAGGTACAATCTCATCATTCACCTCTCTCAGGTGACGATAAACTGAGCCACCACTACATGGCAGCGCAAACATCGCAGGTCCAGTAACAAAGACCCCGTCAATGAACCGGCACGCGATTCTCACGGCCCGGCGATATCTACCCAAAGATTGCTTGCCGGATTCCGACGCACACAGTGTGTTCCCGACCGCTTGTTCCCCCCGACAATGCGCTTGCTCGAATAATATACCATGTCCGAATTAAGACAGGATTAAGATCATGTTAAGTGTTCATTAAGATCTGCTGGATATTTCCAGGCCCGAAATGGGCTTGGCGAAACCCGAAATTGTGCTATAATACACAGCAACGCTTCGTAAGTCCCGGGCAGACAAGCAGTACCAGAAGTGTGTGCCGCGTTTACCCCCAGGGTCTCCGCCGAATCGCCAAGGACACTGCGGATATGGAAGCCAGACACCGGTCGAAACCAACCCGAATATCTTCCCAAGCGAAGATGCTTATGGTCTGTCAACATCCCGGGCATGCAATTTTGAGGAGGTCAACCAAGCATCATGCAAGTCGCAATGTACGTAGAACTGGGCAAAGTAGAGCTACAGGATGTTCCTCGTCCTGCGGTGGGGCAGGGCGAGGTATTGGTAGAGATTGAGGCCTGCGGCCTGTGTGCCACTGATGTCAAGGCAATCAAAAAGGGGCACCCGTTCTGGAAGCCGCCACGGGTCATGGGACACGAAATGGTCGGCCAGGTCGTCGAAATCAACGGGAGAACGGATATCGCCATAGGGGATCGAGTTTACATCAGTCCCATGATTCCATGCGGACACTGTTATTTCTGTCTTCATGGCGCGGAAACCATGTGCAGCAATGCATTGGCCAATATGGCTCGTCCGGGAGGCTTTGCGGAATATGTGAGCTGTCCAACGACACTCACGGAAAGAGGTCTGCTACCCGTTCCCGCGCAGTTGGATAGCGTGGTTGCCAGCCTGGCTGAACCGGTTGGTTGTGCTGTGCGCGCCATGAAGGCCGCCGACTTCGCGCCCGGATCGTGTGTTGTCGTTGTCGGTGATGGTCCGATGGGGATGATGAATGCGGCAGTGGCGCGCTATTACGGCGCCGGCA
>ENA-OSEO01006722-OSEO01006722.1-sediment-metagenome-genome-assembly--contig:-NODE-6722-length-10156-cov-3.180276_pt1 | contig 10156 bp, 7 predicted proteins | sample MGYA00237883_ERZ534232 | MGnify/ENA metagenome assembly ERZ534232
CCGTCGCGCCCGAGGCCGAGCCCGCCGGCTGAGCCGGCCGTGCCGCTCGTCACGGCACTGCGCGCCACCCGGGGCGGCGGCATCGCCGTCCACCTCGACGGCGCCTACCTCTGTACGGTGAGCGAGGCGCTGCTCGCCGGCCGCCGGCTCTTCAAGGGGCTCGAGCTCGACGAGGCCGAGGTCGCGGCGCTGCGTGCCGAGGCCTCGGCCGAGCGCATCATGGGCGACGCGTACCGGCTGCTCGGCCACCGGCAGCGCAGCACCGCCGAGTTGCGCCGCCGACTGCTCGACAAGGGGCACACCGACGAGGCCGTCGCCGGGGCGCTCGAGCGCCTCACCGCCGACGGCCTGCTCGACGACGAGGCTTTCGCCCGGGCCTTCGTGCACGACAAGCGCGCCGCCGGGGGCTGGGGCCGCGCCCGTCTCGATCGCGAGCTCGGGCGACTCGGGGTCTCGGCGGCAGCCGTCGCCGCCGCGCTGGCCGGCGAGGGCGAGAGCGATGAGCTCGAGCGCGCCCTCGCCGTGCTGGGTCGCCGCCCGCGTCCGCTGCCGCCCTACGAGGGCGACAAGCGGCGCGCCCTCGCGGCGCTGCAGCGCCGGGGCTTTGCGACCGAGGTCGCCTACACCGCCGTGCGCCGCTGGGTCGACGAATCGCGCGGCGTCGGCCGCGAATGAGCGCGGCCGGGCCGGTGAGGCCCGCCCTCGGCAACAAGGCCTCAAGCTGAGCTTGAGACTCGGCCGGCCGTGGCCGCGCCGCCCGCCCGCCATCGGAGGGCCGGGCCAGCGCCAGGGCCGTCCATGCCTCTCCGGCGACCCGGGGCGACCCACGGTGCCCGCCCGCGGCCGGCGGTCGCATCCGCGCTGCATTTGACAGCAAATCCGCCGAGTCCCTATTATCGAGTCACGCGACGACGTGCGCGTGTGCCTGTGATCGGCACCTGCGCGTGCAGAGCCTGTAGCACTCCCACGGCGCGTGGCGCCGTGTTCTAGACGAGAGAACGTGCGGTCCATGGTGTGAGTCCGGGGGGTGAGACCCCCCTGAGTCACATCCCCGCACCGGCATTGAGTGCCACACGCTGCATCGCTCTGCAGGCGTGAGGAGGTGCGAGCAGGCTGGGCGTCCGCCCGGCCTTTTTTCGTGCCCTGACGTGCTTGAAGGGATGCGACTGACATGACTGTGCTCTATGTGGTGCTGGCGCTGGCGGTGGGCGTCGGCCTCGGGTACCTGGCCCGCCGCTACCTCGCCAGCAGCAGCCTGGCCAATGCCGAGCGCGAGGCCGAGCGCGTGCAGCGCGATGCCAAGCGCGAGGCCGAGACCGTGCTCAAGGAGGCCCGTCTCGAGGCCAAAGAAGAGGTGCACCGCGTGCGCACCGAGGTCGAGACCGAGCTCCGCGACCGGCGCGCCGAGGTGGCCGCGCTCGAGCAGCGCATGATGCAGCGCGAAGAGCAGCTCGAGGCGCGCGCCGCCGAGCAGGAGCGCCGCGACCAGTCGCTGCGCGACCGCGAGGCCAACACCGAGCGCCTCACCGAAGAGCTCAACGCGGCCCGAGACGAAGCCGTCGCCGCCCTCGAGCGCATCTCGGGCCTGAGCCCGGCTCAGGCGCGCGACCTGCTGCTCAAGCAGGTCGAGGACGACGCCCGTCACGACATGGCGAAGCTCGTCCGCCAGGTCGAGGAGGAGGCCCGCCGCGAGGCCGATCGCAGGGCGCGCAACATCCTCTCCCTGAGCATCCAGCGCACCGCGGCCAACCACGTGGCCGAGACCACGGTGACCGTCGTCCCGCTGCCGTCCGACGACATGAAGGGCCGCATCATCGGGCGCGAGGGCCGCAACATCCGCGCCCTCGAGGCCGTGACGGGCATCGACTGCATCATCGACGACACGCCCGAAGCGGTCGTGCTCTCGGGCTTCGACGGCGTGCGCCGCGAGATCGCCCGCCTGACGCTCACGAAGCTCATCGCCGACGGGCGCATCCACCCGGCGCGCATCGAGGAGATGTACGAGCAGTCGCGGGCCGAGGTCGAGGCGGCGATGGAGGAGGCCGGCGAGCAGGCCTGCTTCGACACCAACGTGCACGGGGTGGCGCCCGAGCTCGTCAAGGTCCTCGGGCGCCTCAAGTTCCGCACGAGTTACGGGCAGAACGTGCTCAACCACTCGGTCGAGGTCGCCCACCTCGCCGGCCTCATGGCCGCCGAGCTCGGCGCCAACATCAAGATCGCCAAGCGCGCCGGCCTGCTGCACGACGTCGGCAAGGCCGTCGACCACGAGGTCGAGGGCTCGCACGCCGACATCTCCCAGCAGCTCGCGAGGAAGTACCGCGAGTCGCAGAGCGTCGTCCACGCGATCCACGCCCACCACCAGGACGTCGAGCCGCAGACCATCGAGGCGGTCCTCGTGCAGGCCGCCGACGCCGTGTCCGCCGCGCGCCCGGGCGCGCGTCGCGAGTCGCTCGAGAACTACATCAAGCGCCTCGAGGCCCTCGAGGAGATCGCCGAGAAGCACAAGGGCGTCGAGAAGTGCTACGCCATGCAGGCGGGGCGCGAGGTGCGCGTCATGGTCAAGCCCTCCGAGGTCAACGACAACGGCACCGCGCTGCTGGCGCGCGAGATCGCCAAGGAGATCGAGGAGCAACTCGACTACCCCGGGCAGATCAGGGTCACCGTGATCCGCGAGAGCCGCGCGACCGAGCTGGCGAAGTAACGCGCCGGGTGCGCGAGGCGCCACGGGTCGCGGCGTCGAGGGCCGCCGGCGGAGAGACGCCATGAGAACGTACTACCTGCGCTCGTTCGGCTGCCAGATGAACGAGCACGACGCCGAGCGCCTGCGGCACCTGCTCGAGGCCGAGGGTCTCGCCCCGGTGAGCGAGCCCGAGGCGGCCGACGTGCTCGTCTACAACACCTGCACCGTGCGCGAGAGCGCCGACGAGCGTCTCGCCGGCCACCTCAGCGGCGCGGGGCGCCTGAAGCGCGAGCACCCCGGGCGCGTCGTCCTCGTCACGGGGTGCCTGCCGCAGGCCGAGGGCGCCGCGTTCTTCGCGCGCTTCCCCTTCGTCGACGGCATCCTCGGACCGCAGAACGTGCACCGCCTACCGGAGCTGCTCGCGGTGGCCGCCGGTCGCCGCAGCCCTTCGGAGGAGGGCGCTGCCGGCATTGGAGAGGGAGCGAGCGGCGCTCGTCCCGTGACGGGCCGGCAGCCGCCGTCCGGCGCCGGCAGGCCCGCGTTCGTCGAGGACGGGCCGCACATGAGCGGCGAGCTCCCGGGGCACCGCGCGCGTCCCTTCCAGGCCTGGGTGCAGGTCATGTCGGGGTGCGCCAACTTCTGCTCGTACTGCATCGTGCCCTACGTGCGTGGGCCCGAGCGCAGCCGGTCGCCGGAGACGATCGTCGCCGAGGTCCGCGACCTCGTCGCCGACGGCGTGCGCGAGGTCACCCTGCTCGGCCAGAACGTCAACGCGTACGGCCGCGACCTCGCACCGGACGGCGGGCCCCGCGGCGGGCGCGGCCAGGACGGCGGCGAGGCGTGCGACTTCCCCGCGCTGCTCGCCCGTCTCGACGAGATCGAGGGGCTCGCTCGCCTGCGCTTCGTGACCTCGCACCCGAAGGACCTGAGCGACCGGCTGATCGCCGCGGTCGCAGAGCTGCCGAGCGTCTGCGAGCACGTGCACCTGCCGTTGCAGTCGGGCTCGGAGCGCATCCTGGCGGCCATGCGCCGCGGCTACACGGCCGAAGGCTTCCTGGACCTCGCGCGGCGCCTGCGCGCGGCCGTCCCCGAGGTCAGCATCACGACCGACCTCATCGCGGGGTTCCCCGGTGAGACCGAGGACGACTTCGCCGCGACCCTCGCCGCCGTCGAGGAGGCGGCGTTCGACGCGGCCTTCACCTTCGTCTACTCGCCGCGCCGCGGCACGGCCGCCGCAGAGCTGCCCGGCCAGGTGCCCGACGACGTGCGCCGCGAACGGGTGGAGCGGCTCATCGCGGTCACCCAGCGTCTCGCGCTCGGGGCGAACCGGCGCTGGTTCGGGCGCCGGGTCGAGGTCCTGGTCGAGGGCGAGAGCCGGCACGGGGACGGTCTGCGCGGCCGTACCCGACAGCACGTCACGGTCAACTTTGGCGGGGCGGCCGCGGCAGGTACGATAGTGGACGTGGAGATCACCGGGGCGACGTCGACCACCCTGGCCGGCCGGCGCTGAGCCCCGGGGAGGAGGCGAGTCGATGCAGGGCTGCATCTGTCCTCACCCGCCGCTGCTGATCCCCGAGATCGGCGGGTCTGCGCTCGCCGAAGTCGAGGCCACCGTGCAGGGCATGCGCCGCCTGGCCGACGATGTCGGCGAGCCCGAGACGCTCATCGTCATCTCGCCGCACAGCCCGGCCGTCGGCGACGCGCATCTGGCGAAGTCGGCGGCGCGCCTGAGCGGCGACTTCGGCGCCTTCGGCTGCCCGCAGGTGGCGCTCTCCTTCGAGACCGACCTGCCCTTCGTCGAGCTGCTGCTCGCCCTGGCCGGCGGCGACGCGGCCGTGAACGTCGAGCCGACCACCGACGCGGTGCTCGATCACGGGGCGCTCGTGCCGCTCCACTTCCTGCCCCCGGCGCAGGTCGTCTCGTTGTCGATCGTCGGCAGCTACGCCGAGCACCGGGCCCTCGGCCGTCTCGTGCGCCGCTGCGCCGAGGAGCTCGGGCGCGACGCGCTCTTCGTCGCCAGCGGCGACCTCTCCCACCGTCTCACGCGCTCGGCCCCCGCCGGCTACGACCCGCGTGCCCGCGACTTCGACGAGCGCATCGTGGCGCTCATGCGCACGGGCGACTTCGCCGGCCTCACGACCCTCGACCGCGACCTCGTGCGTGCCGCCGGCGAGTGCGGGCTGCGCTCGCTCATCGCCCTCGGGGGCTTCCTCGGCGACGACGCGCTCGAGCACCCCGAGGTCTACAGCTACGAAGGCCCCTTCGGGGTCGGCTACCTCGTGGCCGGTTTCGGCACGCCGGTCCGTCGGACGCATTGAGGAGCGATGGGGAGGACCCCAGCGAGCATGGACGCCCGCGAGGACACCGACCCTGCGCCGCCTGGCCCCGCCGACTTCGCCCGTGCCTGCCTCGCCGCACTCGTCGAGCGTGAGCACCCGCCGGCGCCTCCCTCGGGCGGGATCTACGGGCGCCGCGCCGCCTGCTTCGTCTCGCTCAAGCGCAGCGGCGAGCTGCGCGGCTGCATCGGTACGCTGATCCCCGCCGAGCTCGACCTGGGCCACGAGATCGTGCGCAACACGGCAGCAGCGGCCTTCAGCGACCCGCGCTTCCCGCCGGTCGGGGCAGATGAGGTCGAGGGACTGAGCTGCTCGGTCGACGTGCTCGGCCCGCCCGAGCCCAGCGATCTCGCCGGGCTCGACCCGCGCCGCTACGGCGTCATCGTCAGCGCCGGGGGTCGCCGCGGCGTGTTGCTGCCCGACCTGCCCGGCGTCGACACGGTCGCGCAGCAGGTCGGGATCGCCCTGCAGAAGGGGGGCATCTCCCCGGACGAGCCGTTCGCCGTCGAGCGGTTCACCGTGGAGCGCTTCAGGGAGGGCGACGACGCCCCGGCCTGAGTCGCCCGGCGAGGGCGGCCCGCCGGTCGTCGCCCTGTTCGGCGCGACCGCTCTCGGCAAGAGCGACATCGCTCTCGTGCTCGCCGAACGGCTCGGCGCCGACATCGTGGTCGCCGACTCGATGCAGGTGTACTCCGGCCTGCCGATCCTCACGAACCAGCCGGACGCGGCCCGGCGGAGACGGCGACGCTACCACCTCGTCGGCGTCGTCGACCCGTACGCCGAGTTCTCGGTCGCCGCCTACGCGGTGCTCGCCCACTCGGCGATCGACGGCGCCCTCGCCGCCGGGCGCCGGGTGGTCGTCGAGGGCGGCTCCGGCCTGTACCTGCGCGCCGCCCTCGGGGGCCTCGAGTTCCGGGCGGCCGCCGCTGGGGAGCGCCGCGACACCGTGCGCCGCGAGCTCGAGGCGCGCTGGGCGCGCGACCCCGGCGGGGTCGTCGAGGAGCTTCGCCGTCGCGACCCAGGCGCCTTCGCGCGCCTCGACGCCGCCAACCCGCGGCGCGTGCTCCGCGCCCTGGAAGCGGCGCTCGAAACGGCAGCGGAGGCGTCCGTCGCGGCAGCGGAGACCTCCGTCGCAGGGCAGGATGCCGCCGCTACGACTCCGAAGGAGCCCCAGCGTGACGCGCTGTGGGCTCCCGGCAGCCGCTACGACCATCGCCTCGTCGCGCTCGCGCCCGACCGCGAGGCGCTGCGCGAGCGCGTCGCCGCGCGGGTCGCGGCGATGCTGGCGGCCGGCGCGCTCGGCGAGGTCGAGGCGCTGCTCGCCGGCGGCACCCCGGCGCGCACCGTTCGGCAGGCGATCGGCGTGCGCGAGCTCAGCGCCGTCCTCGCCGGGGACGTCTCCCTGGACGCCGCGGCCGCGGCGATGGTGCGGCGCACGAACGCGCTGGTGCGCCGGCAGCTCACCTGGATGCGCAAGCTGCCGGCGAGCGCCACCATCCCGGTGGGCGGCCGGGCGCCGGGCACGGTGGCGGAGGAGATCCTCCGGATCCTCCGCTGAGGGCACGTCAGCGGCCCGCCCGCCGGCCTCCTTGCCGGCCCACCCGCCACAGCGGCCGGCCCATCGGCCTCCGCGCCGGCGCCCCGTGGTAGGATTGCCCCTCGATGCGGGCCGGGCCTCCCTCCGCGGGGGGCGGGCTCCGTCGCTTCCGCACAACCAGGGAGGTCGGCCGTGGCGTCCACGTGGCAGGGTCCGGGCCAGATGCAGTTCTCGAAGTGGCAGGGTCTCGGCAACAACTACATCGTCCTGCATCGCGAGGAGATGCCCTTCGACCTCACCCCCGGGCGCGTACGGCTGCTCTGCGACCGTGACTTCGGCATCGGCGCCGACGGCATCCTCGTCGTTGGCCCGCGTACCGGGGTCGATCGTTTCAAGCTCCAGATCTTCAACCCCGACGGCTCCGAGGCCGAGATGTGCGGCAACGGTGTGCGTATGGTGGCACGCAAGCTTCAGATGGAGGGCCTGCTCGAGAGCGACAGCGTCGTGCTCGAGACGGGGGCGGGGGAGATCGTGCCCCGCCTCGGCGAGGGCTACACCGTGACCGTCGACATGGGCGTGGCCCGCTTCGGCGGCGACAAGCTCGCGGGCTTCGACGGCGAAGCCGTCGAAGCCTCGATCAACGCCGCCGGTCGCAGCTTCACCTTCACCTTCGTCGACGTGGGCAACCCGCACGCGGTGATCACGTCGCCGTGGCCGCTCGAGCTCGCCGCGGTGCACGAGTTCGGCCCCGTGCTCGAGGAGCACAAGTACTTCCCGCGCAAGGCGAACATCGAGTTCGTCGTCGTCCAGGACGAGCACCACGCCAAGGTCCGCGTCTGGGAGCGCGGAGTGGGGGAGACCCGCGCCTGCGGCACCGGCGCCACGGCCACGGCCGCCGCCCTCGTCCGTACCGGACGGTGCACGTCGCCGGTCACGGTCGAGTTGCCCGGCGGCGCCCTCGAGGTCGAGGTACGGCCCGACTGGCGCGTCTTCATGACCGGGCCCGCCGAGGAGATATGCCACGGCGACCTCTCGCGTGAGTTCCTCCGACACCTCGAATAGGTGGTGACCATGCGTCTCTCCAGCCGCGTCGCAAGCCTTCCTCCGTACCTGTTCGCCGAGATCGAGCGCAAGGTGGCGGCACGCCGTGCCGCGGGGGTCGACATCATCAGCCTGGGTATCGGCGACCCCGACCTGCCCACGCCGCCGCACGTCGTCGCGGCGCTCACCGAGGCGGCCGCCGACCCGGCGACCCACCAGTACCCGAGCAACCGCGGCGAGCGCGGCTTCCGCGACGCCGTGGCCGGCTTCTACGATCGGCGGTTCGGGGTCGCCCTCGACCCCGAGACCGAGATCGTCCCGCTGCTCGGGGCCAAGGAGGGCATCGCCCACATCTGCCTCACGCTGCTCGACGAGGGCGAGGTCTGTCTCGCCGCCGACCCCGGCTACCCGGTCTACGCGACCGGGCCGCTGCTCGCCGGCGGCAGGGCCGTCCCGGTGCCGCTGCTGCCCGAGCTCGGCTTCCAGCCCGACCTCGAGGCGATCCCGGCCGAGGCGCTGAAGGCGGCGAAGTTCGTCTTCGTCGGCTACCCCAACAACCCGACCGGCGCCGTGATCGAGGACGACTTCTTCGCCCGGCTCGTCGAGTTCGCCCGCCGGCACGACCTCGTCGTGGTGCACGACAACGCCTACGCCGACATCACCTACGACGGCTACGTCGCCCCGAGCTTCCTCGAGACGCCGGGGGCGAAGGAGGTCGGCGTCGAGCTCTTCTCGCTCTCCAAGAGCTACAACATGACCGGCTGGCGCGCGGGGGCGATCGTCGGCAACCACGAGGTCGTCGACGCCTTCTGGCGCCTCAAGACCAACATGGACTCGGGCATGTTCGCCGCCGTGCAGCGTGCCGCGGCGGCGGCCCTCGACGGCCCCCAGGACTGCGTGCGCGAGATGTGCAACGTGTATCGCCGCCGCCGCGACCTGCTGGTCCCGGCGCTGCGCCGCGTGGGGCTCGAGGCGCGCCCGCCCAAGGGCACCATCTACCTGTGGGCGCCCGTGCCCGCCGGGCACACCTCGGGCAGCTTCGCCGACCTCGTGCTCTCGCAGGCCGACGTCATCGTCTCGCCGGGCGCCGCCTACGGCCCCTCCGGCGAGGGCTACGTCCGCCTCTCGCTCACCGTCGCCGACGAGCGCCTCGAAGAGGCCGTGCGGCGCATCGAGGAGCGGGTCCGTCTCTAGGGTCCCGTGAGCGCGGAGGCAACAGCCACGGAGCGACCCCGGGCCGTGGTCTTCGCCGTCCTGCCGCCGGGCAGCGACGCGACGACCGACGAGCCTCTGGCCGAGATCAAGGAGCTCCTGCGCTCGGCCGACATCGACTGGCTCGCCGACGTCGTCCAGCACCGCGAGCACGCGCACCCGCACTCGTACCTCGGGCGCGGCAAGATGGACGAGCTCAAGGCGGCCGTCAAAGAGACCGGCGCCACGGTCGCCGTCTGCGAGGACGACCTGACGCCCGCCCAGGTGGCGGCCGTCCTCGACGTCCTCGACGTCGACGTGCTCGACCGCACCGAGCTGATCCTGAGCGTGTTCTCGAAGCACGCGCACTCGCTCGAGGGCACCCTGCAGGTGCATCTCGCCCAGCTCGAGTACGAGCTCACGCGCATGCGCGGCAAGGGCCTCGTGCTCTCGCGGCTGGGCGCCGGCGTCGACATGCGCGGTCCCGGCGAGACCAAGCTCGAGGTGGACCGTCGCGTCGTGCGCCGGCGCATCCAGACGCTGCGCCAGCGCATCGAGCGCATGGCCCAGACGCGGCGCACGCAGCGCGCCCGCCGCCTGCACAGCGGCGTGCCGCTCATCGCGCTCGCCGGCTACACCAACGCCGGCAAGTCCACGCTCCTCAACGCCCTCACGGGCTCCGAGGTCGCCGTGCGCGACCGCCTCTTCGAGACCCTCGACCCGACGACGCGCACCTTCCGCCACCGCGACCGCGATTACGTGATGACCGACACGGTCGGCTTCATCCGCAAGCTGCCGCATCAGCTCGTCGACGCTTTCGCCTCGACGCTCGAGGAGACGACACTCGCCGACATCGTCGTCGTGGTCGCCGACGCGAGTCTCGAGGCGAGCGAGATCGCGGTGCGCGAGCAGACGGTCGCCGAGGCGCTCGACATGATCGGCTCGAAGGCGCCCAGGCTCACGGTGCTCAACAAGGTCGATCTCGTCGATGAGGGGCGCCGTCAGCGCCTGCGGGCGCTCCACCCCGAGGCGGTGCTCGTCGCGGCGGCCCGCGGCGAGGGCCTCGAGGAGCTGCGCGAGCGCCTCGCCGCGTTCTTCGACCGTACCCTCGAACGCGTTCGTCTGCTGATCCCGTACGACGAGGCCGGCGAGCTGCACCGCCTGCACGGCGTGGCCGCCGACATCCGCGAGGAGCACACCGAGAGCGGCGTGCTCGTCGAGGCCCGCCTCACGGCGGAGATGGCCGGGCGGTACGCGCGCTTCCGGCTCGGGCCGGCCGGACCGGGGTTCGGAGCCGATGGCGGGGAGGACGTGGATGACTCGGCGGTCGACCCCGGGGAAGTGCCGCCGATCGATGCCGGGGAAGACCCG
>ENA-OSEO01006724-OSEO01006724.1-sediment-metagenome-genome-assembly--contig:-NODE-6724-length-10155-cov-2.265529_pt1 | contig 10155 bp, 6 predicted proteins | sample MGYA00237883_ERZ534232 | MGnify/ENA metagenome assembly ERZ534232
AAAGGGCGCTTTTAAGGGTCTGGATCAGGATATCGAGGCAAGGGCCGGGGCCATGTGCATCCAGTGTGATTCGAGCCTCCCCGACGAGATTGTGGAGGAAATTGTCCGGGTGCGGCATGAACACCGAAAGGAATTCGCGAAATATCACGCCGTGCTAGCTTTCTTTCCGGAAACCCCTTACCCGGTAGGCAGCCCAAAGAAATATGTCCATCCTGGCGTGTTGAAGGCCATGGAGAAACTCGGCTACCCGATCCCGAAACAACGCTATTAGCATGCCGGCGCCCCCAGAGGACATCCTCTGCCTCCAGGGAGAGAGGCGATTTTTGTGCGGCGCAGCCGGGGTGAGACCGAAACCTGTGACCAATCGCAAGGAGACATCCAAATGACCATAAACCGCGCCTATGACAAACCAGCACCCACCATCCATCCCAAACTGACGGAACACTCCAGAAAGATGGAGCAAAAGGTATACGAAGTCACCGACGACTACTACCTCGCCGTCGGCTACGGCATTGCCAACACCCACATGATCGTGGGAACCGACGGAATCATCCTCATCGACCCGGTGGAAGATGTGGAAAAATGCCGTGAGATCCACCGGGACTTCCGGAAGATCGCAGACAAGCCGGTCAAGGCGGTCATCTACACCCACAGCCACGCAGACCATTTCTGGGGGGTCAAGGGGTTTATCTCCCAGGAAGAGGTGGCATCGGGCCGGTGTCAGATCATCGCCCACGAGACCATGCTCCAAAACTTCCTTGTCACGGCCACGGGCGGAATCGGGAATATCCTGGCTGTTCGAAGCACGTATACGTTCGGCAACTACCTGGAACTGGGGCCTGAGGGCCGGGTGAACAACGGCATCGGCCCTGATATTTTGGTGGGGGAGACATCCTTTATTCCCCCGACCATAACGGTCAAGGACACCATGGACCTGAACATCGGGGGCGTGAATATGCACATCGTGTGGGTCCCGAGTGAATGTGACGACGAAATCGCGGTGTGGTTCCCCGATTTGAACGTCTTGTGCAGTGCGGAGGTGGTGCAGGGAGAATCCTTCCCCAATCTTCATACCATCCGGGGCACACGGTATCGAGACCCTGCGCAGTGGTACAAGAGCCTGGACATTCTCCGTCGTTTCGGTGCGGAGAGGATGGCCCCCTCCCACGGTCGACCGGTCTACGGGAAAGAGAATGTAGCCGATGTGCTCACCTCGTACCGGGACGCCATCCAGTTCGTCCATAACCAGACCGTCCGGTACATGAATCAAGGCTACACCCCGGATGAACTCGTGGACCTGGTCCGGCTTCCCCATCACCTGGCGGAGCACCCCTGGTTGGGCGAGTTCTACGGAACCGTGAAGCACGCCGTTCGTGAGATCTACCAGGGGGAGATCGGGTGGTTCAATGGGGATCCCACCACCTTGGACCCTATTGCACCGGTGGAGTCGGCCTCCCGTCATGTGGCCCTCATGGGGGGGCGCGACAGGGTGACGGCCGAGGCCGGAAAAGCCCTGGAAGCCGGGGATTTCCAGTGGGCCGCCGAGTTGGCCACCTATGTGATCCGGGTGGATAAGAACGACATGGAGGCTCGAAGGATCAAGGCGACGGCTCTTCGCCAGTTGGGCTTCAAGACGTTCAATACGAACTGGCGATGCTGGTACCTGACCTCGGCCCGGGAGTTGGAGGGTGAGGGTCTGGACTATTCCAAGAGGATCGTGGCCACCGGCGTTGTGAGGGCATTGCCTGCGGCCGTCAAGGTGGAGGCCATCGGCATCCGTCTCGCTGCGGAGAAGGCCCTCGATCTGCATATGACCATGGGGTTCCGCTTCCCGGATATCAAAGAGGCATACGCTTTGGAGATCCGAAGGGGTGTGGCGGAGTTTCATCCTGAAATGCCGCCGTCCGTGGATGTGGCCATCATCCTCGATGACGCTTATCTGGCGGATATCATTATGGGGTTTTCATCTTACGAAGAGGGAATCACCTCCGGGAAGATCCAGGTGGAAGGGGATATGAATGACCTCATCCGGTTCTTTTCCTGTTTTGAGAGACCCACTTCGCCGGAAAAGATCCGGTTGACCCTCAGATAGGCGCATGAACCGGGGGTGCGCCGGCCTCGATGTGGTCGCCCATGAGGCCGAAGAGCATGAAAAGCCGCTGATCGCGTGCGTTGGCCTGATCCATCGCACAGTCGAGCGCCGGGTTGTGCCAGGCTCCCTGGCTTTGCTGCATCCGGTATGGCCACCTATTTGTCCTCCTAACGGGGCTCGGCCTCGTTGTGCTTTCAGATGCGCTCAGGTTCGATGCTGGGTGGCCACCGTCCTTACCTCCGGTTACACCCGTTCTTTCCTGTCGATCCGCCTCCTCAGCTCGGAGGCCCGTTTTCGGATCAAATGGAGTTCTTCGGGCTTTTTCCGCTCCAGGTTCTTGATCTGAAACCCCATCCGCGGATTGTCCTTGAAGCGGTCGTGGTGGCGGTCGAGGAAGTCCCAGTAAAGCGTGGTGAACGGGCACGCGTCGTCGCCGGTGGCATCATGGTAATGATACCGGCATTGATCGCAGAAATTGCTCATCTTGTGGATGTAGTTCCCCGACGCGCAATAGGGCTTGGTGCCGACGATGCCGCCGTCCCCGTGCTGGCTCATGCCGAGGGCGTTGGGCAGGCTTACCCAGTCGATGGCGTCTACGTACATGGCCATGTGCCAGCGGTGAAACTTCTCCGGGTGAACTCCCAGCAGAAGCGCAAATTGACCGAGCACCATGAGCCGCACAATGTGGTGGGTGTACGCGTGATGGATAACCGAACGCATGCAGTGGGCGACGCAGTTCATGTGGGTCTCGCCGTTCCAGTAAAAGCTCGGCACGTCGCGCTCGCCGCAATCGAGGTAGTTGAGCTTGGCGTAATCGGGCATGTGGTGCCAGTAAACACCGCGGATGAACTCGCGCCAGCCGAGGATCTGGCGAACGAAGCCCTCGACGCTGTTGAGCGGCGCCTGGCCTGCCTCGTAGGCTTCGATGGCCTTGTCGATGCAGGTGCGCGGCGAGACGAGCTTGACGTTCAGCGCCGCGGACAGACGGGAATGGAAGAGGAAGGGTTCGTCCGTCCACATGGCGTCTTCGTAGCGACCGAAGCGGGGCAGTCGATTTTCAATGAAGTCCCGTAAGGAGGCCGTCGCTTCGTCGTGGGTGACCGGCAGGTCGAAGTGATCGAGGCTTCCGGGGTGCTCGGCAAAACGCTTCCCCACCATCTCGATCACCTGCCGCGTCAGTAGATCGGGTGTGAAGCGTCGCGGCGGCTTGATCTTGCCGGGCCCTTCCTTTCCGAAAGTCTCCCGGTTCTGGTGGTCGTAATTCCACTCGCCGCCCACGGGCTTACCGTCACGGGTCAGCAACACCCCGTGCTTGCGTCGCTGGCGGCGGTAGAAGTGCTCGAGGAGCAGGTTTTTGCGCTCACGGGCATACGCCTTAAACTCGTCGATGCCTACGAGAAAGTGCGTGTCGGTTCGGACTTCCAGCTCGATCTTGAGCTCTGAGTCTGAGGCCCCTTCCTCCAGCAACCGGCGCACGCGATAATCCCCCGGCTCCGTTACGATCAGCCGCCGGGGACGGAGCTTTCGGGCGTCCTTGGTGAGGATCTCTCGAAAGCCGGGGCCGCGGTCGTCACGTGGATTCGCGGTCAGTGCATGGTAGTGAACCATGCGGCTGTGCTTCTCCGCCTCGTCTCGGAAGTGGCGCATGGCGGTGAAAAAGAAGGCCAGGCGCAGCTTGTGAGACCACACATGGGTGGCCTCCTCCTCGTTTTCCGCCATCCAGAGGGCGTCCACGCCGGGGTCGAAGCCTTCCAGAGCGCTGCCGTCGTGGTCGAGCTGATCACCGAGCACCAGCACGAGGTTCCTGGGCCGTGTCCTGGGGTCGTGCTCCTCACCGCTTTTTCTCATGCATACCTCGTCACGCTTCTTTCTGTCGGAGCAGAGCAAATTTGTCTTGGCCTACCTTGTCCGCAAAAGCTTGAAGAGAATCGCCGAGGGGCTTTTTGCAGGTCAGAGCGTATTCTTAGGAGAAAAGCACGAGCCGGTTGGCCCTGCCCGGCGTCCGCGTGGGTCATCCTACGGTTCTTCCAGCTCCCCCTGATGAATATGGAGATCCGCCTTCCCAATAGACGAAATATAGGAATAGCATCACTCGTGTGTCAAGGTAACAATTTGCCAAGATAGATGATCCGAAGGGATGCGCCTATGGATAGCTTTCAAGGCAGCAACCGGTTTTCCTGGAAAAAGTGCGTTGTCCCATTGCGGTGACCCTGTTTCGCTTTTTGGGTCAGTTGCTCCGGCCGTCTTTGGTTTCCCAATCTGTAACCGTTCAGGGTTACCTTTCTTTCGCCGGCTTATCCTTCCTTGTGAGGCTGTAAACCTTGCAAGTCGGCTCTCGGGCCGGCTGCCATGCCTCAATATCCTTGAATATCGTTCCATTCGCATGGACTCTCCCTTCAGAGCGAATGCGTCAACGGTTCGGATTTGAAGGAAACCTCCAACCTTGAACCCTGAACCCTTGAACCGGTGAACGATTACGAAAAATGACGAGAGATCTTCAGAGCAAAGGAGGAAAATCCCGTGGAAGAGTACAAACTATTTATTGACGGGGAGTTCGTGGATGCGGCCGGCGGCGAAATTTTCGAATCGATCGATCCGGGAACGGAGCAGCCTTTTGCCAGGGTGGCCAAGGCCGGCCCAAAGGATGCCGAGGCGGCTGTCTCAGCGGCACGAAGGGCGTTCGACAGCGGCGTTTGGAGCGGCCTGACACCGGAGGCCAGGTCTCAGAAGCTCTACGATTTTGCCGACCAGGTGGTACAGCAGACCGTGCGCTTGGCCCTGACCGAGTCCATGGACTCCGGCCAGGTGATCCGGCTCAGCAAGTACTGGGGAATGCTCGGGTCGCAGTTGCTGCGCAATCTGGCCTACTATGCCTCCACCCGGTTTCCCTGGGAGGAGGAAATTCCTTATTCCGGGAACGTCTTTGCGCCGGGCCGCGATTTCATCCGCCGGGAACCGGTGGGCGTTTGCGTGGGGATTATCCCGTGGAACTTCCCCACGAGCATGGCCTTCTGGAAAATTACGCACGCAATCGTCATGGGAAATAGCATCGTATTGAAGCCGGCCACGTCCACCCCCCTCGGCGCTCTCATCATCGCCGAGTGCGCCAGGGCCGCAGGCATCCCCAAGGGGGTCATCAACATTCTGCCCGGACCCGGCGGCGAACTGGGGGAAATCCTCTGCACCCATCCCTCCGTGGACAAGATCGCCTTCACCGGGAGTACCGAGGTGGGAAGGCGCATCATGAAAATGGCCGCCGACAGCGTGAAGAAAGTCACGCTCGAATTGGGAGGCAAGTCCGCCAACATCATTCTCGATGACGCGGATATGGGCCTGGCCGTGGAAGGCGCCATTTTCGGCACGTTTTTTCACCAGGGTCAGGTGTGCGAATCAGGGACGCGTGTACTCGTCTCCTCGAAGATATACGAACAATTCATCGACCGAATGAAACGGCGTGCTGAGGCGTTGCGGATCGGGTACCAATTGGACCCGACTTCGCACCTGGGTCCCCTCGTCAACGAGGTCCAACTGGCCACGGTGGAGAAGTACGTGAAGCTCGGGCAGGAGGAAGGCGCCGAAATCCTCACAGGCGGAAAACGGGTCGAGGTGCCTGGAATCACCGGCGGCTATTATTACGCGCCGACGATTTTCGTGGGCGTTAACAACCGGATGCGCATCGCAAGGGAAGAGATCTTCGGACCCGTGGTCTGCGTCATGAAGTTCCATGACGACGAGGAGGCCATCGCCATCGCAAACGATTCCATGTATGGTCTTGCGGGCGGCGTATTTTCCGGCAACACCGCCAGGGCGGAACGTATGGCCCGGGAAATCCGCACCGGCACCATGTGGATCAACAACTACCATTCCTTCGGTGATTTCTGTCCCTTCGGGGGGTACAAGCAGTCCGGCATCGGCCGGGAACTGGGGGAAAGCGGGCTGATGGAATATACGCAGGTCAAGAGGCTTCACGTGGCCTCCTTGGCGAACCACGAAAGCAACTTCACCATGGCCATCCTCTCGGACAACACCAAGGTGCCGTTCACGCAATACAACTGCCCCACCAATGTGATTTCCGGTCACGGCTGCCTCTCGTCCATCTACAAGGAGATCGTGAACCTGGGCTGCCGCAAAGCCCTGATCCTGACCGACCCCGGAGTGAAAAATACCGGGCTTGTGAAGCCGGTTCAGGACGCGCTGGTGGATTTCAGCGTGGGGATTTTCGAGGATATCGCCCAGGACACGGACCTGGAAACGGTGGACGCGGCCGTCGCCTTGGCCCGGGAGCTGAGCGCCGACTGCATCGTCAGTGTGGGCGGCGGGAGCGTCATCGACACCGGAAAGGCGGTCTGCGTGACCCTCAAAAACGGGGGCAGGGCCAATGACCACATCGCCCTGATGCGGCTGAGGGAGCCCCAGACGCCCCACATCGTGATCCCCACCACCTCCGGAACCGGCAGCGAAGTGACGAGCGTGGCGGTCATCAAAAGCAAGATCGCAGGACGAAAGGTCTACATCGTCGACCCGCACATTGTGCCCAACACGGCCATCCTGGACCCCCGCTTTACCCTGACCCTGCCTCCCGGACTGACCGCCAGCACGGCCATGGACGCCATGACCCACGCCGTGGAGGCACTGACCAGCACCATGTCGAACCCGATCTGCGACGGTCAGGCGCTTCAGGCCATACGGCTGATTCGAGAAAACCTTCGCAGGGCCGTGGCCGACGGCCGCGACGAAACGGCTCGCGCGCAGCTCCAAATTGCCGCTACAATGGCCGGCTGGGCCTTTACGGTCGCGCAGGTGGGCCTGGCACACGCCATGGCGCACACCGTAGGGATCATGCATAACGTCCCACACGGGGCCGCGTGCGGGATCATGCTGCCCAAGGTGATGCGGTTTAACCTGGATTTTGCCGCCGAAAAGCTGTGCCTGGCCGCCCAGGCTCTGGGAATCGCCACCGGCGGCATGGAAGACCGCCAAGCGGCGCTCGCCGCGGTCGACGCTATCGAAGCGTTGATGAAAGACACGGGTCACCCCATGCGGCTTCGCGACGTGGGCGTCCCGGAAGAGAGCCTGCCCCTGGCCGCCTTCCACGCGATCGCAGACTCGGCCGCCCTTTTCAACGCCCGGCCGGTGACCGACGTGCAGGACGTCCTCAATCTCTACCAGCAGGCTTACTAGGGGTTTGAGTGTAGAAGGGTGATTGGAGATCATTCCTCCATTCAGGATAGAGTGGGGTCATGGAGTCTTTGGGAATCGGGATCGAGTTCTTCGCCAGGGATACCCTCTCGGTGGCGAAGGACCTTCTCGGAAAAGAGATGCGCTTCGGAGGGTGTGCCGGTATGATCGTCGAGACGGAAGCTTACCGGGACGATCCCGCTTCCCATGCCGTGCGGCGGCCCAAGCAGGGGCGGCTCCTCAAGGAGTCTTACGGATATCTCTATATTTATCTCGTCTACGGGATGTACCATTGTCTCAACTTCACCACCGAGAAGAGCGGGGTCGGTGCCGTGCTGATTCGTGCTGTGGAGCCCACCCAAGGGATCGAGATCATGCGAAACCGGAGAAAAGGATCGAGCCTTCGCCGATTGACCAATGGACCCGGCAAGATTTGCCTGGCCTTCGGCATCGGATTGGAGGCGTCCGGAAGACCCGTCGGAGAGGAATTGGAGCTGTTTCATCACCTGGAAAACCCGAAAATCGCAAGTTCCCGTCGTGTGGGCATCTCGAGAGCGAAGGAGCTTGAATGGCGGTTTTTCATCCCCGGAAATGAGTTTGTCGGCGACTTCGTGAAAAGAGAGAAAAAAGGGGTTTCGAGGAAGTGAAAAACAGCCTGCCTTTTTGGCGCGGTTGGTCACGTGCCCTATATCTCCTTTCCCATGAGGTGCCCCTCTTGAATGGCATCATAGATCTTGCGGGGGCTGGTCACGTCTCCGATCTGGTGCACCTCTTCGGCCAAATCCTCCAATTTCATGAAGAGCGTTTCGTCTCCTTGAAATCCGGTTGCAAGAATCACCGTATCGGCCTCAAGGAACCGCTCTTCCCCTTCTTTCAAAACCACGACGCCGTTTTCCTTGATCTCCACCAGCCTTGAGTGGGTGTGGATTTCGACTCCGAGGGAGGAGAGTTCTCTCATCAGGGAGAATTTGTTGAAAACTGAAGCTTCCCGAAGGATTTCCGGAAGCATTTCTATCAGAACAACCCTTTTTCCATCGCTTGCAAGCTTGTGGGCCGTGTCGCATCCTACCGGCCCGCCGCCTATGACCACCACTCTCCTGCCCGCGCTCGCTTCCTCCCTCAACACGTCACTGGCCGTGGCCACATGGTCCATGTTCCTACCGGGGACGTCGGGGTAGCTCTCTTTTGCTCCCGCTGCGATCACAATCACATCCGGGTTGACTTCTTTCACAAAGGCTTCGTCTGCCTCCAGCCCGGTTCTGATGTCCACGGGAAGGGCTCTGATCTGTCTTTCCAGCCAAGTATGGAACCTCCCGATGAGATGCTTGTAATCGGGGATGGAGGCCTCCACCAACCGTCCTCCGAGCTTTTCCCTCCTTTCCACCAGGGTAACGCGATGTCCCCTCAGAGCGGCGATCCTGGCTGCTTCCATGCCGGCAGGTCCGCCACCGATGACAAGAACGCTTCTGGGCTTGCTTGCCGGAAGGGCCGGCAGCTCTCTCTCATGGCCGACCCTGGGATTGACGCTGCAGCCCATGTATTTTCCCGTGCGGATGCGGTCGAAGCACTCCATGCAGCGGATGCAAGGCCGGATCTCCTCCACGTCCCCCCTCTTCACTTTCTTCGGCCACTCGGGATCGGCAAGCATCTGACGTGCCATTCCAATGAGGTCCGTTTTCTGTTGTTGCAAGGCTTCGAGGCAGGCTTCCGGGTCTGCGAATTTCCCGTCCGTGATGATCGGAGTCTTGACCTCTTTTTTGAACCTCTCCGCGTTTTCAAGGACCTTCCCATCGGGATAATGCGCGTTCGGTATCAGGGCCTCCATTCCGTCATAGGAGCCGTCTCGAACATGGAAGGCGTCGATGCCCCATGTCTCGATCTCCTTTGCCAGGGCGATGGTTTCATCCAGTTTTCTACCCCCCTCGAACTTGTGTTCCAGGGCAAGACCGACGATGGTGGGAAAATCGCCACCCACATAGCTCCTGGCACTTTCCATGCACTCCTTCAGGAATCTGAGCCTGTTTTGAAGGTTTCCGCCGTACTCATCCTTTCGCCGATTCCAGCAGGAAGAGATAAACTGATCGAGAAGAAAGGCCATGGCGTGGACATAAAGCGCGTCGAATCCCGCCCTCTTGATTCTGTCCGCAGCCTTCCCGTAAGCCTCGATCAGCCGGGCGATCTCGCCTCTCGTGAGCTCCCTCAGCATCAGTTTCGGAAAGTAGATGTTTGGCTGGACGGAAGGGGCGGCGGGCCACTTGTCCTCCAGGAACGCATCGGCGAGGCGCCCCGTTCCGGCTGAAAGCTGGGCCGCAATTTTCGCGCCGTATCTGTGCACGGTCTCTGTCACCAGCGCAAATTCCTTGATTCTTTCATCCCGATCGATGACCGGGAAGACGGATCGAAGAGGGTAAGGATCGATTTCCTTTTCCGCCTTGATGTGACCCGTGATGATCAAGCCGACCCCGCCCCTTGCCCTCTCACGAAAGTATTCCGCGTACCAGTGGGTGAACGTGGCATCCCTCGCGATGCCTTCAAGGAACCGGGTCTGCATGGGCGACATGACGATCCTGTTTTTGAGTGTCAGATGGCCGATGTTCCCGGGTTCGAGCAGTTTCTTGAAATCATCGTGAGACTTCATTCGGCTTCTCCAATCTAATCCCTTCATCTCATATACTTATCCAAGAAATCCAGGACCTTGTGAACATTCTCCAGCGTGAAAAATACGGGGTCTGCATGACCCACATTAGGAATCAATTCAAGAAATACATTTTCCTTCCCGATGGCTGCGCTCATTTGTTCCGCCAACATGACACTCTGTGGGTAGGGAATGACCGAATCACCCGTTCCCTGCTGGATGAAGATTGGAGCACTCACCTGATTGATGT
>ENA-OSEO01006725-OSEO01006725.1-sediment-metagenome-genome-assembly--contig:-NODE-6725-length-10154-cov-4.834177_pt1 | contig 10154 bp, 8 predicted proteins | sample MGYA00237883_ERZ534232 | MGnify/ENA metagenome assembly ERZ534232
ACGGTCTTTATGACCTAGGGTGGGTCGGTCTGCTGTGCTCTTTTTTCTTGCTTCATTATACAAGGGTGGGTTGGCGTCTTCCAGCGTATGTAAACGCCCTGCCTTTTATAGCCAACCCACCACAAAACACAATCAGAACGCCACGCAAAAGAAACTCGCGATGACAGAAGAAAAGCAAAATGCTGTGATTCTAAGGCAGGATCGAAATATCCAAAGAGAGCCACGTTCGGCCTACCAAAAAATTCTTCCAATTAGGATAAAATCTACTTGCCGATAAGTAAAGGAGTCCTTATGACAAACCACGACGCTTTCCAGAAAATGAAAAATGACCTGATCGACCAAAATGAAACCAATTACGGGAGAGAGGCGCGCGAGCATTTTGGGGACAAAGCCGTGGATGACTCCAATCGCAAACTTGCCGGCTTGAGTGAAGAGCAATGGCAGCATCAACAGCTGCTGGCAGAACAAATCCTGGCTGAGCTGAAGAGCCTGACCCCTCAAAATGACCCTGCCAGCCCCCAAGCCCAGGCGCCTTGTGACCTCCACAGGCAGTGGCTGCAAATCTTCTGGGCTGACGGCGCCTACTCCCATCAGGCACATCTCGCGCTGGCTGAGGGCTACCTTGCCGACCAGCGATTCACGGCTTATTACGACCAGGCAGCCCCTGGCGCAACCCAATGTCTGAGAGACGCTCTGATAATTTATTGCGGGTAACCCGCGCCTACAGCGCCAGGCTTCGGTTTACTCTGCCACCGGCAGAGAGTGTTTTATGTGTCTCAGCCGCCCTCAGGCAAATTCTCCATCTGAACAAATTCAACATGCTCAGGGATGGCAACGCCAGCGATGTTCAATTTATCTTTGGCTTCGGGTATATCGAAAACATAAACCTCCAACCGGGCTGGCTCCATTTTGATCCCAGTCGTATAGGTCAAACCCACCTTATCCATTTCAGCCTTTAACGCCTCGCGTGTTGCCCTTATTGTCTGGCGGGAGATCGCTTCTTCTCTTACCTCAATAACGTCGAATAAGCCCGGATCTTCCACGAAGGGTGCCAGGTCAGCCTTACCAGCTCCAGTCAGGTAAACAACTACTTTCAAGCTCGGATAACTTTCGGTATTAATGCCGACATAATGTTCCGAAAAGCTCTCGTCCAGTTCTCTTTCCAGCTCGAAAGCTTCAATTTGCAGCAAATTCATTTGCGCTTGTGCAGTAGCCGCGGCAGCTCTGGTAGCCTGGTTTACCTCCTCTGCTGGCTGGGTACTGGATGAGGGCAGGCAGCTTGAAAAAGTAAGTGCGAGCAGGATCAATAGAGCAAAGATTGTTAGTTGTTTTCTCTTGAGCATTTTGTCTCCAGAATATTTAAAACGGCATCGTTATCTAAACGTCAACAATTATGCCTGATATTCAAACCCTTATTGCACAAAGGTTCCACAACTTAATTCAATAATCGTCAGACCAGCCCGATTTTTACCCGGTATATGGAAATTAGCGGAATAGAGGATCCAGCCAGGCCGACTTACGTACGATTCTCCAGAGGTGGGTCATTGTGGTGTTGGTTATTGACGATCTCTTCCAGGCTCAGATTCTGATTTCAAGCAAATTAGCTGCAGCCCTTTGCGGGCACAATTTCGACCTGTTATGCAAGCGCGCACGGGTTGGCGCGCGCTGGTTTATTTATGTGAAAAATACCGCTATGCGGCAACGATCAGTTCCACCAAGGCGTCGAGTGCTTCGGCGTCAGCCGCGGTCATGGCAGATCTGATGGAGATTTCGCTCTCCAACACGCGCATATCTATCATTTGCCCCAGCAGCTCGCGCATTTTCTTGCCGCTCTGCGGTGCCCAGGAACCATTCTCAATCACAGCCACAGCCCGATTTTCCATGTTATGCCCCTTCAACTCCAGCAGGAGCGTTTCCATCGGGGGATAGATTTCCATATTGTAAGTGGAGGAGGCAAACACCAGCCGGTCAAACCTGAAGCACTCGCTCAGGATGTACGAAGGATGCCAGGCAGAGACATCGTAGACCACGATGTTCTTCTCGCCCCGATCCGCCAGCCTGGCGGCCAGCAATTCGGCGGCCTTTTCCGTATTGCCATAGATGGAGCCATAAGCGATCACGATTCCTTTTTCTTCCGGAGCGTATGAGGCCCATTTGCTGTACTTTTCAATAAAATAATGCAGGTCCTGCCGCAGGATGGGACCGTGAAGCGGAAGGATCATCTCGACCTCGAGTTTTGCGACTTTTTCGAGCAACGACAGAACCTGGCGACCATATTTGCCAATGATATTGGTGTAATAGCGCCGAGCCTCAGGGAGCAAGTCAAAATCCACATTATATTCATCCGCATATAGATTGCCGTTGACCGCGCCAAACGCGCCAAACGCGTCCGCCGAAAAGAGCCACTTGCTGGTTTCATCGTAAGTGACCATCACTTCAGGCCAATGCACCATCGGCGCCATCAGGAAGCGCAGCGTGTGCGCGCCCGTCGCAAGTGTGTCGCCTTCTTTCACAACCATCGCGCGCTCTGCCAGGTCCAACCCAAAGAATTGCTGGATCATCCCGAAGGTTTTCTGGCTGCCGACTACCTTGACCCGCGGGTAAAGTTCAAGGATGCGCGGGATCAAAGCGCAGTGATCCGGCTCCATGTGGTGGATGATCAAGTAATCCAATTCGCGTCCGTTCAGCGCCACGTGGAGGTTCTCCAAAAAGAGTTCTCCAACCGCCTTATCGACTGTGTCAAGCAGGGCTGTTTTCTCGTCCAGGAGTACATATGAGTTGTAAGACATTCCGTTTGGAACGGGATGCTGGTTTTCAAATCGTGTAATACGGCGGTCATTCGCGCCGATATAGAGGAGGTCGTCAGTTATTTTTCGGATGTTGTGCATGATTCTTTCCTTTTTGTCGTAAGCGATTAACGGCCCTGTTTCGGGATGATTTGAGAATGTTTTATCGCTCATCCAACAGTGCCGTGCCTGGTGTTAGTATACTTCAGAAGGGCTCTCGGATTCATAGTATAGCGAAAGGATGTATAGCGAAAGGATTTGTGAATTTTCCCTCGTGGGTGAAGGCCTTGGTGAAGATTAAATGCTGTTATACTCTTTTTGTGAGGTTCCCATGCGGTATCCACTCAAAAATATTGTTCTCCTGATCCTGGCTCTTATTCTCTTTGCATGCCAACCAACCTTGGTTTTTGAGCAAGTTGTGGTGACTTCAACATCCGTTGCCACTCTCACAAACTTTCCAACCCAAGCCAAACCCACACCAACCCCTACACCCCTGCCAACTCCAACCCAAACGCCAACGCCAGTTAAGATGGATGCAATTGTCTGGGCGTCTGACCCAGTCATCCCCATCTTGAATTACCACCGTTTCACTCCCAATCTCTGGGATGAGACCTCGGGGATGGTACGCTACCTCGGCGACCTGAAGAACGACCTGCAGACATATTACGACTCCGGCTATTCCCTGATTTCATTGGATGATTTGCTTAGCGGAAATATACGCGTTCCAGTGGGGCGTCGACCTTTGATCCTGACCATCGACGATGCTTATTTCGCCAACCAGTTAGCCCTAAACGATCAGGGGGAGGTTTCTGAACTTTCTGCGGTAGGCGCAATTTACCAATTTTCGCAGCAGCATCCGGACTTCGGTTTCGAAATCGCCATGTTTGCCAACTTTGGAGATAAGTACTATGGCAACCTATTCACTGGCACCTGGTGGTATGTGGCTAACGGATGGCAAGAAAATCTTACCCAAACGATTGCCTGGGGTATCGAGCATAATGTCTATCCCTACAACCATACCTGGCGTCACCCTCACCTTGATCAGCTTGCTGATAATCTAATCCAGCCTCAATTAGCTTTAAACGATGAAAAACTCCGTGAGTATCTCGCCCTGGCTGGGCATCCGGAGTTTGCCTCTAATCTGTCCAATTACATTGCCCTGCCCTATGGGAGTTGGCCTGTTTCAGATAAAGGTATTGACCAACTAACTTCTTACCAGAACCCTGAAGGTGACCCGGTCCGCGCAGTTTTCGAAGCCGGTTATGAATACTCGCCGGCCTTTGCCTTGCCCCCTTTCTCTGACCAGTTTGATCCAATGCACCTCCCTCGCATGGCTGCCATCCCTTCAATCATCAAGCTCATCACCGAAACCGCATCCACCTTCCCTTCCGCGGAGAGCTGCGTGCTGACCTTATCAGCCGGCCACTCAGACTCTCAATCGATCATGGCAGCCATTCAACAGAGTATTGCAGGCAAACTGTGCCCCGCAGGGGTCTACATCCTGGACGAAGGCATCTTTTTTGCTCGGGATGGCAGCGTTGTTCCATACTCCCCAGACTACTAAACCTAATTATCCAGGGTAGGCACGGGTAACTGATCGTACGGTGGGGGTTTACTCCCACCGCATAATAACCATCCATTTAAGTATTGCGGATGGACTGAAGCCCATCCGTACAGTGGGCGTCCTGATGCCAGGAAAGAGGTGGGCAGTCAGCAATTCTCAATATGGAAGTAGTGAGTTTGATTTTGTTCCCAATCGAGGGAATTTACTGCTGTTGCACCGACCACCAAAGAAAACACTTCATATTTCTGCTTCAAATACATGGTATGCCATCCGAAAAACGTTGTAATTGATGATACGCAGACAATTATTCCTGGTTTCAAAGGTTTTTTCGTGGTTTGGCGTTCCTTAATAGTGTATTGCTGCCTTTTCAGTATTATTCACATTGAGAATTGCTGGGTGGGCAGTACTTTCCGTCGCATCTTTCACCTAAATTATGATATACTCTCATCGCAAACACGATGGCAGAGCATAGGTCATCCGCCAGAGAGCAGCCGCCTGGCTGAAAGGCTGCAAGCGCCCGCGGAGCGCCTCAGACCCCACTCAACTGCCCCTCCTCCCAGAGCGTGGCTGCGGTGATGCCCTTTAGCCGCAGACGGTCAGACCCGTTATAGCCTCCATGAGCTGCTCGTCTTCGTGATGGGAAGCAGGGTGGTACCGCGAAAGCAATTTCGTCCCTGCAGGCAGGGATTTTTTATTTAAGTAATGCTGTTTAACAACCAAATACCCACCCCCTTTATCCCCCTCCCAGGAGGGGGTGAAGGACCGAATGTACGTCCTCGCCGATCCTCAGCGAAGGGTCTGACAAGACGAGATCGTTCCACCCACTTGCCCCTCTCAGGAGCGAGTCAAGGACCGAATGTACGTTCTCGCCGATCCTCAGCGAAGGATCTGACAAGACGAGATTGTCCCACCCACTTGCCCCTCTCAGGAGCGAGTCAAGGACCGAACAAACGTCCTCGCTGTACCTCAGCAAAGGATCTGAGAAGACGAGATGTTTCCACCCCCCTACCCCCCTCCCTGGAGGGGGAAGGACCAAAAAGACTCTCTCGCCTTTCTCCAGCAAAGGTTATGACAAAGCGAGGATGTTCAAACCCCCTCCAGCCCCTTCTTTTGGGGCGAAGGGAGGGGGATAAAGGGGGTGGGTGTTTGAACAGTAAATAAAACAGGAGCAAAACATGATGGACCCAACCGCAATACCAACTTACCGACCCGAGGATATCGAGCCCAAATGGCAGGCACGCTGGGAGGCAGACAAACTCTACCAGCCTGAGCGCGACCCAAACAAAAGCAAGTTTTACGCCCTCACCATGCTGCCCTACCCTTCCGGCGACCTTCACATCGGTCACTGGTATGCCATGACGCCTTCCGATACCCGCGCCCGCTTCAAGCGCATGCAGGGTTATAGTGTCTTCTTCCCAATCGGATTTGACGCCTTTGGTCTGCCGGCTGAAAATGCCGCCATCAAGCACAACATCCACCCCAAAGAGTGGACCTATGCCAATATCGAACGCATGCGCGGGCAGCTCCGCTCCATGGGCAATTCCTTCGACTGGCGCTCTGAGATCATTTCTTCTGATCCGAAATATTACCGCTGGACGCAGTGGTTCTTTGAGCAGTTCTACAAACACGGGTTGGCTTACCAAAAGATGTCCCCGGTGGACTTTTGCCCCAACTGCAACACTACCCTGGCGCGCGAGCAAGTCCACGGCGAAGACCGCCACTGCGAACGTTGCGGCACACCAGTGATCCGCAAAGATCTGAAACAGTGGTTCTTCAAGACCTCCGATTATGCCGAGGAGCTGCTCAACTACGAAGGGCTCGACTGGCCGGAATTCATCAAGACCCTGCAGCAAAATTGGATTGGCAAGTCGCAAGGCGCTTCTATCACCTTCAAAACTGAGGATGGCGACCCAATCGAGGTCTTCACCACCCGTCCCGACACGCTTTGGGGCGCGACTTTCATGGTGCTGTCCCCCGAACACCCCTTGGTTGAGAACGTCACAACATCTGCCCAATTGGACGAGGTGCGTGCCTACCAGGATCAAGCCAAGCGCCAATCCGACATCCAACGCGAATCTGTCACACGTGAGAAAACCGGCGTCTTCACGGGCGGCTATGCCATCAACCCTGCCTCCGGCGAGCACATTCCGATCTGGATTGCCGATTATGTTCTGATGGGCTACGGCACCGGAGCCGTGATGGGAGTGCCTGCTCATGATCAGCGCGATTTTGATTTTGCGCGTCAGTTTAACCTGCCTATCAAGGTTGTAATCCATCCCAACGGGGACAATCTGATCGACCCCGACGAAATGACCGCCGCGGTTGAAGCCCACGGCTCGATGGTCAATTCTGGTCCACTCACCGGCACCCCCGAATCAGAATCCATGGCTGCGGCTATTCGCTTTGCCGAGGAAAATAACTTCGGTTATGGCACCACCAGTTACCGCCTGCACGACTGGCTGATCAGCCGCCAGCGCTACTGGGGCGCGCCGATCCCCATGATCTACTGCCCAACCTGTGGCACGGTGCCTGTACCAGAGGATCAGCTGCCCGTCCTGCTGCCAGATGACGTGGAATGGCTGCCCACCGGCGAAAGCCCGCTCAAGTTACACCCCACCTGGCGCTTCACCACCTGCCCGGTCTGCGGCGGTGCTGCGGAGCGCGAAACTGACACCATGGACACCTTCATGTGCTCCAGCTGGTATCACCTGCGCTACCTCAGCCCCGATTTCAGCGAAGGTCCCTTTGACCCTGCCCAGTACAATTACTGGATGCCAGTGGACACCTACACCGGCGGCTCCGAGCATGCCACCATGCACCTGATCTACACCCGCTTCTTCCATAAAGCCGCCCGCGATTGCGGCATCACCAGGGGCAACGAGCCCATGCTGCAACTGCGCAACCAGGGGATGGTGTTGGGCGAAGACGGCGAAAAGATGAGCAAGAGCCGTGGAAATGTGATCAACCCGGATGATTTGGTTGCCCGATATGGCGCCGATACCGTGCGGGCGTACATCATTTTCTTCTGCCGATGGGAACTGGGCGGACCGTGGTCCAGCACTGGCATTGAGGGCAACAGCCGCTGGCTGCGGCGGGTGTGGTATATGCTGCTGGAACCCGCTGAAGGTAGTGTCGAATCTGAAGTCTTGCGTGCTCTGCGCCGAAAGACCCACCAAACACTTAAGCGTGTGACCTATGACTTTGAGAATTTCGAATTCAACACTATCGTCTCAAGCCTGATGGAAATGCTGAACGAGATGGGCCGCGCCAAGAATGCTGGAGCCTTTGGCTCGGAAGAATGGAACGAAGCCGCGGATATCTACCTGCGCATGCTGGCGCCGGTTTGCCCGCACATCGCGGAAGAACTGTGGGAACGCCTGGGCAAACCCTATTCCGTCCACACCCAATCCTGGCCGCAGGTGGACGAGGAAGCTGCTAAAGACGAGATGATCACCCTGATCGTGCAGGTTAATGGCAAACTGCGCGACCGCATTTTGGTGGAACCGGGCATCAGTGATGATGATGCCAAGCAACTCGCCTTGGCGAGCAACGCCGTCCAGCAAACCCTGGAAGGTCGCCCCATCCGCAAGGTGATTGTGGTACCGGGCAGGTTGGTCAATATCGTCGTGTAATAAATCCTTTCCTCAAACGCTGACACGTCGGTTCTATGCGGAACCGGCGTGTCTTCTTATCCTTCCAGATTATAATCAAGCAGCCTGACCGCGCTCATCAAGCGATATTTGTCCAAGCTCGTAAACGGGAAATGAAATTGCAGGATAAAATAAGTTAGCTCAAATATGCATCTGGAGCGCACTGAAAACTTTATTCTCCCAGTATTGGGATTGGCATCTTTCGGATCGGAGTAAATCAAGGCAAAAACAAGACAGCGCACCAACTGTCTCTCATCCGGTTCGACCACAGGAGGTACTTATGAAAACTGTAGTTGCGGGGGCTTTGGGGGAATGCGTACACGTGGCTGGTGTGACCAGTTTTTTACGCCTTGCAGAAATTGCAGGCTGGCGGACCGTGTTTTTGGGTCCGGCTGTTTCAGTCGAGCGTTTTGTGGAAGCGATAAAAGAGGAAAATGCTGACCTGGTCGGCGTTTCTTACCGTCTGACGCCCGAGACAGGCGAGCGCCTGTTGGGCGAATTCGCGGAAGCAGCGTCTGACCTGCATGAATCCGGCGTCCGCTTTGTCTTCGGCGGCACCCCACCGGTAGCACAGCGCGCCCAAGCCCTGGGCAGATTTTTTGAGAAATTCTTTGACGGCAGCCAGCCGATGGACGAAGTTCTGGCCTTCCTGCGCGGTGAAAGTCACGCGGATGGTGAAGCCCAGAATTATCCCCAGGATCTTATCAGCCGGATCGCCTGGAAAACCCCGTACCCACTCTTGCGGCACCACTTTGGTTTGCCTACTATGGAGGCCAGCCTGGATGGGATCGCGAAGATTGCGGATGCGAAAGCCCTGGATGTGATTTCCCTGGGGATAGACCAGGACGCACAGGCGAATTTCTTCCACCCTGAGCGCCAGAACCCCCGCGCAAAAGGCGCGGGCGGCGTGCCGGTTCGTTCTGAACAGGATTACCGGGACCTTTTTGCCGCCTCACGCCGCGGGAACTTCCCCCTCATGCGCACCTATTCCGGCACGGACGACTTCATCCGCCTGGCGGAGATGTATGTTGAGACCATCAATATTGCCTGGTGCGCCATTCCCCTTTTCTGGTTCAACCAGATGGATGGACGCGGACCGATCCCACTGAAGGAGTCCATCCAGGAACACCAGGAGGTGATGGCGTGGTATGGCAGCCGGGGAATCCCGGTGGAGTTAAATGAACCTCACCATTGGGGCATGCGCGACGCGTCAGACGTGGTTTACGTGACCTCCGGATACCTCTCCGCACTCAACGCCAGGAAAATGGGTGTTCAGGACTATATCGCGCAGATGATGTTCAACAGCCCCGCCGGGCTGTCTGACGCGATGGACCTTGCCAGGATGCTGGCTATCCTTGAACTGAGCGAACCCCTTGAAGATGAGACTTTCCATGTGTGGCGGCAAACCAGAACCGGCTTGCTGAGTTACCCTCTGGATGATGATGCCGCCCGAGCGCATCTTGCGGCGAGTATCTACGTCCAGATGGCACTAAAACCGCACATCGTTCATATCGTTGGGCATACGGAAGCGGATCATGCCGCTACCGGAGAGGATATCATCGCCGCCAGCCGCATGGCAAGGCAGGCAATCGAAAACGCCTTGCGCGGGCAGCCAGACATGCTCAGCGATCCAACAATTCTTAAAAGAAAAGATCACCTGGTCTCTGAGGTAAAATTTACCCTTAAGGCAATTCGCCATCTGGGTGATGGCAGCGACGCTGCCCTGACAGACCCACACATACTGGCCGAAGCGGTACGCGTGGGCATTCTGGACGCGCCTCAACTCAAAAATAACCTCTTCGCCCCCGGCGCTGTCCGCACCCGTGTGCTGGATGGAGCCTGTGAAACTGTGGATGAAATCGGAAACATCATTGACGAACAGACACGACTGCAAAACTATCTATAAGGAGCAAGAATGAGCAAGGAATACGCTTTTGGTGTGATTGGTGCTGGCAATGGCGGAAAAGCCATGGCAGCTTACCTGGCATTATTGGGCAAGAAAGTGCTGCTTTATAACCGCACCTTTTTGCATGTGGAAGTCATTGCGCAAAGGCAGGGCATTGACCTGATAAACCCTGGGGGCTTGGAGGGTTTTGGAAAAATGGAATTGGTGACAGACAATATTGCAGAGCTGCTGGAAGGATCACAGGTCAT
>ENA-OSEO01006726-OSEO01006726.1-sediment-metagenome-genome-assembly--contig:-NODE-6726-length-10152-cov-4.415385_pt1 | contig 10152 bp, 6 predicted proteins | sample MGYA00237883_ERZ534232 | MGnify/ENA metagenome assembly ERZ534232
ATTGTGGCCATGGCGGCCATCCAGCAGAAACTCAGGTATGCCGACATCCCCAAAGGGCTCCAGGGTTTCGGCATCAACATGATCACCACCGGCTTGATGGCCATCGGGTTTATGCTTTTTGCGGGTATCTCACTTTGAGCAGCCCTGTCGGCATTTCGTACGTTGGCCTAAACGAATAGAACAGGAAAGGGTTGTTTCGCGGTGGAAATTTACGTTGTAAGTCTTTCGGTATTTTTGTCCGTTGTCCTTTTGCTTGTCACAGCCTTGCTGTTGGTAGAGTCAAAGGTGGTGCAGAAAGGCGACCGGAAGATTGTCATCAACAATGAACCAGAAAAGACCCTTGAGGTTCCGCCCGGCCGCACCCTGTTGTCGGCGCTGGCGGCAAACCGGATTTATCTGGCCTCGGCATGCGGGGGCAAGGGCTCCTGCGCCATGTGCAAATGCAAGGTGGACGAAGGCGCCAGAGATATCCTGCCCACCGAGCTGCCGCACCTGTCCCGGTCCGAAAGGCAGCAGAATGTTCGTCTCGCCTGTCAGGTCAAAATCAAGGAAGATATGAAGATCCGCATCCCGCCGGAAATCTTCAATATCCGGAAATACACGGCCACGGTAGTCTCAAATGAGAATGTGGCGACCTTTATCAAGGAACTGCAACTGGCCCTGGATGGAAAGGAAAGAATCGACTTTGAGGCGGGGCAGTATATCCAGATCGATATCCCGGAATACGAAATGGCGTATGAAAAGATCGATGTCGACAAACGGTTCCGGTCCGTGTGGGACAGATTCGGTTTGTGGGGCTTGCATGCCCAGGCGGAAGAACCGGTGTTCCGCGCCTATTCCATGGCCAATACCACGGAAGAAGACCACCTCAAATTCACCATCCGCATCGCCACCCCTCCCCCCGGTTCGGATGTACCCCCGGGAATTGCCTCATCCTACCTGTTCGGTCTCAAGCCCCAGGACAAAGTGACTCTCAGCGGGCCCTATGGAGAATTTCTGGTCAAAGAAACCGACCGGGAGATGTGTTTTATCGGCGGCGGAGCCGGCATGGCGCCCATGCGCAGTCATATTTTTACCCAGCTGTTGATCAAGAAGACCCGGCGTAAAATAACCTTCTGGTATGGGGCGCGATCCAAAAGTGAAATGTTCTACGACGCGGAATTCCGCGAACTGGCCCAAAACTTCGAGAATTTTTCCTATTACGTTGCGTTTTCAGATCCGCGGCCGGAGGATAACTGGGAAGGCTTGACCGGATTTATTCACCAGGCGGCCTATGACCATTATTTGAGCAAACACAAAGATCCCGCCGAGATTGAGTATTACCTGTGCGGCCCGCCCCCCATGATTGCGGCCATCAACAAAATGCTCGACAGCCTGGGAGTGGAGCCTGACATGATCGCCTACGACGACTTCGGATAAAATCCGGTTTCTCCCCCGCTCTCCTGCAGGATTTGAAATGACTTTTAAGAGAAAAGCCTGGCGGCAATGGCGGCCACGTGTTTGCCCTGAAAGCGGGCGCCAGCCAGCTCAGTCTCGCTCGGCAGGCGTTCACCCTTGCCCCCCGCAATGGTCGACGCGCCATAAGGAGACCCGCCCGTAATCTCATCGATACGCATCTGTCCCTGAAACGTATAAGGAAGCCCCACCACCACAAACCCCTGATGGAGCAGCGTGATATGAAAGCTTAAAATCGTGGATTCCTGACCGCCGTGCTGGGTGGCGCTGCTGGTAAACACGCTTCCCACCTTGCCCACCAGGGCGCCCTTGGCCCAAAGCTGACCGGTTGCGTCCAGAAACTGGCGCATCTGCCCGCACATGTTTCCAAAACGGGTGGGGGTGCCGAATATGATCGCGTCCGCCAAAGCCAGTTCCCCGACGGTGCACACCGGGATATGGGAAATGGCTTTCTGGGGTTCAAGAGCGCCCATCTGGGCAAGGACGGATTCCGGCAGCGTTTCTGGAACGCGTTTCATTTCCACCACTGTGTCCTTGATTTCCCTTGCGCCCTCGGCAACCGCTTCGGCCATTCGATGAACATGTCCGTACATTGAATAATAGACAATTAAAACTTTCATGTTAAGGCTCTCCTTTTTCGTCAGATAGTTGATGATGATCTTTCAAACCTTTTCACGGCAATATCCCCGTTGACCAAGTGGCCAATAGATACTTCGATATACTTGCTCCTCCGGTTCCGGTAGTCAACGAATTATTTTTCCACCAGACTCACCGGTTCATTTCGTGTTTAGAATGTGGATGTAAAACTATCGAACAGTGAATCACTCTTTGCATGTCGTTTAGGCGCCCTCCGGGTATATTCAACCGGCCGGCGGCTTTGGCCACTGGGAAGCTGCCGGCAGGCCGATCGTCACTTCCGAAATGATTCCTTTTTCAATATAGACCGGGCGAATGATTTCTCTGATTGCAGGCAGTTTTCGCATAAAAAGGAAGGCGCCTGCCAGGCAGCCGAGCCCTCCGAGCAAAAGCGTTTCCGGGGTTCCTATCCGCTCTGCAACGGCGCCTGCCAGCAGGCTGCCGATCGGTATCGTTCCCATGACGCACATCACATAGAAGCTCATCACCCGCCCGCGTTTATCGTCGTCGACAATCGTTTGTAAAAGGGTGTTGCTTGAAGCCATCTGGACCATCAGCCCGAAACCCGTAACCAACAGCAGCAACAGGGAAAGCCATTGGTAACGCGACAGCGCAAAGCCGATCAGGCCCAGGCTGAAAAGCACGGTCATCAGCGGAATCACGCGTTCCAGCCCCGCAACCGTTTTGCGCTGAGCCAGATAGGCCGCACCGCACAAAGCTCCCCCGCCGGCCGCACCCAATAGAAACCCAAGGGTATGAGAGCCTCCCTGCAGGATGTCTTTTGCAAAAACCGGCATCAACGCCATGTAAGGCATACCCATGATACTGACTGCCATTAGCAGGAAAAGAACGTCCCGGATCGGAACAAAACCGAAAGAATAGAAAAACCCTTCTTTTAAGCCCTTCAGCATCTTTTGCTTCTGTACTTTATTCGTTGCAGGGGGAATCCGCATGAGCAACAAGGCCCATATAACGGTCAGGTAACTGAGCCCGTTTAACAGGAAACAGAGCCCTTCCCCGAAGACGGCAATCAGCAGCCCCGCCAGAGTCGGCCCAACCAGCCGGGCGCCGTTGAACATTGCGGAATTCAAGGCGATGGCATTACCCAGATCCTCCTTTTTTTCTATCATTTCTGCGGTAAACGCCTGCCGGATCGGGGTGTCGAACGAATTGATCAGGCCTAAAAATGCGGCCAGCACCATGATGTGACCGATCCTGACATGCCCGGTCAGCACCAGTAGCGCCAGTAATAAGGCCTGCAGCATGGCCAAAGCCTGGGTTGCGATCAGCAAGTGCAGTCGGTCGAACCGGTCCGCCAGCACACCTGCAAAAGGTGAAAGCACAAAGACCGGGATCAGTCCGAGAAAGGAAACGAGACCCAGCAGGAACTCTGAAGAGGTCAAGCGGTATACCAGCCAGCTCATCGCCACGCGCTGCATCCAGGTACCGATCAGCGATATGCTCTGGCCGGTAAAAAAGAGCCGATAATTCCGAAAGGACAGGGTCCGGAAAATACGCTTCAGACCGTTACTACCGCCGGTTTTGTCTGTATCCTGAATCGTCATTGCATTTTCAGTTTCACCCCGAAAAATTGGCATCACGCCGGAAAACAGGCAGCCGGGCCTGGCGGTTCTTCATTATTCAACAACCCTTTTTTCTATATCACTAAAGACATGACGACTCAATTACATATTTAGCAGGGAGGATTTAAACCTCGATCTGTCTTTTGACCGTGGACACTGTTTTTGTTGGGTATCTTTTTTCACCGGATCGGTAGAACCTGTCCGATCGTGATCCCGCCTTTTGGGGCGGAAGTGCTTCGCATGAGGCGGAGGGTTAAGATGACAAGGCGAACGTTTATTTGGCTTGATATATGCTATAACTATGATAATAATTTTCTGCATATTGACTCAGCCGCATCGATATGAAATTTGATGCAGCCACACTTTGCCATCTAGCATTCTGGCGACATGGACGACAGCCTCTGTCTCCGGAAGTAAGTCGCCAAACAGGAGAAAAGGACGACCTGTTTGTCATCAGCGCCCGCCTCCGGATGTTTCACGATGCGACGGTGTTGGGAAAGATCACCGATTTGGTGGTGCGCCATGCATCGGTTCCGATGCTGATTATACAAAGATTTCCAAACAATGGATCTTGATCAGGTATGAACCTACTGCACTTGATACTGATCATATTGCATGCGCTGACAGCAGTTTTTGCCGCCGGACATGCCTTGCTGTTTAAACGCGATTCCAGGGCCGCACTGGGTTGGATTGCGGTATGCCTCCTTTTCCCCTTGATAGGACCCCTTTTTTACTTTCTGTTCGGCATCAATCGAATTCGCACCCGGGCCAGAAAGCTGCACCCGCTGTTCTCTTTCCACTTTGATAACGACTCTGAATTTCCGGACGAAGAAACTGACCCTGCGGCAACGGCCCTGCCCGTTTCGCCGGAATTATCTGAAATCATAAAAATTTCCTGTGCGGTAACCCGGGAGCCGATTGTAGGTGGAAATACCATTGAAATATTATGTAACGGCGAGCAGACCTATCCGGCCATGCTGGCAGCCATTCATACGGCGCAAACCTCCCTGTATGTATCAACCTATATTTTTGAAACCAACAAAACCGGTCGAGAATTCATCGAGGCACTCAACCGCGCCTATGGGCGCGGCGTCGATGTTCGGGTAATTGTGGATGGTATCGGCGAATTGTATGCGTTTCCGAGGGCCAGCACCTTGCTTGGCAAACGGGGCGTCCCGACCGCCCGCTTCCTTCCGCCAAAGCTATTTCCACCCGCCATTCATATTAATTTACGCAACCACCGCAAAATCCTGGTTGCCGATGGAGCCATCGGCTTTATCGGCGGAATGAATATCGGTGACCGCCATCTGGTTGAAATCCAAGAAAATCCGAAACGTATGGAGGATATCCATTTTAGGTTGACCGGTCCGGTGGTTGCCCAAGTCGAAAATGCGTTTCTTTCAGACTGGTCTTTTTGTACAGGGGCTATCGTGCCGCAGTATTCGCCCCCACCCCCTACGACCGATAAAACGCTTTGCCGGACCATCATAGATGGCCCCAACGAATACCATGGCAAACTATCGACCATCCTGTTTGGCGCTTTTTCAACCGCCCGCCGCCGAATTTCGATAATGACACCGTATTTTCTGCCCGCACGTGAACTGATTACGGCGTTGCAAAATGCCGCTCTGCGGGGGGTTGAGGTCAACATCCTCCTGCCCGCCAAAAACAATCTGCCGTTTGTGCAGTGGGCAACCGGCAAAATGCTCTGGGAGCTTTTACAACGGAAGGTTCGGGTTTTTTATCAACCACCGCCTTTTGTTCACAGCAAGCTTCTCATCATCGATGACCAATATGCCCAGGTCGGTTCGGCCAATATCGACCCCCGAAGCTTGCGCCTAAATTTTGAACTGGTTCTCGAGGTTTATGGTGACAGGGTCGCGGAAGTTCTGACGCCTTATTTTCAGAAGCGACTGGCCCAGGCCCGGGAAACTTCACTTGCAGAGGTCGATGCCCGTTCCCTCCCGGTCCGGACCCGGGATTCATTGGCATGGCTTTTTTCTCCGTATTTATGAACATGCATGGTTGTTAACATGAAATCAAAACGCCGGAAAAAGTAGAAGATCAAACCCTTATTCTGGCCGACTTTAATCCTGTTAATGTCCTTGATATCGCTGAACCCGGCAATTAAAGTGACCCTAGCTCAGTAAAGCTTCAGTTGCGTAACAACAATTATGGGAAAACCATCAGCGGGTTTTACCCAACCGGAACTGTTTATGGATATCGGGTTACAGGGAACTGGAGTGAAACAGGGCTGGCATGGAATTCAAAGCCCTCATACGATCCAGCTATCGTAGCTGAGAGCCCGTTTAATAATGTCAATGATGGATGGATTGAATTTGATATTACATCTCTTTACAACGACTGGAAATCAGGTACACCAAACTACGGTATTATGCTAAATACTGACGGCAGCGATGCTGCTGGTACTTGTACCGGCAATAATGAATGGAATTGTAGACCAGGGTCTTTTTACAGCTCTGATTACGAAAATGCTTCATATCGACCGAAGCTTGTTATTCAACCTTAATATCTGTTAATTGGCAGGGTCAGAGATGGCCCTGCCAATACCATATCTAACAGTGCCAAGGGTTATATAAATTTTATATCCGGAAAATATTACTTACATGCTATCATCTTCAGGATATGATTTCCCCATCATAATTTCTCGGTAACCTCTAAAATGCATGATTCCTTGCCTCGACTGATACCCCTCTCCTGACTTTTATATTGCTGATTCGGTTATCAATTCGTATAATTGCCGACATAAAAGGATAGGCACTCAGGTCTATCGTTAACCCCAAAAGGAGGTGCAACATGAAAGTAACTCTGGCAACCAAGTATTTTTTCGATTACCACACAGGCAATTCCCAAAAAAAATTACCGCCCGGAGCCATCTTTACGTTCTTGAGAAATTCAGTGAACAAGACGTCTATTTAACATTCCCATATGGAATAAAAACGAGATTTCTATTTAATGCCAACGTTATGCCTCCAATAATATTCTGTTTGACATATTATGCAATACATAATACTTTAAACATATGATAAAGTCTTTTGTCTGCAAAGATACCGAAGAACTGTTTAGCGATAGGCGGGTGCGCCGGTTCCAGGCTTTTGAGAGACAGGCACGAAAGCGACTGATGGTTCTTAATGCCGCACCGAGCCTGAAAGCATTAATGTTAAATCCGGGAAATATGTTTCACGCTTTGAAAGGCAATAGACAAGGACAATATGCAATCAGCATCAATAAACAATGGCGAGTCTGTTTTGAATGGCATGATGGTAATGCCTTTAACGTGGCTATCGTCGATTATCATTAAGGTGAAAAGATGAGCAACAAAGATTTTCTCGATCCCATTACGCCAGGTGAGATTTTACGTGAAGATTTCATGGAACCCATGGGTATAAGTATGAATCAATTATCGCGGGATATTGCGGTTCCACCAAATAGAATAAGCGAGATTGTAAACGGCAAGCGGAGCATAACCGCTGACACCGCACTCAGGCTGGAGCGATATTTCGGGATTGAAGCACAATTCTGGTTGAATCTTCAGTCTGAATACGACCTGCGGGTAATGAAACGAAAAATCGGGGCGGATATTGAACAACGAATTCTTCCCGTCAAGAAGATTCCATCCGACAATATACCTGCCGAGGCATAACATCCCACTTCACCAGACGCGAAGCAGCTTGGCGCCAAATCGGAAATTTCGGGGATAGACACCATTCTTTCCGCGCGCTGGTGAGTTTGGTGTTAACGCGAACTTCGGCTTTTAATTCCCGTCCGGATTTTTCAATTTTGGTTTGAGATTATCACCTTTATGATATGTTTTACCCATCATAAAACTTCATAAACTTCAAAAGTGATGATTCCTTGCTTATCCATTCTCTTTCTAATTCAGTCGGGATGGCAATCTAATCTCCAAATCATCCTATTTTGACTTTATTTTCAAAGAAGTCAAAGCTGAAAACCATTTTCGAATGTCAGCAGACTGATGCCATCCGAATTAGCTCGATTGTTTGTATGTTCGCAAGAGGCTTTGGTCAACAGCCCGGTAAGATGCGACCCTTATGTTTTTCCTAAAAACAATGGTACCTTAAAAAAAGTGGCGGCAACTCTGGACAATTTTCCGGAGATATGATTTATTATGACAATAATGTTTTTAGACTCGGAACGATTTAATAATACACAGCTTTTTATCCCGTTTTTAGGAGGCCTCCGATGGCAAACAAACCCAAAAAAATGATTATAACCCCGATTGATGGTTCCAAGGATTCCCTGCGTTCGCTGGACTATCTCAACCTGTATTTTGGCACGGACCCGGACTTGAAAGTCATATTGCTCTATATTTTGCCTTCGCTGCCGCCATTGTTGGTTGACGAATGTAAAAAAGACCCGACGGCCGCCCGACAGCTTAAAGAGCTTGAAAAAAAGAACCGCCTTTTGGCGGAAAAGATTCTGGAAGAAGCAAAAGCCAAACTGACGGACAAAGGGTTCCGTACCGATCGAATCGAAACCGTTTTTCGCAAAAAAGAAAAAGAAACGGCCCATGACATCTGCCGGTGGGCTGAAAAAAAACAATCCGATGCGATCGTTCTCAATACCCGCGGCAGGAGCCGGCTGGAAGCCTTTTTTATGGGTGAAACCGCCCGAAAAGTGCTGGAGTTCTCAACAATATGTCCGGTCTGGCTCTTAAAGGGATCGATCCGATCCAAAAAGGTAATCATCGCCATAGACCACTCCGACAATGCCCTGAGGGCCGCGGAACACGCCGGTTTTGTCCTTGCCGGAACCGATTGCAGCATTACTCTTTTTCACAGCAAGCAAAAACTGGAACGTTTTTTGCCGAAAGAACTGCTCGCAGGCGCCGGTGAACTGGAATCGCTCTGGAAAAACGCTGCCGCCCATGACATTGCCCCGAGCATGGAAAAAGCAAAAGGGCTGCTTCTAAAAAGGGGCCTTGCTTCAGAGCAGGTCGGCATAAAAATTATTGAGGGGAGCCGCAGCGCCGCTGCAGATATTCTCAAGGCGGCCCGCAAGGGCGGATACGGCACCATCATCATGGGCCGAAAAGGCTTTAGCGCCGATGCGGATTCCACCCTGGGAAGCATTACGCGCAAGGTGCTTCAGGATTTTGATGACATGGCACTATGGATGATCGGGTGAAATAACGGATGGAAAAACAACATAAATTTTCATTATGGTACGTCTTTTTAGGCATTTGGGCGGTATTGCTGATCCAAAATTCGATTGCCTCCATGTTCGCTATCACCACCATCCCGTACAGCCAGTTTTTAAAACTTTTAAACGAAAACAAAGTGGCCGAGGTAGCCATTACCGCTAATCAAATTCAAGGCAAATTGCGGGAGGAAGGCGCTTTGCCGAACCGGAGCACGCGGTTCCGGACGGTGCGGGTCGATGCCGAAACATCACAGCTTCTGCAGCAGCATGGGGTCATGTTCAAAGGCGAGATCGAGTCCAATTTTCTGCAAAACCTGCTATCCTGGATCGTACCGGTCTTTATCTTCTTCGGCGTCTGGTTCTTTTTGATGAAGCGCATAACCGGCCAGCAGGCGGGGTTCATGACCCTGGGGAAAAACAAAGCCAGGATTTACATGGAGGAAGATCTGAAAATTACCTTTGATGATGTGGCCGGCGTGGATGAATCCAAGCAGGAACTCGTGGAGGTCGTTGAGTTTTTAAAAGAACCCGCCCGCTTCACGCACCTCGGCGGCAAAATGCCAAAGGGCATCCTGCTGGTGGGACCGCCCGGAACCGGTAAAACCCTGCTTGCAAAAGCCGTGGCCGGTGAAAGCAAGATTCCGTTTTTCAGCCTCAGCGGCTCCGAATTTGTCGAGATGTTCGTGGGGTTGGGGGCCGCCCGGGTGCGGGATCTTTTTGTCCAGGCCAAGCAGAAAGCCCCCTGCATCATCTTCATCGATGAGCTGGACGCTCTTGGGAAAGCCAGGGGATTCAGCGCCGCCGGCGGACACGATGAGCGCGAACAGACCCTCAATCAGCTTCTGGTTGAAATGGACGGATTTGGTCCCAACGTCGGCGTCATTTTGCTGGCCGCCACCAATCGTCCGGAAATCCTCGACCCGGCCCTGCTCCGGCCGGGCCGGTTCGATCGTCAAATCCTGGTGGACCGCCCCGACAAAAAAGGGCGTGAAGATATTTTAAACGTACACCTGAAAAACATCCGCACCGTCGAAAACCTGGATGTTGAAAAAATTGCCGGTATGACCGCCGGTATGACCGGCGCCGATCTTGCCAACCTGGTAAATGAAGCCGCTCTGCTGGCGGTTCGCCGAAAAAAGGAAACGGTCGGAATGCCCGAATTTGAAGAGGCTGTTGAACGGGTGGTTGCCGGCCTCGAGAAAAAGAACCGTCTGATCAACCGCTCGGAGCGTGAAATCGTCGCTTGCCACGAACTGGGTCACGCCATTGTGGCGCTTTCCCTGCCGGGTACCGA
>ENA-OSEO01006727-OSEO01006727.1-sediment-metagenome-genome-assembly--contig:-NODE-6727-length-10152-cov-3.761985_pt1 | contig 10152 bp, 9 predicted proteins | sample MGYA00237883_ERZ534232 | MGnify/ENA metagenome assembly ERZ534232
TTATCTAGGCCCTGCTGATCTATGCTTTCCGATTGGGCATAGAAATGGGTGGGGGCATCCACATGAGTGCCTGAATGGTCGGAGATGAGAAGCTGTTTGGTGGCGAACCCCTTGCACGGCGGCAGGTACCGGGGGGCCGTAAAGGCATGACCCACAAAGTCGTTGATCACGATTCTTGGGTGTGACGGATGGGTGGTGAGACCGTCGTATATGCGGTGAGAAAGGTCGATAATTTTCATTACAGTTTTCCCTTCCATTCTCCTTGGGTCGAAACCCGATGGTGCCTATCCCGGAATGGTCATTGGCAACGAAGCTGTTAGAAAAGATCCCACAGGTTCTCCCTGTTCATCATGTTATCGTGCGTGTCCTCCAAGATGATCTGGCCTGTTCGCATTACATAGATCCTCTGAGCAAGGGAGATGGCCATTTTGACGTTTTGCTCCACCAGGAGAATAGCTGTCCCCATCTTCTGGATCTCCTTGAGCACCCCTCCCAGATCTTTGACGAGATTGGGGGACAAACCGAGGCTGGGTTCATCGAGGAGGAGGAGTTCCGGCTCCACCAGAATGGCCATGCCCACGGCGAGCTGCTTCTGTTGGCCGCCACTCAGTGTGTCCGCCATCTGCCTTTCCCTCTCCTGAAGGATGGGAAAAAGTCCATACACGACTTTCAGACGTCTCTCGATATCGGCCGCCTTGCCAACCGCATAGGCTGCGAGTTGAAGATTTTCCAGGACCGACAGATTGGGGAACAGGGACTTTTCCTGATGCACGAAGGAAAGGCCATCCTTCACGTTCACTGCCGGAGACCGGTTTGTGATATCCGCGCCTTTGTATATCACCTGGCCCCCTTCTGTCTTGAGAAAGCCGCAAACGGCCTTGAGGAGAGTGGTTTTTCCCGCTCCGTTGTGCCCTATGAGGGAAATGAATTCGCCCACATCCACATTCAGGGACGCCCCGAAAACCACCTGCTTGTCCCGGTATCCCACATCCAGGTTTTTGACAGTTATGAGCAATGGTTATTCCCTTCTGGTTTCTAAACCTCTCATGAGACCCGACCGCAACTACCGATTGTGGAAAGGGAGCGACTAAACACCGAAGTAGATTTCTCCCAGCTTCGGGTCTGCCATCAACTCGTCGGCGCTTCCCTGGGCCATCTTGCGGCCCTCTGCCATAAAGTAAACCGTGTCCGAGATGCCCCTAACCACCTCAAGGTTATGTTCGACAATGCATATGGTCTTTCCTGAGGCAGCAAGGTCCCTGATGATTCCCATGAACTGTTCAACCCAGTTGGGATCAACCCCGGACGACGGTTCATCCAGTAGGAGGACCTGGGCCTCCGTGGTCAACAGTCTTGCAATGGCCAGAAGCTTTTGCTCGGCATAGGAAAGGTTACGGGCAATCTCGAACCCCTTTTCACCGAGCCCCACCCAATTCAGGTATAAAGCAGCAGCTTTCCTGTTCTCCTGTTCCTCTCTCTTGACTTGCCAAGGCATGGCAAACAGCTTGATCAGTCTCTCGCCGCTCTGGTTTTGTCGGGCGATCAAGAGGTTGTCGAGCACGGTCATCCCTTGGAATATCCTGACGTCCTGCCACGACCTGGCAATCCCGATCTGCGGCATTTTGTGGGCAGGCAGATTGGTGATGCTCTTGTCCCTGAAACGGATATGACCTCCGTCTGGCTTGAGAAATCCTGTCACCAGATTGAAAGCGGTCGTCTTACCACATCCGTTTGGTCCCACCAGTGCGGTGATCTTGCCTCTTTCGAGGCCCATGAAGAAATCATCCACGGCCTTCAGTCCTCCGAAGGACTTCGATAGTCCCTTGACCTCCAGAATCGGTCCTTCCGAACCTGGCTCCGCTTGGTAAGCTTTGGGTGTCCCGACGTCCATGACCTTGGGGGAGGACGAAATCCCCGCCTTCTGCCTACCCCTCTCTGTCCGTTTGAGGTGAAAATATTCGGGGATCAATCCCTCGGGCCTGAATCTCATAAAGATAATAAGGAGTGCGCCATATATAAAGCCCCGCAGGGGCACAATGAGGTCGCTTGCACCAGGCAAAAAGTTCAGTATCTCGGGTATAATGATCAGTAGGAAAGCACCCAGTGCAGACCCCCATAGATTGGCCGTCCCTCCGAGAACCACCATGGCAATGATGAGGATAGATTCGTCCAGGCTACCGATGGCAGGGCTGATAAACTGGGTGTAGTGGGCAAAGATCCCACCTGCACCTGCAGCGATGCCGGTTCCCACCATAAATACAATCACCTTGAACTGGATTACATTCTTGCCGAGAGAACTGACGGCCCTTTCGTCTTCTCGAATCCCTTTTAGGACTCGGCCGAAAGGAGACTTAGTCACCTTGAATGCCACGTAATACACGACAATGACGAAAATGGTCATCAGAGGGAGAAAGCGGACTGGCGTGTCGAATACAATGCCAAATAGCCGGGGACTCGGCACTCCGAAGATCCCTGAATCCCCGCCCGTAATGTTGTACAGCGACATCATTAGATGGAACACGACCATTTGAAACGCAATCGTAAACAGAATCAGGTATTCCTCCTGAACCCTGATAAAGGGAGCGGCAAGAGCCCCTCCTACAGCCGCGGTTGCCACAACTGCCATCAGGACTCCGATCAGAAAATTGCATCCAAGGTTGAGGGTAACAATCGCGGATATATAGCCTCCGATGCAGAAAAAGACCGCATGGGCCATGGATGCCATCCCCCCATAACCCAAGATGAGATTAAGGGAAACGGTCAACACCACAAATATGAAGGCCAGGTTTAACGTATGGGCCAGATACTCCATGCTCGCCCCCTATCTCCTATGCGTTTTTCTTTCCCATGAGTCCCTCGGGTTTGATCAGAATAACCAGAAAGAGGATGAAGAATGTGACCATCATTTTATACTCGGTGGGCAGCACAATGATCACCAGGCTTTCTGCCACACCCAGAATCATCCCCCCAAGCACGGCCCCCTTCAGGCTTCCTACGCCCCCCAGAAACACCGTGATGAAAGATATAAGGAGCGCGCCCAGACCGATGTGGGGGTTGGCCGGTTTGTCCAGAGTTGACAGAAATGCCGCAATGCCCACGAGAAACGACCCGATGCCAAAGACGAGCACAAAGATCTTTCTGGAATCAATCCCGATGAATGTGGCCTTTTCCGGATTGCTCGACACGGCACGGATCATCATTCCTGCCTTGGTTCGGCCCAGAAAGGCAAACAAGAGACCGATAACCAGCCATGACAAAACCACTGTAAAAAGATCAATGGTGGTGAAGGTGATCATCCCGAAGGAGATAATATGTTCGGGAAAGCCCGTGAGAGGCCGTGAGTCCGGCCCGAAGATGAGATGGATAAGACTTTGTCCGGCAATCATGATTCCCATGGCCGTGAGAAATATTGAGAGCTGCGAGGCGTTTTTCACCCTCATGGGCAGGTAGGCGAGATATTCGACGAGACAGCCCGCCAGGATCGCAGCAAGGAGTCCGAAAAGGAGCGAAGGTATGAGCGGAACCGAAATTCCCACGAAAAGGAGGATGATATACGATGTGAGGGTATAGATAAAACCATGGGCAAAATGAAACGTCCGGGTCGTATTATAGATAATCCCCCAGCTCACCCCTAACAGTGCATACAAACTGCCGGTAATGATTCCCCTTGTCAGCAGCAGTAGAAATAGGCTCACCGCTTATACCTCCGCTTCCTTTGCAAGGATCGATGACTATTTTCGCTTCTTTATGATCACCGGTTTCCCGTCCTTGATTTCAAAAAGGACAACAGGCTTCTCGCAGGTGCCGTTCTTGTTGAATTTGATATAACCTCCATAGATGCTCTTGAATTTGGGATCGTCCCATATGGCCTTTTCGAGCTGTGCACCGTCATAGGGATCCCCTCCCTTAGCTGCGACGCGGCTAACCAGATCTTTAAGAATATAGGTCAGTTCGTAATAATTGGCCGCGTAGAAATCTGGGTCCTCATTGAACTTGGTCTTGAAGGCCTTAACAAACGACTTTGTCCAAGGATCATCGGAGTTGACATCAAAAAACTCGCTTGCGAAGAGGTAGCCCTCGGAGGCATCTCCGGTTACCTTCTCCATGTCGCCCGAGTGCTCGGTTCCGCAGACAGGGGCCTTGATGCCCATCTTGCGGACGGCCTTGATGACGTATCCAACGTCAAGGCCGGTACTGGGACAAAGAATGATATCGGGATTCTTTGCCTTTATGACCGAGGCTTCCGAAGTAAAGTCCGTGGCCCCTGTCTCGTGCATCTGCTCGCTGACGACCGTTCCTCCCAACGACTCCCAGTATTTCTTTCCTGCGTCGTTCAATGAGATAGGCGCTGTTTGATTGGCATAGATGGTCGCCATTGTCTTATAGCCCTTGTCCCAGAGATATTTCAGAGTGAAAGGGAGGATTTCGTCGCCGAGCATGCGCGTATTGTGAAGATAGGGGATATTAGTCAACTTCGGGCTGGAAGCGCCCCCGTTGAATACAATGATGTTCTTTTGTTTGGCCATGGCCATAATGGATAATGTCGGGGCACTGAATGACGACAAAATGGCCGGAACCTTGTCGATGGATGTCAATTTTCTGAATGCATTCTGGGCAGGCGTGGTCAAGCCTGATTTATGATCCTCCACTACATATGCGAATTGGTAGCCAGCGACGCCTCCGTCCTTGTTGATTTCGTCAACGGCAATGCTGGTTCCCCTCTCCATGGTCATTCCGTACCATGACCCGGAGCCGGACATGGCAAGAATCTGGCCGAATTTGAATTCCTTGGCATCTGCTGAAAACCCAAATGAGATGGATAACATGAAAACAAATGAAACCATGAAACCTATAAACTTCACCTTTTTCATAATGCTGTCCCCCTTGGTCGTGTTAAGGTTCATGTATGCCATCAGGATTCGTAGTTTGATGAATTAGCCTGATAGCGCATTTACGGATAGCTCCATGTTTGGTCTTGGGACCCTTTGCCCGTTTTCACCCCCTTTCTCTTGCTCAAACATCGGACGTACTCGAAAGCGGTACAATCCAGTCTCAAACTCAAAGTGCCCGGTTAGAATCCTGGAAGACGGGAAAGAAAATCCATAAGGACCCCTTTTGCCCGCTGGATATGCGTCTCCATAGCCTTTCCCGCACCGATTGAGTCGCCCTTTTCGACCCGTTCAATGATCTTTTCATGATCCAGAATGTATAGGTCAAAGGCGGTCACGGCCAATGAGGTGTAGCGATACCGGGTGATGCGCATTCGAATTTCCTCTATGATGCAGTTCAGCTTGTCGTTGCCGCACTTCTCCCGGAAAAGCCGGTGAAAGGCCAGATTTAAAGGGATCCAGTCTTCAATGCAATTCTTGTCTTGGCGGGAAATCTCTCGAATATCCTGATTGATGGTCTTAAGTTGCTCGATCTCTTCGGGTCTCAGAAGGGGCGTTGCCCACTCCACGGCCTTGCCTTCGAGAAGCACCAAGAGAGAGTAGAAATCCTCCACTTCTTTGGCAGACATTTTTGTGACGATCGCCCCCTGGTTCGGGTAAAGACGAAGAAACCCTTCCCTTTCCAGTTGATTGAGCGCTTCACGGACCGGACCGCGGCTGCACCCGAATTTGTCGGTCAACCATGTCTCCTTGATGTGTTCTCCGGGCATGAATTTCCCGGAGATAATTTCATCCCGGAGCTCTTTGGAGATTCTGTATTTAAGACTTACCCTGACGTGCTTGGGCATAGCGGATAACCTGAAAAGAAATTTGTTGACAATATCATCGACAAACGTATACTACATTCGTGATAATACCTTGTCAACGATAATTTTGCCCCTATTCTGATTTTGTTTGTCACACGGACGAAACAGGCTTTTTGTGGGGGCTCTTATGCCTCTAATGCATCAAATGACAGGATGATGATCGCTTACAAACGATTGGATGTCGGGGCGCAATAAGAGCTATCACAAAGGGAAGCATGAGGGGGAGGAGTTTATGAAAATTGTTGTTGGAATTGCGCCTGGCGAGGTTCGTGACAAGGTCATTGAAGTGGCCTTGTTCCATGCGACTCACTTCAACGCAAAGATCCACCTGATCACATCGCTAGAAGGGGGCTCTGCGACATCTGATAACGATGTGAAAATGGCAGAACAGGATCTTGTGTATGCAAAATCTCGTTGTGAAGCGAACAAAATTGATTGTGAGACCCACCTTCTGATCAGGGGAAACAGACCTGATCGGGATCTGGTCGAATTTGCACACCAAAACGATGTGGATGAGATCATCGTGGGCGCAAGGAAGAGGAGCCCGGTAGGAAAGGCTTTTCTCGGGTCGGTCACCCAAATGGTGGCCCTCAGCGCCTCTTGTCCAGTTGTTCTCGTCAAGTAATAAACATGGCAAATCTGATTCGGGGATTTGAATACATCCGTGAACAGGAGATATGGGATGGGAGAACTCCTTAAACCGGCAGAACTTTTTGGATTCCGCTTCAGAACGAGGACCGTCCGATCGGCCACATGGGAGGGCCTGGCAGATAATGAGGGATTTGTTCGTCCGGAATTGATCGAAATGCTCGCTCAGCTGGCAAAGGGTAGTGTGGGAATGATCATTCCCGGGTACCTTTATGTGAGACCGGATGGAAGAGGCCTACCGTGGCAGACCGGGGTTTGGAGCGATCTTCACGTGGAAGGACTTAAACACATGGTGGACAGCGTGCATGAAAATGGGGCCTTCATTGCAGCGCAGATAGCCCACGCCGGTGGCCGGACCAGGCTGGATACGATCCTTGGTGAACAAGCTCTGTCTCCGTCCGCCGTGAAGGGCTTCTCGTTTGGGGATACTCCTAGAGAGATGGACCACAGCGAGATCAAGGGAATCATCCGGTCATTTGCGGATGCGGCCCGCCGAGTGAAGGCGGCCGGGTTTGACGCGGTTCAGCTCCATGGGGCACACGGGTACCTGTTGAGTCAATTTTTGAGCCCCCTCCTTAACAGGCGGAGAGATGACTACGGAGGATCACCTGAAAAGCGCCGCCGATTCATTATCGAGGTATATGAGGCTGTCCGTGAAATCGTAGGAGACACCTTTCCGGTCCTGATCAAATTGAATACCACGGACGGCCCAGAGGGCGGCATCACCATCGAGGAGTCTCTCGACCTTGCAAAGGAACTGGCTGATCGAGGGCTGGATGGGGTAGAGGTGAGCGGGGGAATGGCGGGGTCTGATCGTTATCGCGCTTCATGGAAAGGGATTTCAGATCCATCAAAGGAGGCCTATTTCCGACCAGCAGCAAAACGGTTCAAAGAAGCTCTCGACATCCCGGTCATGATAGTGGGCGGCATTAAGTCCTATGAGGTGGCAGAAGATATTCTCACGGAGGGCCATGCAGATCTCGTTTCTTTCAGCAGAGCTCTCATCTGTGAACCGCATTTGATTAAGAGATGGTTGAAAGGAGATATGCGCCGATCGAAATGCGTGTCGTGCAATCTGTGTCTTGGCGAAGGTCTCAAGGGGAGCGGCATTTTATGCGTTGCAAATGAAAAAACGAAGAAGGGGGAACGGGCTGAGTGAGCAGCCATTAAAGAGGAGAAAAAGTGACTATACATCTCGGGTCGGATCGACCGTTGAACATTCTCGTCGCAGGGGCCGGAACCATGGGACATGGGCTGGCGTTTGTGATGGCGTGCGCAGGTCACCACGTGGTCCTGACAGATGTTGATCCAGATGCACTGGATCGGGCGTTGCACCTAATAGAAGGGTGCCTATCCATGTTCGTGGACATGAAACGGATTGACCGGGCTGAAGTGCCTAAGATCATGGCCAGAATCCGAACGGCCACAGGACTCGATGAACTGAAAGGGAAGGACCTGATAATGGAGAGCGTCTCCGAAGATCAGGGGATCAAGAGGGCCTTTTATCAGGAAGCAGCCAAGCGCTGCGGGCCGGAAACAATAGTTGCCAGCAATACCTCCTATCTCAACATCTTTGAGCTGGCCCCCGAATTCCTGCAGCCGCGGCTGATCATCAGCCATTTCTTTGCGCCGCCCTATCTCATTCCCCTGGTGGAGATCGTCCAAGGCCCTCGGACTCTTCATGAGGTGGCGCTTAGGATGCGGAGGATTCTGCGGGTGGCTGGACAAAAACCTGTTATTATCGAGAGATTCATTCCCGGGTTCATCGTTAACCGCCTTCAGCGGGCCATGGGAAGGGAGATTTTTCATCTTATCGACGAGGGGTATGCTCGACCCGAGGAGATTGATAGGGCGGTCCTTGCAAGCCTCGGCGTACGGATCCCCGTCCTGGGAGTGGTGCGGCGGTACGATTTCGGCGGGCTGGATCTGGCGGTCAAGGTCCTTTCAAATCCGTCCATCGAACTAGTAAACGAGGACAGGCCGTCCAAGGCCCTGAACGATTTAGTCGCGGGAGGACATCTTGGCGTCAAGACCGGCAAGGGATTCTACGATTATCAGGGGGAAGATCTCCATGAGATTTACACCAAAAGGGACCGTCTCCTGATGCGCATGAGGGACACCCTTGACGCTATCGAGGCGGTTATGTGGCCAGAGCCGGATGAATCGGACACAGCATCTTAGTAGTGAATATAAGCCGATGTCTGCCGCTCGAAACCGAATGGCATTCTATCAAAAGGCCCAGTGCAGGAATCCTCTCTTCCGTCTGGTTTTCCATTTGTCAGAACAACAGCTGCGCTGGGTTTATGAAAATGCCCCGTTGACGGGCTGAAGAATCGGACAACAGGGAGGTCTTATGGAAAATAAAATCATGATTACCGTGGCAGTTACCGGCTCCTTTCCCACAAAGGAAATGAATCCGGCCGTACCATACACTCCTGCGGAGATCGCGGATGCGGCAGTGGAAAGCTCCAAAGCCGGGGCCGCCATAGCGCATATCCATGTGAGGGACCCGAAGACGGGAAGCCCTGATTTTAAGGTGGAGCTGTTTAAGGAAGTTCTGGAGCGTATTCGGGAGAAATGCGACATGATCGTCAATCTGACGACCAGTGGTCTGCGGCTGACCGGTCCAGATGTTATTGCCACACGCCTTGAACCCGTCCATCTGAAGCCGGACATATGCTCCCTAGATCTGGGGTCAATGAATTTCCATGACCGAGTATTTAACAACCCTCCCGAGTGGTCCGTGGCGGCCGCGAAAAGCATGCGGGAAAACGGCGTTAAACCCGAAATCGAGGTATTTGAACCGGGCCACATCCGGCAGGCCGTATACCTCATTCAGAAGGGTCTTGTTGATACCCCCCCCTATTTTCAACTCTGTATGGGAGTCAGATGGGGAATCGGGGCGTCTTTCGACAGCCTCCTCTTTATGAGAAGGCAACTCCCTGAAAAGGCGCTCTGGAGCGTCCTTGGAACGGGAAGGGACCAGTTGACAATGGTGACCATGGGGATGCTGATGGGAGGCCATATCCGGGTCGGGTTTGAGGATAACATCTACGAGGAAAAGGGCGTTCCCGCCAAAAGCAACGCTCATATGGTGCAAAAGGCTGCGGACCTGGCTGAACGCCTGGGCAGAAGCGTTGCAACGCCCGATGAAGCCAGACGGATTCTCGGTATTAGCGTTACGGAGTAATAACACGTTCAATTGAAAGGAAGAAACGGGACAATGGAACCTAAATCCTTGGCAAGCCTTATTCAGAAGGGGAAGGTCTATGACCTTGGCATGGAATATTATGTTGGAATGCCTCACCATCCCAATCATCCCCCGTTCGCATTTTCACTAAGCAAGATACATGGTGAGGTGCTCTATGAGGGAGGTGTATCCGCATGCAACTGTCTGTTTACCACGGGAGGTCATACCGGAACCCACGTTGATGCCCTTGGGCATATCGCCCTGAACAATGAGGTTTACGGTGTGGGGGATATCGGCCCATGGCAGACCTATGAGGGCCTGAAAAAAGGGGGGATCGACGAGGTCCAACCTATCGTGACGCGGGGCGTGCTCCTTGATGCCGCTGGGCTGGAAGGGAAGGATTGCCTCGATTCAGAGTACCGCATAGGTCGCAAGACCCTTGAGGCGGCGGCGAAAAGAGGGGGCTGTTCCATTGAACCGGGAGACGCGGTACTTATCAGGACCGGGTGGATCAAATATTTTGCCGATCCACCAAAATATAACTCTCATCATAAGGGGT
>ENA-OSEO01006728-OSEO01006728.1-sediment-metagenome-genome-assembly--contig:-NODE-6728-length-10150-cov-2.942619_pt1 | contig 10150 bp, 9 predicted proteins | sample MGYA00237883_ERZ534232 | MGnify/ENA metagenome assembly ERZ534232
CGAGGAAGAATCATGGCCAAAAAGGGCTCAGGCAGACAGTCGAAGCGCACGAGCGGTTCCGCCCGGTCCACGGGCAAGCGCCTTGCGCGCACCGATACGTCCGTCGCTCCCGTCTTAGACGAGCAGTCCCGCAACGACATCTACGGCGTCATCATCACCGCCACCGCGATCGCGCTGGCAGTCGCGGTGCTCTCCGAAGGCGCCGGGTTGCTCGGCGGCATGTTGGCGACAGGGCTGCGACTCGGCTTCGGGATAGGCGCCTACGTCCTGCCGGTCTTGATGCTGCTGTGGGGCGTGAGCTTCTTCGTGCGCGCGTTCGCCATCAGCGAAACGCGGGTCGGGACCGGCCTGGGCATCGTGCTCGTGAGCTTCATCGCCATGGTCACGATCGCAACGCCGCTCGCAAGTATGTGGGAGCACTCCGCGCTCGAGACTCACGGTGGCTACCTGGGCGGCGTCATCGCGTGGGCGCTTCGCTCGCTTGTCGGTGACACTATCTCGTACGTGCTGCTGGCCGCGGGGATGGTGATCGGCCTCGTGATCACCGGGCTGTCGATCACAGGGCTCGTCGACTGGCTGGTCGATACCTTCGCACCTCGACCTGCCGACGAGCCGGCAGAGCGGCCGCGTCGCGAACGGGCGCCCCGCACCATGCCGCTTGACGTGGTGGACAGCGACACACTCCCCGAGATGTCCGCACCGCAAGCAGCCTCGCGCCAGGCCGCGTCGGCTCGCCGCGGTGACCCGGAGGCCAAGCGCTCGACCGTCCCGACCGTCCGTGCCGCCGCGCCCAGACGCATGGAGGGCTTCGAGCTGCCGCCGCTTTCGCTGCTCTTGCGAACCACCGAGCCTTCTGCGAAACACCGCGCATCCAACCGTGAGCTGAAGTCCACGGCTACGGTGATCGAGGACACGCTTGCGACCTTCGACGTCCCCGCGGTGGTCAAGAACTGGATCCCCGGTCCCACCGTCACCATGTTCGAGATCGAGCTGCCACGCGGTATCAAGGTCAACCGGGTCACCGCACTGGCCGACGACCTCGCCCTAGCGCTTGCCGCGCCCACGGTGCGCATCCTCGCGCCGATCCCCGGCAAATCGCTGGTCGGCATCGAGGTCCCCAACGAGCGGCGCTCGACCGTCACCCTGGGCGACGTGCTGCCCGATCCAGCAGCCCACGCAGGCGGGTCGTTGCTCCTGGGCATAGGCAAGGACGTGTCGGGTGATTCGGTCACGGCGGACCTATCCACTATGCCTCACCTGCTCATAGCCGGCTCTACCGGTACCGGCAAATCGGTGTGCATCAACGCGCTGCTCACATCGATCCTGATGCGTTCCACGCCTGCCGAGGTGCGCCTGATCCTGATCGACCCGAAGCGGATCGAACTCTCGTTGTACAACGGAGTGCCTCACCTATACGTGCCTGTCGTCACCGAGGCCAAGGAGGCGGCATCCGCGCTCGCGTGGGCCGTCACCGAGATTGACCTGCGCCTCAAGCGCCTGCAGAAAGCGGGCGCGCGCAACATCGGCATGTACAACTCCATGGTGCAGGAGGGCTCGGGACCCGAGGGTGCCGAGGAGATGCCGTACCTGGTGATCGTGATCGACGAGCTGGCCGACCTGATGATGGTGGCCGCCAAAGAGGTCGAGGACTCGATCTGCCGGATCGCGCAGCTCGCGCGGGCGGCCGGTATCCACCTGATTGTGGCGACCCAGCGCCCGAGCACCGACATCATCACCGGGCTGATCAAGACAAACATCACGAACCGGATCGCGTTCGCGGTCGGCTCGAGCATCGACTCGCGGGTGATCTTGGACCAGCCGGGCGCGGAGCGACTTGTCGGCCTTGGAGACATGCTGTTCTCCACACCGGCTTTGGCCAAACCCAAGCGTGTGCAGGGAGCGTTCGTCTCTGAGCCTGAGATCATGGCGGTCGTGGACCATCTTAAGGAGCAAGCCGAACCGGAGTACCACGAGGACATTCTGCACCTCAAGGTTGCCGCGACAGGCGGCGGTCTCGATATGGGCGAGGAGGACGATCCGCTGTTGTGGGAGGCGGCGGACATCGTTGTTACTTCCGGGATGGGCTCGACCTCGCTGCTGCAGCGTCGCCTTAAGGTCGGCTATGCTCGTGCCGGACGCATCATGGATATGCTCGAAGCCAAGGGGATCGTCGGGCCACCCGATGGGAGCAAGCCTCGCGAGGTCTTGGCTGACGTCGAGGACATCGAGGGCATCAAGGCGTTCGAGCGTTCCGAAGAGGAGGGGGAGGGGTAGCGTCGATGAGCAGCACGATCGGTGAGACCCTCTCCACCGCCCGCCGCGCGCAGGGCATCACACTCACCGAGGCCGAGGTGGCAACGCGCATCCGCGCCAAGCGTCTCGAGGCGCTCGAGAAGGACGATTGGGATGCCCTACCTAACCCCGCCTACGTCAAGGGTTACATCATCAGCTACGCGAAGTTCTTGGGACTCGACCCGAGCCCGCTGCTCGAGCAGTTCCGCAAGGATTTCGGGTTCTCTCCGCTACCTTCCGAGCAGGTTATCTCGCGCGAACAGGTGGTCGCGCCCAGGGACCAAGCCCACGCCATCCCGTTTCGCGCGGTCGCGGCCGTCATAGCCGTCATCGCCCTCGGCGCGCTCGTGGTGTGGGGTATCGGCCGGCTCGTGTCGGGACCCGAAGAGCCGCTCCCGATCCCGAACACACCTGCGGAGTCAACGGCCACCACGGGTCCCGCAGGCGACGGGACAACACCAGGCGTGGGCGAGACCCAGACCCCCGCCGGGCAGGAGGCCGCCTCTCCGGCCACTCTCGGAGAGCCCTTCACGCTCCGCGTCGAGGTCGCGCCCACCGCCGCCTCGTGGCTCCGTGTCACCATAGACGGGCTCAAGGCCTACGAGGGCACGCTGCCTGGCGGCGAGACCAAGGAGTGGGAGGTCACCGATACGGCCATCCTTCGGATCGGTATGGTCTCCGCGGTGACCGTGTACCGCGACGGCGAAGTCGTCGAAGTCCCCCCAGGCGCAGCCGACGTACCCGAGATCACCCTGACGACCCAGGACTGACGCAGCCCGGGCCTCACCACGCCCGCTTGACCTCGAGGAGGACGCATGGCCAAAGACCAGAGTTTCGATGTTGTCTCTCAGGTAGACATGCAGGAAGCCGACAACGCCGTAAGCCAGGCGGCTCGCGAGCTTTCCACCCGCTACGACCTGAAAGACAGCGGCTCGTCGATCTCCTTGGACAAGTCCGCCGCCACCGTCACGATAGCCGCTCCGAGCGACTTCGTGGCCAAGCAGGTCCGCGACATCCTCGAATCGAAATTGGTCAAGCGCGGTATCGACCTCAAGGCGCTGTCGTGGGGGAACCCGGAGTCCGCGTCCGGCGGGACCGTACGCGTGGCTGCCCGCATCATCAACGGCATCGACGCCGAGATCGCGCGCAAGATCAACAAGGACATCAAGGACGAGAAGTACAAGGTGAAAGTGCAGATCGAGGGCGACAAGCTGCGCGTGTTCTCCCCAAAGCGCGACATCCTGCAAGAGGTCATCGCGTTCCTGAAGGAGCAGGACTACGGCATTCCTTTGCAGTTCACGAACTACCGCTGACCTTGCCGCGCCCATGACACCCGACCGCGCACGGCCCGCCCCCGCCATCCACTTCCTGACCCTCGGCTGCCCGAAGAACGAGGTGGACAGCGACCGGATGCGCGCCCTTGTCTCCGGGTCCGCATTCCGCATCGCCGACGACCTCGACGACGCGGACGTCGCCGTGGTGAACACGTGTGCGTTCATCCAAGACGCGGTGGAGGAGTCGATCTCGGTCGTTCTCGATCTGGCCGGAGACTGGCGTCCGGCCCGCCCGGAACGCCGCATAGTAGTAGCCGGTTGCATGCCGTCACGCTACGGACGCGAACTCGAGACCGCGCTGACCGAGGTCGATGCGTTCGTCCCCGTTGCCGAAGAGGGCGCGCTCCTCGGCATACTTGAGCGGCTCACGGGTCACCGGCCTGGCGAGACCCGCGGCCCCGCACGCTCCGGCGACGTGGGTCCCTCGGCCTACCTGCAGGTCTCGGACGGTTGCCACCGCTCCTGCTCGTATTGCACGATTCCCACGATCCGCGGACCGTACCGCTCCAGACCGCTCGGTGAGATCGTGGAGGAGGCGGCGTTCCTTGCGCGGAATGGCGCACGAGAGATCGTGCTGATCGGCCAAGACATATCGGCGTACGGGCGGGACCTCGACGTAGACCATACGCTCGCGAATGTGGTCCGCGAGGTCGCCACCGCCGAGGACGTTGCGTGGACGCGGCTCATGTACGTCCAACCCGACGGCGTCACCGACGAACTCCTCGAAACGATGGCTTCACTGCCGTCCGTGTGCCACTACCTGGACATCCCGCTGCAGCACGTGGCACCGCACGTGCTCAACGCGATGCACCGGCGCGGGTCCGCCGAACAGTTTTTAGGACTGCTCGGCAAGATCCGTTCGTACATGCCGGACGTCGTCCTTCGCACCACGTTGATGACCGGGTTTCCCGGAGAGACCGAGGCCGACGTCGCAGCTCTGGTCGAATTTGTGGAGCAAGCACGCTTCGACTACGTCGGCGTGTTCGCGTTCTCGCCCGAACCAGGCACGCGCGCAGCTTCGCTTGACGGTCTACCACCCGCCGAGGAACGTGCGCGGCGCGCCCAGACCCTGCGCGACGCGGCGGACGTGGTGGGCATCGAGCGCGCCGCGGCATTGGTCGGCAGTACACTTGAGGTGCTCAGCCTCGGACTGGACGAGGACGACGTGCCTGTGGGACGCTGGCGCGGGCAGGCACCCGAGGTCGACGGACTCGTGCTTCTCGACACCGAGGTCCCGACCGGCGCACTCGTCAACGTGTCTGTCACCGACTCGTACGGCTACGACCTGGAAGGCCACGTGACACCGTGAGCGGCCGCCACACCGGTGTAATGACCTGGGCGAACAGGGTGACGATCCTTCGGATGATGTTCATCCCGGTGTTCGTTGTCGCACTGTTGGCACGCCTGCCGAACTGGGGCCCGTGGTGGGCAGCGGCGCTGTTCGTCCTGCTCATGTCCACGGACGCCGTTGACGGCTACCTGGCGCGCTCGCGCAACGAAGTCACCACGTTCGGCAAGCTGATCGACCCGTTGGCCGATAAGCTGCTGGTAACCGCCGCGCTGGTGGCGCTTGTGGACCTGCAGACGCTTCCGGCGTGGATCGCGCTCGCGATCATCGCTCGCGAGTTCATCGTCTCAGGCCTACGGATGGTCGCGGTGGCTGAAGGCAAAGTCATCTCGGCGTCGTCATTCGGCAAGACCAAGACGTTCCTGCAGAGCGTGGCGATCGTCGCGTTCATCCTCAAGGACAGCGATCCCGTCCTCGCGATGGGCGACCGGATCGCTTCGTCAGTCCAGTGGTTCTCATGGGGCATCATGGCGCTCGCGCTGGCGCTCACCATCTACTCGATGCTCGACTACTTCTATCACGCCCGGGAAGTCATCACCGGCCCCTGGGACACCGGCGGCGCCGCCTGATGCGGGGAGGTGGGGCATGCGCGACCGCGCGGCCGTCGTAACCGTCGGCACGGAGCTGGTCAGAGGCCTTCGGCTGGACACGAACGGCCGTGAGATCGCCTTCGCACTTGCCGCCCGTGGCTATGAGGTCGTGGAGTGCGTAAGCGTGGGCGACGACGAGTCCCTCCTGGCCGCGACACTGGCCCGGCTGCTCGCCGACACCTCCATGGTCGTCGTCACTGGCGGCTTGGGACCAACCCACGACGACATCACCCGAGAAGCCGCGGCAGCAGCCCTTTCGCTTCCATTGCATGCCGACGAAGGCCTCACGGCCTTCCTGCGCGAGGTCGCCACACGGCATCGTGACCCAGAGGCTGCCGCCAACGTTCTTCGGCAGGCGATGGTCTTTGACGGTGCTGGCGTGATCGAACCGACCTCGGGTACCGCCGCCGGCCAGGTGATCTCGACGGCGAGCGGCGCCACATTAGTGTTGCTGCCCGGACCTCCGCACGAGATGAGACCCATGCTCGAGGCGGCCCTCGGTCGCGGGCGGCACGCCGGGGCTCCTGTTGTGATGCGCTGTGTAGGCATCACCGAATCCGACGCGCAGGTCGTGGCCCAGCGCGCGCTCAGTGCGGTTGACGGCGTCGCGCTCACCGTGCTTGCGACTCCCTCACTTGTGGACGTCGTGCTCTTCGACGAGGGGGGAGGGCAGGACGCACTAGCGCGGGGTCGCCTCGCCGTGGAGACAGAGCTCGGCGACCGGGTCTACGGCGCGGGCGATACAACCCTGGCGCAGGCGGTATTGGATGCCGCACGGAGCGCGGGACAGACCATCGCTGTGGCCGAATCGTGCACCGGGGGCATGGTCGCTGCCGCTCTCACGGACATCGCGGGCTCCTCGAACTCGTTCCTGGGCGGAATCGTGACGTACTCCGACGCCGCCAAGATCGACCTGCTCGGAGTCGCCGCCGACACGATCGCACGTCACGGTGCGGTCAGCGAGCAGACCGCGCGCGAGATGGCCCGAGGATCGGCGGACCGATTCGGTGCCGGCACTGCCGTGGCGGTCACAGGCATCGCCGGACCCGGCGGGGCGACCGCCGACAAGCCCGTGGGCACCGTGTGGTTCGCTCTCGCGCGCGCGGAAGGCACCGCGACAGCCGTCCGCCACATTCCCGGCGACCGGTCCGGAGTGCGCACGCGAGCCACGGTGCACGCGCTCGACCTTCTGCGCCGCGAGTTCGCGTCGCATCCGTGATGCGTGCGTTCGTCGGCATCCCGCTCAGTTCTGGATGGTGCTCGGCGCTCATGGCCGCGTGTGACGTGGTCCGCGACACCGACCCCTCATGGCGCCGCGCAAACTGGGTCCCTCCCGAGAACCTCCACGTCACCGTCAAGTTCCTCGGCGAGGTACCGGACGATTCTGCCGCGTCACTTGCCGAAGACCTTGCTGCGTTGAGCGCGACGCGCCCGTTCGACCTGCCGCTGGAACGTGCGGTGTACGCGGTCCCGTCCTTGTCACGCGCGACGATGCTGTGGGCCACACTGCTCGACCCCGACGCACAGGCCGCCGACTTCGCACGAGCGGTAGACGACATCGCGATGCGCTACGGCGTGACGCCCGATTCGCGAGACTTCCGCCCGCACGTCACTTTGGCGCGCAGCAAGCGGCCCCGGCGACCCCGTGGCCTGGGTGAAGCGGAGCACGCCGCACGCGAGTTGCTCGGGACGCGCGACACGGTGTCAGTGGGAGAGGTTAGGCTGTTCCGTAGCACACTGACACCGCACGGGCCGGTCTACGACGTGCTTGCGTCAGTGCCGTTGAACGGAGATTGACACCGAACACATGTTCGTGTACGTTCTGGGCAGCCCCACGGGAGTCGCCCGAGACACGGCGAGGAGCGCGAAGAATGGACTCTGAGAAGGCCAAGATCCTTGATGTCACCCGCGAACAGATCGAGCGGAAGTTCGGCAAGGGTTCGCTTATGCGACTCGGGGAAGAGGACGCCGTGGCCCAGGTGGCCGCGATCCCGACGGGTTCGCTCGCACTCGATGCGGCGCTCGGCATCGGTGGGGTCCCCCGCGGTAGGGTCGTCGAGATATACGGTCCGGAATCGTCGGGCAAGACCACACTCGCTCTTCAGATCATCGCAGAGGCCCAGGCTTTGGGTGGTATCGCCGCGTTCATTGACGCGGAGCACGCCCTCGACCCGAACTACGCCGCCAGGCTCGGTGTCGACATCGAAGAGATCCTCATCAGCCAGCCCGACACAGGCGAGCAAGCCCTCGAGATAGCGGACATGCTCGTCCGCAGTGGCGCGGTCGACGTTATCGTCATCGACTCTGTCGCGGCTCTGGTGCCTCGTGCAGAAATCGAAGGTGAGATGGGGGACGCGTCGGTCGGCCTCCAGGCACGACTCATGAGCCAAGCACTCCGCAAACTTGCCGGCTCGCTGAGCAAGTCGAACACGACCTGCATCTTCATCAACCAGCTCCGCGAGAAGATCGGCGTGATGTTCGGTAATCCGGAAACCACACCTGGAGGCCGCGCCCTCAAGTTCTTCTCGACCGTTCGCATCGACGTCCGCCGAATCGACTCGATCAAACAGGGGACCGAGATCATCGGCAACCGAGTTCGGGCCAAGGTCGTCAAGAACAAGGTCGCAGCCCCCTTCCGGCAAGCTGAGTTCGACCTGATGTATGGGACCGGCATCTCCAAGGAGGGCAGTCTCGTCGATCTTGGCGTCGAGGAGGGTATCGTCGCCAAGTCCGGTGCTTGGTACACCTACGGCGACGAGCGCCTCGGACAGGGCAGGGAAGCGGCAAAGGACTACCTGCGCGAACACACCGACATCCGGGACGAGCTCGACCACAAGATCCGCGAGAACCTCGGTCTGCCCGTCAACGGGTCCGCGCCCGCTGCGTCTCAGAAGGCGGCCGATCCAGAGGCGGTAGAAGAGGAAGCGTAGACCACACGTGCGAACGAGGCGGCAAGGCCGAGCAAACCGAGCGCGCAAGGTCCACGTGGCCCTCGACGACGGAACCGAGCTTCAGACCTCGCGCGATGTCCTCGTCGCGCTCGGCCTTCCGCCCGACAGCGAAGACGCTGTCCATCCGGTGTCGGCTCGCCAGTCGATCGCCGAAGCCGAACCGGAATGTGCGCGCCTCAGGGCGCTTCGCCTTGTGGCGCACCGTGAGCGCTCCTCACAGGAACTCGTGACACGCTTGCGTCAGGACGGATACCCCGGCGCCGTCGTGGAGCCGCTTGTCGTGCACCTGACCGAACTCGGACTCCTGGACGACCTGCGGTTCGCCGGCATGTTCGCGCGGTCAAAGGTGTCCTCAGGATGGGGCAGGTCGCGCGTCGAGCGAGCGCTATCTCAGGAGTATGCCGTCGATGCAGACACCGTTGCTGAGGCCCTCGCCGAGGTGTGTCCGCTCGATGACGAAGCCGCCAGGGCCGTCGACGTCATCGGTTCGCGTCCACTGGCCACGCCAAAGGACCGCGACCGGGTGCTCCGTCTACTCATTCGTCGTGGTTTCACATACTCACAAGCGCGTTCTGCAATCGACTCATCCACCCAAGCGCGATCGGAGTCCTGAGCGCTTCCTCACCAACCCCTGCTCAGGCCCTTCGCCGCTCCATCTTCTTGACGCATTTACCAGCGAAGACGTACCATTACACCGGCAAATGTGATTCTCCGCGGCACCGCACATGCGGGTAGGCCGACGGTTCGTATCGTGTGACCGAACGATAAGACGACCATACGGGGCCGAGACTCGGCCGCTCGTCGGCTATCCGACATCACGCGCAGCACGCGTAGACGATCACATTCGCCGGACGCTTTCGTCCGGTTTCTTGCGTTCTAGCAGGGGTTTCATCTCTGTCCCGAACCGCTCGGAACCGCGCCGCCCCAGTCTTGGGGCAGCGTCCGCGCTACACGAGACACGCATCAGTGAATGGAAGGAGGACACGCGGTGGACATCGTCATCTCGATAGTGGCGGTCATCATCGGTGTCGCTCTCGGCTTCGCGATTGACCGCATCCTCGTCAGGGGCCGCACGGCCCGTGCGCGCGAGGATGCTCAGCGCATCGTCCAGGACGCCGACAAACAAGCCGAGACACTGAAGAAGGAAGCGCTCATAGAAGCGAAGGACCAGATCTTCCGCATGAAGCAGGAGATCGAGGACGAGCAGAAGGAGCGCCGCAAGGAGATCACCGCGGTCGAGAACCGTCTCGCACAGCGGGAAGAGAGCCTCGACAAGCGACTGGAGAGTCTCGACAAACGCGAGCACCAGCTTGCCAGTCTCCAAGGCCAGTTGCAGAAGCGCGAGCAGGACCTCGAGCAGATGATCGAGAGTGAACGTCAGCGCCTCGAGGCGCTCGCCGGCATGACCGCCGAACAGGCACGAGACGTACTCATGTCGCGCATCGAAGAGGACGTCAAGCGTGATGCGGCGTCCTTCATCCGCGAGACGGAGACCCGTGCCCGCGAGGAGGCAGACAAGAAGGCTCGCAATATCGTGGGCATTGCCATCCAGCGGGTCGCTGCCGACCACACCGCTGAGTCCACCGTGTCTGTCGTCGCGATCCCCAGCGACGACATGAAGGGCCGGATCATCGG
>ENA-OSEO01006731-OSEO01006731.1-sediment-metagenome-genome-assembly--contig:-NODE-6731-length-10146-cov-4.342239_pt1 | contig 10146 bp, 10 predicted proteins | sample MGYA00237883_ERZ534232 | MGnify/ENA metagenome assembly ERZ534232
TCGCTTGTAAAAATGATCAAAGCATGGAAGAAAGTCCATTTTGGGAGCAATAAATATCCGAAAGGTTTTATACTGGAATGTATGGTTTCGCAATACCATAATCCAACAGAAGATCAATGGATTGATGCATTCATTGACTTTTTCCAAAATATTCAATTTTCTTTCCCTGATCCGGATAATTTATTTTCTATTCCAGAGGTTCACGACATATCCAATCAATGCGTAATTACCATACCAATTGCAAAGACAATTGAAGACGCAAAAAGGATACTAAAAAAAATGTACTGGAGCTTGGAACAGATCATTTTAGCTCAAACAACTGCAGATAATGATTTGTTTGAAGCGGCAAAAATATTACAGGATGTGTTTGGCAACGATGAATCACTGGGAGCGTGTTTCCCATTACCAGAAGATGAAAGATCCAATAATTCTAGAGCAATGCCTGCTATCATCAAGGGAAGCCAACATGACATTCGGGAAGCGCCTGAATTTGGCTAATCCGCCAGCAGTTGAAGCATTCATAAAGGATTTCCTACATACTCTTCAGAATGCTGGATTTACTTCAGATTCAGGAGCGACAGGCAGATGGAGGGGAGTAATTCAGGTTGATTGGAGAGATACAAATACTGGGGCATGGAACACATCTTCTCATTCAATTGAGATTTTCTTAGTGGAAAGTTTCCCCTATCAAGCCCCTGTTGTTTTTTGTAAAGACGATCCTCCACTTCGACCTTCATGGCACCTGTCTCCGTATAAAACCCTCTGCTTATGGCGAAATCCAGATGGGTGGAAACCGTTTACAGGGGCATTATTTTTTTTGGAGCGGATACGTGAATGGTTTCGTAATTATCACACAGGTATTTGGCCGAATAATTTCGCACCTACAGATTTACACTTATATCTCAACGAGGAGGGGAGAGTCGTCTTAGGAGACGAATGGGATCCTTCTGCAGGAAAAGAGAGTGGCAGGTTTGTCATTTGGGGAAATCAGGATTACTCTAACGTTCCTTGGTTGGTTGGGCTAATATCCACAAATGGGAAACCACAAAGAGAGCCACGATTAGCAGATCGACTAACATCGATTCCTGGCGGGGCAGGACGCTATCCTGGGATTTGGTTCCGGGTAAAGGCTCCCTTTGTTCCCGCGAACCGGTTATTACCGCTTCTAGGTCAAATTGACCAATATTCAGACAAACCGGATGGAACGGCATTGTCGAATTTACTTGATCTAACTACTCGTTTTTTTTCCGGAAAAGGAATACCTATATCAATTGGATATCCTGAAAATAATGACACGGAAAGATGGTTATTTTTATGGGTCAACAATCCAAAAGGGAAAAAGATTCACTTCACTAATTTAGACGAAGCGAACCTTGAAATTCGAAGTTTTGAAACTTATCCAGCAGGAAAAAAAGATTTACTTCGAAGAACTGCTCACATCAACCAAAGCCTTATCATTAAAAAAGTGGCCTTATTTGGCGTTGGAGCTCTTGGCGGAAGTGTTGCATTACTTCTAGCGAAAGCCGGCGTCGGAAACATTCGATTGATTGATGGAGATGATGTAAAACCAGTCAATGTGGTGCGACATGTTGCTGGATTATCCAATGCAGGAATTTCAAAAACAATCTCTGTAAAGAATGTGATACTTGATCATAGTCCAGATTGTATAGTTGAGATATTCACTGAGACCAATAAAGCTGATGAGATTAACAAGATTATTTTGGGATGTGACTTAGTAATTGATACAACGGCTAATCAACCTTTTTCCTTATATCTGAATCAACTGGTTGTTCAAAACAGAGTACCTTTGTTACATGCTGCGGCATTTCGACGGGCAACCATTGGCCGTATGATCTTCAATAGGGCAGACCCATCCTATAACGATCCCTGTTTGGCTTGTTATAGGTTAAACAATACATCCTGGGATGAGCATTCTTTCCCAATTATTCCTATTGATCCTACATCCTTTTTCGAAGAAGAAGGATGTGCAGCAGTAACCGAAGAGGCGGACGCGATTCACGTAGAGTTACTCGCCAGCCAATGCGCTCTATTAGCCGTTCAGTTTCTAAACGGGCAGAGAATCTCCGGGAATCTCTTTCTGACTGTAAATAATCCAATAAACGGAGCGAAAAACGTACTTGGAATTCAAGGCATGCATAAAATAGAAAACACAGCGCTCCCGCATTGTGAAATATGCCATTGGACATAATGATTTGAGAGATATACTAATTAATTTTTCTCTTTCGCCACAAGCGAATTCTTTCATCAGCACAGAGGGTAAGAATAAATACCCAAAAGAAACAGGAGGGATATTAATTGGGTGGCGCGAGGACAACACTTTCAATATTGAAGTTGCTATAGGCCCCGGGCCGGCAGCTCATCATAAAGCATCAAATTTTTTTCGTGATGGGAGCTATTCTCAAACGCAACTAAATAAAATAGTTGTAGATACTTTTGGTAAATGGGATTATTTAGGAGAGTGGCACACACATCCTGTCAACTGTGGACCTAGCGGAAAAGATGTTAGTTCTATGATTGCGGTTAAAAAATCGAAAAAATTCAATATTTCAGAACCACTATTAGGGTTATTAATTTGTAAAAATACTGTTTGGAGTTTTCATTGTTATTTGGTAATGGGAGAAAAAGGATTGATTGAAATACCTATGTACCAAAAACCAGAATAATAAGGAATCAAGTTGATAGAAAACCAATTTTATATTTCACATTAATAAGTAATTGTTTAATTGTTTTTGATAAATTTAGGTTTATTGGTAAGGGGAACTTGATTATTATTATCAAGTAAATCAAATAATTCAAATAATTCCAATAAGGTAATTTCTCCCCATTTCTGATAATTTGTGCCTATTATTTCACCCAAAAAAGTCCCACTTATTTTTTTCACCCAAACAATTACATAAATGTAGAGTAAAAAATCACAAATCGCTCTTGAATTACCTAAAAGATCACTATAATAAAAATATCATATCGTGTTGGATCAAACCAACGGGATAAACAAAAAAGAAACACAATCACACAGAAACCAATGCAACACAATGATATGTTACAGACAAATTCTCTGTAACAACCAAAACTCTTTGAGCATCCACAAAGAGACGGATTACATTTACTCTTCGCCTGAATTTTGGATGAGTTACGAGATGAACGATTCAGACGATGCAACATCTCACACTTCATTGTCACCATGACGTGAAGATTTCGTCAAGGAAACTTGACGACCGGCTCAACGAGAAATGATAATAGAAACGGATAGAAACACAGAAAACAGTTATCTGTTTCCTAAGGAGGCTGTATGCCTGCATCCATAAACCATCAAGTAGACAGAGCACTGGGCGCGGTTACTTGGAATACGAAACAGATTTCAGAATACAAGAACGAAACCGGTGTGGTTTCAGTAAAAAAATCGCTGCGCCCTGAAGGCGATCCCACAAGACCGTTGCCTGTAATCCTGGGTATTGGTACACGGAAAACGTATTATGATGCTGCTGGATTATTCTTTAGACGTGCAAAGGAAGTATCAGGAAAGAAACTAATCGTAGATTTGCTGAATCCTGAGATTATCATTGAGACGTTTGACAACTTTTACTCTAGATCTGCTTCTGGAACTTTAAAAAAAACGCTAGCGGCAATCTATAAAGTGTATCTGGGTAGTAAAGCTCTCGGATGGTCTAGAATAGAGAATCCAATTACTGAAGAATTGAGGAAGCATATAAAGCAGTATTCTGATGATTTCAATGTACGACAACCTCGTTATGGCTATTTAGAGGAAGATGCACAACGGATTGTTGATTACTTATATCAAAACAACTCAAAGTTTGCGTTAGCAGCAGAAATCGGATTGAGTTGCGGTTTGCGAAAAAGCGAAATTGCTGGTTTACGTGGAAATGATTTCGATAAAGAAAAGATGATCATAAGAGTAATCGGAAAAGGGGGACGATATCGTGAAGTCAGCTTACCAAAAGAGTTAGCTGACAAAATAAACACTTCCCAACAATTCGTTTTTTCTCCAAAGAGATCATGGAAACAAGCTTTCTACAATGCAATCACGAATGCAGCAATCAATCTCGATATTGATTTGACCGGTGTCCATCGCTTGCGAAGTAATTTTGCCCAAAACACATACAATGAATTAATTGATAATGGCGCTTCTGATGAGGAGGCTCGAGATCAGGTTTCCAAAGACCTGGGGCACAATCGCCGCGATGTAACACATGGATATATACCATGATTTTGATAGGTATAATTATAAAAGTCGATAATTATTTGACAATTCGATAACGAGGGAGGAGTTCTAATGTCAGCAGTCGATATTGAAGAAACCAATCTTCTAAATTTAATTCTCAATACAATTAATAATTTTTGTTTGGATTTTGTTCAGAATCCATATACTTGCTATACCGAACACGGACTACATGCGTTGTTCTATAGCATGTTATTCAATGTATTGTCTGAAGATCAAAGATATGTATATTATGTAGATAAGAAAGTTGGTATTGTTCAAAAAGAATATCAAACGGTTGTTGATCTTGATAAATCAAAAAGACAACATTGGGATATTTCCATCCTTAAAGAACCCATTTTAACGTCACCTACAGCAGTATATGACTACGATCATTTGCCTCTTTTCGCAGCAATTGAGTTTGGAATGAATGAAGCAAAAGACCATCTCGAGGAAGATATCCGGAGGTTGTGTCACAAAAATAGTAATGTTGATCATCCATTTATAGTCCATTTATATCGTCTTTCGGCAAGTGGGAAACTGTTCTCTGCTCGTGATTGGTCTTCGAATTCACCTCGAATTCTTAATCAAGATCAAGTAAGGCTTGTAAAGGGTAATAATCCCATAGAAATATTCTATGGAATGGCTGATAGCACAGGTAAACATGAAAACGGAGTATGGAGGCTATAAAGCGAACATGACAACTATTGGCATATTTCCATTTGGTGAACCGGTAAAAACAGTTACTCAAGCCGATCGATCTGAAAAGAATGTATTTGTTCTAGGTGTTTACGCAAGTGCAGTTCATGCATGTTGGATTAATAATGAGGGAAAAAACTTAGTAACCGCACTTGCTGTTGCCAGCGAGCCATTTATTTTTTGGAGAGGTGAAGGAGCGGATTCAATTATCAACAAAATCAACATTCCTGACGAATTAGGGAGTTTAGTCCCCGCCAGAGATTCATTCAATGGTCCATCCGGGATTGCTCTCGATGATTTGATTCTAAAACCACTAGGATTGGAACGAAAAGATACATGGTTGTGTGACCTTGTTCCGCATAGTTGCGTAAACCCTGCTCAGAGAGTTGCTTTGGAGCGTGAGTATTTCCCAAATTGCTTCAAATATAACTTACCGATGGCAAGCGTACCGAAACTTCCTTCGCCTATTACTGATGATGCCAGGCGAAACGAGATCTCGCATGAGCTTCAGGAATCAAAAGCACGAATTTTGATACTATTAGGCGATATGCCAATTCGTTGGTATCTGAAATTCTTTGATACCCGTTGGTCGAAGCTCTCAGATTTTATGGATGGTTCAGGTTCATACGGGCAATTGCACGACGCGATAATAGCGGGGCGAAAAGTGACGATATTACCTCTTGCACATCCCAGGCAAATCGCGAAGCTTGGACGCTCATCTCAATATTGGTTTGACATTCATGCACAATGGATTAAACAAACGAGTAGTTCAATTTTTAAACTCTTATGAGATCAACATCAAAGAAGCGACCATTTTTAGAAAATTTTGCTTTATACAAACCTTCTTCTGTAATTTCTTTTGAACCATCAGCGTAAACTTCAATAGCGAATTCTTTTGACAATTCAAGCATTAACGTTTGAAATTTTTGGACAAGGTATTTAGCAGAGGTTTGTGTGCAAAATTCTTCACTACATCCTGGAAGTAGGAATCCAATTCTTGTTTCGCCATAAGCTAGAACTTTTCCATTAGTATCCCAAGCGGACGGGATCATTCGCCAATAGTTTATTTCTATTTCTTCTCCACGTGCAACCAAGGTTTTAATTGGTAAATAGGGATATTCTAAATATAGGGGCTCATTGTGTACGGAGTGGAGAATCACTGCAATTTGAAGTTCATCTTCCTTCGTAAACATATTGGCTAAATAACCTGCCCGTTCTCCACTGAAAAATTGAAATTCCGGGTCAGTAATCATATTCTTTTGTAAAGCCCATTTGCGAATTTCTGCCAGGTCCAGTACTAGATCACGCGGAAGTTGGGTAATAATATCATCCATCAATATAAATCCAATAATAGGAACATTTTTTATCGGTATAGCCATTTTTTCTCCTTTCTGGATTTCAACTGGAGCTAAGTTGGCAACAATGGATGAATATTGGCTTGTTTTTGGAATTCCCGGAAAAACGAACGATTTCTTTATTTCAGGGTTGACAGTAAATCTGAGAGGAAAAGTTTAAGCTAATTCAATCAATTCTGATTCGTTTGAAAGAAAGTAAAAATCAACATTGGTTGCTAAATCCCCATACTTTTGAAGCCACATTTTGGGGACACGAATATCATTTCCAAAAACAAGGAATTTTATTTTTGCTTGTGTTTTTTCAAGAAGCCAAACATATTCAGCGATTGTGGCAAATTTTGCAGGCGGCAATTCTCTTCCACGCACAAGTGTGTAATATTTAACATCACCAATGATTGAGAAATCATCAGATACAAGATCGAATATCTTTGGTACCCCAGGCGTTTCTCTTGGAGATAGTTGTTCTTGAAATTTATTGCTCATTATTCTTCTTGCGAGTAATTCAAATTGATGAGGTGTCATTGTTGTAGGAGGAGGTTCAACCGCGTTGGCATCAGAGCGTATTTCGCGATCACGTGTTGTAATTAATAATTCTTCATTCAGAGCAATAGGCATATTTGCATAAAAGGTCCATTCATGATTTTGTTGTTGGCCGCGAATTAAATTTTCTATCATCAAGTTCCTTGTTATTTGGAATACTTGTTGATGGGGTTCGATTTTTAAGGTTGCACATATATCTGAATTAGTTCGTCCTTCAGGATAAACTGATCTAAGGTGATTCAAGATGCGTTCTTTATTTGTAGGCATATATTTCCTTTTCATACCCGCTATGAAAAATTATAAGAAATGTTACCGAATTTTTATTTCACGAATTGGATCCTTACAAATGGCAGGTGAGATGGAGTTTCTCAAGCACGATGATAGTTGTTTTCCTTCTGGATGAACAAAATTATCAAGGCTTAAGAGTGTTTTATCACTTATTGACACCTGGCTGCATTGATCACAGAGGAACCATACCTTGGCATCAAGTGTTGAATCAAGTTTATATATATCCACTGATGTTTCAACCGTGGTTGTAGACCACTGCTTGACATGGAATTTATACCTGATTTTTCCCTTATATTTTTCCTCATCAGATCGATTTTGAGTGTAATAGAGATACATCCAGAAAGGTATATCAGGAAGTGTGTGAGGAGTTGTTCGATTAAACGCGAAGGATAAATATTTCTTTTTTGATTTTATCCATTCCTGGATCATGAATTCATCCCAATGGATTTCTGCTTTGTATTCAACTGGAAAAATGTACTCAATCATATTAACCTCCATTAGCGGCAATCAATTGAACTTACATTATTTCATTGTGATTAGAAGCATTACATCTATTGGAAGCACCAATAACATGTTAGAACAAAACTTATTTAATTTCTGGTTGAAAGGCCGATTGTAATCGATTTAATACATCAATCATTTTATCTTGAAGTATCTCCCATTGTTTTTTATCTTCTAAGCCAATTCCTTTGATTACGTAGCAAATCCTGGATGCTTGACGATGATCTAGACGTTGCCATTCGAGTGGTTCACCAAATCGTTTTTCAATTTCATTTTTCTTTTCATATAAGGAATCAAATAATCGCTTATTATCATCCGTACTTTTTTGTCCGAGGTAAAATTCAACTTGTGCATCATGTTTTTTGATTACCAGTGAATATATGATTCCTGCTTTGCCCGCACTTGTAGAAATCCAGTAAGCATAAGTTGGAGAAATGCGTTCAAGTAGATTTGTCTTTTTTGATGCCTTTTCTAATAATTGAACCCAAAATTCGTGGCGATCTAATTGGTTTTCAGCCAAGTCCTTTTTCTTTGAACCCAATTGCCGGCCTTCTTTCGTGGGACCCGCAATAATAGAAAAATGTGGAGCTGGATCAGAATTATTTATTCTATATGCTTCAAGTTTAACCAGATAGAAGGATGTATCTGCGGGGAGTGTTTCGTTTAACCAATGGATAGCTTTTTCATGTTCCGGACGGGGATCGCTTGCAATCCATATCGCTGTTTTCGCATCCAGATTACTTAAATATGTGATTAACTTTCCAAGGTGATCGTGATTGGTTTGTTCTAATTGGTTTTCAATAATAACGTTATCACCATTGAAGTCTACCGCCAGGATATCAGCAGAAAATGGCCCTGCAGAGGCTTCGCGTTCAACAAATGAAAGTTGAATTCCAATTTCCTCGCTTAGTGAATCCAGATTCTCAGCTAGCCAACGGGTAAATCCATGTGCCTCGTGTTTCCACAATTCACGCAGGGGAACTTTCTCCAAACGGGCAATATTTGTCATGGTCTCTTCCTATTAATTTTCTTCATAACTTTTCAAAATAAATGGTTTGGCTTTTTCGATATCTTCATCTGAGGATAAAGTAATTTCAAGGTCTCCTGTCGCAAAGTGACCGATATTGCGAACGTCTCGCGTAAAACCTTCCTCAAGACTTATGTTTTGGAAGTCTGATTTCACAAAGATTACAATTTTTCCTGTTTGTGGGTGGATCTCTATACAAGCAAAATTTTTCAATCGTTTATATGCAAAGTAATTCTGTAATACCTTCAATCTAACGTCATCGCCTATCGCCATCAAGAAAGCATTTAGATTTTCATAACGATCTTTAACCTCGTTACTTGCATGTGATAATTTTTCTTCAACGGTACTTTCGTGATGATTGGTTTGTTGTGGAATTGTGATTTGACCTGTAGTGGCGTTAACTAATTCCAGCAATAACAAATCTTGTGCGTAATTTCGATACCTTAGTAAATCAATATTTCTATTAATTTGTCTCACTGCATGTTCATCATAACGGTTGTAATCACCCGCAATACAAATTAGCCTTGCCCCTTGCCAATCGATATTTTGAGATGTGGTGTGTCCAAGTTTTTCTTGTACCAATAAAACGAACTCCGCTTTATGATCTAGAAGCCAATCCAGATAAAAAAGTCCTTGGTTGATTACATTTTCATTTAATGCTCGTTTATATTCAATAATCACCGGAGAATTGTTCTCATCTATCCCAAGTGTATCAATTCGCCCTCCATGCACTCGGCCTGTATCATATTCACTGGCGAGGAATTTAACGCCAAGAAATGTTTCAAGGTTATGTTCCAATAAGGATTGTAAAGATCGTTCTACAGCCATAGACCGGCCATTAATAATTGAGACTTGATTATTAGTGTACTTAAAAAGTTTTAAATCACTCATCTTGTCCTCTTTTTCCTATTCCCACTGTAGTTCTTCTTGCGATTTCCCAATTAACTGCTCTAATTCTAACCCTAACTTTCTGCAGATAAAATAAGTTGCGATGGCATCTGTAATAGAGAAATAATTCTCAGGTTCATTGATATCATTTTCAAAATGGGTGTTATGTTTTGCGGGATTATATATTTTGTTGGTTAACCAAAACAGATTATCACGAAGTTCTGGAGGTAAGTGCCGTTTATAACGATTTACTAATTGCCCTAACGGAAATGGATCAGGTCCAATTTGTTCCCAAAACCATGTGTGAACTACTCTTTTTAGTAGCGCTTCAATATATGCGCTCGCAGAATATGCTGCAAATCTTGTCAAGTTAACAGCATTAGGATTGTTCAGACTCATTTTCACGTAGGATAATGCTCGATAGACACCCAGTTTGCGCTTTTCCTTCATTAGGTAAATGCCAGTCCCACCCATCGTTGAATCGAAAGCGTAGATTAATTCCATCGCCTTCTCATTATTCTTTTCTACAAATTTACTGGCTTTTAGGGTGATTTCTAATGCTTCGGAACCAACGATCTGTTCGAGACTTGAAATGATTTCTTTTTCAGATG
>ENA-OSEO01006732-OSEO01006732.1-sediment-metagenome-genome-assembly--contig:-NODE-6732-length-10145-cov-2.347338_pt1 | contig 10145 bp, 6 predicted proteins | sample MGYA00237883_ERZ534232 | MGnify/ENA metagenome assembly ERZ534232
AACTCGAGGTATCCAACACCATCCTGAGGGATAGAAAACGACTCATCATCCTCGGGTTACTCATCCTACCCGCCATTTTGGGAGGTATTGCATTCGCAGAACAGATCAGCGAAGCGCTTCCTGCTGTCTTGGGCGGAAAAAAGGCATACTCCCCGGCATATTATTCCACAGGGATCTTCGTGGTGTCCATCCTCATCGGACTCGGGGCCGGCTTGATTACCGGATGCATCGGTGCTGGAGGAGGCTTCGTCATCGCCCCCGCCCTCATGAGCGCCGGCATCAAGGGGATCCTGGCGGTTGGAACGGATCTCTTCCATATTTTTGCAAAGGCCATTATGGGCAGTGTGATCCACCGCAAGCTCGGAAACGTTTCCGTACCCTTGGCCGTTGTTTTCCTCATAGGAGCAGTCATAGGGGCAACCATCGGCGGAGTCATTAATCGGCTTCTTTACGAAATCAACCCGATCCTGAGCGATGCCTTCATCACGACGATTTACTCCCTTATGCTTGGGTTCCTGGGCCTGTACGCCATGCTGGATTTTCTCAGAGCCAGAAAATTGGGAAAGCAGGTGCGAGCACCCCACGGAGGAGCAGACGAAGCTCCAAGAAAGGTAGAAGGAGCAGAAATGGGGAATTTGCCCCGGAAGCTGCAAGCCATGAAAATTCCTCCCATGGTCAAATTCGATTACGATTTCGTGCCTGGAGGCCGGAGTATTTCATGGGTGTTTCTGGTATTGAGCGGCGCATTTGTGGGGCTTGCCGCAGGGATCATGGGGGTCGGCGGAGGCTTTTTGACCTTTCCCATCTTTGTGTACATGCTCGGGGTTTCCTCCATGACCACCGTGGGCACGGACATTTTCCAGATCATCTTCACAGCCGGCTACGCCGCCATCAGCCAATACGCCATATACGGCTTCATTTTCTACACGCTGGCCATGGGCATGCTCTTGGGCTCCTTGATCGGAATCCAGGTTGGAGCCCTGGTCACAAAGGTGGTTCCGGGAATCACGATCCGCGGCTTTTACGCCATGGCCGTGCTGGCAGGATTTGTCAACCGCATCTTTGCCCTGCCGGGCAAGCTGGCGGATATGGATGTCATTCCCCTATCCAAGGCGGCCGGAGCCGTCCTTGAAAAAATCGGCATATGGGCTTTTTTTGTGGTCATCGCCGGATTCGGAGTCTGGGTGATTGGCACGTTTTTGCGTAATCTCGGCGTCCTTAAAGGAGAGGAGGCAAAAATATGATCGCGAGCAGAAAAGAGTTCCTGAGCGGTTTCGGCTTGTTCGTAGCGTTCCTGGTCGTTCTGATCCTCCTGTTTTTCCCCATTTTCAAGGGACATAACGCCCTCCAATACCTGGACAACCTCTATAACACCATTTCAAAAGGGTCCGCCTATTACATCCCGGCAGTTCAAAAAGAGGCGAGCAAATTTGACGGAAAATCCGTGAGCGTGACCCTGAAAGCGGCAAACCAGAAAACGGCGGAGCAGATCGCCGCCCTCTTCCGGTCGGGTGATGCCGAGGTTCTCCTCACAGGGATCGAATTGAAAGTCAAGGGAGATCTCGGCAAAATACTCGGAAACTGCTTACAGGACGCAGACGCCATGTATAAGAATGCCGGAGAGCAGGTGTCCGGCAAGTATGGTTACGATGAGAGGCGAGTTCTTTTCAACTGGTGGACCGCTTTCAAAGGGATGGATAAGGAGTTGAGCAGCCAGAAGAAATTCAAAGAAGCCAAAATCGTCAATTTGGTGCAGAATAAGGCAGTCGAGACTTCTTACAATTATTACAAGGTGGAGGCCCAGAAGATCTCCGATCAGCCCGGTACCGTGATCGCCTCCCTTTTGTTCTATGTCATTTACACCCTATGGTACGGCTTTGCCATCCTATTCATGTTTGAAGGTTGGGGACTGAGACTCGCCCACTAATTGGGTTTCATCAGGTCGCGACACGTCGAAACGCAGGGAGTGCGCCGGGCTTCGTGCTCGGCGTCCTTCGAATCGTCAATTGCGAATGTCAACCGAGTGGGTTCATGGGCTCCTGGCAGGGGCAAGGAAGCGCCTTGAAGATGAAAAGACGTCTTATCCCTTGTGCCTGCTGCCGCACCTTGCTCACGATTTCACAGCCTATGGTTCGAATATCCAACCTCTTTAAGAGATTCCTTTCAAGGGACGAAAAAGAACATCCTCCCCCTTTGGATGAACTGCGAACGGCCTTCAAGGTTCGTTACCATCAGTTCAAGCTCCTTCTCAATGCCAACAACAACGCCCTGGAGATCATGGCGGAAATGGAGGAGGCCTTGCGGGGGTCCCGTCCCCTGGGAATGAAATTCGTGCGATCCAGATCTACCCGTGTTTCCACCAATGTCTGGCAGATGGTGAAGAATTTGAATGACCTGTCCCAGGGGAAATACGAGGAACTCTTCGGTCGTTTCAAAGCAATACAGGAAAAAATCAACCCGTTTCTCCTTTACAAAAAGCTTTCGGAACCGGGCCCTCTGGTGCTTCCCCTTGAATCCATTGACAGGGCAAAGACGGCTCAAGTGGGGGCAAAGGTCGCCAATCTTGGCGAAATAGCGAACCGGCTCCATTTGAAAGTATCCGACGGGTTCGCCGTCACAGCGCGGGCCTATGAGCGATTTATGGAGCAGAGCGACCTCCAGGCCGAAATTGACCGGCGCATCCAGGCCACCAACGTTGAGCGGATGGATGAACTTTACAAGCTCAGCGCCGATTTACAGCAGTTGATTATCCGTTCACCACTTCCCCGGGAGCTGGAAGAAGCGATTTCTGAACATTACCGGATGCTGGAGGAAAAGAAAGGCGAGGGAGTCACCCTGGCTATTCGGAGCAGTGCCCTGGGGGAGGACCTTGTCCGAACATCCTTTGCGGGACAGTATCGCTCCGAGCTCAATGTGAGCCGGGAAAACCTCTTCCAGGCTTACCGGGAAGTGGTCGCCAGTAAATATGGTGTGACGGCGATGACTTACCGGCTGAACCGGGGCATCCCGGATGAAGATGTGGCCATGTGCGTGGGGTGCATGGCGATGGTGGACGCTCGCTCAGGTGGAGTCGTGTATTCCAGAAATCCTTTAAATTTCCGGGAAGACACGGTGGTGATCAATGCCGTCTGGGGTCTACCAAAGTCCGTGGTGGAGGGAAGCACCTCTACCGATCTCTTTGTCATTTCCCGAACCGGGCCCATGAAAATCCTCCACAAGCACATCCCACGGAAGGACCAGAAATTTGTGTGCTATCCGGATGAGGGTGTCTGCCGGATGGAGGTTTCAGGAGACATGGGCAGCGAACCCTCGCTGAACGATGATAAAGCCCTCGAACTGGCGCGTATCGCGATGCGGCTGGAGGAATACTATGGTCTTGCGCAGGATATCGAGTGGGCCATTGACAGAGAGGGATCCATCACCCTCCTCCAATGCCGACCCCTCAAACCAATGGAAGCAGACACCGTGGAAAGCCCGGAGAGGCGGGTTGAAGATGCTGCACCGGTGATTCTCCAAGGGGGCCTCACAGCGAGTTCCGGTGTAGCGGCTGGACCCGTCTTCAAGGTGAGGAGGGATATGGACGCCCTTCGGTTTCCCGAAGGAGCCGTTCTTGTGACGGCCCAACCCCTTCCCCGCTGGGCCACAACTTTGAACCGGGCAGCAGCCGTGATCACCGAGCAGGGAAGCGTGGCCGGACATCTGGCCACGGTGGCCAGGGAGTTCAGTGTCCCCGCCCTTTTCGGCGTGAATGATGCTCTCAAAACCTTAAAAAACGATCAGCTCGTCACGGTGGATGCGGATGGTCTCAGGATCTATGAAGGTCGAGTGGAATCCCTTCTCATAAAGCGGGAAGGGCCTAAAAACCCCATGGAGGGGAGCCCTGTCTTTGAAGCCCTGAAAAGCGCCGCATCGCTTATTGTGCCATTAAATCTCCTCGACCCCGATTCCCCTGAGTTCAAGCCACGGAACTGCAGGACCTTTCACGACATTACCCGCTTCTGCCATGAAAAAGCCGTTCAGGAGATGTTCCAATTCGGCAAAGAGCATCATTTTCCAGAGCGCTCCAGCAAACAACTTTTCTACCAAGTGCCCATGAAATGGTGGATTTTGAATCTTGACGACGGCTTCAGGGAAGAGGTGGAAGGCAAATATGTTCGTCTCGAAAACATCGTCTCCATTCCCATGTTGGCCCTCTGGGAAGGAATTATCGCTGTTCCCTGGGAAGGTCCTCCGCCCGTGGACGGTAAGGGACTCCTATCGGTCATGTTCCAGTCAACCACAAATCCGGCCCTGGTCTCCGGCTTGCGATCGAGGTATGCGGACCGGAACTATTTCATGATCTCCAAGAACTATTGCAGCCTCAGCTCCCGGGTTGGTTTTCATTTCTCCATCATCGAGAGTCTGGTGAGCGAGCGAGCATCGGAAAACTATATCAGTTTTCAGTTCAAGGGTGGGGCCGCCGATCCCCTTAGAAGACACAAGAGAATCATTTTTATCGCTGAAATCCTGGAGGATTACGGATTCATGGTGCAGGTCAAGGAGGATCACCTCGTCGCTCGCCTGGAAAATCGAGATCCGGAGTTTATGAAAGGTCGCCTCAAACTCCTGGGCTACGTGACCATGCATACGAGGCAACTGGACATGATCATGTCCAATGACGCTTCAGTCGATCATTACCGGGCCAAAATTAAAAAAGATCTCCATGCCCTGATCGGGCCGCCTGAATGAAACCCTTCTAGCGTAAGCGATGCCGGGGGAATTGAAGGCACATCAGATGGATGGGTGATGTGGGATTTTTTTTAGGTTCCGAGGCTCCCGAGCGCCGTCACAAGGCGGCGGGATCTTCGATAGTCCCTTCGGAAAAGTCCTCCCGTCATCCATGGGGGCATAGGGGTCGGGAAGATTCCGCGCGGCACCGGAAGCATCTCCGAAAATGGTCATAAACTTGTTGCCACTTACGACCCTATCTTCTATATGTTAAGGTTCGATTCCCCAGGGACAACCATTTTCGCTCATGTCCATCAGGAAATCCATTCTCTCCTCTTCTCGATGCTCCTGTCAAGCCCGGGGAGAGAAAGTGAAATGACGCTGACGCCTGGAGTTCTATTCAAATTTCGAAGGAGGTGGACCATGGAGTTTACTCTTAGTGAAGAGCTACAAATGCTGCGCCAGATGGCCCGCGATTTCGCCGCGGATAGGATTGCCCCTCATGCCGATGAGTGGGACGAAACGCATTACTTTCCTTACGAGGAAGTACTCAAGCCTATGGGAGAGCTTGGTTTTTTTGGGACCGTCATTCCGGAACAATATGGCGGAAACAACATGGGATGGCTTGCTGCCATGATCCTGACCGAGGAAATAGCCAGGGCCTCCGCTTCGCTGCGGGTTCAAATCAACATGCAAGCTCTGGGCTGTGCTTACACCATCTGTACGTACGGTTCGGAAGAAGTGAAAAAGAAGTATGTGCCCCGACTTGTCAGTGCTGAGTACGTCGGTGGATTTGCCATCACAGAACCGAACGCCGGCTCTGACGTCATGGCCCTGAAATCGACCGCGGTGGACAAGGGAGACCACTGGCTCATCAACGGATCCAAGACCTGGATCTCCAACGCCACCGCAGCGGATGTACTCATCTATTACGCCTATACGGATAAGGAAGCGAGGGGGAGGGGTCTGTCCGCATTTGTCATCGAGCCGAAGAATTTTAACGGCGTTACCACCTCCAAACTCGATAAACTGGGAGTCCGCGCCTCCCCTACCGGCGAGGTGATCCTGGAAGACACGAAAGTCCCCAAGGAGAACATTCTGGGGAAACCCGGCGACGGGGCAAGGATCGTCTTCGGCTCCCTAAACCAAACACGCCTTTCAGCCGCAGCGGGAGGAATCGGTCTGGCTCAGGCCTGTCTCGACACGATCCTTTCGTACTGTAGCGAAAGGGAACAGTTCGGACAACGGATCGGTGAATTCCAGATGAACCAGGATATCGTCGCGCAGCTTTCCGCCGAGATTGAAGCTGCACGCATCATGGTTTACAAGGCTGCGTGGCAAAAGGATCAGGGGCAACTGGGCAATAACCTGGAAGTGGCCCAGGCGAAGTATTTGGCAGGGGAGGTTGCGGTGAAAGCGTCTCACGCCGCCATCAAAATCCTCGGCGCGTATGGTTACTCTACGGAGTACCCGGTAGCGAGGTACTATCGGGACGCTCCGAGTATTCAGATCGTAGAGGGATCCACCAATATCTGCAAGTGGATCATTGCCTTGGACCAACTGGGGATACGAAAGGCAAACAGATAATCGCTTCGGTTTCTCTGAGCCGTCCTTTTTCACCGTTTGCTGCCGGAAGACCCGGCTTTATGGGGCAACGGTTTGACGGAAATTACCCGATGAGGCACCGGGTGGTTGTGTCGCTCATCCGGCATAGCTACCCGGATTAAAGCTCCTTCCTTTCCTCGTCACCTACTTTCATCCAGATCCGATATAACTTCTCTCCACTCTCCACAAAGCACGTGTACCCTGTCGGGTCCACCTCCTCAACCATCACGTCGCCCAGCTCCTTACACTGAGCCAACCAGTTCTCAAAATGTGCACCTCCCCCGAAGTAAACCTTTCTCCAACGATTTCCCTCCTGATCCAGCCGTTCACGAACCAGCTCTTCTTCGGCCATTCGCTCTTGTATCGATTGACCCTGGCAACCTTCCTCAAATTCCATTTTTCCCCCCTGCTCCTATCTCCATTCGATCATTGATTTCCTTCTGCATCTGTTCATTGATCTTGACCAGTTCCGCCGTTCGCCGTGCCGCCAGCGCCTCGCGTTCATGGGGGCTTCTTTTCGGTTCCTCCTCCATGAGGCTGCTCTTCGTCGGGCGTTCCCCGTCACGCGGTACTTGCGTGACCATGGGCGCAATAGGGTAGGGATCTCTTGCCGAAAAGCCTATCTCTCCAGGACTCATACATCTTAAAAGAATCTGAGAGTGAATTCAAGACCGGATCATCATCACCCCAGCCACCCCCGTTTTCAGAGGACGCATTGACGAAAAATGATTTGCGGCACCTCCTTCGTTGGCTTGCCGTGATGCGCGCCACTGGCGCGGCAGCCGACCCTTTCAAGCTGGAGGCAGGACCCATGAGAACAAAACGATTCGAGGATATTGAGGCACGGCACCTGGCAGGAGAGCTAACCTGACCACCAACGATACGTCAGGGAAAGAAAGGCAACCTTGAACGGCTCGCAGCGGGGGCGCTCCCGCAGCGCCGGCGCTTGCGCGGCGTGTGCACCGCGTGTGAATCCTGAACCCTTGAACGGTTATGGTTCGCTTTGTCGCGGATGGATCGGCAAACAACCTTCAAAACTGCCGGCCTCAAAGGGCATCGATCACCTTTCGCTCCGCCTTTGAGAACGGAACCCCCCCCAGTGCGGGGAACTCCACCCAGCGCCAATCCGCGCAAAGAAATGCTCTCGGTTCACCGCTTTTCCGGATAGCTCGGAAAACATGAAGGGTCATTCGAAAATGGGTGTAGACATGTTTCAGTGTGACCACAGCCGCTTCCACTTGAATCCCGAGCCCTACCTCTTCAAGCACCCTTTTCTCCAAAGCGGCTTCCGGGTTTTCGCCCGGCATCACTTCCCCTCCGGGAAACTTCCACAAACCACCCAGGAGACCCTCGGCAGGCCGCTGGACAATAAGCAGCCTCCCCTGTTCATCGGTGACGACCGCCGAAGTCATCTGCCTGAGAGGCAAGGGCTTTCTCTTTTTCTTGACCGGCAGGGTCTTCTCAACACCGTTCCTGCGACCGAGACAGAGATCCGAGAGGGGGCATAGACCGCAGGAGGGATTTCTCGGGGTACAAACATCCGCCCCCAGGTCCATCATGGCCTGATTGTAAATTCCCGGCTCCCTGCCGGGAACAAGTTCATCGGCCAGGGTGAAAATCCGTTTCTCGGTCCCGGGGACCTCGAGGGGCGTTTGGATACAAAACAACCTGCTCAGAACCCGACGGACATTACCGTCCAGCGCCGGGACCCTTTTCCCGAATGCCACACTTAGAATGGCAGAGGCCGTGTAGGTTCCGATTCCAGGCAAGGAAACCAGTTGATCCCAGGTGTCGGGAATCTTGCCGCCCATTTCCCCCATGACCCGTCTTGCGGCCTCGTGCAGATGCCGCGCCCGGGCGTAATAGCCCATGTTTTCCCACTCCCTCAGAACATCTTGAAGGGATGCCCGGGCGAGGGAAGCCATGGAGGGAAATCGTCTCAGAAAACGGCGGTAATATAAAATCGCGGTTGGCACCCTGGTCTGTTGGAGCATGACTTCTGAAACCCATATAAAATAAGGATTGCGGGTTTTACGCCATGGAAGATCACGTTGGTGTGAGCCGTACCAGGCAAGAACTCGCTCAGAGATAAGGGAGGAGTTCGGAAACATGGGCATCTACTCGTTATAGGCCCGGCGGGAGAGGATGCAGGGTCTTCTCACGATGTCGAATGGTAAAGTACCGGGTGTAACCCGCCTCAATGGCCATTTCCAGTGCAGCGTCGAACCCGGCGCCCACGCGGTTTGGTTTGTGCGCATCCGAGCCGAAGCAGATGGGGATTTCTCTGTCTCTCGACATGGAAAGGATGAGCGGTGAAGGATAAATTTCCGCGGCAGGGGTAAAGAGACCCGCGGTGTTGATTTCAATGCCCATGCCCGCCTCGGCAATGCGATCGAGAACGGGTCCTATCATCTCTTTTAGGTCACGCTCTGGAGGGCGGTATCCGAACTTCTTCGGCAGGTCGAGATGGGCGGCGACGTCGTAGAGACCGGATTCGGCGAGCTTCCCAACCAGCTCAAAATATTTTCTCCATGAATACCCCACGTCAACGGATTCCCAGACATGCCGGTGAACCGGGTTGTCAAATCCCCATCCGTCGATATAGTGCACAGACCCGAGAACAAGATCAAGACCCTGCTCAGGCAACCAGGCCGCAAGGAACGCCTCACAGCCCTCATAAAAATCGGCCTCCACGCCGAGGAGAACAGTCGCCGTGCCTGCCCCCTGGAGCCCGGTGACCATCTCCCTGTATGTACCGAACTCCATCATCTCCATTCGGTGAACGGGGTCGTATCCGTGGGGGTTGGGGGCATGATCCGTAAAGCAAATCTCCCTGATGCCCCGCTTCTCCGCATCCTTCAGGTATTCCTTCGCGTTTCCTTCCGCGTGTTTACACAAAACCGTATGCACATGATAATCCGGTAACATTCTGAAATCCACGGATGCCTGAGGCCTTATGGTTTTCTCCTTCTCCTGCATGGAAAGGAAAGAAGTATAGGCGAAAGGAAGATTTCCTGTCAACATCCGATCTTCCGAGGACCACGGGGAAATCAAGAATCCGTTGACACGAAAACATGAAAAAAAGATCCCTCTTAAGCTTCGCCCGGGGAAGGTACGTGCATATTCTGTGGACCTGCGTGCGGGCTTACAGGATTCCATCATCCCGGGCCGACCGGTTCTTTCGATCTGATCTCGGTTCAGAGGTCTGATACGGAACCTTTTCTTGGTGGATCATCCGCGAAAAACACGTCAGGAGGGGATTTTGTGGAGCCAAAAGCAAATTTTCTTGACTTTAAAGGTCATTTGCTGTTTCATAAATGGCATCTCTCCTCCATCTATTTAACCTCTTTTCGAAGGCGATGCATCGTGGACTTTGGGAAACGGGGCATGCCTGGCATGCCACAGATTGCTAACCGATTTGGATAGAAAGGACACGAAATACAGGATTCACCTGATTGCCTATGATACCCTTCCCGGAGCATGTTTGTTTGGGAAGGAGCAGAAAAGATGGGATTCATGCCGTTTTTTTTAGAAAATGTGGGTTGCCTTCATTCCTCTGAGAGCGTTTCAAATGCGGGTAGGGTCAGCCAATGAGAAGTATGCTAAGGGCTGTTGGGGACGACAAGGCGTACGTACTTGTTGCTTTTTGTTTTTTAATTGGTGAGGACTCGAACAGGGGGTGACGCTAATGACCATTGTCAGTCAGATTACGGAAAGCGGGTCAAGGCAGGCATCGAAAATGCTGGTTGATCTCTTGGATCGAATTTCTGAAGAACGCCTCATACAGATGCTCGATTTATCCAGGAAGCTCACGAAGGATCCTGAGGTTCTGG
>ENA-OSEO01006734-OSEO01006734.1-sediment-metagenome-genome-assembly--contig:-NODE-6734-length-10143-cov-3.590503_pt1 | contig 10143 bp, 9 predicted proteins | sample MGYA00237883_ERZ534232 | MGnify/ENA metagenome assembly ERZ534232
GGAGTGCGAACTGGGGGGGCTCCATGTACATCCGGATTTTGGCCTCGTCGAGATCCTGGACGAACACGACCACCCTGTGCCCCCCGGGACTGTGGGCAGATTGGTCTGCACAGGGCTTCTTAACGATATTCAGCCATTGATCCGATATGAGATTGGAGACTTGGCGGCGTGGTCCCCAAGGGTATGTCCCTGCGGCCGAAGCACTCTACCTCTTCTGGAGCGCATCGCGGGGCGACAGAACGACGTGATCTACCGCGGCGACGGAGTCGCCATCATCGGCGGCGACGAGATCTTTAGCGGAGTGGAGCACGTGATCGAGGGGCAGGTGGTTCAGGAGTCCATTGGGCGCTTCCGAATTCGAGTGGTTCCGGCAACGGGCTTCGGCCCGGCAGAAGAGGCCAGACTGGCGGAGAGACTGAGCGACCGGGTTGGGCCTGCCGCGGTGATTGTGGAGTCGGTGGAGATGATCGAACGCACCAAGCAGGGCAAGTTCAAGCCGGTCGTCAATGAAATGACACCTGGGGAGATAGAGATGGCGACGGGGGGAAGGGACAATGAACGATGAGGTGAGCGGGTCCTGGCCCACGGTGAGCGTGCTGCTCCCCGTCCGAAACGAGGCCTCTTTCATTGAGCGCAGCCTCGGCGCGGTCTTCGCACAGGACTACCCGCCAGAGCTCATCGAGATTGTCGTTGCCGACGGGATGTCGACCGACGCGACTCGTGACATCGTGGCCATGCTTCAAGAAGATCATCCAAATCTCCACCTCATCGACAACCCCTGCATGACCGTGCCTTATGCAATGAATCTGGCGACAGCTGCGTCTTCAGGGGAAATCATCGTCCGTGTCGACGGCCACTGCGAAATAGCTCCCGACTACGTCCGAAACTGCGTCAAACACCTGGTGGAGGACGGGGTCGATGGCGTCGGCGGTCCATGGGAGCAGATTGGGGAAACCCCCGCGGCGGTTTCCATCTCGTTGGCGACCGCGTCCCGTTTCGGCGTCGGTGGCAGCGCCTATAGAGTGTACCGGGGCGAGAACCGACTCGTCGATACGGTGCCCTTCCCTGCCTATACGAGAAAACTCGTCGAGCAGATCGGCCCCTACGACGAAGAGCAGACCCGCGATCAGGATGATGAATACAACTATCGCATCAGAGAGCAGGGCGGCACCCTTCTCTTGGCCTCCGACGTACGGTCGCGCTATTACAGCCGCGCATCTCTGCGCAAGATGGCGAGCCAGTATTACCAATACGGCTTCTGGAAAGTCCGTGTCACCCAGAAGCACCCGCGACAAATGCAGACGCGGCACTTCGTCCCACTCGCATTCGTGGCCTCCCTGGTCGCCGCGGCAGGGCTGGCGCCGTTCTCGCGGGCGGCGCGACGTGCACTGTTCATGATCATCTTGACCTACGGCGCAGCCAACCTCGGAGTGTCGTGGTCTATCGCCCGTGAGCACGGCATGGAGCACATGCGGGTGCTTCCTCAGGCCTTTTTCCTCCTGCATGGGAGCTACGGCCTGGGCTTCCTGGTGGGCTTGATCAAGTTTGCAGACAAGTGGCAGGCATCTGGTGAGTGAAGGCTTCATTCCGTTCGCCCGTCCGGATATAGACGAGGACGACATTGCCGGTGTCGAGACTGTGCTTAGAAGTGGCTGGCTCACAACCGGGCCGAAGACGCAGGAATTCGAGCGGGAGTTCCAAGCTCTGCTGGGCATCGGCCATGCCCTTGCGCTCAATTCCTGTACCGCTGCGCTTCATCTCTCGCTGGAGGCCCTCGGGGTCGGTCCCGGCGATGAGGTGATCACCTCGCCGTACACATTCGCCGCCACTGGCGAGGTCATAAGATATCTGGGCGCGAAGCCCGTGTTTGTCGACGTGCGCCGCGAGGACTTCAATATGGACCCCGAGAGGGTACGCGACGCGGTCACGCAGCGAACCAGAGTGCTCCTCCCGGTGCATGTGGCCGGGAAGGCGTGCGATCTCGATGCGCTTTTTGGCCTTGCGTCAGAGTACTCGCTCGCCGTGGTCGAGGACTGTGCACACGCGCTTCCCGCTCGATATCAATCCCAGTTTGTCGGCACCCCACCCGATAGAGGCCGTTTTCCTGGGATTCGTGGGCACGCCGCCTGTTTCAGCTTCTATGCCACGAAGACCCTCACCACCGGCGAAGGTGGAATGCTGTGCACCGATGACCCCGCGTTGGCCGAGAGAGCCCGCATGATGTCGCTTCATGGGCTTTCGCGAGACGCGTGGAATCGTTATGCCAAGGCCGGCTCGTGGTATTATGAAATACTGGCCCCAGGCTACAAGTACAACCTCACCGACATTGCCGCGTCCCTGGGGTTGAGCCAGCTTCGCAAGCTGGAAAAGATGAGGCATCGCCGCGAAGAGATTGCGTTGACCTATGCGGGTGCTTTCGAGGGGTTGAGCGAGCTCGAGGGCCCCAAGGCGGTAGGGACAGAAGATCACGCCTGGCATCTTTACATGCTCAGACTCAATCTCGAACGCCTCACGATCGACCGAGGGCGATTCATAACCGAGCTCGCGGAGCGGGGCGTGGGCAGCAGTGTGCACTTCATCCCCCTTCACGTCCATCCGTACTATCGCGAGCAGTACGGTCTGGAACCGGAGGATCTACCCGTCGCCCACCAGGAATACCAACGAGAAGTGTCGCTGCCCATCTACAGCACGATGACAGACGATGAGGTAGAGCGGGTCACGGCGGCCGTGCGGTCAATCGTTGGGGCCCACAAGCGCGGCCGAGACGATCTGAGATGACCAAGCGTGCGCTCGATATTGTGGTCTCGGCGCTGGGATTGCTGGCGCTTGCCCCCGTTCTGACCGGGCTTGCTGTTGCCGTGCGCGTGCGCTCGGGCACCCCGGTGCTCCATGTGGCGACAAGAGTCGGTCGCTATGGCCGGCCTTTTCACCTTTACAAGTTTCGGACAATGAAGCCGGGGGCCGCGACCAGCGGTCCGCCCATCACGGCGATGGGCGACCAGCGCATAACCGATATTGGGCGCGTGCTGCGCAAGACCAAGCTCGATGAGCTTCCCCAACTCGCAAACGTTCTCCTTGGAAACATGAGTCTTGTAGGTCCCCGACCGGAAGACCCCCGTTTCGTCGCCTCCTACAATCGGGAGCAACTGCGCGTGCTCGATGTGAGGCCGGGTATTACCAGCCTGGCGTCCCTGCGGTTCCGCAACGAAGAAGAGCTGCTCGCGGGTCCCGACTGGGAAGCCACATACAGAAACGAGATCATGCCGACGAAACTCGCCGCCGAACTCGACTACCTAGACCACGCCGGGCCGGCCGATGACCTTCGTGTAATCATCGATACCGCCTTGACTTTGATGCACCGCCACAAGGCTGAACCTGAGGAATCGTCGTGACCCGGCGGTCCGACAAGCACAAGTCAAAAGTGCCGGAGCCTAACGACCAAAGGGGCGTCGACCCAGATGGCAGAACCGCCGGAGGGAGGACACAGCGGGCGTCGGGCAAAGAAATCCCCGGTAAGGATGATGTCGACCAGCCGGAACGTAGCCTGACCCGGCAGGCGGTATCTGGGGTCGCTATTTCGTCCGTGGCCGTGGTCGTTCAATTCAGTCTTCAGCTCGGCGTCACGGCGGTGCTGGCTCGGTTGGTCTCCCCCGCGGAGTTCGGATTGGTCGCCGCCGGGGCTCTCGTCATGGCGTTTTGCCGCCTTTTTGTGGAGATCGGGGTGGGACCGGCACTGGTCCAGCGCAGCGATCTCAGACAATCTCACATCAACGCAGGCTTCACGATCTCCGTTCTTTTTGGCGTAGTGATGGCCGGACTTCTCGCACTGGCCGCTCCGCTGCTTGCCGCGGCGTTCGGCATGCCAAGGCTCACCCCGCTGCTCCAAGTCTTCGCCATTGGATTCTTGATCCAGGCTCCCGCGGTCGTTCCTGGGGCCATGGTTCAGCGGGCCCTAAGGTACCGGGTGATGGCTACGGTGGGCATCATCAGCTACATCACGGGCTTCGCCGTCGTTGGGATCACCGTCGCCGTTCTGGGGGGAGGAGCTTGGGCGCTCGTGGCAGCTGCGCTCACGCAGATGCTAGTCGCCGCGATTGCCACCTATCTCGTCCAGCCCATCCCTATGCGCTTCACACGAGACACCCGGTCGGCGGCTCAGCTCGTCAGATTCGGTGGCGGCTACACCGCGACTTCGCTCGCCAGCTACTTCGCGGACAACCTCGACAACATGGTCGTCGCACGCGTGCTGGGCGCACAGGCGCTTGGCTTCTACAATCGCGCCTTCCAGTTTCTGGCCATTCCGGTGGAGCAGGGTGCTTCTGTGCTCGACCGAGTTCTCTTCCCACTGATGTCCCGGGTGGGTTCTGACAAGGATCGACTCAGCGTCGCCTATCGGCGGGTCGTCTCTCTGATGGCTTTTTTGGCCCTGCCAATGACAGTTGCCTTTGTGGTTCTGGCTCCCGAGATAGTCCATGTAATGCTGGGCAACGGCTGGGACCCGGTCATACTCCCGTTCCAGATCCTTGCTCTAGCTACACTACCCCGCATGGGGAGCAAGATGGCACGTTCGCTCGCGAAAGCAACCGGTGCCGTATACCGTAGTGCTTGGCGCACTGGGGTGTTTGCGGTACTCATTCTCGCAGGAGCTCTGGCCGGAGCGAACTGGGGACTCGTCGGTGTCGCCGTGGCTGTTGTCGGAGCAAATATCGTCGCCCAGGGAATGACAGTGCACCTCAGCTTGAAGGAGTCGGGGCTGAGGTGGACCGCCTACTTCCGAGCGCACGCGGGTGGCGCCGCCGTGGCCGCTCTAGCCCTGGCCGTTGCTTGGCCTTTGGCTTCATTTCTGCGCTCCATGGAACTTCTTGACATCCTCGTGCTACTTATTGTTGCCGCGATAGCGGGCCTGGTGTCTCTGGCTTCCTGCAGGCTGTGGCCGGCCATATTCCTCGGATCCGATGGCCGCTGGGCAGCAACCGCGCTCCGCAGACGGGCTTGGTGAGCCGGGCGTGAATTCCATCCGTCGTTTTTGCTTCCTGTTGCTCACCGTATTCGTCTTCACCCTACCGTGGCAATCCGCGATTTCCCTCGGCGGAAGTCGGACGGTCAGCAGTTTTATCGGCATCGCAGCAATCCTTGTCGGCGTTCTCGCCATCATCGCAGGAGGCCGGATCAGACGGCCCCCCGCGTTCTTTGGTGTGATGGCCGTGTACGCCGCTTGGCAACTGGTCACGTTCTTCTGGAGCATCGACCAATCGTCGACCCTCTTTCGCGTGCTCACGGTCTTTCAGTTGGTCGCCATGGTGTGGCTCGTCCTCGAGTTTGCCGATACGGAGACGCACCGCCAACGATTGATGCAGGCCTTCGTTTGGGGATGTGTCGTAGTGGTACTTGTGCTGGTGCAGGCCTATGCCTCCGGCGAATCGGTCGACTCCTACCGGTTCGCGCCGGCAGATTTCAACGTCAATGAAACCGCGGACACGCTGGCTCTCGGTCTCGTCATGGCCTTGTATCTCCTGTCATATGGCAAAGGTGCTCTAAGGCTGTGGATCAATTTCACCTATATTCCCCTCGCTGTTCTCGCGGTCGTGTTGACTGCATCCCGGAGCGGCTTCGTGGCCACTTGCCTTGCCCTTCTGGCAACATTCTTCGTCCTGGGGAGAGTCAAGCGGTCTTATCGGGTCGTCTGGTCTGTCGTAATCGTTGGTGTATTCTCGGCTGTGTTCTTTGCCGTGACGCTTAGCACTGACCTCAACAAGAATGTGGAACGGATCACGTTTTCCGCCGACACAGCAACTCTTGGCACGCTAACAGGCCGCACCAACATCTGGGCGGCAGGTAAGAACGTCTTTCTTGAGCATCCCATAGCTGGGGTGGGTGCCGGCACTTTTGGATTGGCGGTACAGGAGCAGATGGGCGAACCGAAGGCACCACACAATCTGTATGTGGCCACGGCGACCGAGATGGGGCTGATAGGTCTGGTGTTACTGGCTTCTCTTCTTGTCGCCGCTTTCGCGCCGGCCGTGGTTATTCGACACAGTCGGCAGGGAATCATGCTGATCATGGTGGCTGTGCTTCTGGCAGTGAGTATGGTTGCTAACGTCCACGTGAGCAAGGTCTTCTGGTTAGTGCTGGCGTTGATGTCACTGGGATACGGAGATAGGCTCAGAATGCAGCCCCACGCTCTGCAAACCTCGGAAGCGCAGCATCCGGCCCTCGCGGGACGGGAGGTGGCCAGTTGATGCCGGGTCACTACGACTATCCGGACACTTCCAGGGCGGGCATCCTGCCTATCACAGAACAAGAGCTGGCCGACAGGCGCGTCAAGGAGGGCCGGAAGGTCCTCAGGGCGCATGGGCGGTTTTGGCTCGAGGTGGCGCCCGGCCTATATGACGGCCTCCACTTTCTCTCCCGCCTCGATCGAGCCGAGGCGGTCAAGCCCCGGACTCTCTGCTGGGGATACCGCACGGCCCTGACTGAAAGGGATGCGGGGCAGGCAAACGGCTTCATTCCCCTTCATCTGGTGCAGGACATCGAGCATTTCGACTTGAGCTCGGTGCCTTCGAAAAAGACTCGCCAGCATCTGCGCTCCTATGGAAACGAAGGCAACCGGATTGCCCATATCAACCGCATGGAGATCCTCGAGGACCAGGGCTATGAGCTCTACGTGTCGTGGCTCGCTCGGACCGGACATCGCAGCCCTCCTACAAGGTCCCACTATCTTCATCGCCACCGAGTATTTGTTGAGGATCCCTCCTGGCTGGTTCTCGGCGGCATGCGCGGCGATACGCTTCTTGGCTACTTGACCGTCTGGGCTGTGGGTCAATCAGCCTATCTGAATGAGCTCGTCGTCCACAGTGAGTACATGGAAGCCCGAGTGAGTGAAGCCCTGGTGTTTGAGTCAACGCAGGTCCTGAAGCGCACCGGACTGATACAGGAGGCCACCTCGGGCCTGCACATGCCTGAGAAGGAAGGGCTGACGACCTTCAAGAACAGACAGGGTTTTGCGCTGACCCAACTTCCATCGCTCTACTGGATGCATCCATTGCCCCGCGCCTACCTCGCCCGCAGACATCCCTTGAAACACTATCGATTCACGGGAAGTGGGCCTGTATGATTCCGCAGCCCACCCTCCGGGCCGTCGAAGAAACGACGGTAACACCCCTCACCGACGCTGAAGTCGCCGAACGGCTGAGATCCGAACGGCAGAGGCTCGTCCAATCGGGCGAGCGATACTGGGTCGAGACGAGTCGCGGCTTTTTCGAAGGTCTTCACCCACTCGCCCGTTGCACTCTGCATGAAGCCCAAAAGAAGCCGAGCCCATGGTGTCTCGGCTACAGGATCGCTTTGGACGAGGCGAGTATTTCGCACGCCAACGCCTCAATACCGACTCACCTGCTGACCAATCTGCAGGAACTGGATCTCGACCAGCTGGGCACGGCTCACATCAGAAGGGACATCAGGTCGGTTCAGAAGCTGGGAATATCGCTTCACTCGGTGGGTGACTGCGGTGTCATCGGGGAGAGAGGTTACGCAATCATGCTTTCGTGGCGCGAGCGTCTGGGGATTCAAGGCACGCCGCCCTCTCAGGAAGAGTTCCTTAAGAACACCGAACGGAAGATCGAATCCAAACAGTGGGCGGTGATAGCCGGGGTGGAGGGCGCGACATTGTTGGGTTTTTGCACAGTCTGGGCGGCCGGCAAGATCGGCTATCTGCAGGACCTGTTTGTCTCGACGGAGTCCCTCAAGACAGGCCTCAGCGCGGCTCTGACTCTGGCCTGTGTCAAGGTCTTTCAGCGGAGCGGCTGCGACCAGGTGAGCAACGGCCCTCATCGCCCCGAGGGAGAGAGTCTTGCACGCTTCAAGATCCGCCAGGGATTCGACGTCGTACGAGTCCCCAGCTTTGTCTGGATCAACCCTCTGGCCCGCGCCTACCTCCGCAGGAAGCGACCGTATCTGTTCTACCGGCTAACGGGAGAACTCCCCCTCCCAGCCACCTCTGAGACGCCTGGAGAACCCGAGTAGAGTCACGGCCGATGGCCTGAGAGCAGGGCAGGCTACAGACAACCCCGAATGTGCTCGCCAAGGAGATGCCCTGTGTGTTCCCAGTTCCATTTCTCCATGGTTTGGCGGCGGCCGGCCTCACCGAGCCGCCGACAAAGCGCGGGCTCCGATATCAGCTTGGTCAGTCTGCCGGCCAAAGCGTCAACATCTCTAGGCGGCACGAGGAATCCGGTCTCGCCCTCCGTGACAAAATCCGGGATAGCTCCCAAGTCGGTGGCAACGACCGGCAGCGCATGCTCCATCGCTTCGAGGAATACTATTCCAAAGGGCTCCCGCAGTGTTGGGAGGCAGAAGACGGCCGCCTCCTCGTAGAAGTGGGCGACTTCAGCGAGTGGCACCTTCCCCACAACCCGACAGTTGGGCATTCGGAGAGCCGGACTGGAACCGACAATGGTGAGCCGTGCATCCGGATCGGCTGCAGCGACTCTCGCAAATGCAGCCTCCAGCACCTGGCCCCCTTTCCTCTCCCAATCTAGGCCGACAAACAAGATGTTCCTGCTCTCGTACTTCCCACGGTTGCTCGGGCCAAGCGACGCGGGATCGGTGTTGCTTCCCGCGCCGACAGCCGCCACCTTCTCCGGAGGGCAACCGTACTGTTCAACGATCGATAGGGCGATGTTCGTGCCCATGGTGAAGTTCATGGTCGCGGCCTGATACACGGATCGCTCCAATTCAATCCACCCGCGGGAGTAAAGTTGGTGCTCCCGATAATCCGGATACCAGAGATTGGCGAGATGAGTGTGGTCCGTGTAAACGAAGTGGGGGATGCCTGGGAGGCTTGCATCCCAGATCGATTGAGTCTGGAACGAGAAAAGATAGTCTTTCGTTGCGAGAGCCCGAATCCGGTCGCGCACGTGACCGAAGTAATACCGGGTCCGCATCGCGCATTCGCCCGGCCTCTTGCGCCCACGCACTATGCTGGGAAGATACTCCAGCGTCGCCGCCACCGCGACACCCGGGCTTCGGGTCGGGAGAACATCTCCAACATCGATGACTTCGATGGAGCAACCGGGGAATTCCCTCTTCAGACACCCAAGCACCGACTGATTAGTGTGCGAGAACGACCCATATTTGACAAATAGGATGGTCCCTTCGATACTCAAGACCTCATCCTTCCCTATTTGGGTGGTTATTCTTCTCCGCTGAGGGTATCAAAGCTCTGGGACAAGGACTGGGCAAAGAAGCCGTCGTGAAATCATCAGTTGCATCAATTGAATTCTTCGGGGCTGTGACGGCCGAGGGTATCTATCCGCACCCTAACAACCTGGCCTTTTACCTGAATCGATTGTTTGCCGGAATAGAGATCGACAACAAGACTGCTCTCGAGATCGGCGGCGGCTCTGGCTTCATCAGTTATTTCCTCGCCATGCGCGGTGCCACTCAGGTCGTGTGCCTCGAACCGGAAGCCGCGGGGTCTGATCCGCACGCGAGAGAGCAGTTCCGCTCCCTTGGAGATCGGTTGGGCGTCGAACATGTCTCTCTGGTTGGCGAGACGATCCAGGATTTTGAATGGACCGGCGCGCTCTTTGATCTTGTCGTCATGAATAGCTCGATCAATCACATTGACGAGGCCGCCACCAGAACCCTGGCCAGGAATGCCGACGCAAGGTCCAGCTACGAAGGAGTCTTCCGCAAAATTGCCACGCTTACGAGACCTTCGGGGAATCTCATTGTGACGGACTGCACGCGCCATAACGCCTGGGGCTTGATGCACCTGCGCAATCCTCTCGCCCCCGAAATCGAATGGCAGAAGCACCAGCCGCCTCGGACCTGGGCCAAGTTGCTCAGCCGGTGCGGCTTCGCCGACCCAGAGATAACCTGGTTGAGCCCCAACACCCTGCGAACCCCGGGGAGGCTGGCAATGGGCAATCGAGCCGCTGCCTTCCTGCTCGACGGGCGCTTCTGCCTCAGGATGCGCCGGGTATAGCCACTCAGACGCCAAAAGCCCGCGAAGCTTTTTGCGGCATTTGCGGCTCTGCAGGTTGGTGCGTCCGGACTGCGCAAGAAAAGGGGCCCCGCGACGCGGGGCCCCTTCCACAGTGACTTCTGTTGATGCCTAACGGTCGGCTACGGTTCGAGCCT
>ENA-OSEO01006735-OSEO01006735.1-sediment-metagenome-genome-assembly--contig:-NODE-6735-length-10143-cov-2.463541_pt1 | contig 10143 bp, 10 predicted proteins | sample MGYA00237883_ERZ534232 | MGnify/ENA metagenome assembly ERZ534232
AAATTGAATACCGTCGAACATCCTATTGTTTCATTTGGAAGGAGCAGGCGAGGACTCGATTTTGATTCCATGGACGGACAGCCCGCCCACCTCATTTTCCTGCTTGTGGCACCCGAAAATTCTTCAAGTATTCATTTGCAGGCTTTGGCAAAAATCGCAAAGATTTTGAAAAACAATGCCTTCCGAAAAAAATTGATGGAGGCCGGCAGCAAAGAGGAAATCTATCGGGCGATTGTTCAGAGCGATGAAGAACCTTGATCCTCACGATGAATTTAAGGGATGCGTATGATCGGATTGCTCATCATTTCTCACTGTGAATTGGGAAGGGAAGTCCTGAATGCCGCCGAATTTATTGTCGGGCGCATGGAGGCTGCCGAAGTGGTCTCCATCACCCAGTCCACGGAAAGTGAGGAAGCGTTAAAGACAATCGCGGAAAAAATCAAGGCTCTTGACAGAGGACAAGGGGTTTTGATTCTCACGGACATGTTCGGGGGGACCCCTTCCAACCTGAGCCTCTCATTTCTCAAGGAAGAGCGGGTTGAGGTTTTGACCGGTTTTAACCTGCCGATGGTTGTGGCTATTTCGCAGTATAGAGACCGGCTGAGCCTGAGTGAACTGGGGGAAAAGGCGCAGGAGGAAGGGAGGAGAAGCATCACTCTGGCTGGAAAGATGCTGAAATCGCAATGATTTCCATCGTGAATCTTTGCAGTGAAAATTTCCGGAGATACCAGGGAGAAATCATGGAAATAGAAAAAGCCTCTTTTCCGTTTCCCTGGTCTCCGAGAGCATTCAAAGAGGAAATTGGGCGAGCGGTTTCCCACTTTTGGGCGTTGATCCTCGATGATGTGTGCGCTGGATACATCTGTTTTTGGAGGGTAGCCGGGGAAATCCAATTGATGAACATCGCAATTCATCCTGAATGCAGGGGAAAAGGGTTGGGGCGCTATCTCCTGGCAAACATGATCCGACTGGGAATATCTGAGGGTGACGATTCGGCATGGCTGGAGGTCAGACCTTCAAATCTGAAGGCGCGTTCCCTTTACGAGAAACTGGGATTCCGGGAGATGGGTCGAAGATCAGGGTATTATCATGAGATGAAAGAAGATGCCATCGTGATGTGCCTTTCCCTTGCTCAGAAGCAGGCGGCCTGCACCGAACGAGAGGGGAAAATTCCCGGGGATCGGATTGAGAAAGAGGAGATCTCGAGCGCGCTTTTCCTGTGAATGGACGGGAGTAGAAAATGGTTGAAAGAAAGCCTTTGATTGCCGGCAATTGGAAGATGAATTTGAATTCCAGTGAATCTGAAACCCTCGTGAAAGATATTTCCCAGACGATCAGGGGACTCCATGACGTGGAAGTGCTCGTCGCTCCCCCGTTCACCTTACTTCACACGGTAAGAAAGGCCATCGGTGATGCTACGATTCATCTGGCCGCCCAGAACATGCACTGGGAAGAAAGCGGCGCTTACACGGGGGAGATTTCCGGCAAGATGCTCCTTGAAGCGGGATGCACCCACGTGATTCTGGGGCATTCGGAGAGAAGGAGCCTTTTTCACGAAACAAGCGAAATGATTGATCTGAAGGTGAAGGCTGCGGTCGCTCTTGGGTTGATTCCCATTGTATGCATCGGGGAAACCCTGGAACACCGGGAGGCCGGCAAGACCTTTGACGTCATCCAAGAGCAGTTGGATAGATCCCTCAAGGGATTTCTTTCAGGGAAGCGGATGCCTTCTTCCACGATTATCGCTTATGAGCCTGTATGGGCCATCGGCACCGGTCGGACCGCTACTCCCGCTCAGGCCCAAGAGGTGCATGGGCTCATCCGGGAATGGGTGGAGCGAAATTTTGATGCCGGCACTGCAGCTCAAATTCGTATCCTTTACGGCGGCAGCGTAAAACCGGACAATATCGCGGATCTCATGGCGAAACCCGATATCGATGGGGCACTGGTGGGTGGAGCCAGCCTGAAGGCGGCCTCGTTTATTCCCCTCATTCATTTCAAAGGAGATTGATGGGCAAGGCAACCATTTTCCACGAACGCCTCAAGAGGCAATGTGGCCACGCGGTTCGATTTTTCGTTGCAAATTTACGTGCATGAGGTAATATATTTAAAATACGGGGTGATCGAAAGACCACCCACTCCTTTTGAGAAGAGCAAAAAGATGAAGTTCATTCTTATTATAGTTCATGTTGTTGTCTGTACGGCCCTGGTCTTGATCGTCCTGTTACAAAAAGGCAAGGGAGCAGGGATGGGTGCAGCATTTGGGGGGTCCAGTCAAACAGTGTTCGGTAGTGCCGGAGCCACAACGTTCTTGCACAAGGTGACGACTGCCGCCGCTATCGTTTTCATGCTCACTTCCCTGGGGCTGACGATCTTCTTCGGGCAAAGGACCGGTACCTCCATTATGGAGGGAGTAGAGCAGACGGAGGTTCCGGCGGCGCAGACCACGGAAACTCCCTCTCAGAGCGGAGGGCAAAGCGAGAAATAACGTGCCGAAGTGGTGGAAATTGGTAGACACGCTATCTTGAGGGGGTAGTGGGTTATGCCCGTGCGGGTTCAAGTCCCGCCTTCGGCACCACATTCAATGATTTCCACCCCTTAGGTGGGTTTTTTGGGGGCTGGTTGCGGATAGGTTGCATTTGGTTGCGTTGTCGAGCCTGTTCACACCGGCCTCTTTTTTTGTCTGGATCCACTTCCCGTAGATGTCAACCGTGATCTGAATGGAGCTATGACCAACCTGCTCCTTCACGTAGACCGGCGATTCCCCCATACTCAGAAGCAAACTGGCAAAGGTATGCCGAAGCGTATGGAATTTAGTTTGCTTCAGCCCTGCCTTTGCCAAGATTCGTCTGAAAACCCGCTGCATAGTTTTCTGTTCGATGTTTCGCCCTTCCTCGTCAAAAACAAGCTCGGGGACTTCCCCGCCGCGGCCTTCCTTGAGGGCTCTTTTCTTCTCCATGGTCAAGTGTTCCTTGAGGACCGCTTTCAACTGGCCGCTCATGTCCACCTTCCGTGTCTTGCCGTTCTTGGGCGCCGTGATCCGTCCCCTCCGGTAAGCCTGCCTCACCCATATGAAGGGCCTTTCTTCCTCGGATCCGCTCTCATGGATGATCTTGTGGGAGAAATCCAGGTCCCCCCATCTCATGGCCAGAAGCTCACCCAATCTCATTCCGGTTCTGCATGCCGTGAAGAAGAAGGGGTAGTGCTCCGGGTGGTAGGCCTGGCAGGTCTCAAGCAAGAGGGCGAGGTCTGCCTCCGTGAAGGGGTCCACAGCCTCGCTCTTGTCCTTCTTGCGAAGCTCCAGTTTTTTCGTGAGTCCGGTCACCGGGTTTGATTTGATAAACTCATCATCAAGTGCAAAGCCCAAGACCCCCGAGATGACATCCCGAATCACCGACACGTCCAGGTTGGCCGATTTCGCAATCAGAAGGTCTCGGATCTCACCCCGGGTCATCGCGTCCACCGATTTGTTCCTGAACGCGGGCAAGACATGGCTTTTAAGAACCTGGTCGTATCGCTCATAGGTGGACTCCCTCCTGTTCGCCTGGATGAAAGCAAGGTACTTCTCGGCATACTCCCCGAAGTTGGGAACCTGGGCAGGGATTGGTTTTTCAAGGTCCAGGTCACCAAGGGTGAGCTTTGCCTCGATCTTTTTGGCCGCTTCGTTCGCCAGTTTCTTCGATCCGCATTTCTTGGCCTTGCGCCGGCCATGGTGGTTGATAAATACCCACCACACGCCTGAACCAGGTGGTTTCTCTTTGACTTTCACTCCCATAAAACTCCCTCCGTTTCTCCCTGTGGTTTCTCACGGGCAACCGAGCAGGGTCCCCGGCTTTCGGTGATCAGCCTAGCCCGTGAGGTTAAAAGCTTCCGTTTGCTTTAGCACGAGCCCCTCTTGAGATGTCTCAGGGCTATCCTCAACCGCCCTTCCAGCTTGACTCGATGATTGAGGGACACAGTCCTATGGGTGATGCACCAGGTCAAGACGTTGAAGAAGATCCACAGGCTCATCATGGGAAAGCCCCGGTTGTTAAATCCTTCTGCCTCCCTGGCCGCTCTCTCCTCAATCTCCTGTCTCGCCTTTTTGCCGAATTTCATTGAGCGCATTACTTCGTTGCGGGTCTCTTCCGTCAATGGCCGGTTAGCCCATTCCCTCCATTCGTATACCTGCGGAAGGAATTGATTCAGGGCTACGGAAATTTGCTCTTCGAGGTTGATGCTGTCCAGGTCAAACACATGGCGTTTTCGCAGATCGAGGAATTTCTTTTCGATCACAAGACCATTGGTGCACACGACTCTGCAAGCGCTCAGCAGAACGACGAAAGGCCATGAGGTGTCATAGCTGTTGTAAAGCTGAAGCTCAGGGCTAACCAAGTCTCCTACCGCAACCTCAAGGGCTTTATCATCGAAGCGATACGTTCTCCGCATCCGGCCGCCGTCATTGTAAAAGGCTGTTGTGACCTCGTAGGAACCAAGATCAGGATTCCTGTCGATGGCCTTCTCTGCCTGTTGAATGGCGTCCTGATGCCGGATCAGCTGGTAATTCTCGGTGACGATAGAATAGAGCTTGCCGGTGTCAGGATTCATGATGGCCTTATATCCTCTCACTGGCTGGCCTACCCCGTCATCATTCCAAATTACCGGCTTTTCCAAAATCCTGGGAAAGGATAGCGTATTTTCTGCCCCTAACATTTTTCCTGCCTCCTAGCAAGATGTCGGGCTTGGGGTTTCTAGACATCCTTGCTATATTTTGCGCTAAGCCAGCAAAATAGATAACTTCTTTATACCATTAAATGGATTGCTAGTCAAGTCTTTTACATTGAAAAACGGGAAAGAAAGAAATAGACTTTGGGAACTGTTTAAAGAGGTGCTCTACGTGGAGAAGAAATATGTAAAATTTGCTTCGAAGATGCGACAGGATCTTTACAAGGGCCTGAAAATGCTCTCTGCCATGGAAGATAAGCCGATCCAGGTAGTCCTTGAAGAAGCTGTGGCTAAGTACCTGAATTACAGAGGGTTTAAGTATATGCGAGGGGAAGAGAAGGACACAGTTCAATTCTCCCTAGAACCTTTAGATGACGACGGTTAAGATCTAAAGGATTCTTGGTGAGGTTGCACCTGCGTCCTAAGTAGAAAACCGGTTCATTTTCATAAAACGCCTTAAGATTGAGATAACTCATGGAAGATGTCTTGGCTGGGGTTCCCTGCGGGCGCTGTCATCCCGGCCAGCATTTCAAGGCTTTGAAATAATGGAATATCGAGGTCATATGGGAGATGAGACAGCAATGAGAGGATCATTTTCTACCAAGTACGTCGGGTTTCAAATCGCCTGATTTCCATGATTATTCTCTCATCACAGGATTGGGTGTGGTTGTCATCTCTAAAAGGTATCCAAGAGTGGATATATAAAACGGTACGTTATGACTTGAAGTCATAGAAACTGAAAACCTTAAGGATTGTTTCGCCTTTTGTGTGCTGCGCAGGGTACTTCTCACCTTTGATAATTCCGCTCCTCGCCTGCCTGCCATAGACCTCTGGAGTGCTTCCACACTTGTGAACGGGCCCTTTACAGCATTTTGTTTGTACCGGTTCACTCCAGAAAGGGCATCGTATTGGCATGGCTCTATGTTGGTGGCCATCAGGTGGAAGGCCGGATATCCCAACCGGCAATTTTAGTTGGCCTTCGCGGACTCAATCGGTCTAAATAGGAAAAACTCATATTACGATCAAGAATCGCGCTTGACAATGGGTCTTTGTTTGAAATATTTTTCCCTTGTTTATCCTGGTTTGTTCGGATGCAATGCCAGTAGGTCTGAATCTGGTCCGTGGCGAACCTAATTATGAACCGATGGTACAACGCCATTCCCAGACAACCTCTAAAGCCAAGCATGCATGGAGAGAAATGATGGAAGATCGATGGTGCTCTGTGGACGATATTGCGGTTTATCTCGGTATCAAGCGCGATACCGTTTACAGGTGGATAAGCGAAAAACACATGCCTGGCCACAAGCTGGGCCGTCTCTGGAAATTCAAGAAAGAAGAGGTCGACGCGTGGGTTAAAAGCGGAGGCGCCGGGACCCCTGCCAACCATTGAAGAGAATAGAATTGCACCCTCATGGAGGTATAATTCTATGAAAACAGTCAAAGATGCATGCGAACTGCAACCGAATGCACTGTCGATCAAACTCAGCGACCAGATCGAGCAGCTCGATGAGTTGATCACTGACGAAGGAAGTGGCGAAGCCTTCTTCGAGAAGACGCACATCACCCAGGGCATGCAGGATCTGATCAACGAGGGCGTCGCCCGGCTGGCAGGAGCATCTTCTCAGGCCGTCTTCCACCTCAAGCAAGCCATGGGTGGCGGTAAAACCCACCTGCTGGTCGGATTCGGTTTACTCGCCAAGCATCCGGAACTGCGAAAAATTCATTGCGGAGGATTGCCGAACGCATCTGCTTTCAAGAGCGCCATTATCGGGGCCTTTAACGGTCGCAACAATCCGGATAGCTTTTTTTGGGGCGAGATCGCGAACCAACTCGGAAAGGGGGACCAATTCAAGGTGTTCTGGACGAGCGGTCCCAAGGCTCCGGATGAAAAGGATTGGATCAAACTCTTTGAAGGGGACAAGCCCGTTCTCATCCTGCTTGATGAGATGCCACCGTACTTCCACTACCTCGATACCCAGAAGGTGGGGAACGGCACAGTCGCCGATATTGCCACCCGTGCATTCGCGAACTTGCTGACGGCTGCCGGCAAAAAGAGCAATGTATGTGTTGTTATCTCTGATCTCACTGCGGCCTACGACACGGGTGGAAGACTCATCAATCGGGCACTCCAGGACGCGCGCGCTGAACTCGGCCGCCAGGAACGCAGCATCACGCCGGTCGACCTTGCCGCCAATGAAATCTACGATATCTTGCGTAAGCGTCTATTCAAATCTCTTCCCGACGAGGCCGAAATCGGGGACATTGCAGAAGCGTTCGGTCGAAAGCTGGAAGAAGCCGCAAAGTCCAAGACTGCAACCCGCGGCGCCGAAGCAATCTCCGATGAGATCTCAGCAACCTACCCCTTCCACCCGCGCCTCAAAAATATCATTGCACTGTTCAAGGAGAACGAGCAGTTTAAGCAGACGCGGGGCCTGATCGAGCTCGTTTCACGTCTCCTCAGGTCGGTCTGGGAGCGCAGTGCCAACGATGTCTTCCTCATCGGTCCCCAGCACTTCGACCTCTCCATCCAGGAGGTTCGCGACAAACTGACCGAATTCTCCGGCATGCGCGATGTCATAGCCAAGGATCTTTGGGACGCCCAGCAATCCGCTCACGCTCAAATAATAGACCTCCAGACCGGCAAGGAAGCGGCTACCCAGATCGGGGCACTGATCCTCAGTGCCAGCCTTTCCACCGCAGTCAATGCAGTCAAAGGCCTTACCCGTGAAGAGATGGTCGAATGCCTTGTTTCACCTTTGCGGGAACCGTCCGAATTTCTAACAGCCTTCGAAGAGTTAGAAAAGGTCGCTTGGTATCTTCACCACACGCCCGAAGGCCGCTATTATTTTGATCGGCAGCAAAACCTCACCAAACTGCTTCAAAGCCTTGCCCATGATGCACCTGAACCCCAGATCGATGAACTCATCCGGCACCGCTTGCAGGAGATGTTCAAACCGACGCGTAAGACCTGTTACGAAGACGTGCTGCCGCTGCCGAAATTGGAAGATGTAGCGGACAGAGTGCGCAAAGGGCGTGTCTTGCTGGTGGTCAGCCCGGACTCGAAGATTCCCCCGGAGGAAGTCCAGAAGTTTTTTGAAGGATTAAGCCAGAAGAATAACCTCTGTGTCCTTACCGGAGATAAGACAGCCATGGGCAGTGTGGAAAAAGCCGCGCGCCAGCTTTTCGCCGCGCAAAAGGCTGACGGCCGCATTCCCCAGGGACACCCTCAGAGGGAAGACCTCGAGCGGAAGCAGCAAGCCTATGAACAGGATTTCAACTCCACCATCCTCGGCCTGTTCGACAAGGTTCTCTTCCCGATTCACCGTGCGGGGAAACAGGCCCAGCTTGCCAATAAAGCCCTGGACATGACCCGCGACGCCACCAAGCCCTTCAACGGTGAGGAGCAGATCGAAAAGACGCTTACATCCAACCCGCTGAAGCTCTATCTCGATGTTGAAAAGGAGTTCGATGCCATCAGAGATAAGGCCCAGGACCTCCTCTGGCCGGAGAATCAGGATGAAACCCGCTGGACCGACGCGGCCGACCGATACTTTGAACAGGCCGGTATGACATGGCTACCACCCAAGGGCCTGGATACGCTCAAATCCATCGCCTGCAACCGCGGGCTGTGGGAAGACCTGGGAAACGGTTATGTCACCAAAAGACCAAAGAAAAAACGAACTTCAGTTCAGGTCATCGCAGAAACTGAGCCCGATGACGAAGGCAAGGTTCGTCTCCGCGTCAATCCGCAGAATGCGGGCCCAGCACCAAAAATTTGCTATGCCGAAGACGCCCCGGTCAGCGAGTCCAGCCCGCTGCTCAAGGACCAGATCTATACCACGGCCGCGTTGAGGGTGAATTTCCTGGTGTGTGATCCCTCGGGCCAGTACGAGATCGGCGAGATCTTAACCTGGTCCAACAAGCTGGTTCTGCGCAACAAGCTCTCTGAAAAGGACGGCAAGCGTCATGTCGAATTGTTCGTCGCGCCCAGGGGGTCGATCCGGTACACCCTTGACGGCAGCGAACCCCGTGAGGGCACGGTCTACGAAGGGCCGATCCCCATCGGTGACGGGGAGGTGCTGTTGCGCGCCTTTGCCGAGGCGGATGGGATCGAAACCAAGGCCGAGTTCCGCTTCCCGGCCAAGGGGAAAAAGGGCGTACAGATCGACGAGGTTAAGCCCGGCCGCCTCATATCCCGAACCGGACGCAAACTCGACTCACGCGCCAAAACCTTTGAGGGTTTGAAGCAGGCTGCAGAAAAGTCTGTGACACTTGAAGGCATCGTACTCACCGTCGGCCAGGGCAACCACATGATCGCCGTGAATGTGGGAGAGATTGAAGTGGAGGCAGCGTTCATCGAGGACTTGCTTAACAAAGTGCTGGAGAAGTTCACGCCCGAAACTCCGGTCACATTAACCTTTCGCAAGGCCCATTTTGCGTCCGGACACGATCTCAAGGATTTTGCCTCCAAGCTCGGCATGGAACTAAAACCAGGTGACGTAGAGCAATGACTGAGAGACCCAAAACCGTTGACTTCGGTGCACCGGACAAATTCGGCGCACACATCTTTCGTATTGAGATCCCGGCCTCAAAAAAAGAGTCCGTCGTGATTCTCGAGGATTATGGGTACCGAGGCCAGGAAGCCGGTGTTCCGCGCGATGAGGAGCGGGTTATTCTCAAGCGCCCCGTCTGGTCCGCAATCGCCGACATTGCCCGCCGTGAGTTCAACACCCGTCTCAAGACTGTTAAAATAACCGCCGGCCGCTGGCATACCGGCACGAATCTGGTGGACAGGCTTCTCGGCAAGGAGTTGTGCGTGCTCGCATGGGCGGCGGAAACCGCGAACCCGGAGCAGATTCGTGTCATTTGTAGCAAATGGGCGGCTCTTCGTCCAGAAGAGCGCTGGTGGCTTTTTGCCATGACCGTCGCGGAGGCAGGCTTGCCTGAGGATAGTCAGCGCGGTTGGCGGCGTGCGCTGTTTCATGCATTGTCTGACGGGGAGAAACCGGCGTCCGGACGCAAACAACGACCGCGCCCTGTGCAGGATGATCTGTTTAATCTGCCTTTGTTCAAGGAATCGAAATGACTGATAACATCATTCCCTTGTCCCTTAAGGATGCACCGGCGCTCATCGAGCGGTTGTTGCCGGTGCAGAAACTCTCGGCGGAAGTTTTCAAGGAAAGAAAGGCTGGAGCGGGGCAAACACTCGTGCCCCTTGGGGCCTATTGGAAAGGTCGTAAGCCACTGATTCTTGCCAAAGCCTGTGTCCTCGGCTGCCTGCTGCCAGCCACCGATAACCCTGCTCGCGACCTGGAGATATTCGAAAAGTTGATGGCTATGGACGATGAATCTTTCGTCGTCCGCTGGAAACGCCGTCTCAGACCAAAGGAAATCCTTAGCAAGCTCTCCATCGCCAGCATTGTCGATTATTTCACGGTG
>ENA-OSEO01006736-OSEO01006736.1-sediment-metagenome-genome-assembly--contig:-NODE-6736-length-10140-cov-3.408328_pt1 | contig 10140 bp, 10 predicted proteins | sample MGYA00237883_ERZ534232 | MGnify/ENA metagenome assembly ERZ534232
ATGCCGTGATATCTGAGGCCGCCGGCGTGATTGGGCGAAGGAATGAAGCCGCTGCCTAAGGTATACATTTTGGCTAGCGGCGTGACTTTGCCGGTATCGCAGAAATCGTAGGCATAGCGTCCGCGAGTAAATGAAGGGCAGGAAGCCGGTTCTACGGCGATGAATCTGGCGTTGTTTTTGCCCAATATCTTATCCTGCATGAACGGTGCGATCAAACCACCGAGATTGGAGCCGCCGCCGGCGCAGCCGATGACGACATCAGGATATTCGTCTAATACTTCCATGGCGATCTTGGATTCCAAGCCCACGATCGACTGATGCAGCAATACCTGATTGAGAACTGAACCGAGTACATAACGGTAGCCGGGTGTGGTAACGGCCTTTTCTACTGCCTCGGAAATGGCGCAGCCGAGACTGCCGCCGGTAAGCGGGTCTTCTGAGAGGATTTTTTTACCGATTTCGGTGGTGTCACTGGGACTGGGGATTACTTTGGCATCAAATGTCTGCATGACCAATTTACGGAAGGGTTTTTGTTCGTAAGAACATTTGACCATGAACACGGTCAGCGGTAGTTGATAATAGGCGCAGGCTTCGGATAGCGCTGTGCCCCATTGTCCGGCGCCGGTTTCAGTAGTCAGGCCGTTCAGGCCTTGTTTCTTGGCATAGTAGGCCTGAGCGATTGCCGAATTGAGCTTGTGGCTGCCGGAAGTATTGTTGCCTTCAAACTTGAAATAAATCTTGGCCGGCGTGCCTAAAGCTTTTTCCAGATTGTAGGCTCTGATTAAGGGCGAGGGACGATAAACCTTGTAGTATTCTTGAACTTCTTCCGGTATATCAAAATATCTTGTTTGATTATCAAGCTCTTGCTTGACCAGTTCGTCGCAAAATACCGGGCATAAGTCTTCGAAGGTGACGGGTTTAGCGGTAGCCGGATTGAGCATTGCATCCGGTTTTTCTTTCATATCCGCTCTTAAGTTGTACCACTGTTTGGGCATTTGCTCCTCGGTCAGATATAGTCTGTACGGTACTTTTCTTGACATAATGATTACCCCTTTCTTTTACTTTCTATTTTTAATTTTGCGGTTTTAAATTAATAAGAGAAACTTGATACAAAAAAAGACCTTTGTCGCAGTATTGCTACTGGGACAAAAGTCTGAAATAAACTTCTGCGGTACCACCCAAATTGGTGCAAAGCACCCGCTTGCTCTGCGTACTATCATACGCATTCCCTTGATAACGGGCGGAAATCCCGTTGGGCATTACTCGGTCTTTGTCAAAAAAACCTTTCCTCCCACCTTTATGAGCCCATTCCATACTGCGTTACTTACTGCAATTCCACCGCCTGCAGCTCTCTTGGAAGCACACCTCAGCATGTACTCTTCTCAATCAACAGTTTAACTTATTAATTTCTGCCTATGATACAGTATATTCGTTTATTTGTCAATAGTTTTATTCAAGTAAAATTTTTACTTATCTCTCTAACAAATTAAAACTCTGACATTTTAATATCATACTTTAGACTTCTGATAATCTAATAATTTACTTGACTAAAACGTTTTAGTAAGTTATACTATGGGAAATAAACGAAAAGCAGGTGAAAACAGATGTTTGCACAGCAGGATAAGCTGCGGATCGAAGAGAGGGTTACGCTGGCACTACAGCGTATTTACGAGCAATACGGCTATCGTAAATACCGTATGGGTAAATTTGAAGAATACGATCTCTATCAGGAAAATAAAAGTTTCTTGAAGAGCGACAGTATTATTACTTTTACCGATCCCAGCGGCCGCTTGATGGCTTTGAAGCCCGACGTGACGCTTTCGATCGTGAAAAATGCTAAACCGGGACTTCGTGAACGTCTTTATTATATAGAAAATGTCTATCGACTTTCGCGCGAGCATCACGAATACCGCGAAATCAAGCAGGCGGGACTGGAATTTATCGGCGGCGATGATATTCATGCCGAAGCCGAGGTTTTAAGTCTGGCCGCCCGCAGCTTGCATATTATCAGCGAAAAATATGTTTTGGATATTTGCCATGTAGGATTTCTAGCCTCGCTGCTCGAAGAATTGCATATCAGTGAGGAGCAAAAAGAAAAGCTGCTTTGTTGTGTTCGTCACAAAAGCCCGCATGAATTAGCGCAAGCCGCCAATGATGCCGCTATTTCCGCAGCGGCGCAAAAGAGCTTGCAGCAGTTGATTGCATTAAACGGTAATTTTGTCAAAAGTCTTGCCATTGCCCGGACAATCGCCTTGAACGAAGGCATGATGTCAGCTCTGGATCAAATGGAAGCGCTGTATACGGCTTTGAGCGATTTGGGTTTGGCAGCGGGGCTGCGCATTGATTTCTCTATTCAGGGCGATCTTGATTATTACAACGGTTTGCTGTTCCGCGGTTATGCGCAGGATATTCCGGGTGCGATTTTGAGCGGTGGCCGTTATGATAATTTGCTGCATCGTCTCGATAAGCCGCAGGGCGCGATCGGTTTCGCTATCTATCTTGATGAACTGGGCCGCGGCGTGCGCCAACCTGTTGCTTTTGATGTTGATTTGCTGCTGCTTTATGATAATAATGTTGATCCTGCGCAATTGTTGTCTACCATATCCGAGCTGATCAAAGACGGCCAGAGCGTTTATGCCGAGACTTTCGTTCCGCAGGGATTGCGCTACCGTCAAATGCTGCGGCTGGACAAAGGTGGTTTATCGGAGGTGAGCAAATGCTGAATATCGCTTTACCAAAAGGTCGGCTGGGTAGCGACGTTTACAAACTTTTCGCGGCGGTTGGCTGTGAATGCCCGTCAATATTGGAAGACAACCGCAAATTGATTTTTACCAACGAAGAGGCCGGGGTACGCTACTTCTGGGTCAAGCCGGTTGATGTTGCGACCTATGTTGAACATGGGGCTGCCGATATCGGCGTGGTCGGTAAGGATGTGCTGATGGAAAACGAACCGGATATCTACGAACTGCTTGATTTGCAGCGCGGCTGTTGCCGGGTGGTCACCGCGGCTCCTTCCGGATATATCGAGAATCAGAGCCTGCCTCTTAGGGTAGCCACCAAATATCCACATATTGCCGCCAAATTCTATGCTAGCCAGAACCGGATTATCGAATTGATCCGGCTCGGCGGTTCGATGGAATTGGCACCGCTGGCCGGGCTTTCCGACGTGATTGTTGATATTGTGGAAACCGGCAGTACTTTAAAGGAAAACAATCTGCAAGTAACGGAAGTGATTGCTACTTCCAGCGCGCGCTTGATCGCCAACAAATCAGCTTATAAATTTAAAGGTGAGATGATTGACAGGTTGGTCGGTAAAATCAAAGAAATATTAAAATGATCGGCTGCTGACGCAAAATTAATATCTGATGAGGAAATTGTTATGATTAAGATTTATAACGGTAAAAATACTGATATTGGCCAGGTATTGCTGCGCCGCCGCGATGATGCGCCTGACGTTACGCCGCAGGTGGTTGAAATTATTGAGTCGGTGCGCAGCAGGGGCGATAAGGCGTTAATTGATTACGCCCAAAAATTTGATAAGGCGCGGCTAACAAATCTGCAGGTTACGGAAGATGAGATCGACGCTGCCTGTCAAATTTGCGGCGAGGACTTTATCCGTTTACTGGAGCAAGCGGCTGACAATATCCGCGCTTTTCATAATCATCAAAAGCGCAGCGGCTTTGTTGTCAATGATAAACAAGGCGTGGTAATGGGCCAGAAGATTCTTCCGGTTGCCAAAGCCGGAATATATGTGCCAGGAGGTACGGCAGCTTATCCTTCCAGTGTGCTGATGAACGCGATCCCGGCGCAGATCGCCGGTGTGGAGCAGATTATTATGGTAACGCCGCCGCTGCCTGACGGTTCGGTCAATACGGCTATTCTTGCTGCCGCCAAAGTTGCCGGTGTAACTTCTGTCTTTAAGTCCGGAGGCGCTCAGGCGATCGCGGCGCTGGCTTACGGAACCGAGTCGATACCGCAGGTTGACAAAATCGTCGGCCCGGGCAATATCTATGTGGCTACCGCCAAACGGCTGGTTTACGGCGTGGTCGGCATTGATATGTTTGCCGGTCCCAGCGAAATCATGATCATTGCCGATCAGACGGCCAATGTCCGTTATCTGGCTGCCGATCTTTTGAGCCAGGCGGAGCATGACAAGCTGGCGAGTTCGATACTGCTCTGCCTTTCCCAGGAACAGGCGGAGGCGGTAGCCGCCGAAGTGGAACAGCAATTAGCTGAGTTGCCGCGCCGGGAGATTGCGCGTACATCAATTGACAATTACGGTAAAATAATTGTACTGTCTGATATGGATCAATGTCTCGAATATGCCAATTTGTTTGCGCCCGAGCACTTGGAGTTGGCTGTCGCGCAACCGTTTGCCTTGCTCGGCGGTGTTAAAAATGCCGGCAGCATCTTTATGGGGCAATATGCGCCGGAGCCGTTAGGCGACTATTTTGCCGGTCCCAACCACACTTTGCCGACCGACGGCACCTGCCGTTTTTCTTCGCCGCTGTCGGTAGATGACTTTATCAAAAAGAGTAGCTTTATCTATTATGACCGTCAGGCTTTGTCAGTTGAACAAAAGCGGATACGCGCTTTCGCCGAGCGCGAACAGTTACAGGCGCACGCCAACAGCGTTGCCGTCCGCTTTGAGGATAAATAAAAGGGGGTTATGCTAATGCCGGAAATCACTGTCAACCGCCGTTCGAATGAAACGGATATTTCATTGGTATTAAATATTTACGGTCAGGGTAAATATCAGATTAACAGCGGCTGCGGCTTTTTTGACCACATGCTGGAACTGTTTGCCGCCCATGGCCGTTTTGACCTGACGCTGAGCTGTGTCGGAGACACGCAGGTTGATTATCATCACAGTATTGAGGATATCGGTATCTGCCTGGGCCGTGCATTTTCACAAAGCTTGGGCGAGCGTGCCGGTATCAACCGTTACGGCAGCATGATACTGCCGATGGACGAAGCGTTGGTATTGTCGGCAGTGGATATCAGCGGCCGCGATTTTTGCCGCGTTGATCTGCAATTTTCGTCCGCCAAAATCGGTGATTTTAATCTGGAGCTGATCGAGGAATTCTGGGTGTCATTTGCCCGTCAACTCGGTATTTCCATTCATATCAGCCAAATGGCGGGTATCAATAACCACCATATCGCTGAAGCGGCTTTCAAAGGCATGGGACGCGCGCTGCGTATTGCCGTAGCCAAAGACGAATCTCTTGGCGGTCAAATACCTTCGACAAAAGGAACGATTTTATGATAGCAGTTATTGATTATGGGGTAGGCAACCTTTTCAGCCTCACTTCATCGCTTGCTTATCTGGGCGCGGAGGCGCAAATCAGCACCACCCGCGAGCAACTGCAGCAGGCGGATAAAATTATTTTACCCGGCGTCGGCGCTTTCGGCGACGCGGCCATCAAGCTGCGCCAAAGCGGCCTCGAAGACACGGTCAAAGAGCAGGCTGCCGCCGGCAAGCCGTTGTTGGGCATCTGTTTGGGGATGCAACTTTTATTCGAAAAGAGTTACGAATACGGCGAACACGATGGTTTAGGTCTGATTAAAGGCGGTATTTATCCGCTGACACCGGATCTTAAAGCCGCCGGGTTTGATTACAAAGTGCCGCAAATGGGCTGGAACGATCTGAAGATAGTAGCGCCGGATTGCCCGCTTTTGAAGTATAGTAAGACTGGGGAATATGTCTATTTTGTCCACAGTTACTATGCCAAAAACTGCGAGGAGTCCCTGGCTGCTACCTGCAATTACGGGGTGGAGGTACCGGCGTTGGTTTACAGCGGCAATGTCTTTGGCGCGCAATTTCATCCCGAAAAAAGCGGCGCGGTTGGCTTAAAAATATTACAGGCTTTTATTGACATGTAAGCGAAAGGCGGATGACATCATGAAAATATTCCCAGCAACAGACATCAAGGGCGGACAAGTAGTGCGCCTTACTCAAGGCGACTATGACCGCGCTGACATTTATGGCGACGACCCCACTACTTTTGCCGCCGCATTCATGGCGGTTGGGGCAAAATACCTGCATATAGTAGATTTGGATGGCGCTAAAGACGGAGAGTTAAGCAATTTTGATTTAATTACCAAGCTGATCGGCGCAACATCGCTGAAGTGCGAGATCGGTGGCGGTATCCGCGACGAGGCAGCGATCAAAAAATATTTAGACGCCGGCGCTTACCGGGTAATTCTTGGTACGACTGCGTTAGAGGAGCCGGAGTTTTTGCAGCGGATGATAAAAAAATACGATGAGCGTATCGCCGTAGGGGTTGACGCCCGTGACGGTATGGTTGCCGTCAAAGGCTGGCTGGAGACCTCGGATAAAGATGCGGTAGAATTTTGCCGTGAGCTGGCCACGCTGGGTGTTAAAAATATCATCTATACGGATATATCCCGCGACGGAGCCATGATCGGCGCCAATCTGGAGGTTTACGGCCGTTTAGCTACGATAGAAGGACTGAATATTACCGCCTCCGGTGGTATCACTAAAGAAACGGAAATATCAGCATTAGCTAATATGGGCATTGATGCGGCTATTATCGGTAAAGCGCTTTATAACGGCGCTCTATCATTGGAAAAAGTGCTGGCGGCAGCCGGCAAGCAATAAGGAGTTTGCTATGTTGACAAAAAGAATTATCCCCTGTCTTGATATCAGGGACGGACGGGTAGTCAAGGGCGTCAACTTTCTCGGCGTCAAAGATATTGCCTGCCCCGTGGAAATGGCTCGTTTTTATAATGATTCCGGAGCTGACGAGCTGGTGTTTTACGATATTACCGCCAGCTTTGAGAACAGGCCGCTGTTCAGCGGTATCTTAAAAGAAGTGGCGCAGCAGGTGTTCATACCATTGACGGTCGGCGGCAGTATTAATTCGCTCGACGACTTTGACCGCGTTTTGAAATGCGGCGCCGATAAAGTCAGCGTCAACACCGGCGCGATTAAGAATCCGCAGTTGATTGCTGACGCCGCCAAGCGTTACGGCGATCAGTGCGTGGTTCTGAGTATGGATATCAAACAGGTGGATGGCAGTTACCATATCTTTGCCAAAGGCGGCCGCGAGGATACCGGTATTGACGCGCTGGAATGGGCGGCCCGCGGCGAGGCTGCCGGAGCCGGTGAGATCGTCGCCAACTCAATCGATACCGACGGAGTGCGCGGCGGTTTTGATCTGCCACTTTTGCAGGCTCTGGCTGATACGGTTTCCATACCAATCATCGCCAGCGGCGGCGCGGGCAACAAAGAAGATTTCGCCGAACTGTTCAAATTGGACGGCGTCGACGCCGGATTGGCGGCTTCGATTTTTCATCTTAAGGAAGTCGATATCAAAGAGCTGAAACAGTACCTGCGCCAGCAGGGCATTTCGATGAGACTGTAAAGGAGCAAATTATGGATATTAACATTTCCCAGTTGAAATTTGATCAAAACGGCTTGATACCGGCGATAGTGCAGGATTATTATACAGGCAAGGTGCTGACGCTGGCCTATATGAATCAAGAAAGCCTACAGGTCAGCATCGAGGAAAAGCGTACCTGCTTTTATTCGCGTTCCCGCCGGGAACTCTGGCGCAAGGGCGAAACCAGCGGTAATGTTCAGCATATTGTTAATATTACCGCCGATTGTGATTATGACGCTTTGGTGATTGAGGTAATTAAAGACGGTCCGGCCTGTCATCTTGGCACGGACAGTTGCTTTACCAATGATATATATCAGGATGCGGAGGCAAAGCGTTTCAGCTTAACCGATCTTTATCAGTTGATTGAAGGACGTAAAAGCAATCCGCAGGAGGGCAGCTATACCAGTTATCTATTCAATAAAGGCGCGGAAAAAATCCTTAAAAAAGTCGGCGAGGAAAGCACCGAGGTTACTATTGCCGCCATGAAGGGCAACCGCGAGGAAACAGTTTTCGAAATTGCCGACCTGGCTTATCATCTGCTGGTATTGATGGTTGAACAGGGCATCAAACCGGCCGATATTGAGCGGGAGCTGGCTGGCCGTCATGTGATTGATCATAAGGTCAAGCAGGAGACAATGAAATGATTATCCGCAGTAATGCCCACACCCACTGCAATTTTTGTGACGGCGCCGACAGCGCCGAGGCGATGGTTAAAGCAGCGTTATCTCGCGGCTTTAGTGATTTGGGCTTTTCCTGCCATGGCTATACGCCGTTTGAAACAGAGTATTCGCTGAAAGACAGTTGCGGCGAGGTCTACCGCGCCGAGATTAAGCGGCTAAAAAAGCTCTATGCCGGTCAGATAAATATCAGTTGCGGCGTGGAGCAGGATTTTTATGCGCCGGTTATCCGCCGCGATTATGATTATCTGATCGGTTCGGTGCATTATCTGCAAGATACTAATAGTGCTACTTATTATGGCGTAGATGCTGATCAGCAAACATTGTCAGCTTGCATTGAGCAAATGTTCGGCGGAGACGCGCTGGCGATGGTTGAGCAGTTTTACCAAATCAGTACGGAAAACGCTCTTAAATACAAACCTGATATTATCGGCCATTTTGATCTGGTGACAAAGTTTAACGCCGGTAATCTGTTTTTTGACCAGCAGGGCAAGGTTTATCAGAAAATAGCCGTGACTGCTTTAGAGCAGGCTGCCAAATCAGAGGCCATTTTTGAGATCAATACCGGTGCTGTTGCCAGAGGTTTTACAGCTGTTCCGTATCTGGCGCCGTTTTTGCTGGAATATTTACAGAAGCTGGGCGGGCGGGTGATGATCAGCTCTGACTGTCACAGCGCTGAACAGATAGACAGCTGTTTTGACGATGCTCTGTGTCTGGCAAAAGCCTGCGGTTTCAACCGCATCAGTGTGTTGGAAGACGGTGAATTCAGGGAGAAAGCAATTTGACTTATATAGGAGCCGTTATTGAGGGGCGATGATTAAATGGATGAGACAACAATACAAGAACTAAAAAAAAAGGCTGAAGAACTATACAGCAGCGGCGATTATCTTTGCTCCGAGGCGGTGTTTACGGTAATAAATGATTATCTTGGCCAGCCGTTACCCCTAGAGGCAGTACGGATTGCCTCAGGTTTTCCAGTCGGTATCGGTCATGCCGGATGTGCTTGCGGAGCGCTGACCGGTGCAATTATGGCATTAGGGTTAAAATACGGCCGAACAGCGCCGAGGCAGGATAATCAAAAAATTATCGCCTTAAGCAATCAATTGCATGATCAGTTTAAAGAGCAATTCGGCAGTACCTGTTGCCGTGTTTTGATCAAAGATTTCAGATTTGGAAGTCACGAACATATGGAGCATTGTATCAGAGTAACCGGTGAAGCAACTAAAATGGTCTTGGAGAAACTTGAGGGTTGACCGCGTAATTTAATTAGTTACTTGGAAGCACAAAAAGGCCGGCAACGTCAAGCTGATGGGCTTGTTGCCGGTCTTTTTTTATATGATTTGCAATTAGCTATACTATTCTATTTAAAATATTTCTGGTAATCGGCGAGGTTCTTTTTTAATAGTGACGGCGTGTCGAGACCGTAAGGGCAATGGCTGGTACAATGGCCGCAGTTGGTGCAATTATCAATGCGCGCCATCTTTTTTTGCCAGTCTTCCGAGAGATAAAATGCTGACGGCGCCCTTTTCAGCAGCAGCGACATGCGAGCGGAGTTGTTGATTTCTATACCCGCCGGGCAAGGCATACAGTAACCGCAACCGCGGCAAAAATCGCCGACCAATTGCTCGCGGTCCCGAGCGATTACTTTTTTGATTTCCTCAGTCATTTGCGGCGGATTTTTATCAAAGCCGATGAACTGGTCTAATTCGGATTCTCTTTGGATGCCCCAGATTGGCAGTACTTTAAATTGATTTAAATAAGCGTAGGCAGCGTCGGCGCGGTCGATCAATCCCCCGGACAGCGACTTCATGCAGACAAAACCGACATTATTTTGCTGGGAAAGTTCAACCAGGGCTTCGTCTTTGGCGTCGGCCAGGTAGCTGAAGGGAAATTGAATTACATCATAATACCCGGATGAAACCGCTTCCAGCGCTACCGGCAACCGGTGGTTGGACATACCGATAAAACGAATTTTGCCCTGTTCTTTGGCTACCTGGCCGACGCCAAAGACGAAGCCCTGGTTGAACTTTCCCAGCAAAATAATGTCGGTTTTGTCT
>ENA-OSEO01006737-OSEO01006737.1-sediment-metagenome-genome-assembly--contig:-NODE-6737-length-10138-cov-5.248882_pt1 | contig 10138 bp, 8 predicted proteins | sample MGYA00237883_ERZ534232 | MGnify/ENA metagenome assembly ERZ534232
GTACTTCCATGGCGCGACCGGAGAGACGGACAACTCGCCCGAAGGCCTCTATGTCACGATCAAGGACAGGTCCAACAAGTCCAAAACGGTGATGAACCCGGACCCGGCGGCCACCACGAGCGCCGACTGGCGACAGTGGACGATTCCGCTGAGCGAGTTCGGTTCCGCCGGCGTGGACGTCAAGGCAGTCAAGGCCATCGTCATCGGTGTCGGCAATCGGGTCAGCCCGGCTTCCGGCGGCACCGGCAGGTTGTTCATCGACGACATCGAGTTCGGCCGTTCGGCCCCATAGCCATCGCTTCCGGCGCCAGCGCATCAACCGCGGGGCCCGTTCCCGAAAGAACGGGCCCCGCTTCATTTCGCGCGAACATCCGCGAGCCGCACCCGCCCAGGGTTCCCCGACTCATTCCCTCTGGAAGATCGCACCGTTCTCACGGTCGACACGTTACTCTTCTCCCGGCGCCGATGTTGCGCAAACAAAAAACCCCGCAGCGCATCCTTTCGCCACGGGGCAACGAAAAAGCATTTCGCCAAGGTGTGCGGGGCACACCCTCATGATACGATCATTTCGGTCCGGGCGGCGGCACATCCGCCGGCACACCGGGCGTCTCCACCACGACTCCGAGCCGGCCCAGAGCCCCGGCCACGTCCGGCTGGCGCGGATTGAGCTCGAAGCTTCGCATCAGGTACTGCTTCGCCAGCGTCTGGTCGCCCTTGTTCAGGTAGTAGAACCCGATCTGGCGGTTGGCCTCAGACGAATCCGGGGCCGCCTCCAGTGCCAGACGGTAGCAGCGCAACGCGTAGGCATCCAGGCCCGCCTGCTCGAACTCCCACCCGAGGCGGAGTGTTTCGCTGACACTGCCCGAGGCCATCTGGATGTAACCGCCGGCGTACTGCTCGGCTTTGGCCGTCTCGCCACGGTCGATGAACATCTTGATCTGGCCGGCCTGAGCGGCCCGGAAGGCCGGGTCGTAACTGATCGCCTGGGTGTAGTGATAGTCTGCTTTGAGCCAGTTCTGGGACTTGTGATACAACCGGGCCAGCTCGTAATGTGCCTGCGGATTCACGTACTTGCGCTCGAGCTCCGCCTGCAACTGCGCCTCGGTCTTTTCGGAGGGATCGAGCAAGCCTCGATCATCGACGGGCGACGGCCGGGTCACTTGATCACACCCCCATATGGCGATCCAAGCAACACCCAAAAGCACGTGCAGCAGAACTTTCCTTGCCACTGGCTCTGTGCTCCTTTGCCTGCCCGTCATTGAACGCCTCCATAGGATCCCATGTCCTGCCTCCGCAGGAACGCCTCCATGGGACTGACGGCAATATTCTGCCAGCGCTCCGCGCACAACGCAAGCAAAAAAATGGCGCTCGCGCAAAGAAAGTTGCAGTTTTCCTGGACCGTGTGACATCTTGTGCGGCTGCGGTGCACCTGCTGTAATAAACACGCCGCGCGCACCGACATATATGCGGACGGCGATGGCAGACCCAGGCGTCGCGTTCGACGAATGATGACCGGATCCGATCGCTGGCGATCGAGAGAGGACGCCCTTGCAGGCATACGACTGGCAGGCCGTTGTCGGCGACTACGGGTCGCTCGTGTGGCAGACCGCATACCGGCTGCTCGGCAACCCCTCGGACGCCGCGGACTGCTTCCAGGAGACGTTCCTGGCGGCCCTGGAGGTGTCGCGCCGTCAGCAGGTGCGCAATCTCCCGGGCCTGTTGGTCCGTCTGGCCACGACGCGGGCCATCGACCGGCTGCGCCAGAGAAGCCGCCAGGAGCGCCATCAGGCAAATGGCTGCGACGGTGCGCCCGTCGCCGAGGGCGCCGACCCACCGGGCGCAGTAGAAACGCAGGAGATCACCGCCCGACTGCGCGAGGCCATCGTCCAACTGCCGGCGCAAGAAGCCAGGGTCTTCTGCCTGAGGTACTTGAATGACATGAGCTATCGACAGATCGCACGCGAACTCGATATCGGAATCAACGTCGTCGGTGTGTCATTGCACCGCGCCCGGGCGCGACTGCGCAAGGCCCTGGGCGCCGTGCCGATGGAAGACGAGGTGTCGCATGAGGAAAGATGACGAGAGAGACCTGTTGGCCGAGGCCGTCGGCCGGCTCCGGCGCGAGGGACTCTCGCAGGAGCTCTCGCAAACAGTGGTTGATGAGACGATCCGTCGGTTGGGCGCCGCCGGGGCTGGGACCGACCGTGCCGCACCCCATGGTGTTGCCAGGAGACACCCTCGGTGGACCATGCGAAGGGCCACAATCCGGCTGGCTCTGGCCGCCGCGGCGGCGATTGCCTTGGGCTTCGCGCTGGGCAGGCTCTCCGGGCCTGAACATCTGAACATGGATCAACTTCGCGACGCCGTCGCGCCATCCGTGGTGGCTGCCGTCGAGCCGGCCATTCGCGCGAGGTTGATCGAAGACATGCAACAGCGATACCAAGTGGCCCTAGCCGCGACGTATGTCAAGGTCAAAGAGGAACTTACGGCTCAATATCGTGACGAGCTGAACCGTATTGCCGTCCAGATGCTCGCGGCGTCCAACGCGGCGACGAACCAACTGCTCGAAGAGTTGGTCGAGAGCATCGACACGGCGCAGACTCACGATCTGCGCCGGATCACCCGAACCCTCTACCAGATGGAGCTCAACCGCCTTCAGGACAGGACGCAGCTCGCCACCGGTCTGCAAACGCTGGCCAGCCGGACCGAGGAAATGCGCGGGGCATTCGCCCAGTGGCTCGTCGATGTCCAGCCGCAAGAGCCCACGGTACAGGGCACCCGATCGATTCGAATCCCTGATGAAAGGAAAGAACCATGACTCCTTCACGTAAGACCAGTATCTACTTTGCTTTACTGATCGCCTGCGCGATCCCAGGTGCGCGAGACCGCACCGCTTTCGCACAGGTCAACCCACCATCAACCGTCGCAACGTCAGGCTCTTCTGTTGATAACGCCCCATCATCCACCAGTGTCTCCGTCGGTCGTAGCGGCCGCAGTTGGCCGGTGGGCGAGAGGGATCCGTATGGCGCAAGCTGGTGGCGTCTGCAAGCCAACGAAGGTCGTCTCACGGAGCCGGTCTTGGTCATCCCCGCCAAGGAGGTAGACGTCGATACCGTGAGCGGGGTCGTCGAGGATCTCAGCGTGATGGGCCGCATTATCCAGAAAAACGCGCTGAGCACCGTTGTCTCGCCGGATCGGCGGTCCTTGCCGCTGCTCGGGCGTCTGCGCTGGGGCGCTGACAGTGCGGGCCCCGAGGACCTGTTCTCCTCGGTCGGTCGGCCCAAACCGCTCTACGTCGCCGGCTATGGCGCGGTGTTCTTCATCCCGGTGGATTTTCCGCTGGTAGCGCCGCCGGCGGCGAAGGATGAAACCCCACCGGCTGAACAAGAGGACGCCGTCTGGGCCGAGACCCGGCGGGGGCTCTTCGAACCGCAGCCATCGGGAGTGGTCGTCCCGGGAAACACGGATGCCTCGGAGCCTTACAGCGGTGAGAGAGTCGCCACGCTCAAGGGCGCGCTGATCGCGACCATGAAGCATGCGGCCAACATCCGCGCTCTGGAACCGGGCGAACGACTGACGATTGTCGTCCAGGGTCCTTCTCCCCAAACGAAGGCATCGGCATCCGCTGGCGCAGTCGTCGGCAACGTCCCGGACGGCAGAAGCGTACTGACCCTGCGGGCGGGCAAGGCGGATATTGATCTCTATGCCAAAGGCGAGCTCAGCCAGGCCCAGTTCGAGCAACGTGTGCAAGTAGTGACTTACTGAGAACTTACGACCGTCCAAGACAGGAGATAACCCATGACCACGCTCATGCCAACAGCGATTCTACTGATGTCCGCAGCCGTAGCCCAGGTAGCTGCCGAGCGCTTCGAGGCTCCGCAACAATGGCGGCCTGAGGTTGTCCCAACCAGTCAGTCCTCCGACTCGGGTCTGCGCTCTCTGTTCGAAACAGTCAACGCGGCCAGGCATAGCGCCAGCCCGTGGGAACAAGCCGCACGGACCGTGCTGGTGGTGCCCAGTGCTGACCTGCCGGCGGAGGGCCTTGCGAATATCACGGAGGACATGACCGTGATGTGCCGCATTCTCGATCAGGCACTGGCGCCGGTCCTGATGCCCAGGGACGCCGTGAAGGTATTCGATCCCTTTACCGGCCGGACCGTGAGGGATCGACCGGGGACGCAGGGATTATACCTCGACGGGTACGGTGCCCTTTTCTTCGTCCAGGCGAGCTTCCCGCTGGTGCCTTCCCAAACAGAGCAAGAGCAGCCCAAGACTGAGCCCTCGACCGATCCCGTTTGGTCGCGCGCGGTCGACGAGCTGCGTGGGACGCCGCAGAAGCCGACGCAGGTCGCTCAGGAATATGATGCCCAGAGGGTGGAAAGCCTCAAGGCGGCCGTGCTCAGATCGCTCCGGCACGCCTCGAATCTGCGGGTCCGCGGACCGCAGGACGCGGTCACGGTTGTGATCGGCGTATGGAACGGCGCCGGCTACACGTTCGTGTATACCGATCAGGAGGGGCCGGCAGAGGCACGGCTCGAATCCACCGGGATCGACACTTCCGCCGTACTCGTGCTGCGCGCGACCAAGGCGGACGTGGACGCCTTCGCAAAGGGCGATCTAACCACGGAGCAATTCGCCGGGAAGGTTCAGACTCTCAAATCCTGGACCAACAGCGCTCAGCAGGACATTTCTTCGACCACACTGATCGTGCCAAGCACCGGGTCGCGCAACGGACGCGGCAGTAGCCGGCGGTAGCCCCGGGCGCTGTGTCCTGGCGCCCCGCAAACAAAAGACAACGGGCCGGTTTCTGGCATTCCAGAGACCGGCCCGATCCTGTTTGCGGCTCACCTACCTGTCATACGTCGAGGTTCTGGACCTCGAGGGCGTGCTCCTGGATGAAGCGGCGGCGCTTGTCGACGTCGTCGCCCATCAGGATGCTAAAAAGACGGTCGGCCTCGCCGGCGTCATCGAGGCGCACGTTCAGCAAGGTCCGCGTGTTGGGGTCCATCGTCGTTTCCCAAAGCTGCTCGGCGTTCATCTCACCCAAGCCTTTGAACCGTTTGATCTCGATGCCTTTGCCGCCGATCTCGCGAATGGCAGGACAGAGATCGGCCAGCGAGGCAACCTCCTTGCTCTCCTCGCCGTGGGTCAGAACGAACTTCGTGGGCACGGCTTCGCCGGAATCCGTTCGTTCCACCTGCAGGAGGAAGTCCTTCAGATCCAGTGCAAAGTCGGCCTTGAGCTTCCTGGCGAGCTGCTCGATGCGCGCCACCTCGTGCAGCTCCTCACCGGTAACCAGCGGCTCTTCGCCGTTGGATTTCTCGCCATTGGACTTCTCGCCGTTGCCATTCTTGGAGGCCCCCAGCTCGTCGAGGCGTTTTTCATACTCGACCTGGCCATAGAAGACCTCCGGTTTCTCCTGGCCTTGGCGCCGGATCAGGTACCGCGGCAGCCTCTCGCCGTCGTAGTGCTCGGCGATGAAGTCGTTGAACCGGATGCCGCGCCGGTTCAGGACGCCGACGATTCGCTCGATATCTGCCAGTGCTTTGACCAGCTCTTCGAGCTTCTCCCGCTCGACCGTGCGTTCTTTCGGGGCCTTCTTCGTTGCGGTCCCGTTACCGTCGCGGATGCGCAGCTCGGTGCCCTCCAAGCCGCGGCCGATCATCCGGCGCCGCATTTCGTGCTCGCTCAGAACGTATTCGGACGTCTTGCGCCCCTTGATCTTGACCTCGTACAAGGGTGGCTGCGCGATGTACACCATCCGCTTGTCGAACAGTTGCGGCATCTGGCGGAACAGGAAGGTCAGCAGCAGGGTCCGGATGTGGGCGCCGTCGACGTCCGCATCCGTCATGAGGATGATCTTGCCGTAGCGGCACTTGTCCACATCGAACTCGTCGGTCCCGATCCCGGTGCCCAGGGCGCTGATGAGGGTCCGGATCTCTTCGTGAGCAAGCATTTTCTCCAGGCGGGCTTTCTCGACGTTGAGGATCTTGCCTCTGAGGGGCAGGATGGCCTGGATGTTCCGGTCGCGTCCACCCTTGGCCGATCCGCCAGCGGAATCGCCCTCGACGATGAAGATCTCGGTCGCAAGCCTTTCCTTGCTGGCGCAGTCCCAGAGCTTGCCGGGCAGGTTCGCGCTGCCCAGGGCGCCCTTGCGCCGGGTGAGCTCGCGCGCCTTGCGGGCGGCCTCGCGCGCCGCGGCGGCCTGGATCGCCTTGTTCAGAATCCGCTTGGCGTCCGCGGGATGCTCCTCGAGATAATGGCCGAGCTGCTCGTTGACCGTCGTTTCGACGAAGCTGCCGACCTCGGGATTGGTGAGACGGACCTTGGTCTGGGCCTCGAAATGGGGATTGGGCAGCTTGACCGCCACAACCGCCGTCAGACCCTCGCGCAGGTCGTCGCCGGTCGTGCCCTGGCCTTCCTTCAGGAGGTTGTTGCTCCGGGCATAGGCGTTCATCGTCCGGGTCAGGGCGGTGCGAAAGCCCGACAGGTGCGTGCCGCCGTCGATATTACGGATGTTGTTGGCGAAAACCAACACATTGTCCGTGTAGCCGTCGTTGTATTGCATGGCCACCTCGCAGGTCATCCGGCTCTCCGGATCGTCCTTGGCCATGTAGACAACGTCGCTATGCAGGACGTTCTTGCCCTCGTTGAGGTGCTTGATGAAGGCCTTAATGCCGTCCTCGAACTGGAACGTTTCCTTCTTGTCGGACCGGTCGTCGCGGAACGTGATCTTCAGACCCGCATTGAGATACGCCAGTTCGCGAATTCTCTTGAGCAGCGTGTCATAGGCAAATTCGATATCGCCGAAGATCTCCTCGTCCGCTTTGAAGGTGACTTTCGTCCCGCGTTTGTTCGAGTCGCCGATCAACTGGACCGGACCGGTGCGCTTGCCGCGTTTGCACTCGAAGTGATGGTGCTTGCCGTCGCGGTAGACGTCCACTTCGAGCCACTCGCTCAAGGCGTTGACCACGCTGACGCCGACGCCGTGCAGGCCGCCGGCCACCTTGTAGCTGTCGGAGTCAAACTTGCCGCCCGCGTGCAGGGTCGTCAGCACGACTTCCAGCGCGCTGACCTTGGCCTCCTTGTGCATTTCCACCGGGATGCCGCGCCCATTGTCTTCCACGCTGCAACTGCCGTCGGCCTGGATGCGGATGACGATGTTGTCGCAGTAGCCCGCGAGCGCCTCATCAATCGAGTTGTCGAGGACTTCATAGACTAAGTGGTGCAAACCGGCGACGCCGCGGTCGCCGATGTACATATCCGGGCGCTTCCGCACCGCGTCCACTCCCCCGAGAATCTTGATGTTACTGGCGTCGTATTTGTGTGCCTCCATACCGGCCCTCTAATCTCAACCCTGTGTACGGTCGTGCGGGCGTCCGGAGCCTCCCGTTGCCCTTCTGCCTGACGGGCACAAGCGCCCGTGGAAAGACAGTGATCCCCAGAACAAAAACTGCCGTTAAGACGCATGGGCAGGATACCCATGCCGCTCGTGCAGACCTGGAACCCTATATATTATCGGAAAAGGGCCCCTCCCCGCTACAAAGTTATCCAATTTTATACGGTGGTGAGGGCAAAAACGTTCACTTTTCGGCCGCCCGGCGGTCCGGCGCACGCTACCGCGCTGGCGACCCCATTGCCACGTCAATCCGACGGATTTTCACCCCCGGGCAGACCCTCTGGAGCTCTCTCAGAAGCACGGCCTTGCACAACTGCAGCTCGAACAGGTAGCTTGATCCGTCGGCCAGTATTTTCAGGCACCCCTTCCCCACCCCGGCAATCCGACAGTGGGTCCGTAGACCCGTCGGCACCAGTTCGTCCCACGCCTGGGCGACCGAGTCGTACTGGGTGTGAACGGGACTGAGGCCCTCCACAAAACCCGCGACCAAGTCGCCTATCCTACATGCTTCGTACGCTTGTCCGTCGTCCATGACTGCTCCCCGTCCGTGGTACTTCCGTCGCGTCAGCCCAGATTGATCGGCATCAGAACGTACAGGAAGTCGTTACCGCTACGAATCAGGCCAGGCCGATCCGGCTGGCCGAGTTCCAACTGGAACTCCGGCGTACGAATCACCCGCAGAGCATCGACCAGGAACTGCGGATTGAAGCCAATACTGATCGCCTCACCGCCGTACTCGACAGGCATGCTCACCTCCGCCGCACCCGCGTCCGGCGAACTGCCCGAAAAGACCAGCGCCTCACTCGTCAGCGACAGCTTGACACCCTTCGAGTCTTCGCTCGTCAACAGCGCCGCCCGGCGCACGCCGCTCAGCGCCGTCTCCGTGGACAGCGTCAGCTTTTTATCGTAATCCGTCGGGATGATATCCTCGTACCGCGGGAAGTTGCCCTCCACGAGATTCGAACTGATCACCACATTAGCGCAGCTCATCAGCACCTGATTATCCACCAATTTGACCGCCACCACCTCCTTCTCGCGCCTGCCGAGCTTCTCCAGGAGGGCCATCGTCTTGGCGGGGACGATGATCTTGCGCTCGCCCCCATCCGCCAGCGCCTGTTGAAGGTCCACCCGACACCGTGCCAACCGGCGGCCATCTGTAGCAACCAGAAGGAGCTTCTTCCCCTTGGCCTCCCAAAGGACGCCGTTGATTGCATACCGGCTGCTCTCTTTAGCCGTCGCGAACAGGCACTGCTCGATGCCCGCCTGCAACGCGTCCAAGCTGATGGCCAGATCGGCACTACCGGCCCCGAAGGACGGTACCTTCGGATACTGTTTGGGGTCCTGCCCGTAGATGGTGAAATGGCTGTCCATGCCCCGGATTTCGCACGTTGTGTCGGTGGACTCCAGGACCAGGACGTCCTCCATACTCTCCCGGACGATCGCGGCCAGCCTTTCCGCTTCGACCACGACCTCTCCTTCGTCCTGAACCTCGACTTCCGACAGCAGGTACTCCAGCCCCAACTCCAGGTTGGTCGCACAGATCCGCATTTCCTTGGCGGCAACCGCAATCCGGACGCACTTGAGGATGGGCTTCGGTGTCCGGCTCGGGACAATGGATGTCATGAGCCCAAGCGCCTCGGCCAGCGCCGAACGGTTAAAGGTGACCTTCATGGCAGACCTCTCAATATCGATACGCGATTCCAACGCGCCATCACTGTGACAGACGGCTGCCAGTTTAACGGCTCGGCCCACCGGAGACAATCCCTTTTTGCCGGTGGACTCACAACAGGCTCTCGACGGACAAGGCGCCTGCCGACCGGGAGAAGGACAGGTCAAACGGAGGGTACATAATAGTCCTTGTCATAAAGATCAATAGCAGGATAAGTCATATAGACCGGCGTTTTGTTAATTCTCGGATGCAGCGTTACGTAAATCCATGTTATCACATTAGATACAATCTTCATTATCGGAAGGAGTATGTGGAAAACCTGTTAAGAGTATTGTGCGGGACCTTGACAAAATCACCGCCCTGGTGTATCTAAAAGGTTTTCGTCTACGCTTTTCACAGGAACGTACTTGTCGATTAACAGGTGTTGTTAAGTCTCTGTGGACGGATGTTCTTAGGGGGCAGGCAGCGGATCATGACAGGGAAAACAGAGCAGGCGTCGCATCACAAATCCACACGGCTCTTTATCGGCTTCGACGTCGGCAGCAGCTTCATCCATTATGCAGTCCTTGATGCGGACCAGACGGTGGTCTATTCCGCTGAGCCGATCATGCATTTCGCTAATCCCCTGGGTGCCCTGGCAGAAGCGTGGCGGGACACGGCGTCGCGCTTTGATCCGCGGGACATCCAGAGCACCGCTCTGACTGGCAGTGCCGCTGCATCCTTTCCGCGCGTTATGCAGGGGGCGTTGTATGTTTATGACAGCGTTGCCATTCCAAAGGGAGCCGACGTGGTCGCGCCCGCCGCGAAACACATCTTCCATATAGGCGCCAAGGACTCCTACTTCTTCACTGTCGCGGTTGCCGGTGGCCGGAAGATCATCTCGGAGTGGCGCACCGGGACCAAATGCGGTGGCGGCTCGGGCATGCTCGTTGAGAAGCAGTGCCGCCGGCTCTTCCAGGGAGAGGTGCCGGCCCCGGCGCTTGAGGACCTCGGCCGCCTGCCGGCGCTGCTCCTCCACCGCCGCCTCGTCGAACTCCGTGGCGCAGAACTCCTGCAGCCGCTCGCGCAGC
>ENA-OSEO01006739-OSEO01006739.1-sediment-metagenome-genome-assembly--contig:-NODE-6739-length-10137-cov-4.173161_pt1 | contig 10137 bp, 9 predicted proteins | sample MGYA00237883_ERZ534232 | MGnify/ENA metagenome assembly ERZ534232
TTCTTTGGTTGCCGCCTGAATGTCAAGGGATGCACCTAGAATAGCCGCCATGCCGCTGTCCATCAGATAAACCTCATCGGCCGGCAGCTGCCTGCTGCTGTCGGCAATGCACCGGAAGCGGTTAAAAGTTGCCGGGACTTTGTCCCGGGGATAGAGCAATGCATGCGGGAAGGGGGTTTTGTCCAATTCTGCCTTGAAAAGCCTCTGGCGGTAATCGAGGTGAGACATTCCTTTCGGCGGCATGCCGTGATCCTGAACGCAGATTCCAACCTTGCTGAAACGAAAAGGGACGCCGAACCCTTCAACAATTCGTTTCAGCCGATTAAGATCGAGGTCGCCAATCTCCAGAACTGTATAAGCGCTGTTTTTAGCCAACGCCGGTGCATCAGCATCTTCGACAACATGGATTCCATAGCCGGTCACTTTTTGTAAATCATGATGAACGGTGGCGGCAGCAGACGCAGCCATCACGACCCTGTCGATCCGGGCGCGTTTTTTCAAGACCTCTGAAATAGCGCCGCCTCCCATTTCGTTGCCGGTTATTAAAAGGTCTCCGGATATACCGGCTGCCTTTTCAGCAACATACCGTACGGGTGAACGAACGACCGCTTTATAGGATAGGTCGGTGGAATCATCATAATAAAGAATATCCATGGTCCCGGCACCGATGTCGATCATTAAATAACTGCTCATATAAAAATACTCCGTTTATCGGTTTTTCCAATGTGGCGTCTTTTTTTCTACAAAAGCCCGAATGCCGTTTTGAGCATCTTCCGCCTCCAAATTCATGGTGATGGTATGCTTGGCATATTGAAAGGCATGATCGTCGGACTGGTCCACCTGATCGTAAAAACCCCGTTTGCCGATTTCCAGTACAAAGCGACTCGATTCGGCAATGGTGCGGGCCAGCTTTATGGTTTCATATTCCAATCCGTCCAGGGGAACGACTTTGTTAAGCAAGCCCAGCGCCTTGGCTTCCCGGGCTGAGAAATAACGGCCGGTCAGGAGCATTTCCATGGCGGCCTTTCTTCCGATTGCGCGGGTTATGGCCACCATCGGGGTGGTGCAAAACAGGCCGATTCGGACACCGGGGGTGGCGAATCTGGCGTTATCTTCGGCAACCGCCAAATCGCACCATGCCACCAGCTGACATCCGGCGGCAGTGGCGATGCCCTGGACCTGGGCAATTACCGGTTGAGGTATTTCATGCAGCAGCTGCATCATGCGGGTACATTGGTCAAAAATTTCTTTATATACTTTAACTCCCTGGCCGATCATTTCTTTCAGATAGTGGCCGGCGCAAAAGTGCTGCCCGGACGCCTTGAGGATTAACACTTTGACAGACTCGTCTGCAGCCACCCCGGTCAGCACATCCAGTATTTCCTGTATCATTTTTTTTGATAAGGCATTAACTTTCTGGGGATTATTTAAAGTTAAGATTCCGATTGCGCCGTCCGTTGAATATAAAACTTCTTCGTAAACCATGGCAGAACTCCTTCATACAAAATTGAAATATTATGAGGTAAAGGTGTATTTCAGTCAAGATAATTAGCGAACAGATAATTAGCGAACCGACGGCCCTTTCAGTTTCGGGTTGTAATCTGTTAATTTGAAACGGTTCGAAAAATGGGTCGGTTATGAATCGTTATCTTGGGTGGCAGGAATAGGGAGTTTAAAAAATTGAATGCCTTCTTTCTTAAGGGTCTTTTCTTCTTCGGAAGAACTGACGCCCCGGATATTTCTGGGTTCAATAACACCATAATGCATCTTTAAGGCTTGATTGGTGAAGTCAACGCCAACGTCATCAAAGTTTTTCTTGACGAATTCAACTATTTTACTGTTAATTTGGTCAAGTTCCGACGAATTTTCGGGAATTGCGTTGGCGGGCTGAAACGACTTTTTTATGCTAAATGACGAAAGGATTTTTGATACGCAAGTATCATTGCAGACCGGACAGGTGATCAGGCCTTTGCGGGTCTGATCTTCGTATGCCTGCCCGTCTTCAAACCATCCTTCAAAGGTGTGGCCATTGGCACATTGTAAGTCAAATGCAATCATAAAATAAAGACCGTTTCATACGATGGGATAAAGTTTTTAAAACTGATCTAACCTATCATTAAAATTGAAATGTTAAAAGAAATTATTGACAGAATCGAATTTTTTAACTCAAAATAAGTCAACCTGTCAATTTTTTTGTGAATATTTATAGTGTTTACCTTTAAAAGCAGCCAAGTGGCACTTTGGATGGAAACCCGGGCATAAAAAATTTTATTGTTGTGGGAATACGGACATCTAATGGGATTCCTTTTAGGTTTAAGTAAAAAGCGCCATCATCGAAAGCTCATGGCATTGTAACAGCGGACAAGTTTATTATTTTGTTTGACAAGCGGTATGGATGCATTAGTTTATTAAATTAAATTTTGACTGTTTCCTATACGCCTGGTGAACCTCCGATTTGAATAAACCTGTTTATTATATTGGAAGCTAAATGACAAACAAAAGGGATTACTATGAGGTCCTTGGCACAAACCGCAATGCCACGGATGACGAATTAAAGAAAGCCTACCGCAAACAAGCCTTAAAATACCACCCGGATCGAAATCCTGGCGACAAAGCGGCCGAGGATAAATTTAAGGAAGCTGCGGAAGCCTATGAAGTGCTTCGGGACCCTCAAAAGCGCCAGATTTATGATCAATACGGTCACCAGGGCCTTGAGGGTGTCGGATTTTCTGGTTTTGGCGGGTTTGAGGACATTTTTTCCAGTTTTGGGGATATTTTTGAGGATTTTTTTGGGTTCGGTACCGGCCGGCGGTCCAGATCGAGAACTCAAAAAGGGGCAGACCTTCGCTATGACTTAAAACTCAGCTTTATGGAAGCCGCTTTTGGAACGGAAACCCATATTGATGTGAACAAGAGAAGCAGTTGCCCCACTTGTGAGGGCAGCGGATGTGAAAGGGGTACCCATCCGGAAACCTGCGGTTATTGTAAAGGCACGGGGCAGGCCACAAGGACCCAGGGGTTTTTTACAATGAGTACGACATGTCCGACATGCAACGGTCGGGGGCAGACCATACCGCATCCGTGTCCTGAATGCAGAGGCGCCGGCCAGGTCATGGCACGAAAAAAAGTAGCTGTTAAAATTCCCGGCGGTGTTGATTCCGGCTCCAGGCTTCGGCTGACCGGAGAAGGTGAAGCGGGTGTTTACGGCGGTCCGCCCGGGGACCTGTATGTTTTTATACATGTGGAGCCCCATGAATTTTTTAAACGGGATCATACCGAGATCATTTGCCAGGTCGAGATTTCTTTTGTGCAGGCCGCTCTGGGCGGTATGATTTCGGTGCCGACCTTAAATGGCAACAAATCGCTGGACATACCAAAAGGAACCCAGCCGGGGGATGTTTTCCGGTTCAAGGGCGAGGGCATCCCCTCTCTTCGCAGCAACCGGCGCGGCGATCAGTTGATACAAGTCATTATAAAAACTCCAGTCGGTTTAAGTAAAAAGCAGGAAGGGCTATTGAAAGAGTTTGCAAAAATTGAATCGAATAAATTAGGCAGCAAATTAAAAAATTTGTTGAAAGGAAACGTTGCCGGTGCCAACTGATGAACGTATAAATTTTTGCATATAGTTAGTGCCACAGGTAGCAGAATCATAATCCAAAAGGGTTGTTTAATATGTTTGAGTTAAAAATCATCGCCGACTTTGCGGCAGCGCATCAGCTCAAAATGGTGGCGAAAAAATGTGAAAACCTTCATGGACATAACTGGAAAATTGAAGTTTGCATGGCAGGGAAGCGCCTGAACGATGCCGGTGTTTTAATGGATTTTGGTGAAATCAAGGCGCATTTGTCCGATATCATGGCATCGCTGGACCACAAATTTTTAAATGAACTTGAATATTTTAGGGACGACAACCCCTCTTCTGAGAATATCGCACGGTATATTGCCGAATCCCTGCAAAAAAAGATTGACGGCTCTACTGTAAAGGTTGCCCGGGTCACCGCCTGGGAATCCGACAGCGCCTGCGCCACATTTATCTGTTAAAATTTTTCCATCCCAATTGTCACATATTTTCTTAGAACTGCTATGGCCGGCTTCAGACCGACCTTTATGCCGCTTCACAAGAAATTGTTGATTTTAAAGTGATAATCATGTAAAAAAGCCCCCACTGAATAGAAGAAGCCTTTGATGGGATCCAGCGGAGGCTTTGAGCAAGGAAAACTGGAGACAGCACTCCTTGCAGCTCGTATAGTTTATATCCGTATACCCCTAGCAGGTCAACTTAAAAAACGAGTCCAATAAAATCCAAAAGGAGCGTGAGGACGGGTGAAACAGCATCATTTTGGAATTTTAAACCCAAAAAACATAAGGTTCATTTGCTTTTATGCAGCTGCATGGGTTTTGATTCTGTCAGGCACGGCCGGAGCGGGCGAGACGTCCAAAGTATATGATCTTACACAGACCATTGAAAACGCCATAGACGTCCATTTGCGGCTTAAGCTGTCTCGGGATGAAATCAAGGCGGCCGAAGCCGTCAAAAAATCACAACAAACCAATTTTTATCCAACCTTTAGCGCCAGCTATCAGTACAAGCATAGTGATGAAGCCGGAATCGCCCCTATATTTGGGGTCATCACAGCGGAAAATGAGTACGCTTTTGTTACCTCAGTCAGGCAGTCCTTATTTGCCGGTTTTTCAATACTCAACCGATATGAAATAGCCGCGTTGGGACTGGATGTCGCCAAAATCAATGAAAAACTGGTGCGGCAGAATATTATATTTGAAGCCAACAATGTCTACTTTTCGCTTTTAAAAGCAACAAAACTATTGGCAGTAGCTGAGGATACGGTCAAACAGATTGAAGCACAGACGGAGGTCGCCAGAAATTTTTATCAGGTCGGTATGACTCCGCTCAACGATCTTCTGCAGGCCCAGGTGGAACTGGCCAACGCCGAGCAGAATCTGGTCATTGCGCAAAATAATCTTGAATCCGCCGAGGCGGATTTTAATATGTTCCTGCGACGGCCGATCAACGCCCCGGTTCAAATTCAGGATGTTCTCGTGTACCGGGCGTTTGAAAAAAATCTGGATGATTGTCTGGAGACCGCCCAACAAAATCGCCTGGAAATCCAAATTGCCGAGCGCAAGGTTGATATTGCAGAGAAAGAATTAAAGGTGGCCCGGAAAGATTATTACCCGACGGTAATGCTGGAGGGAAACGTCTATAGCCTCGGAACCGATTGGAAACTTGACGGCGGGGCAGGGATCAGTGATCCCCACCGGTGGGATATCCAGGCTACCGCCCAGTGGAATTTCTGGAAGTGGGATCGAACGTCTCACGGCATACAGGAAAAGCGAAGCCGCATATCGCAAGCCCTGCACGAGAAAACAGAAGTGCTTGAAAATTTGGTGCTGGAAGTGAAAAAGGCATTTCTAAAGACGATTGAAACCGAAAAAAATATTGCTACCGCTGAAAAAGCGATTGAACAGGCCAAAGAAAATTTGAGAATCAACCAGGAACGCTATAAGGAACAGGTTGCCACTACGACTGAAGTGCTGGATGCCCAGACGCTGCTTTCAAGAACCATGACAAATTATTACAATGCCTTGTATGATTTTAAAATTTCAAAGGCATCCCTTTTCAGGGCAATGGGCCGGGAAGCTATGGAATAAAAATGGATGCGGTTGACAAAAGCCCGATAATCCGCTTGTTCCATGTTCATAAACGCTATGGTTCAAAGAATGCCCTCATCGATACCACTCTTGATATCTGCAAAAACGAATTCCTCTGTATCAGCGGCCCCAGCGGCGCCGGAAAAACGACTATTTTAAAACTTCTCTATTTGGGAGAATCGGTATCCGAAGGGCAGGTGCTGGTGGATGGGATGAATCTGTCGCGCATACCTCCCAAGCGAATTCACCTGCTCAGGCGAAAGTTCGGCATAATTTTTCAGGATTACAAGCTGATTCCAACCAAAACGGTTTTTGAAAACGTTGCCCTTGTGTTGGAAGCCGCAGGTAAAAAGAGAGTGTTAATTCGTAAAAAAGTCAGGAGTGTCCTCAGAACCGTCGGAATGGAGGAACGGCATAATTCTCTGCCGCCCAGCCTGTCCGGCGGCGAGCAGCAACGGATTGCCATTGCCCGGGCGGTGGTCGGTGATCCCCGGATCATTCTGGCGGATGAGCCAACCGGCAATCTGGACGATGCATCCGCTGATGTTATCTTTAATCTCCTGAAGAGGTTTCATGCCCGGGGAGGGACCATTATCGTCGCTACCCATGACAAGGATCTGATTCGAAAGGCCGGCGGCCGAACGGTCTACCTGCGTCAGGGGCGGGTGGAGAAAATCACGAATGCCTGAAAGCCGGGATGATGACTCTTTTTGTTAAGCGGGCCATACAGGATATTCTGGGCAACCGGTTTTTGAACATGGTGACCGTCGTCATTATTGCCCTCTCGATTCTGATTGTCAGCTCCTTTACACTTTTTTTTATAAACGCGACGGATGTAATGGATGTCTGGAAAAAGGGGATCCGGATCATGGCCTACCTTAAACCGGACATTGACCGCAAACGCCTTGCCGATATCCGGCAGGCCATCCAAAGTATAACCGGTGTTCAAGATGCCGTTTTCATATCGAAAGATGAAGCTTTAAATTTGCTTAAGGTGCAAATGCACCGCCAGGCATCCCTCTTTGAGAATTTGAAAGAAAATCCGCTTCCGGATGCCTTTGAGGTTCGAATTATTCCATCTTCCCAACGCGGTGAAGAAGTTGAAAAGCTGGCGGCACGGATTGAGTCTTTGCCTGAAATTGAAGAGGTGGAGTACGGGCAGAGCTGGGTGGGGAGGTTTACCAGCATCCTTAACCTGTTTCGATTGGGCGGGTACGCCATCGGCGTCCTCTTTTTTATGGCGGCGGTATTTATTGTGGCCAACACCATTCGGATCGTACTTTATTCAAGGCGCGAGGAAATAGAGATCATGCGGCTGGTGGGAGCGGCGGATGGGTTCATTAAAGCGCCCTTTTATATCCAAGGCCTGCTTTTAGGGGCGGCCGGCGGGATCATCGGCATCGGCGCCCTGCTTCTGATCTTTTTGCTGATATCCGCCAATGTTCAGCAAAGCCTGGCGGCCGGTTTGTTTCAACTTCGTTTTCTATCGATGCAAGTTATGTTCGCGATTCTGGTAAGCAGTATGTTTGCGGGGTGGTTGGGGTGTTATCTTTCGCTCAAACAATTCTTAAAGGTTTAAGTCTTTCAGGGTGCGGCCGGCAGGTGGGTTTCGGCCGCTTCTCCGGCGGCGCTCTATCTAGCGGCTTTAAGGTTTCGCTCTTTCTGGCACTATGGATGGTGACCATCATGAGTCCGAAGGTGCTGCTGGGGTCTGAGGCCGTCGGAATGGGCGTCATCAAGGCATCGAAACTCAACATGCGCAGTGCTCCGGACCTGGCGGCGCCGATTCTGATGGTGCTGGCCCGGGGCACGGAGATCAAAATATTACAGCAGAAAGACGAATGGCTTCACATATTGCATAACGATACAGCCGGTTATGTCCGAAATCGTAACCGCTATGTAACCCTTTTAACCGCCGGGAAAACAAAAATTAAGGAGGAGGAGAAGTCGCTTCAAGCAGTAACTGAAAAAAAAGGGTTGTTTCAAAGTGAATCACGGGCGATCCAACAGAAACTGTCCGAACACCGGCAGGAAGTCATTACCTTTACTAAGAAAGAAGTCGCGTTGGTTGAGGGTTTAAATGATATCGATCTGTCAATAGACAGTGCCAGAAAGCAGGTAACGGCCCTGCGGTCGGAAATCAGCCTGCTGGATGGAAAAATGAAAGAAAATGCCGCTGCGTCAAAAGACCTTGTTACCAGAATAAATCGGGTCGAGGCATATGCGGCCCAACGGCTGGTGGCTTTATACAAGCTCAACTGGCTGGGCAGACTGAATGTGCTGGCATCGGCCGATAGCATGTACGATCTGTTTCAGCGAAAGTTTGCCCTTGAAAAAATCCTTTCATATGATGACGATATACGCCAGGAGTTGAGTTCGAGCAAGACCCGCCTTGAGCATCTTCAAAAGCAGCTCCATAAGGAGAAAAATATCAAACTGTCTCTCGAAGCAAACCGCCAGAAGCAGATCGACCTGATGTCCCAAAAAAGTGCTGAACGCAGGGTACTGCTGGATGAAATACGCAATAAAAAGTCTATGGAACTGGCGGCCATCGAGGCCTTAAAGCAATCGGCCCGGTCTCTGGACCAAAAGGTGCAGATGCTCAGCACGACTGAAAAGCGGCCCCCGCAAGAAATTAAAGAACCGGCCAAAAGCTTTGACGAACTTAAAGGGTTGCTTAAAATACCGGTCAAGGGTACAATCGTAACCGGTTTCGGATCGTATTTGAATACCAAGCTCAATGTGTTGAACTTCAGAAGCGGGATTGATATTAAGGCCGACAGAGGCGAACCCATTCGAGCCGTAAGCGCCGGAAGAATTATTTATGCCAGTTGGTTCAAGGGATATGGTAATATGATCATTATCGACCATGGCAATAGTTATTATACGGTTTATGCGCATGTGGAAGAATTTTTTAAATCAAAAGGCGATGGGGTTGAATCCGACGAGGTGATCGCAACCGCAGGCGACACCGGTTCCATGGTGGGATCGGGACTTTATTTTGAAGTTCGTCATCATGGCAAACCGCTGGACCCGATGGAATGGATAAAAAGGGGTTAAAAGGAGTCATTTTATGGCCATACATAATAAGCGTAATTTAAAACTGTGGTTGGTGGTGGGAATTGTCGTAGTATCCTGGACAGTGGGCGCCGGTTTTTACCGGAACCTGTCGGCCAACAATGAAGAAACCTACAAAGGTCTCAAACTGTTTTCCGACGTGATCGAGCTGATTGAGAAAAACTATGTGGATCCGGTTGAAACCAAAGATCTGGTTCAAAAGGCGATCCAGGGGATGGTCCACAGCCTGGATCCGCATTCGTCTTTTCTGCCGCCCGAGGCCTTTGAAGAACTGAAGGTGGATACCCGGGGAGAATTTGGCGGGATCGGCATTGTGATTACGATTCAAAAAAATGTTCTGACCGTGATTTCTCCCATTGAGGGCACACCGGCGTATAAAGCCGGCGTAATGGCAGGCGATAGAATCATCAAAGTTGACGGAGAATCGACCCAAGACCTGATGCTTTGGCAGGCGGTCAAGATGATGAGAGGCCCCAAGGGAACGGCCGTTGTCATTACGATTGTCCGGGAAGGAACTCCCAAGCCCATCGATTTCAAGCTGGTGCGGGATATCATTCCCATTGAAAGCGTGAAAAGCGTTTCCCTAAAGCCCGGCTACGGCTATGTCAGAATTTCCAACTTTCAGGAAAACACTCGTGCGGATCTTGAAGGTGCCTTGAAAGCTCTGGAGTCAAAAGGTGAGAGCCTGAAAGGGCTGGTATTAGATCTTCGGGACAATCCCGGCGGACTTCTGGATCAGGCTATTGAAGTGTCGGACGAATTCCTGGAAAGCGGAGAAATCGTATCCATCAAGGGACGGTTGAAGCGGAACACGAAAAGTTACCAGGCGCATCCCAACAAGGTTAAATACAACTACCCGATAGTGGTGTTGATTAATGGCGGCAGCGCCAGCGCTTCGGAAATTGTAGCCGGCGCACTTCAAGATCAAAAACGGGCGCTGATACTGGGGACCACCTCTTTTGGCAAGGGGTCGGTTCAGACCGTTGAAAGTCTGCGGGACGGCTACGGCCTCAAGTTTACCATTGCCCGGTATTACACCCCCAGCGGGCGATCCATCCAGGCCCAGGGCATCGTACCGGACGTGGTGCTGAAACATCAGTTTATAGATCCGAAACGTGTTGATGAAAGTGAGGATAGTCTCTTAAAAGAAAAAGATTTGAAAAATCATCTGGAGGCGGAACCGTTTAAAGAACCGGAAGAAAAAGAGACCGATGTGCAAAAACGGGAGAAAATGATCAATCAACAAACCAAATTCAGACACGGCCCGCTTGATATGGAATCCCTTCAATCTGATAATCAGGTGATGCGCGCGCTGGAGATTCTCTTGAGTTACAATATTTTTAAAAATCTGAAAGAATAACGGAACGCCACAGATCCAATGGTAAAAAA
>ENA-OSEO01006740-OSEO01006740.1-sediment-metagenome-genome-assembly--contig:-NODE-6740-length-10136-cov-3.458694_pt1 | contig 10136 bp, 9 predicted proteins | sample MGYA00237883_ERZ534232 | MGnify/ENA metagenome assembly ERZ534232
ACCTTCGGGGCCTTTGCCCTGGCTAGCCTCTCATTTATGGGGCTCCCCCCGGTGGCCGGGTTCGTGAGCAAATTCTATATGGTGACCGGGGCCGTGGATGCGGGCATGACGTTCTTCATCGGGGTCATCCTGCTGACCTCCCTCCTGAACGTGGCCTATCTGGGACCGGTCGTATACAAGGCTTTCTTCCTTCCCCCGGTCGATGGAATGGATAGCAGTCGCATCGCCGAGGCCCCCCGCACCATGGTCATCCCCATGATGGCCGCGGCCGTTATCTCGCTCGTTTTGGGGATCTATCCCCAAGCCTTTTTAAACTTCGTGGACGTGTTCGGGGGATTTTGAGGATGGGCTATCCGTTATCCAGCATCTTTCTCCATCCGGGGACAGGCTTCATGGCACTGGCCTTCCTCCTCCTCTTTGTGCGGGGCCGGATATGGCGGTGGCTCCTTTTCATCCCGCCCATTGCGGCCCTGGTGCTGATGGTGAACCTGGATCAGGGGAGTCACTGGCGGGTCCCCTATCTGGGCCAAGACCTTGTCCTCGGGAGGGTGGATCGTCTTTCCCTCCTGTTTGCCGGGTTCTTCGCGGTGGAGTCGCTCATCTGCACCCTCTACGCCTTTCATGTGACGGAAAAGGCCCATCACATCGCATCCCTCGTTTACATGGCCTGTGCCTTCGGCGCGATCCTGGCCCGGGACTACTGGTCTTTTTTCATTTTCTGGCAACTCATGACGGTCTCTTCTGTCTTTCTCGTTTGGCTCAACCGGACCGAGCGATCCGCCACTGCCGGTTTCAGCTACCTGATGGTGCTCACCATCGGGAGTCTGTTTCTCCTGGCAGGCATCCTCCTTCGATATGATGCGGTGGGGAGCTTTGGCTTCGATCCGGCAGACGCGGCCCTGATGCGCCACTACGACTGGATGATCCTCACGGGCTTCTGCATCACCGCCGCGGTCGTTCCCTTTCACGCCTGGCTGACCGAGGCCTGTGCCGCTGCCACCGTTCCGGGAACCGTGTTCCTCTCCGTATTCACCGCCAAGACCGCGGTCTATGCCCTGATCCGGTGTTTTCCCGGCCTCGAGATCCTGACGATCCTGGGGACCGTCACGGCCCTTTACGGCATGATCTACGCCCTGCTCGAAAGGGATCTTCGGCAGATGCTCGCGTATCTCATGGTCTCCCAGATCGGGTGCATGCTGGCCGGGATCGGCATGGGGACAGCCATGACCCTGAACGGGGCACTGGCCCTGGCCTGGTCCCACACCTTTTCAAACAGCCTCCTCTTCATGGCCGCGGGATGCCTGGTCGCGGCCTCTGGAAAGGAAGATCTTTTGAGCGCGGGAAGGGCGGGAAAGGCTCTCCCCCTGGTCATGATCGCCTATCTGATCGGGGCCCTTTCCATCTCGGCTGCGCCCCTCTTAAACGGCTTTGTCAGCACGCCCATGATCCTTCACGGGGCCAGGGAAGGAGGACGACCCTTTATCGCCATCCTTCTGTCCATGGCGCTTTTAGGGGGTTTTGCAGCCGCATGCCTGCGGCTTGTCACCGCGGCCTGGGGGACCGGATCAGCTGTGGAGACAGGTTGGCCCGCTCTCCCGGCCGGCAATAGGGTCGCGGCCCTGGGCATGGGATCGGCCCTCTGTTTGATCCAGGGGATACTTCCGGGGAGCCTTTACCGGCTCCTCCCCTTTCCGGCGCAGTATCATCCCTACGCTCCCTGGAACATTTTCATTGCACTGATCCTGTTAGTCCTTGTCCTACTCGGGTTCTATTCCATCCGGCGCTTCCTGCGGCCCCGGCGCGCACGCACCCCGGACGCGGATCTGCTCTACCGAATGGCCGCAAGCGGGGTGGTGTGCCTGATCTGCAAGCCCCTGGCCTTTATCGACGCCCAATGGTCCAAGGTCTACCGGGCGGTGGTCCTGCGCGGCCTTTTAGGCCTTGCCACCGGGGCCGGATGGTTCGACCGGAAAGGAATCGACCGGGTGGTGGACGGCGCAGCCCATGGGGTGCGGGGAGTGGGAAGTGTGGCGGCCAGGATGCAGCCGGGCAGGCTCCAGGATCAACTGGCCTGGATGGTCATCCTGGCAATGGCCCTCTTTTCCCTGATCTGGTTCTGGTTGTAGCGAGGCGGTCATGCAGGGGACTCATCTTCCAGTACTTACCATCCTCATCGGCTTTCCCATCCTGGGATGCCTGGGGCTCTTTTTTATCCGACAATCGCACCATGTACGGGTCTTTTCCCTTGCGATCTCCATCGTGGAACTCCTTTTGGCCTTTCCCCTTTTTGGTTTCAGTCTCGACACCCCGGCGTTTCAGTTTGTGGAACAACTCCCCTGGGCCCCTGACTGGGGGGTCTATTACCATGTGGGACTGGACGGGATCAGTGTCCTCATGGTCGGGCTGACCCTGATCATCTTTCCCCTGTGCATCCTCTCTTCCTGGTCCTACATCTCCCGGCGCGTCAAGGAGTTTCATTTCTGCCTCCTCTTTCTGTCATCCGCCTGCGTGGGGGTGTTCTCAGCCCTGGATCTGGTCCTCTTCTATCTCTTCTGGGAGGCGATCCTCATCCCCATGTATCTCCTGATTGCGGTATGGGGCGGACCTCAGCGCCAGTATGCCTCCCTCAAGTTCGTGCTGTATACCGTGGCCGGCAGCGCTCTCCTCCTGGTGGCCCTTATCGCCTTCCGCATCGAGGGCGGGACTTTTTCGGTCCCGGAACTCATGACCCGGACCTTTTCCCAGGAGTTTCAATGCTGGACGTTTTTGGGCATGGCCCTTGCCTTTGCGGTCAAGGTCCCCATGTTTCCGTTTCATACATGGCTTCCGGCCGCCCATGTGGAGGCCCCGTCCGCGGGAAGCATGATCCTGGCCGCCATCCTCCTCAAGATGGGGACCTACGGGTTTCTCCGATTCTGCCTCCCCCTAGCCCCGGACGCCAGCCAGACCTTTGCTCCGCTCATGATCGCCCTCTCCATCGCCTCCATCCTGTATGGCGGGGCCGTGGCCCTGAGCCAGACCGACATGAAAAAAATCATTGCCTACTCGTCTGTCGGCCACATGGGTTTTGTCACCCTGGGGATTTTCACCCTCAACCTAAGAGGGAGCCAGGGGGCATTGTTCCAGATGCTGAACCACGGGATTACCACCGGGGCCCTCTTTATGATGGTAGGGGCCGTTTACGAGCGGAGTCACAGCCGGGAGGTGGTCGACAACCAGGGCCTGGGTCGGTATCTTCCCGCATTTATGGGATTCTGGGGGCTCATGGCCTTTTCGAGCTTCGCGTTTCCGGGGACCAACAACTTTGTGGGCGAATTCCTGGTATTGACGGCCGCCTTTGAGAGGAACCTCTGGGTCGGCGCCCTGACGGTTCCGGGGGCGCTGTTGGCGGCGGCCTATATGCTCCGCATGACGCAAAGAATGGCCTGGGGCGAACCGGCGAGCCCTAAGGGATGGAAGGACCTCAGGATAAGGGAATGGATCTCTCTTTTGCCGCTGGCATTTCTGATCCTCTACATCGGTCTCGCACCCACCCTCTTTTTCAGGGTCATGAATCCGACGCTCGACCATCTGCTCGCCGGGTTCAGGGCGCAAGGGATATCCGCACACGTCTCAACGGCAGAGAAGCCTCCCCTGCCGATTGAAGCGGCGGTCAAGACAGATGCCACAGAGAAGGAGGGGCCATGACCGTGGAATTGAGACTCGAATGGGTGATTCCCGAAGTGTATCAGCTCTTCCTCATAAGCGCCCTCTTCATCCAGAGCATGGCCTTAGGGAGTCGGGTCCCCAGTGCGGCCCGATGGCTGCCGTGGCTGGCCGGGGTCGGGGTCGTCGTCTCCGGGCTCTCATTGAATCTGAGGGGCGTCCTCTTTTCAGGGTCCTACCAGGTGGACTCCCTCTCGCAGTTCTTCAAAATGACCGTCTCCCTGGGATTTGCCCTATCCGTCCTCAATGCCGTGCGCCAGCCCACCCTGGAGAGGGACAAGGCGTCGGAATACTTTCTGTTCATGGCCCTTTCGGCCTGGGGGCTCATGCTCCTCTCCTCCACCGTGGAACTGATCAGCATCTACCTGGCCCTGGAGGTGGCCTCCTTCAGCCTCTTTCCCCTGGTGCCCCTCAGATCCGAGGACAAAGGGGCCGCCGAGGCCGGCATCAAGTATATCTTTTTCGGGGGAGCGGCAACGGCCATCGGCCTGTTCGGGTTCTCCTACATCCTGGCCTCCCAGCACACCACCTATCTGATCGACCTGGCGCAAAAACCCTGGGCCTGGTCCCAGTCCCCCATGGCCGTCACGGGACTGACCCTCTTCCTCTGCGCGATCCTCTTCAAGCTGGCCCTCTTTCCCTTTCACTTCTGGGCCCCGGACGTGTATCAGGGGAGCAGCAACGAGACCGCGGCCTATATCTCCACCCTTCCCAAGGTCGGGGCCGTAGCGATCCTGATCCGATTCGCCTCAATGCTCAAGCCGGGCCTTGAGATCACCACTATCCTGGCCGTGCTGGCCGCCATCTCCATCACCTACGGGAACCTTGCCGCCCTGGTTCAGACGGATATCAAGCGTCTGTTGGGGTACTCCGCCATTGCCCACGCAGGATATGTAATGATCGGTCTGATACCTGGAACGCCCGAGGGGACGGCTGCAGCGGCCTTCTACATCTTTATCTATGTCCTGATGAATTTTGCCTGCTTCTGGGTGGTCTGCAGGCTGTCGGCGGACGGAAGGAACCTGGAACTCAACGACCTGAACGGCCTTCATGAGCGATCCCCCGGCCTTGCCCTGCTCCTGGCAGTGGGGGCCGTGGCCCTGGTGGGCCTACCCCCCACGGCCGGATTCATGGGAAAGCTCTTCCTCCTGACAGCCGCATGGGATCACGGGTACAACTGGCTGATCGTTATTGCGGCCCTCAATGTGGCTGTCTCCATCTATTACTATCTCAACCTGGTGCGTCACGCCTACACCCGGGAGGCCGATCCGGCCCCGGCCCCCATTTTCCACCCCGGCTTCAGCGTGTTCTGGGGCGCGTGTCTGGCCGCCCTCGTCATCCTTTTTGGTATCTTGCCGGACCTGGTATTCAGGTTCGTCCTCCCACCATCATAGCCCCATCTTCTCAGAAACCCGCTACAGCGGGAAAACCTGCCCGTGAACGGTTACTCTATTTTTTTGTTGACAGGCGTCTCGCCCTTATTTATTCTTGACGAAAACGATTATCAATCTAAAATTATTATTAGATGCCAGGGGGACGATGATGCCCAAAACCAAATCGCGTCTGGAACACATGCTTGAAAAGCTCAAGGCGGAACATTTCCGAATCACCCCGCAGCGAATCGCAGTACTCAGGATCCTTTCACAAAGCAGCGGGCATCCCAGCGTCGAGACCATCTATAATGAGGTCCAGAGAGATTTTCCTACCACCAGCCTTGCAACGGTGTACAAAACCGTCACACTTCTGAAGGAACTGAATGAGGTGCTGGAACTGGGGTTTCCGGACGGGGGAAACCGGTACGACGGCACCAGACCCTACCCCCATCCCCATCTCATCTGTACGAAATGCCACAACATCATTGATCCGGACCTGGAGAGTCTCGATGGGCTGACGATGGAGCTGTCTTCAGAAACCGGGTTTCAGATTACCAGCCATCGTCTGGATTTTTTTGGAATCTGTCCTGACTGTCAAAAGAAGGGGGAGTAATGTGGCGGTGTTTTTAACGTAAACCCATGTAACCCAAGAAAGGAGGGCGTCTATGCCTGAAGAATTCAAGGCGGGCTGCGCGCGACCCACGGGCGGCCCTGTAGGTGAACCCGAACCTGAGCAGTCGAAAGAGACAAGTGCAACACCCAAAAAGGAGGAAAAATCGATGGTGATGATCGGAAGGAAAGCGCCGGATTTTGTGGCGCCTGCATATCTGGAAGGTAAGTTCGTGAATGTGAAATTGTCTGAGTACCTCGGCAAGTGGGTGGTTCTCTGCTTTTATCCCGGTGACTTCACCTTTGTCTGAGCCACGGAGATCTCAGCAGTTGCTGAGAAATTTCCCGAGTTCCAAAAGCTGGGCGCACAGGTCCTTTCCATGAGCATCGACAGCGTATTTGTCCATAAGATGTGGAACGACAACGAATTGTCCAAGATGGTCAAGGGAGGCGTTCCCTTCCCCATGCTCTCCGACGCAGGCGGCAGGGTGGGGGCCATTTACGGGGTATATGACGACCAGGCGGGCGTGGAAACACGGGGGCGGTTCATTATCGATCCCGATGGCGTAATTCAGGGATACGAAGTCCTGACGCCGCCGGTGGGGAGAAATGTGGCCGAATCCCTCAGGCAGATTCAGGCCTTCCAGGTGGTCCGCAACAGCAAGGGCGCCGAGGCGACGCCTTCCGGATGGAAACCGGGAAAGATGACCCTGAAACCGGGGCCAGATCTGGTGGGTAAGGTCTGGGAGGTCTGGAAGACCGAGATGGCGTTCGATTAATACGTGCATTCGTAGTAACACATTCCGTGTATGAAAAAGGTCCTGGGGGCGGTCTCTTCCCCTATTGTAGAGATGGTGCTTCCAAAGATTGTAACCCGATAGAGTTTGCCCGTAATCCGAAGGGCCTCTTCGACAGTTCGAGAGGAGGCCCGTGTCGGACGCTGCATCAACCCGCATTTGCTAAGAATGATGGTTACAGCCAGAATACCAACGAAAGGAGGAAGTTACCTTGAACAAGACACCCGGTTTTTTGAAACATGTACTGCGCGTTGGGGCCATTGCCGCGACCTTCGCTGCGTGTGTGGCGTTTGCTGCACCCCTGGGTCTGCCGCCGGTACCGGTTCCGGCGGATAACCCGACTACACCGGAGAAGATAACACTCGGCGACAAGCTCTTTCACGACGTGCGCTTCAGCAGCACCGGCGATGTGAGTTGCGCGACCTGTCATGAGAAAGAGAAGGGCTTTACCGACCAGCTTCCTGTGTCGGAGGGGATCCGGAAGCTCAAGGGCACTCGAAATGCACCCACGATCATCAATTCGGCGTACCTGACCACCCAGTTCTGGGATGGCCGTGAGCCGACCCTCGAGTCTCAGTCCGCCCAGCCATTTCTGAACCCGGTGGAGATGGGCCTCAAGAGCCACGATCCCATTCTCCAGATTGTGCGAACCGATTCGGAATACGTGGACCTGTTTCAGAAAGCCTTCGGCAAGACCGGCGACAAGATTACCATGGTGGAGGTGGAGCAGGCGATTGGGGCCTTTGAGAGGACCCTGATAGGGGGCAACTCGCCGTTCGATCGCTATTATTACGGCGGCGATAAAACCGCCATGAGCCAGGAGGCGATTCGAGGACTGGATATCTTTATCAACCAGGGCCGGTGCGTATCGTGCCACGTGATCGAGCAGACCCAGGCCCTTTTTACGGATAATCGGTTCCACATGATCGGCGTATCTGCCAACCAGATGCCCAGCGATCTGGACGAACTGACAGCAGCCGTGGAGGACGTGAAGAAAAAGGGGACGGACATTGCCGTGCTCACCAATGCAAAGACCTCCTCTCTGGGCCGCTATGCGGTCACCCGTGATCTGACGGACATCGGCGCCTTCAAGACCTCAACGCTTCGAAACATCGAACTCACAGCCCCCTACATGCACGATGGAAGTCTCAAGACCCTGGAAGAGGTCGTACAGTTCTACAACAACGGGGGGCGACTGGAGGAGACGGATCCGGTTCCCGAACTCTTGAGCGGCGGCATTCGGCCTCTCAACCTCACCCCGGAGCAGGAGGCTGACCTGGTGGCGTTTTTAAAGGCCCTGACAAGCCCGGAGTTTGTTCAGAAATAGCGATCGAGGTTTCAAGCAGACAAAGGAGGAAGATGGAATGAACATGAACCGACGTGCATTTCTCAAGACAACGGGTGCAGGTCTGATAGCGTCCTCTTTTCCCATGAGCCTGGTAAAGCTTGCCTTCGGGGCCAAGAGTCCTGCGCAGGACTTTACCTTCGGCTATATCTCCGACGCGCATATACAGCAAATCAAGGGGAACCGCTTTGTGCGCAACTGGGATATGGGACTCATTCGAGCGGTAAGAGAGGCCAATCTCCTGACGCCGCGCCCGGATTATTTCATGTTCGGCGGCGATCTGGCACAATTGGGGAAAAAGGAAGAACTGGATCACGGACTGGAAATCATGTCCAAACTTCGAGGAAAGGTCCATTATGTGATGGGCGAGCACGACTATTACCTGGACCTCGGTGCGTATTGGCGGGACAAAATTTCGCCGCTGTACTACAGTTTCGATCACAAGGGCGTCCATTTTGTGGTCCTCAACAGCATCCTGACCTATGACAGTTGGACAAACGGGAAGTGGGCTTCCCCCATGGACCGAATGCTGGCCATGGCGCGGCTCGATAACCCGGACGGTTCCCCGTTCATGGTGGGTGAAGAACAACTGACATGGTTAAAAAACGATCTGGAGAAGATCAACCGGGCCACGCCAGTAGTGGTGTTCTCCCACTCTCCGATTCAGAAGATATTCAAGCCCTGGAACTTTTGGACCGAGGATGCGGAGAATGTTCAGGCCCTCCTGAAGCCCTTTGAAAAGGTAACGGTGATCTATGGCCATGTCCACCAGATCCAATATAATCAGATCGGAAATATGAGCTTTCATGCAGTGATGGCAACGGCCTGGCCCTGGCCGTACCCCGAGTCCTACTCCCAGTTGGCCAGTTGCATGCCCAAACTGACCGTGCCGATGAACCGGGCCGATCCGTTCTTTGAGCGGGATGCCACAGGCTGGCAGTTCATCGATGTCAGCAACGGCAAGACGGCCATGCACTACCAGTTGCCTGACAACCGGAACCGAACGGTTGCCTATACTGCCACGACCGGCAGGCCTGAAGATTTGAGTTATCAGGATTTCAGCAGTCGAATTCCGCCTCAAATGCATTATTAATCGGTGTTAAGGAGGGTACTATAGATGATGCGAAAAAACAGAGGATTCATTGGGGGTTCGCTGGCAGCCCTCATGGCAGGCATCTTTTTGTCGATGACCTTTTCCACTCAGGCGGGCGACTTCACTCAGGCAGACCTGGAGCGATGGGACAAGGAGTTCATGACGGTGGTGGCCAAGGGCGACAAACTCTTTCACAGCGCCCTGGGGACGAACCAGGTGTCCTGTGATCAGTGTCATCCCAATGCCGCCAACACGCACCCGGAGACCTATCCCAAGTTCCAGCAACAGCTCGGACGGGTTGTGTCGCTCTTCGAGATGGTGAACTGGTGCATACAAAACCCGCTGGAGGGGGAACCGCTCCTCGCAGATGATGCGAAAATGGTTGCCCTTCTCTCTTATATCACCTATGAGCGGCGGGGCGTCCCCCTTGCTCCGGGAAAGCATTGATCAGCGATCGTTTTTTAACCTTCCCCAGAGGCGTTCTGGGGAAGTCCTGACAAAAGACAATCTCTCTCGGCCATTTATAGGGCGCCAGCCTCCCCCGGCAGTAGTCGACGACCTGATCTGGGGAGAGATCTGCGCCGTTCTTTGGAATAATGAAGGCCTTTCCCACCTCCCCCCATGTCTCATGAGGGACCCCTACGACGGCGATATCCGCCACATCAGGGTGGCCCTTGAGGATGCATTCCACCTCTGCCGGATAGACGTTTTCCCCTCCTGAGATGTACATATCCTTGATCCGGTCCACCAGGTAGAAATACCCGTCTGTATCCATTCGGGCCAGATCGCCGGTGTACAGCCATCCGTCTCGAATGGTTTCCCGGGTTCGGACCGGGTCCTGCCAGTACTCGGTCATCATAATGGCGCCTCTGACCGCAATCTCCCCGATCGCTTCGGCCTCAACAGGGCGCCCGTACGGGTCCATGAGCCTGACCTCCGCGTGAAAGACCGGCCTTCCCACGGTCCCTGGCTTCCTGGCATTGGCATCTTCAGAGGCCCAAAACAGGATCGACGTTTCTGTCTGGCCCATGATCTGCCTCACGGGAAACCCTGCCTGTCTGCAGCGGTCCAGGAGACCCGACGTGGCCATTTCTCCCCCGATCGCGGATATCTTGAGGGAAGAGAGATCCTGCTGCACAGTCGTCATGGCCTCGATCAGCAGTCGATACACCGTGGGCACCCCCAGGAATTTAGTCACCCGGTGGAGCGCGATA